>OLNL01000088.1_pt1 | contig 97528 bp, 107 predicted proteins | sample 1672181 | NCBI WGS metagenome assembly OLNL01 (sample SAMEA3136656, study PRJEB25190) | human gut metagenome | biome: human gut; feature: human-associated habitat; material: faeces | place: Austria | collected 2013
ACATGAAAAAGGGTAAACGAATATATGTTTTGTGCAACTTTTATTTTTCAAACACACTCTAGGGGAAATCAGCTATGCTGATTTCACAGCTCGCACATATGATTAGTATGACACATTTATTTCGGAAATGATGACGAAGTTTACAGAGTACGCGGCGGACAAAGAGGAAGCAACCGGCGTTGCAATCAATGTGGAGGTGATGGATGCCTCTCAGAGCCAGCTGACACAAAATGAGCAGGTCAAAAGTCTGATCGAGAAGGGCTGTGATGTGATATGTGTAAATCTGGTTGACCGCACAGAGCCCACAACAATTACTGATCTGGCAGAGAACAAGCAGGTGCCGATTATCTTTTTTAACCGTGAGCTGGTTGCAGAGGATCTGGAACGCTGGAGTGAATTGTATTATGTTGGTGCAGATGCGCTGCAGTCTGGAGTGCTGGAAGGAGAACTTGCTGCAAATGCCTTTAAGACCAATGCCAAAATGGACAAAAACGGTGATGGCATTTGCCAGTATGTGGTGCTGGAAGGCGAAGCAGGACATCAGGATTCCATCGTAAGAACAGAGCACTCTGTAAACACTTTGATAGAAAATGGTGTGGAAGCGGAAAAGCTGGGCTATGCAATGGCTAACTGGAACAGAGCACAGGCACAGACAAAAACAGCAGCGCTGCTTACACAGTTTAGCGGAAAGATTGAGCTGATCATTGCGAATAACGATGACATGGCTCTTGGGGCAATTGATGCGCTGCGTGATTCCCAGATTCCCAGAGAAGACTGGCCGGGGGTTGTGGGAATTGATGGCACAAATGCGGGACTTTTGGCAGTTGAAAATGGCGAAATGCTGGGAACTGTTTATAATGATAAAGAAGGGCAGGCCCGGGAAATGCTGAATCTTGCATTTGCCATTGCAACCAATGGAGATAAGGATAGTATTCCATTAATTGATGGAAAATATGTCCGGACACCATATCATAAGGTCACACAGGAAAATGTAGAGGACTATAAGAAATAAATAAGAATGTGTGAAAAAATATACAAAAAGATCTCTTGCGGGCGGAAATTTCTACAGGAGATCTTTTTGTATAAATGAATGAGCATTTCCTCTGACAGGATGGTGCTTTTGTGATTTTTATGTAATTTTACGCTGATTTAAAGGCGGAATTTTTATTTCCCTTGCCAATATAAACATTTAATGTGAAAATAATATGTGGTATACTAAATCAAAAAAATGAGGATTTTACTAAAAACAAAGGAGAGTACCGCAAAAGAATGGCTTATTGGATCCTTGAATTTATCAAAGTGTTTATCGGATATGCTTTTTTGATGTATGTATGGCCATCTGTGGTTTTTCGGAAAAAGCTATCCGGGAAAAGCCTGACCTTTCGTTTTGCCTTCTGCTCTACAGTTTCTGTTCTGTTGCTTAACACGCTTGTCCTGGGATTGGGCTTGCTTCATATATTAAAAGGGTGGATTGTATTTGCCGCTTTTTATGGGATTTTTGCAGCATCAATTTTGCGCGAGGGAAAATTACGGAAGTATGTATCCAGGCAGCTTCAGACTCTTCTTGCAGGAACCCTGGGGTGGAAATCCCTTTTGGCAGATCTGCTAAGAGAGTGTAAAGCACTTATTGCAGGTTTGCTTGGAAAATTAGATGAGAAGACAAAAGGAAAAAAAATCGAATACAGCATTTTAAGTGTTCTTATGGTTTTTGCAATTATTTATTTTTCTTATGGAGCCTTTCAGAATCACTCCTATGGCTGGGGAGATATGTATGTTCATCATGCCTGGATCTATGGATTGAAGGAAGGGCAGATTTTTTCGGCAGGAGTCTATCCGGAGGCAATGCACTGTTTTGTTTATTGTATGGATGCATTGTTTGGAGTATCTATATACAGCTGTCTGCTGTTCCTGGGAGAGATTCATGTGACGGCCTTGCTGGCAGCGGTTTATTGTCTGTTCAGAGAGACATTGAGATCCAAATATACGGTTTATCTGATACTGGCTGCATTTCTTACAATAGATGTGGTCTGTGTGGATGAGATTTATGGAATATCCCGTCTGCAGTATACCATTCCTCAGGAATTTGGTTTATATAGCCTGTTTTTGTGTGTAATGTATCTTGTCCGTTTTATGAGGCGAAATACCGAAAACGGAAATAAAAAAAGAGGCTTTGATGAGAATCTGTTTTTATTTATGACCTCATTGGCCGCTTCTCTCGCACTTCATTTTTATGTTACAATCATGGCATTTTTTCTGTGCGCTTCTTTTGCTGTTTTTGGCATTAACAGAATTTTCAGGAAAAGAAATTTCTGGTCTTTGGCTGCTGCGATACTTGTAGGAGTGATTATTTCTACAACACCTATGGTGCTGGCATTTGCTTCTGGAATTCCCCTTCAGGGCTCTTTGAACTGGGGAATGAACATTATAAATGGTACAGATACCAAAGAGGGCAGAACGAAAGCTGCACAGGTTGTTACGGAACAAGGCCAAAAAACTGAGGAAAATAAGGCTGCAGAAGCTGATAGTAATGAAGCTCCTTTATCAGGGCAGTCAAAGCTTCATAATCAGGTAAAAGCAACAGATAAAAATGAAACAGACGTAGAGGTGACAAAAACTTCTCTCGCAGAAAAAATAATACAGACTGTTTGGGACAATATAAAGGCAGTTTATCGGTATGGTTATGCGCAGCTTTACAGAGGTAACCGAGCGAACTGGCTGATTGGTTTTACGCTGGCAGCTGTACTACTTAGTATTATAAATATGGGAATTACTATCGTACGTTTCAAAAAAATTCCTTTTGAAATGTATGCAGGGATCACATTTGCATCTGTTTTGTTTATGATTCTTTATGCAGCACCGTTTCTTGGACTGCCGGAAATCATTGCAGGAGCAAGATTGTGTTTACCGGAACAGATTCTGCTTTTGGCAATGATGGCAATTCCTGCAGACGAACTGTTTTTTCTGCTGGAAAAAACAAAGATCGGATGCTTTATGCCCCAGATCAGCTTCGCAGGAGTGCTGGCTATTTATGCAGGGACAAATTATTTCGGAGTGTTTCACGGCTACTTATATTATGAACTGACACGATACAATTCAGCAGTGGAACTGACAAATAAAATTATGGATGATTATCCTCAGTACAGCTATACAATTATATCTACAACAGAGGAAATGTACCAGTCAATAGAAGAGGCCAGACATGAGGAAATTCTTGAATTTTATAACAGATCCAAGCAGGAAGATTATTATATTCCCACAGAATATCTTTTCTTCTATATAGAGAAAAATCCTATTTATTATGCGCAGTATCATTTCTTTTCAGGACCAAGATGGCTTGCGCAAGATAAATATACAAAGTATTATGAATATACTACTGCGGTTTTAAGCGTAGGAGATAATATTGAACACGGAGAGATTTCAGAGGAGCTGGTAGGCGAATCACTTACAATTATGGGTAAAGCTTCTGACGCTTATTCTATTATTGGAAACCGAAGGATTCTGGAATCGGAGATGTATTACTGGTGTCAGGAATTTAAAACGCACTTTCCTTATGAACTTAAGGTTTATTATGAAGATGAAGATTTTATATGTTATGTAGTGAAGCAAAATCCGGAACATTTATATAATTTGGGAGAATAAAATTTTCCTGAAACAGGAGCGAAGAAATATTGAAAATAAAACGATGGAAGTGGTGGCTGTTTGGCACGGTATTGCTTATGATAACAGGTATTGCGATTTGTGTATTGTCTCAGCGGAATATCCAAAAATATGAACCATCAGAAGAGGTTTTTGGAAACCCACTTATGGGTTATGCCCCTTGCGCATGGAATGCAGAGGTTCGTGAGGATGTTTCTCTGCTATATATGGATGTTACCTGGGCAGAACTGGAGCCGGAAGAGGGAAAGTACAACTGGGAAGAAATTGAGAAAGAGAATCAGCTTGACCGTTGGCGAGAAGAAGGAAAGCACATTGTATTGAGATTTGTCTGCGATGTGCCGGGAGCTGAGAAGCATATGGATATTCCCGAATGGCTGTATAAAAAAACAGATCAGGCAGGAACCTGGTATGATGTGGAATTTGGAAAGGGATTTTCCCCGGATTATAACAAGGAACAATTTATTGCATATCACAGAAAAGCTGTGGAAGCGATGGGAGAACATTGGGGACAGGATGGATTGATCAGCTATATTGAGCTTGGAAGTCTTGGACACTGGGGAGAATGGCATGTGAATTATAGCGCAGGAATTCAGAGGCTTCCACTGGAAGATGTGAGGGAACAGTATGTGTCGCCCTGGGTGGATGCCTTTCCTGAGGCAATGCTGCTGATGCGAAGACCCTTTTCTCATGCTGCAAAATACAAAACAGGTCTTTATAATGATATGACAGGGGAACCAAGTGAGACGGCGGCATGGCTTAATGAAATTGAAGCTGGTGGTGATCTTAGCCAGACAAATGAAGAAAAAGCTCTGGTTTCTATGACAGATTTCTGGAAAAAGACTCCTGTAGGCGGAGAGTTTACCAGTTCGCTTTCAATGGAAGAAATGCTGAAAGCCAGCCTTTCTCAAACCGTAGAACTGATTCGGGAATCGCATACTACCTTCTTGGGACCAAATGCAGCAAATCCCGGATTTTTGCAGGGATATGAAACTGTTTTGAAAAATATGGGCTATCGTTTATGGATTTCAGAAGCAATTCTGTCCTGGAGTCCTGGTGGTGCCAAATTGGAGCTTACCTGGGAAAACAATGGAACTGCACCGTTTTATAAAAATTGGAAGGTTTGGCTTTACGTAACTGATGAAACTGGGAACACAATAGAAAAGAAGCAGGTTGAAATTCTTCTGCCATCGGTTCTTCCCGGCGAATCAATTCATACCGCTACTTTATTGGAAACAGAAGAACTTCTGAAGCTTGCAGGAGAAAAATATAGCATAAGCGTTGGCGTGGAAGATCCAATGACTGGAAAAATGAATGTTCGATTTGCAATGCAGTGTGAATTTAAATCTGGAAAGAATTTTTTGTGGTGACTTATGAAAAAACAAGAAGAAAAATCAGAGATTGATTTTGTGATTACCTGGGTTGACGGAAATGATCCGGCATGGAAAAGACAGCGGAATCTGGCAGCACAGACATCTGAACAGATACAGAAAACAGACAACAGAAAAGAACGATACCGGGATTGGGATAATCTGCAATACTGGTTCCGAGGAGTGGAACAGTTTGCTCCCTGGGTGAGGAAAGTACACTTTGTGACCTGGGGACATATTCCGGACTGGCTGAATACAGCACATCCCAAGCTGAATATTGTCAGACATGACGAATTTATTCCGAAAGATTTTTTACCTACTTTTAATTCCCATACTATTGAATGGAACCTTCACAGAATAAAAGGTCTTTCGGAAAAATTTGTTTATTTCAATGACGATATGTTTTTGGTAGATAAGATTAAAGAAACGGACTTTTTTCAGGATGGAAAACCGGTTGACATGCTGGCATTTCAGCCGGATGTGGCGAATATTGACGATCCGGTTATGCCTTACATTTATTTGAACAATACAATGCTTTTGGCAAAATATTTTCAAAAGCGGCCTAATATGAAGAAACAGCCTGGAGCTTATTTTCATATAGGATATCCACCGGCATATTTTTTATATAATATTATGGAACTGGCATTTCCACGCTTTACCGGATTCTATACGGTACATGGTCCTTCACCTTTAAAGAAAAGTACCTATGAAACATTATGGAATCTGGAGCCGGAGCTGCTTACAAGTGTGTGCAGTCATGCCTTCCGTCATAAAGAGGATGTGAGCCAGTATGTACTTAGGGAATACCAGAAGCTACAGGGGGATTTTATTCCGCAAAATGTGCAGAAGCTATGTGGTTACTTTAATGTGGAGAATCAAAATCTAAAACTGACGAAAACAATTGAAAAACACAAAATTCCTATAGTATGTGTAAATGACAGCAATTATGCAATTGATTTTGAGAAAGTTCAGAAGGAAATCAACGGGGCCTTGGAACAACGACTGAGCCGGAAATCTTTATTTGAAATGTAACTTTATGAGATAAGAAAGGAAAAAGATGAATATTCTTTTGGCAGGAGGCTCCTGTAGTCTCGTGGATAGTCTGATTTTGAAGCTTCGCAAGGAAGGGCATAGAGTCTATATACTGACCGGAGATAAATACAGACACAACAAATACAAGAAAGTATTCGAAAAATATGAATTTCCATATGACAGTGAAAATCTGGGGGAAATTGTGCAAAGCGTGAATCCGGATGTGACCATTCTTATGGGAGCATTTGATACAAACTATTCTTGGAATGAAGCAGAACAGGAAACCGTTCGATTTACCTCCCATTTGATGAATATTCTGGTTGCACTTTCAGCAGCGAAGAAGGGAAAAGTGATTTTTCTGTCATCCGACGAAGTATATAGCGGAGATTACAGGGATGAAATCATAGAAGAAACCCCAACCTCCAGTGCTGGATTGCGTGCAGATACCATTGCCCAGGCTGAAGAAATCTGTGATAATTTCAGACGGAAAAGAAATCTGGATATTGTAGTGCTGAGACTGGATCATCTTTACAGTATTCCCAGAGACAAAAAGGATATCAATAATATTTGTGCGCGTATGTGCCTGGACTGTATGCGCAATGGATATATAGAAGCCAATGAGAAGCATACATTTTCTCTTTTATATGAGGATGATGCAGTAGAATTTATTTATCAGGTGGTAAAAAATAAACTTCATGAGAAATTTTTGTATCAGCTGTCCTCTGATCATGTGGTAAGTGAACTGGAACTGGCTTCAATGGTTCAGAAAGCTATGAATAGCACAGCGAATGTTATTACAATTTCAGGTGATATAAGCAGATGTGTACTGTCCGGGAAATGCTTTGAAAAAGAATATGGCGTGCATGCGTTTGCAAAGCCGGATGAGATCATTGAAAAAATGGCAGCATATATGCTGAAGCATAAGGGTGTGTTTGTGGAGGAGGATCAGCTTCAGCTGTCCTGGTGGCAGAAGCTATGGAATAAATGGAAATGGCTGTTAAGTGTGCTGGTTCCCTTTGCAGAAAACCTGATATGCTTTATTCCCTTTTTTATGCTGAATAACCGAACAGTTGGAAGCAGGTATTTTGCCAACCTGGACCCCTTTCTTTTATATGTTCTTCTGTTTGCTATTATATATGGACAGCAGCAGGCTACTTTTTCTGCCATACTTGCAGTAGCCGGATATATGTTCCGCCAGATGTATACAAGAAGTGGATTAGAGATCCTTCTGGATTATAATACTTATGTATGGGTGGCACAGCTGTTTATTCTGGGACTGGTAGTAGGCTATATGCGGAATCAGATCCGAACAATGCGCATGGAGAGTCAGGAACTGGAGGAACATTTATCCCGGCAGATTGCAGATATCAAGGACATTAATGAGAGCAATGTTCGTGTAAAGGGAGTCATGGAGCAGCAGCTGATTGACCATAAGGATAGTATTGGTAAAATTTATTCTATTACATCTAAGCTGGATCAGTATATGCCAGATGAAGTAATTTTCTATGCTGTAGAGATGTTAACGAAACTGATGCAGACGAAAGATGCGGCTATTTATAATGTGGTGAATAAAGATTATGCCCGTGTTTTTTCTGCAAGCTCGAAAAAAGCAAGGAGTCTTGGAAATTCCATCAGATATAAAGATATGATGGAGGTTTATGAGGCTCTGAGTGAAAAAAGAGTATATATCAATAAAAGGATGAATGATCAGTATCCGCAGATGGCGTGTGCAATTTTTGAAGATGATGAAATTCAGATGATTATAATGCTGTGGGGACTGAGCTGGGAAAAAATGACTCTGGGGCAGGCGAACTTCCTTACTGTAGTCAGCTACATGATTCAGAATGCAGTTCTTAGAGCTCAGCGTTATATTCAGGCTCTTGAAGCGCAAAGGTATAAAGAAGGCTCCAGAATTCTCAGCCCGGAGGCCTTTGAGCCGCTGGTTCAGGCATATATGAATGCAGAAACCAGAAATCTGGCAGAATGTGTATTACTAAAGATATGTATTTCACCAGATCGCCAGATGGAAATTGATGAAATAATGACAAGTCACCTTAGAGACAGTGATTATCTTGGTATGATGACAGACGGCAATCTGTATGTGCTTCTTGCAAACACAACCAGAGCAAATGCTGTCTTTGTTCAGGAACGATTTGACAGGAACGGATATAATACGGAGGTTGTGGAGAATATAGCAGTATGTCACAAAGAATGAGATATTTTATCCTTTTAATGCTGATAAATCTGGTGGTTGTTGTGATTTATCTGATCTTTGAGCACCTAAGAAGAAAAGAAAAATATGCCAGCATATGGATGAAGGCAGGAATGATGCTTCTTTGTCCGGTGGTAGGACCGCTGTTTCTATTAGGCTCCTTTTTATTATATAAGCTTTTTGCTTCGCAGGGAATGGATCTTTCAGATGTGGTATTTAGCAAGGAACGGACAGATACCCTTCAACGACCTGATGAGGATGTAGAAAAAAATATGGTGGCACTGGAAGAGGCTCTGGAGGTTTCAGACAAAAAAAGCCTGCGAACACTTATGATGAATGTAATCAGAGGAGACTATAAACATTCTCTTTCCGCTATTGCCCTGGCGCTAAACAGTGAAGATTCAGAAACTGCTCATTATGCGGCATCGGTTCTTCAGGAGGTATTAAATGATTTTCGTACAGGCGTTCATGAAAGATACCGTCTGTGCCTGGTTGAGGACGAGAAGCAGGCAGAGAACTGCATTCATCTGATTGAGTATATGAATCCTATTATAGAGCAAAAGGTACTTACAGATCTGGAACAGCATTCTATGGCAGAACGTATGGATGAGGTTCTGGAAAAGGCATGGATTTTGGATTCTCAGAAAATCAGCAGTACGATGTATGAAAAGATATGTCAGAGCCTTCTGGACGTAAAGGAATATGAGACCTGTGGTAAATGGTGCCAGCGTTCCATGAAACAATATCCAAGAGCCTTGTCCAGCTTTACTTGTCAGCTGAAGCTGTTTTATTCCTGCAATGACCGGGATAATTTTTTTCGTGTAATGGATGAACTAAAGGAATCAGAAATTGCCATTGATAATGAAACTCTGGAAATGATCCGAACATTTATGTGAAATAAAAAGGACGGAAAGAAACAATGGTTTCGAAAAGAAAATATTTCAGTATTGTAATTATGATGCTTGTACTGCTGTTTTTATTTCAGTTTTCAGTTGTTATGCGAGATCAGCAGAATGCCTATGATACGAACTCCTATTTTTCACCAAAGGCAGCAGATGGAAAAAATGAATGGAAGGCTTCAGCACAAGAGGGTACAGAAGCTTTTGAGAAGCGGAAAAAAATCGTTTTTATAGGGGATGAATCCTGTGATATGGCAGTAGCAGTAAGCAGATGGTGTACCTATGCCAAAAGAGAAATTTGCTTTGAGAAATCTGCATCAGATCTGAAGGAAAGAGCAGAAGAGCTACCGGAAATGATTATTCTGGAATCTGAAAAGCGTGCGATTGGAAATGATCTGAAGGCTTTGAAAAAAATGGAAAGCCAGGGAGTCATAGTAGTATTTGGCTGTCTGGAAAATCCGGAACTAATACAAGCCATTCCTAAATTAATGGATTTCCTGGGAATTAAAAAAGTTGCTGCTAATGAAACGACTCTAACCGGGGTAAAACTGTTTGATGGACTTTTGCTTGGCGGAAGTGTGGTTTATGAAGCTGGTAAGGAAGAGGATGAAAAGGAAAGGCAGGATTTGCAGCTGAAGGTTCCATGGTACCAGCTTGGAAGCGGAACCACAACTTATATGATGGGACTGCTTAATGAAAGCTCTGGTGAAAATGTGAGAAATGAAGAGCTTCCAAGTCTGATCTGGAGAAACGGACTGAATAATAGCAGTGTATTCGCAGTAGTAGGAGATTATATGAAAGACAGCACAGCTCTTGGGCTTCTTGACGGTATGCTTGCGGAAGGCTCAGAGTATACTCTATATCCCGTAGTAAATGCACAGAATCTTTCAATGGTGAATTTTCCTGTTTTTGCAGATGAAAATAATGAAGAAATGCAGAAGCTTTACAGCCAGCCTATGACTGGAATTGCCAGAGATATTATGTGGTCTTCCCTGATTTCTATTGTGGAAAAAAGCGGCAGGAAAATGACTTGCTTTATTCAGCCTCAGGCAGATTATGAGGACAGTATAGAGCCAGATGCCCAAAACTTGAAATTCTATCTTCAGCAGATGAAGGAACAAAATGCGGAAGCAGGACTTTCTTTGCAGTATCAGAATACAGCTTCTTTTGAAGAAAAACTGAAAAAGGATGATGAATTTTTTCAAAATGAAGACAGAAGTTATATATATGGAACTGCTTTTACGGAAGCAAAAAATATTAATTCTGTTCTGCAGCTGGAGAATACGGAGCTGCTGAAAAATGTAAGTACTTTGATTTGTGAATACACAGAAGAAAAACCTGTACTTTCTTACTGCTCAGATTTCGTAACGCTGCAGTCTGTTACAAGCGATGGAATGAATTATACATACAGTGACGATATTCGTATGAGAAGTATTCAGAGTGCGCTTGGATATACAAATGTTATGCTGAATATGTATGATATCTTCTGGCCGCAGAAGGATACCGACCGCTGGGAAATAATGCAGAAGCGTTTTTCCAGCAACCTTCTCACATACTGGAAAGAGTTTTCCTGTTTTGCAAGTACTACACTTTCAGAGAGTAATACAAGAACCAGAACATTCCTGAACCTGGATTACAGTGAGCAAAGAGAAGAAAATAAAATAATCCTGCAAACCTCTTTGGCAGGAAGTTGGTTTATTCTCAGAACACATGGAGAGGAAATCGCAGATATACAAGGTGGAAGCCAGATAAAAATCCAGGAGGATGCCTATCTGATCTGCGCAGAAGATACAACGGTGGAAATAAAATTGCAGGAACGGTGGAGAAAAAAATGAAGGTTTGCATTGTGGCAGAGGGCTGTTATCCATATGTGGTCGGCGGTGTTTCCGGTTGGATCAACAGCCTGATTCAGTCATTTCCAAATATTGAATTTATTTTATTAACAATTATAGCGAACAGATCTTCAAGAGGTAAATTTGTATATGAACTTCCGAAAAATGTAACACAGGTGTATGAAGTTTATCTGGAGGATTGTGAGTGGAATAACGGGAAAAAAAGACAGAAAAACAGGAAGCATATCCGTTTGTCGAAAAAAGAATATGCAGAGATGCTGAATATGGTTCTGAACAGAAAAACAGACTGGAATATTCTGTTTGATTTGTTTCAACGCAAAAATCTGTCCATAGATGATTTACTGATGGGGCCGGATTTCTTTCAAATTGCCAGGGAATGCTACAACAGAAAATATTCTGGTATTATATTTTCTGATTTTTTATGGACCTTACGCTCTATTTATCTTCCTATGTTCTGGGTATTAAAGATGAATATACCAAAGGCGGATCTTTATCACTGTGTGGCAACCGGATATGCAGGAGTCCTTGGAAGCATGGCTGTTCATTTCCATGACAGTTCACTGTTGATCTCAGAGCATGGAATTTATACCAGAGAGAGAGAAGAAGAACTGATCAAGGCTGAGTGGGTAAAAGGAGCTTACAAAAATATCTGGATTGAACAATTTAAAAAGATGTCTTTGCTTGCCTATGAAAAGGCAGATATTGTTACCTGCCTGTATGCTCGCGCCAGACTGCTTCAGATGGATCTGGGATGTCCCGAAGAGAAGATACGTATAACTCCAAATGGAATAAATGTGAACGGTTTTCTTGAAATTCCGGGAAAAACCGAAGAGGATCAGGATGCAATAAATGTGGGAGCAGTTCTTAGGGTAACACCGATTAAGGATGTAAAGACGATGATTCAGGCGTTTGCCTTTGCGAAAAAAAAGGTACCGAAGCTGAAGCTATGGATTATGGGCCCAACCGATGAGGATGAGAAATATGCCGGGGAATGCTTTGATCTGGTAGAAACTCTTGGAATTAAGGATATTATATTCACAGGCAGGATCAACGTGAGGGATTATATTGGAAGAATGGATTTCACCATTTTGACCAGTATCAGTGAAGGGCAGCCGCTTACGATTCTGGAAAGCTATGCAGCAGGAATACCTGTAATTGCTACTGATGTGGGAAATTGCCGGGAACTGATTTTTGGAAATAATGACGGACTGGGTGACGCCGGAATTCTTACCCACATTATGAATATTGAGGAGATTGCGCAGGCAATGATAAAGCTTGCCGAGAATCCAAAAGAACGCGAGCGAATGGGGCAAAACGGTTTGCGGCGGGTAAACGGATTTTACAGGATTGAGCAGATGAAAGAGGTTTACAAAGATATTTATAAAGAGTTTGCAAAGAAACACGGGCTTTCCTGGTCAGAAGAGCCTTTTGAGATAAAAAACTGACAAAGTGCAGGATGGAGTACATGTATGGCTGGAATTGGTGTTAAGTTAAATAATATATATGGAAAAAATACACTGACAACGGATATTATAGGAATTGGATATAGTACAGTAGTGACGATTGCACCTATGCTGACCGTGATCGGTGCCCTTTGTTTTATGGAAAAGCTTCTGGGATTTGATTCCGTGGGTTATACAACAAGAGAATTGTTCTCCTGCACGGTGCTTTACATTTTTATATTTGCGCTGCTTACAGCCTCTCCTTTTAATTCTGTATTGTCCCGCTATATGTCAGATGTGATTTATCAGGAAACCTTTGAGGATATTTTACCCTGTTATTATGTTGGGATGATACTGAACATTACGCTTAGCTCGTTAGTGGGAATTGCTTTCTGTGTACATGAATATCTGGTGGGAAAAGTAGACATTATTTATGTGTTTACAGGGTATTGCGGCTATATTGCCTTAGTTCTGGTGTTTTATTCCATGTTGTATCTTTCCATATGCAAGGATTATAAGAAGATTTCCTTTTTCTTTATAATCGGTATGACAGTTACTGTATTGCTTTCCTTTTGGTTTGTAAGGATTCTTTCCTGGAGTATTACTTATGGGATGCTTTTGGCATTAACCATTGGATTCTGGCTGATTGCCTGCCTGGAATTTTCGGTGGTGCGCAGCTATTTCCGCGAAAACAGCGGGAAATACAGGGAGGTCTTAAAATATTTCCGAGATTATTGGCCGCTGGTGGCTACCAATTTTCTTTATACCTTAGGACTATACGTGCACAATTTTGTATTCTGGACAACAGACCTTCGCAAAATAGTAGTCGAAAGCTTTGTTTGTGTGACAACATATGATATGGCCACCTGTCTTGCCATGTTTACAAATATTTCAGCCAGTGTTATTTTTATCAGCAGGGTGGAAATGAATTTTCATGAAAGATATAAGGCGTATTCAGAAGCGGTGATTGGAGGCAGAGGGGCAGATATTGAGATTACCAAAAAGAGAATGTTCCGAATGCTCTCAGAAGAACTGATGAGTCTTGCCAGAGTGCAGTTTATTATTACACTTGTGATTTTCCTGCTGTGCATGATTTTTCTTCCACAGCTTGGATTTGGAGGAATGACCTTAAGGATTTATCCGTGCCTTTCTGCAGGATATTTTATTTTGTTTTTGATGTATGCGGAAATTATTTTTCTATATTATTTTAACGACTTGACAGGTTCTGTACTGACTGCATTGTCATTTTGTGCAGTGACCCTTGTGGGAAGCCTGATTTCCACACATTTTTCAGAGGTGTGGTATGGAATGGGACTAACTGTGGGAAGCTTTACGGGATGGACGGTAGCATATTGGAGATTGCGCTGGATGGAGAAAAATCTGGATGTGCATATTTTTTGCAGCGGACATTTGCTGAAACAGCAGAAGGGTGAGTGCCCGTCGCCAAAGGTATTTGACCGATACGAAGGATAAAGGAGGATAAGGAAGTGGATATTGGTAATTTATTGAAGGCTTTTATAATTATTTTGGGAGTCGTTCTCCTTATGAAGGCTGTGCTCTCTCTGGCAAAAAGAAAAATGACAGAGCCATTTTGTCTGGTCTGGGCTATTTTGTCCTGTCTGATGATCATAGCCGGATTACTTTTACAGCCATATCAGCTGGATCATTATGTGAGTAAGCGAGTCCTGATCCTGATTTTGCTTATGGTTTTAAGTGCTGTGTGGGGCTTGTGGTTTATCAGTACCCAGGTATCCATTCTTATGCGTAGAAATCAGGAGCTGGCTATGCAGCTGTCCCTTCTGAACCAGGACAGCGAGAAGCTTATGAAAGAACTAAAAGAGATAAAAGAAGCGATGAATAAAGAATCCTTAAGGAGTGATGAACAGTAGTATGAAAAAGGTATTGTTTGTGATCAATACACTGGGAGGCGCAGGCGCTGAGAAAGCTCTTCTGGAGCTTTTGAAAAAATTTACACCAGATCAGTATGAAACGTCACTGTATGTTCTCATGGACCAGGGAGAGCTGATCCACCAGCTTCCGAAGTATGTCAAGGTTCTGAACAAAAGCTATCGGGATGCTTCTGTTTTATCTCGCTCAGGGAAAAAAATTCTGAATAAAAATATACTGAAGCGGCTTTTTATCAAAGGGGCAGTATTTCGAAATTTTTCTTATCTTATCAAAGCCGTTTATACAATGGAAAAAAAAAGAAAAATATATCCGGACAAGCTTTTGTGGAGGGTAATGTCAGACAGCGGGCAGCAGCTGAAAGAACACTATGATATAGCAATTGCATATCTGGAGGGTGGCTCTGCCTATTTTGTCCATGACCATGTACAGGCAGAAAAAAAGTGCACATTTTTGCATGTAGACTACGGATATGCAGGCTACACGCGTGAACTGGACAGGGAATGTTATCTGGATTTTGACCGGATTTTTACAGTGTCGAAAGAAGTAATGCAAAGCTTTCTTGCCGTTTATCCGGAATGTACATTAAAAACAAGAGTATTTCATAATTTGATTGATCAGGAAGAGATAAAAAGAAAATCGCTTCTTCCAGGTGGCTTTGAAGATTCCTATGATGGAAAAAGAATACTTACTGTTGGCAGACTGACAGCTCAGAAAGCATATGAGGTCTCTATAGATGCCATGAAGCTTTTGAAGAATCAGGGAATAAAGGCCAGGTGGTATGTGCTTGGAGAAGGAGAACTGCGTGAAAAGCTTCAGGAGAAAATACATAAGCTTGGTCTGGATAAGGAATTTATTTTGCTTGGAGCAACAGCGAATCCTTACCCATATTATGCACAGTGTGATCTTTATGTTCATGCAACCAGATTTGAGGGGAAGAGCATTGCGATTCAGGAAGCTCAGGTTCTTGGATGTGCAATCCTTGTCTCAGACTGCAGCGGAAACCGGGAGCAGGTTGTAGATGGTGTTGACGGAATGCTGTGCAGTTTGACACCGGAAGCGGTATGTGCGCAGATAAAACTGCTTCTGGAAGACGAAAAGAAGTGTAAAGAGTTGGGGAAACGGGCATCTGTGAAGCTAATGCCGGAGCAGACGGATGTAATGAAATATTTTGAATTTTAACGAAAGAAGTGAACATAGATGGAAACCAAGAAAGAGTTATTAATTATAATTCCAGCTTATAATGAAGAAAAGACAATCGTAAATCTTCTTCAGCAGCTTGAGCAGCCGGAAATTGCATCTATTGCAGATATACTGGTTATGAATGATGCTTCATCGGATTTTACAAACTGGGTTGTAAAGAAGAGAAACCATGCAGTTGTCACACATGTGTTTAATCTTGGATATGGAAGCGGACTGCAGCTTGGATATAAATATGCAGTTCGTAAAAAATATCGTTACGTAATACAGATGGATGCAGATGGTCAGCATGATGTCTGCAATATTCCTATACTATATAAAGCATTGAAAACCCCGGATGCAGATGGGAATTTTCCGGATATTGTGCTGGGTTCCAGATTCATGGACGGCAGCACGGAGTTTCCTGTTTCCACAGTTAAAAAGATTGCGATCGTATGGTTTCGGACACTTCTGAAGCTGGGGACTGGCAGAGATATTACAGATCCAACTACAGGACTTCAGGGATTGAGCTGGAGAACCTTTCTTTTTTATTCCAGATACAATCATTTTGATGACAAGTATCCGGATGCAAATATGCTGATGCAGATGCTAGTGCTTGGTTTTCATATCAGGGAGATTCCTGCTGTAATGCATCTGCGGACAACAGGAGTAAGTATGCATTCAGGACTGAAACCGTTTCTCTATATGTTTCGAATGACTTTTTCCATATCCTCTGCATGGCTTCGGGAGAAGCTTTTGAAGATGGATACCAAGGAAGTAGGTAATCTGAAAAAATTTTAGGCGGTGTCAGCGCTTAGACGAAAGGATTGAAGAAGTTGGAATCAAAATCCCGAACAGAATATTCTGTTATGAATACAACCGTTGCATTTGCAGCGCAGGCCGCGGCAATCCTTATGGGTTTTTTTACCAGGGTAATCTTTACCAGAACCTTAAGTGAAGGATATGTAGGGATTAACGGCCTGTTTACGGACATATTAAATATATTGTCCCTGTCAGAGCTTGGCGTTGGGACTGCCATTACCTATGCCCTTTATGGACCTATTGCGAAAAAGAACATAGAAAAGCAGCAAATCCTGATGCGGATGTTTCGTACCTTCTACAGGATGACAGCTGCTTTTGTGCTGACAGCAGGTCTTTGTCTCATTCCATTTCTCAATGTACTGATGAAGGACCGGCCGGATGTTGATCATCTTGTATTGATTTATCTGCTGTATTTGTTGAATTCTGTAGTTTCTTATCTGCTGATTTACAAAAAAACGCTGGTGGATGCCCATCAGATGAATTATATTACAGTTCTGAATCATAACGGCTTTCTGGTACTTCAGGATATCTGTCAGATTCTTGTGCTTCTGACTACCGGGAATTTTGTTTTGTTTCTGATCGTGGCTGTAGTATGTACCATTTCCGGCAATATATGCATGTCTAAAAAGGCTGATGCACTGTTTCCCTATCTTAAGGAGTCCTGTACCAAAAAGCTTCCCAAAGAGGAACGCCAGGATATTCTGAAAAACGTGAAGGCTATGCTGATGCATAAGTTGGGAAATGTAATTGTCAACAATACAGATAATCTTCTGATTTCCAGCTTTGTAGGTGTTGTGACTGCCGGAATTTATTCAAACTATTATCTGGTAATCGGGTCCATAAGACAGGTGCTGGAGCAAGCACTTCTTGGAGTAGCAGCCAGTGTGGGAAACCTGGGAGTTACAGAGGATAAGGAACGTGTAGGGAAAGTATTTGACCAGCTGTTTTTTATGGGCTACTGGGTCTTTGGCTTTGCTGGAATCTGCCTGTTTGAAATGCTGAATCCGTTTGTGGAGCTGGCATTTGGCAGTCAGTATCTGTTCCGGCGGGAAATCGTGCTGGTTTTGTGTATTAACTTTTTTATCAATGGAACAAGACGTGCAGTACTGATTTTTAAAGAATCTATGGGATTGTTCTGGTATGATCGGTATAAGGCCGTTGCTGAGGCTGCTTTGAACCTGGGAATATCGATTGTGTTGGTTACGCACTTTGACGTTGTTGGCGTTTTTGTGGGAACCTTTTTCAGTACTGCGCTTACCTCCGTGTGGGTAGAACCTTATGTGATATATAAATACAGGCTGAAAAAACCGATATCCACATTTTTTATAAAATATGGTGTATATCTTGCCGTAATGGCTTTCGCATGGTGGATAACAGAGCTTATATGCAGGCTTTTTACAGGCAGCCCATTTGTCTCCCTGATCTACAGGGGGATTATCTGTGTGATCGTACCAAACCTGCTGCTTTGGGTGGTTTACAGAAAAACAGAAAATTGGAAAAAAATGGAAGGGCTTTTACATCATGTTCTCAGAAAAATATTGCAGATATGTGGGAGGAGACAGTCATGACAGGTGAACAGGGAAGGATATCTGTGATTGTACCGGTATATAACTGTGAGCAGTATCTGGAAAAAGCTGTGGAAAGCGTGCGCCTGCAGAAATACCGAAACTGGGAGCTTTATCTGGTGGTCAGTGATTCCGAAGATAAAAGTCGGGAAATTTCCCAGGCCTATGCAGAAAAATATGAAAATATCTATGCGCTGTACAATGGCTGCGAGGGAATCGGAAGTGCCAGAAATCTGGGACTGCAGGCAGCCAAAGGGGAGTATATCCTGTTTCTGGATTCCGATGATTATCTGCCTGATGAACTGGTTTTTGATCGTTATGTGAATATTGCAAAGCAGACGGATACCGATATTCTGGTAAGTAATTACGTACGTTTATGGAAGGAGCGAATTCTTCCGGCGGCAACACACAGAACATTTTCAAGGTATAGCAGAGACACGGAGGAGTTTCGATTTTGCGGATTTTTTTCAGTGGGAACCCTTTCTTATGTATGGGGGAAGCTGTACAGGAGAGCATTCCTGGAAGAAAAGCAGCTGGAATTTTCTGAATTTCAGTATGGGGAGGATAAGCTGTTTAATATGCAGTGTTATTGCGCTGGTGCAAGATATGGGTTTATTGAGGACGTGGGATATGTTTATCGAAGGAATGAGGCGTCTGTTTCCTATCGTTATGATCCGGATTGCGGAAAGTGCTGGCTGGGAATTGCCGGGACACTTAAGAAATGGCTGAAGGGCAGGGAAGGGTATTTGTCCCGCTATGAGGATCTGATATGGTATACGATTCTTTTTGCTTCTTTTTTTGATGCCAAAGCGGAATATCAAAAAGGAAAGCCCTCCGTGTGGCGTATTCGAAAAATACTGAAGCTATATGGTCAGGATAAGCTTGCCAAAGAGAGCTTTGCAAAGCTTGCAGCGGAGAAAAGAAATTTGCAGCAAGGCTTATGGAGAATCATGGTACGTGGATTTTCTGTGGGAATGAAGCTAAAATGCTATTTGAGTCTGGCATTTGGTATTAAGATACTGGTTAATAACAGAGTGGATGAACGGCTGTCGGATACCGGTCTCAGAGAATAAAAACAGTGACTCCGTTTCAGGAATCACTGTTCTCAAATATTTTGATCAGCTTTGTCTTCTGATTGCTTTTTTTAAAATCCCGGAGTGTTTCCCGAAGGGTTGTGTTTCTTACAAGATAAGTGTTTTTCATGAAACAGAAAAAAGTAATTATCCACAAAGCTGGCCACAGAACCGGAACGTGGCTGGCTTTTGGAAAGCGGACCTTCATCTGTATATGACCTTCCCGGAAGCAGGTGATCAGGTTGACCTTCTGGTAGGAGGTGCTTCCCACCAGTGTGGTGGAAACATCTGTACCCATATCCCCATCCTTCAGAATTCTGGAAATGAATGCTTCGCAGTCCTGGGGACTGTAATGAACCTGAGAATCTATTGTGTCAGGAAGGCCCAGATAGATGCGGCAGGTTTCCAAAACAATTTCATAAAGATGGCTGATCCGGGATTCCCTGCACCACGCATGAAGCTGATCAAAATGAATGTCCTGTTCATGCTTTCTGAGATAAAATACGAAATCGCAGAGCAGACGGATTCCGAAACCACTGTAAAGGTAATGCTTAAGCATGTGGTGGATCATGTAAAACACATACTGGGTAGGGGGAAGAACCGGGTATGGCTGGCCGTTTATGATGTCTGTATCAGGTTGGAGATTCTCAGCTGAGAATACCTGGTCTACAATCTGATTAGCGCGAGCATACTGGTAAATGCCTACTACGCGATAGTGAAGCTCAAGGGTAAAGCTTCGTCCAGTAGCTGGAAAGGTGTAACGGTAGGTTATATGGTGATCACTGAGTTCATGCTCATCTCTGTAGCCATTTTCCTCAAGAAGCTTTTTGGCTTTGGCCAGATCGCCGGGTTCTGGAAGATAGAGGTCAAGATCTCCAAGCTTTCGGTATTCCGGAACCGGATAATAATTTGCCAGACTGATTCCCTTAAGGAGAATGCAGCTGATGTTATGCTCCAAAAGAAGAGAAAGGGTGCGTCTGGTGAACTGTTCAATCTGATAGTAGTTCAGCATCATGCTTTTGGTTCTTTGAAGCATGACCGGATAGATGCTGGTGTGCCGGCAGTATGGAAGCACAAATGGTACAGTACAGTGTTCCTCTGCCAGACGGGCTATATCGGCTTTGTCTTCCGGTGAAACACATACAGGAAGTGCAGAGCTGGAACAGGTATTTTTTATGATTTTCAGGTAAGTTTCGTAGATGGACTGCATAGCGGACTCCTAAGTTACATGATAGTAAAGTATATCATGGTTGTCAGAAACTGGCAATGTTATGAAAAGATACCAGGGTCAAAAGGTCAAAAAACCTTTTGACCCCAACATCATGAAAATAAAGAGGTAGATATTGTGAAAAAAACAGCAGGGTATGTAATAAAAAAACTGGAAGAGGAATATGTTTTGCTGCCAACAGGGGAACTGGCAGAGCAGGTAAATGAGGTAATCTCTTTAAGCGAGACAGCAGGCTTTATTTATCTGCATGCAGATCAGGCAGCTTCTGTGGAAGAGCTGGCTGATCTGGTGAGCCGTGAATATGGAATAAAAAAGGAAGAGGTTCTGGAGGATGTGCAAATGGTAGTGGAAACCTTATGCAAAAGGGGCGTGCTGCAGCAGTCTGCGCAGTAAGGCTGTCAGCCGGAAGCATACAGGCCGTATGGGAAGCATGGTAAGCCAGAGAAAGGAAAGAAAACGGTAAAGTGGATTTTTGACAGAAAAATTTTTTCCATTCCGGATAAAGCCTACCAGCTTTCCGCGTATCTGATCCGGGCGAAGAGGACCTTCCACCTCAGACTGATTGTCACCTACCATGTAGATCCCCTCAGGCGCAATGCGGCAGATGCGGTGCAGGACAAGAATACTATGATCCCGGCGATACAGAACCACATCATTTTTACGAAGGGATTCCAAAGCTGCCTGTTGGATCAGAGCTTCATCTCTGCCGGGAATGAAAAGAGGGTACATGCTGTAGCCCTGAGGCTTGAGCTTCAGGATATTTCCATCCTGAAGAAGCTGTTCCATATCTATTTGGTTTGAGCTGTCTTTTGTATTCATAGCTGTCCTTTCAAATATGTTCTAAAACTTTTAGGGAGATTCTGATAGGATCATTATAGCATTGGATAAAAGAATTCACAAGAAAAGGGATGGAACGTGTCTGAAAAACAGACAAAAATTATATGGAAATGGTGAGAAATTCCTATAAATACTTGACTTTGAGACATTTAGTAATTATTATAAAAACATAAAAAAAGGCATCAGAATAATAAAAAAGTATTTCAAAAGAGAGGAGATATTTATGATGAACACATATAAGAAACCTGTAGTATCTGTAGATTCCGGAATGGCAGAGGGTGTGTATGCAGCCAGTGGTGCTGCAGGAACCCTGAATGTGACTTATCACGGTGTTTGGGACAGATGGGGAACAAATGGCGGCAAGGGACTTGCAATGGCTAACTGGTCTGGCATAAATGGAACGATTACATTAAATGTTACCTTCAATGACACTGTAGATCAGGCCGAGACAGACAATGCTTCTGTTCAGACATCCTGGTCCGGTAACACTGCTACCTTTACATTTGCAAGTACAGCATCGAATCCGCTGACTATCGGAATTCATCTGAATCATGGAACAAGCATTGATGATCTTAAGATGACAGGATTTACTTATTCAGTGAACTAAAAAGAAGAGGCGCAGAACCCACTACGGATTCTGCGTCTCTTTTAAAATTCCCGCATCATTTTTTCAATTTCCACTTCATCAAGCACTTCACACTTTTTATCCCTTATAGCATAAACCCTTGTACAAATATTCAGCACGGTTGGGCGATGAGTTGTCACAATGCAGGTTCTTGGATAAGTATCCTGCATAATATTTCGAAGCACCTTGCGCTCTGTAGCTACGTCCAGTGCGGAGGTTGCCTCATCCAGAAGCAAAATGGGTGACTTGCGAAGCAGTGCTCTTGCAATGGAAAGCCGTTGTGCCTGCCCCTCTGAAAAGCCGCCGCCCCGTTCCTTCACAACGCTTTGGATACCATCGGGCAGCTGTTCCACAAAATCCCACGCGCAGGCAAGCTTTAGAGCTTCTACAATCTCCTCATCTGTGGCATCTGGTTTTACATTTCGCATATTTTCTGCAATGGTGCCGGAGAACATGGTGTTTCCCTGAGGTACGTAGGAGAACAGCTTTCTGGTGGACGGTGACATAGGAACCTGTTTTTCATGATTTTGCCCGGCACAGATATGGAAGGTGCCGCTTTGCGCATACAAAAGGGAAAGAATCAGCCGCAGCATAGTTGTTTTTCCCTCGCCGGAAGGCCCTACCAGAGCTACGATCTCATGAGGGTATGCTTCCAGAGAAGCGTCTGCGAACACATGAGTTCCGGAACGATAAGTATAGTTCAGATGCTCCATGGAAAGACCGAAGCCCTCTGAACGATATTTTTTTTCAAAAGTATTTACAGCATCATCCTGACTGTAATCCTCCTGGGGCATTTCCACAATGTCCATAAGACGTCCGGCGGAAATCGTCAGGGAAATGGCAGATGGAACCAGGCTGGCAAGAGAGTTTACAGAGCTTGTCAATGTGCCGGACAGAGACAGAAACATGGTCATGGTTCCGTAGCTGATAACATTGCTCCACACACGGTAAATTCCCCATCCGTAGCAGCTGTAAGATACAATAAATCCCACAATGGACATAAGCACAGAGGTGAGAATGGACATTCTCTGAAATTCCAGGCGCATGCCAATGTATTCTGTTTGCAGGGATTTCAGCTTTTCTGTATAAAACCGGATCAGGTCAAAGGCCTTGATGGTCTGGATATTGGAAAAGGCTTCCTGGTTGAAGCCGTACATTTTGGCATTCATAGCAGCGCTTTTTTCATTGTTGTTCCGCATTCTCCTAAGAAGGGGACGGGACATCAGAGCGCTGAAAGGAATTCCAAGAAGGGCGAATAAAGCAAAGGTAGGGTCATAGTACAAGACTACAGCCAGAGCACTGATGAAACGGAAGGTATAAATGATCAGGTTAGGAATCCAGTTCAGGATTCCGCTGGAAATATTGGAAGCATCCGAGCTCCAGCGGGTGACCAGGTCTCCGGTGTGGTAATCTGTCAGGGACTCCCAGTCGGTAATCAGCATTTTGGCAAAAATGTCATTCTTAATCTCGGAATCCACTTTAAGGCTGATGAAGGTGGATGCATAGCCGGATGCCTGGGAAACCAGAATGTTGGCTATGGAAAAACCGATCATTGCAGCAAAGGTGGAGAGCAGCTTTCCGGTCTGATGCCCGGTGATAATGTCTACCAGATCCTTGGAAATCAGACTGGAAACCAGAGAAACGCAGGAGCCTGTAATTCCAAGGAGTGTATACAGGATCATGGATTTCCAGTAACGTCTTCCGTATTGATAGATCCAGAGCGTTTGCCGCCACATTTTCTGCAGTGTTCCCTGTCTGAGATGTTTCCAGATCAGCTGGAGCTTATTTTTCATGGAGCACCTCCAGGCGGTCAATCTCTTCCCGGATGACTTTTACAGCAGACTGGTTTTTCGTACAAAACAAATGAAGTACGGGAACCCGATCTGCGATTTCTTCGGCAAAGAAAAGATTTTTGGTCAGCTGACTCTCTTTCCAGGCTGGGGAGATCATTCTTTGCATTACCCGGAGAATCTGGTCCGAGGGGGAAAGCTCTTCAAGATAATCTATGGCAGGATCCCTGCCGAGAAGGACGATTCCTCCAAGCTCATAGTTCCTTGTGGTATAAATTCCGGAAGTACCACACCAGGGAATGCCGTAAATCATGATTCGGTTTTCATGGATTCCCAGAAGATTCAGATCACCATTGAGAAAGGGCGTGCCAAGAAGCTGATGCCAGAGCCCGGTGTGGGTGGATTTGCCCATGCCGGAGTGCCCGGAAAAAAGCCATGCCTTTTCTCTGTAAAGTATGGATGCTGAATGAATGGCAAACAATCCCTTTTGTTGTGCAAGAAACAAGAAAAACAGACGAAGAGCATGAAAAAGATTCTCTGTCGTCTGATCTGTGACTGCATTGGAACAGTAGAACCGAACATAGCTGCCGTCCAGGGTCATATGTACCTCATGAATATTTGACATCTGAGGAAACAAAACCACATAGCGGTCGCTGTTTTCAAAAATAGTCATATCCGAATTGCGAAGAAGCACCTGCCCATAATTGTGGCTGGCAGGGGACCTTGTGATAAATTCAATTTCCTGATCTGGTTCATCTGCCGGATGGTTAACATAAAAATCCGCAAAGCGGTCGCCAAGAAGCTGGACAGGACCGTAGAAATTGATAGAAAGCCCGGCAATTTTCATGCTGGCAGTGCATGCATGGGAAATGGGCTTAAGGCTTTCGGTTATCATTCCAAGAGCGGTCATCTGCGACAAAAAGTCATTGACATCATTTAAGACCTCCGGGAAAGCTTCTTCCCCAAGACCATACAGCCGCGCCAGCATTTCCGCCAGCGTTTCCGGGTCCGAACCTTCTGTATGCTGGATCACGTTCCACAGAAAAGTCCCGGTCTCGTTGAGAATCATTCCCTTTTTCTGATCCGCCATCTGCTGTCCGTAAGGAAGGAGATGACTGACTCCTTTTATTTTTCGAAGCGTATATCCGCGTTGACACTGAAACATAGTGAAAACAATTCCTTTCCTGTTAATGAAAGCAGGTAACTGTACAGTTACGAAATCAGATAAATTATAACACTGCACGGCTCTTTTCGCACAAGAAAATAAGTGCCTGCTTATGGGGCAGACACTTAAGGGATAATAGATTGCAGCAGAAAATTTAATCCTCGTCCATCCATACCTTCATGGTCTTGAGAAGCTTCTGTTTCTGTGGGATTTCAAGCTTATGTACCTGCTCGGAAATCTCACGGTCCAGAGCGGTCTCGCGGTATTCGGAATCAATTCTTCCGATGAGGGAATCCAGGGAAATATTCAGCAGTCTTGCGTAGTAGATCAGGATACGCAGAGACATAGCGGTACGGTTGTTCTCCACGTTGCTGATGTAGCCTGGGGTTACGTTCAGAGCTCTGGCAACTTCTGCCTGAGTCAGCTTCATTTTGATTCGAAGCTCTTTCATTCGGGTTCCTAAATTTTCATAGTCGATCTGATTCATATTCATTCTCCAATCCGTTTTCAACCAGGGCAAAATATGGCATTCCCCGGGTATTTACGCTATTTATTCATAGTATAAAGTATATAGAAATTATATGAAAAATGTAAGCTGTAAATTGTATGCTATCTATTTTATAACTATATAGAAATTCCATGGTTACTGTTCATAGGTAATATTCCGCGAGGTGTTTTTTGTGAACAAAGTTCACAGAAAACCCGAGGATTGCGGCGCGAAATCATGCAAAGCATGATTTCTGTGCATCGCGAAGCGTGTTACTGGGCACGGAGTGAACTGTAACATTCCATGCACCTGCCCAAAGTCCTTCATGCAGGAATTTTTGACAATTATGGGAGAGGTCTTTATAATGAAAACCAACCTGGGAAAAAGAGGTAACAGATTTATGTATGATACATTTGAAATGCTGGAGGAGCTTCTGGAGCAACAGCAGTTTGAACTTCTGATAGAGGAAAATAAAATTCGCCTTGTATATTTGATGAATGATGCAGTAGAAAGCTTTCTTATTTTTGATAAAGTACGGCTTACAGGAAATTACCTGGAGGGTTATGAAGGCCCACTGAAATCTTCCCTCAGCGAAGAAGATGACCAATATGTGCTTTCCGTATGGCAGGGAGAAAATGTGGTGACTCTGTTTTTCGAAAACCTGGATCTGGAAGTGCATCTGTACAACTACGGGGAGATTGGCCACTTCTGGGTTCCCGGCTATGAATATTTAAGGCAGCTGGAATATCGGATTGCCATTGCAAGAGATAAGCTGGAATATCTTGGAGAGGAATTCTGCACGGAAGAAGAGGAAAAGCTGGTCCAGCTGGCTGATTTTCCTCCGCTGAATTATTGCTGTTATCCGGCAGTCCCGGCGAAATACATTGTGCCAAAAGAGGAGCCCTGGGTTCCCTCTGAGGCAGCTTTTGAGACTATGGAAGAGCTGGCAGAAGAGGTGAAAGACCGTTCTTTGCTGCGGCTTCTGGCTTTTTACAAACGTTTTCCAAAGCCAGTGATTGCCCGTTTGGTGGCAGGAGCTCTGCACCAGAACCGCCATACAGCTGTCATTGATCTTCTCACAGAAAAATTAAAAAAGGAAGCGGCCGTTTATCCGAACCGTTCCTTTGGTGAAAAAGCAGATCAACAGCTAAACAGCCTGCTGGAAAAAGCCAGAATGCTGCAGCAAAACCTGGCAGAGCAGGGGGTGAAAGCGGAAGTGCTGCGGGAAGAGCCTTTTACCACAGCCAGAGACAGCCTGGATTTTCAGGTATTTCTCATGATATGGAAAAAAGGCTGGCGAAACCGTAAGGTTGAAATTAAAAAGCTGACAGAAAAAATGTAGAAGCAAATGAGCCTCTCGCGGATAAAAATCCCAGTGGCTCATTTGCTTTTTACAGTTCTGAAAAAATAACAGATTGCCCATCCAATACTCATTCCTGCCGCAATTCCAAATGCAAACAAAAAAGTATCCCGACCATATGCCAGGGCCTGCATGGTGTTTCCCTCCATGATGCTGTTCATACAGTAGTAGAGCGTGCTTCCGGGAATCAGCGGGATTACAGAAGTAACGAAAAAGGAAGTGGAAGTTTCCTTACAGATCCGGGCAAGGATTTCCGCATACAGATCCGTAATAAATCCAGCCAGAAGAGTAGGCAAAAAAACACTTCCCCATATGGTTTTCCCAATAAGAAAAACCAGCCAGCTAAGAAATCCGCCTGCGCCGGCAAGGGGCAGATATTTGCTTTTCATATGGAAGAGCATTCCAAAGGCAACGGAGCCCACAGCTCCTGTGATCAGCTGAATGATGGCCTGTGTATTCAAAGTCCAAACCTCCCAAATAAAAGAATTGCGCCCATAAATCCCAGCGCCAGTGCTGCGGCAAGAAGCAGAGCCGCAATCAGCCGGATGATGCCGGACAGGGTGTCGCCGATGAGAACATCCCGAATGGCATTGGTGGACATCAGTCCGGGAATCAGAAGCATAATGTCCCCGATCATAATTTTGTCCATATGAAGCCCTGGAAAAAGAAGGACAGCCCCGCAGATCACACAGCCGGAAAGAAAGGATGCGGCGAACTGGAAGGTAACTTCGTTCATGCACACCGGACGGAGATACCGCTGGAAACTCCAGATCAGTATGGCAACCAGACTGGCAGTTACGGCATCCGGGATGCTTCCCTGGTAAAAAAGGGCGAAGCTGAAGGCTGCCAGAATACTTCCCGCCAGATTCAGAAGCGGCAGCGGTTTGTCGGCTTTGATCTGGTCCAGCTTCCGCTCCAGTTCCCTGGCGGAAAAAGGCTGTCTGCAGAAATGGCGGCTTAAGTCATTGAGCTGTTCTAACCGGGTGAAATCATTTCCCCCATTTTCACGAATCCGGCGTGTCTGGGTTCTGGCTCCGTCACCTGGAAATTCCATGGTGACGACAATGCTTGAAGTAATAACAAAAACGTTCATATGAGTTGCACCGCAGGCATAGCCCATGCGGTTCAGGGTATCTTCTACACGAAAAATTTCCGCACCGCTTCCAAGCAGTGCGTCTCCCATATCCAGAAAAACAGGAAGGTATTCTTTTGCGGTTGGCATAGGGAAACTCCTTTTTTATAGGTGAAAAATATAAAAGATCAGCCAAGTCAATGTGGCAGTTAGCTTTAGTATAAAGCCTGAGAGGGAAGGTTACAACAGATAAATTAGTGGAAAAAACAGGGAAACGAGAATCTTTTTCACTGAAAGGTTTGGAGTATTCCCTAATAACACAGATTGTGATAACATAGACTGCAGAAGATTCTGAGAAAATGCTTGCAGAGCAGTAAGTGAAAATAAGGTCAGAATCGGAACTTCAGGAGGAAAAACAAATGGCTTGTACAACAATTTTAGTTGGAAAAAATGCGTCTTATGATGGCTCCACCATGATTGCAAGAAATGACGATTCCGGAGCCGGACATTATACACCGAAAAAATTCGTGGTAGTTCACCCAGAGGAACAGCCGAGAAAATATAAATCCGTAATTTCCCATGTGGAGATCGACCTTCCGGACAATCCAATGCGCTACACCTCTGTGCCAAATGCGGTAGCAGGAGAAGGCGTGTGGGCGGCAAGCGGCGTCAATGAGGCCAATGTAGGCATGACTGCCACGGAGACCATCACCTCCAATCCCCGTGTGCTTGGAGCAGACCCGCTGGTGGTTTATCAGCCGGCAGAAGATGGAAAAGAAGAGGTAGCCGGAGGAATCGGAGAGGAAGATATTGTTTCCCTGGTTCTGCCATACATCCACAGCGCGAGAGAGGGAGTGCAGAGACTTGGCAGCATTCTGGAGCAGTACGGAACCTACGAGATGAATGGAATTGCCTTCCAGGATCAGGACGAGATCTGGTGGCTGGAGACCATCGGCGGCCATCACTGGATTGCAAGAAAAGTGCCGGATGACGTTTACGTAGTGATGCCAAACCAGCTTGGACTGGACGAATTCGACCTGGAGGACGCTCTTTCCCAGCAGGAAGAATATATGTGCTCTGCTGACATGCGGGAATTTATAGAGAAAAACCACCTGGATCTTTCCATGGACGGCGTGCTTAATCCAAGAGATGCTTTCGGAAGCCATGACGATGCAGACCACGTTTACAACACTCCCAGAGCGTGGTTTATGGAGCGCTATCTGAATCCGAGAACAAAGGTGTGGGACGGACCAAACGCTGATTTTACCCCATATTCAGATGATCTGCCATGGTGCATGGTTCCGGAGAAAAAGATTACTGTGGAAGATGTGAAATATGTGCTGTCCTCTCATTATCAGGGAACTCCTTACGATCCGTATGCATCCTATGGCGACAAGGCACAAAGAGGCGCATTTCGTTCCATCGGCGTGAACCGCACTGATTTCCTGTCTGTGATCCAGATGCGTCCTGGAATGGAAAAAGATAGCAATATTCTGGAATGGGTGGCGTTTGCGTCCAATGCCTTTAATGTACTGGTGCCGTTTTATGCCACTATCGATACCACTCCGGACTATCTTTCCAGTACAACGAAAGAGGTAACAACAGACAATTTCTACTGGGTAAGCCGCATAATCGGAGCTATGGCAGATGCTTCCTACAGAAGCTCTGTATTTCACATTGAGCGCTACCAGGAGAGCGTTATGGCAAAAGGCCATCAGCTGATCAACCAGTATGATGCCCTTCTGGAAAAAGAATCTGACGCTGCCAAGCGAATGGCACTTCGCCAGGAAGCCAACCAGGCCATTGCAGATATGCTGAAAAAAGAGGCGTCTGCAACCCTGGATAAAGTGCTTTATGAGCTCAGCAACCAGATGAAAAATTCCTATTCCAGATCCGACGCTTAATAAAGTGGCAGGTGGCTTGTTATTAGGCTTTCCTAACAAAATCCGACGAGTTTTGCATACAAACAGTAGACAAATTTCGGTTTCTTCACTATAATAAAGTGAAGAAACGAATTTTGTCCCCGCAGGAATTGATCGGGAGTTGCCCATAAGAAAAGCCGGAACAAAAGAATAAGGAGGCTGAAATGACAGTAAAAGAATGTTATGAGAAGGTCGGTTCAGACTATGATGGAGTCCTGAAAAGACTTGGAAGTGAAGCACTTGTGAAACGTTTTGCAGTGAAATTCCTCAATGATCCAAGCTTTCAGGATCTGACAGATGGTCTTGCTGCCAAGGACGGAGAGAAGGCTTTCCGTGCAGCACATACACTGAAAGGTGTTTGCCTGAATCTTGGATTTACAAGCCTGTACAAGGTAAGCGCAGAGCTGACTGAGGTACTTAGAGGAAGAGAGACAGAAGGCAGCGACGAGCTTTATGAGCAGGTGAAAGAACAATACACCATCCTGACAGAAGCAATTCAGGAACTGGCTGCGCAGAGCTGAAGGGAAACCTTCAGCTCTTTGCTGTAACGCCAGGCTAGAGGAAAGATTAACATATGAAGAAAAAAGCATTTAAGGTAGCAGCTACTTCATCATTCCGGCAATGTTTTCCATTATAGCGTGCTTTGAGATCCAGCGCAGACTGGAAAAGAAAAAGGAGGCGAAGAAAGCATGACAATGACAGTTACACAGGGAATTATCACCATTGTATGCGTGGTTCTTGGAACGATGGTCACCCGTTTTCTTCCCTTTCTTATTTTTCCGGAAGGAAAGGAACCGCCGGAATTTATCCGCCATCTTGGCAATGTGCTTCCCTATGCGGTAATCGGGCTTCTGGTGGTATACTGCCTGAAGAATGTGCCGGGAAGCGGAACTTACGGACTGCCAGAAGCCATTGCGATTTTGTTTATCGTCTTTTTGCATAAATGGAAAAAGAATACGCTGCTTAGTATCGGCGGAGGAACCGTTTTGTATATGCTGCTGGTGCAGATGGTATTTTGATGCAGGCAGCTGCATTCTAGAGCCTGTTTGAAAAATCATTCCCGCAATCTGCACGCCCCACTTTGCGGTATATTTCACCCGAATTCGGTTGTCGTAGCCCGCTACGACGCCCTCATCCGGGCAAAATCTCCCACAAATTGTGACGTACATCTTGCAGAAAGCCTTTTTCAAACACGCTCTAGCAATAAAATCCATCTAATATAGTATAAATTGGTATAGCTATATTCTATAACGAACTCAAGGGAAAATGAATTATGCAAAATACGCCTGTTTTGTTATGATAGGTACAGATAGAAACGAAAATAAATTCTCAGCATTCGCTGGGAATTTTTACATCACATCAGACGGAGCTGGAGGAGAATCATGGCAAGAGGAATCAATACAAAGTGTTTACATTTAGAAGAAGAGGAAGGCTGCTGCAACAATTACGGCTCCATCAGTTTTCCCATTTATCAGACTGCAACCTACGCACACCCGGCAGTAGGACAGAGCACAGGCTTTGACTATAGCAGACTGCAGAATCCAACCAGAGAGCACCTGGAAAAAATCGTGGCAACTCTGGAAAACGGAATCGACGCGCTGGCCTTTTCCACAGGAATGGCAGCCATTACGCTGGTAATGGAGCTGTTTAAGCCTGGAGATCACCTGATCGTGGACGCAGACCTGTACGGAGGAAGCATTCGTCTTTTTGACAATGTTTCCGCGAAAAACGGGCTTCAGTTTTCCAGGATCGACTGCTGGAAAGAAGACGTGGAAAGCTATGTGAATGAGAACACAAAGGCAATTTATATTGAAACTCCTACCAATCCTATGATGAATGTAACGGACATTGCAGCACTGGCAGACATTGCGAAGAGACGTGATCTGCTTCTTATTGTGGACAATACATTTTTGTCCCCTTATTTCCAGAATCCGCTGAATCTGGGAGCTGACATTGTGGTGCACAGCGGAACCAAATTCCTGGGTGGACATAACGATACCCTGGCTGGATTTCTGGTGACAAACCGGGAGGATATCAGCGAGAAGCTTCGTTTTCTGATCAAAACAACAGGTTCCGGGCTGGCGCCTTTTGACAGCTGGCTGATCCTTCGAGGAATCAAAACCCTGGGAATCCGCATGGAGCAGGCTCAGAAAAATGCGTTTAAAATTGCAGAATGGCTGAAAACCCAGAAGGCAGTAACCAGGGTGATCTATCCGGGACTTCCGGAGCACCCAGGCCATGAGATTATGAAAAAACAGGCAAGAGGCTTCGGCTCCATGCTGACCTTCCAGCTGGAAAGCCCGGAATTTGCCCTTTCTATTTTGTCAAAGGTTCGGATGATCAAATTTGCGGAAAGCCTTGGCGGAGTGGAGACTCTTGTCACCTATCCTACCACACAGACCCACGCAGACGTTCCGAAGGAGATTCGCGAGCGCAACGGAATCACCAGAAGTACCCTTCGTCTTTCCGTAGGAATCGAGGATGCACAGGATCTTTTGGAAGAACTGGAGAAAGTATTTGCAGAAACAGAGGAAGAATTAAATGGCGGAAAGAAATCTTGATTTTGACAGAATCATAAACAGAAAAAATACCAGATGCCTGAAATATGACTTTGCGGTAAAGAGAGGAAAGCCGGCGGATGTGCTGCCTTTGTGGGTGGCAGATATGGATTTTGAGACCTCTTCTTATGTGGAAGATGCGCTGGTGGAGCGGGCGAAAGAGGGCATTTTCGGATACAGCGAGGTGCAGACTCCTTATTTTGAAATCGTGGCAAACTGGATGAAAACCTATCACAACTGGGAGCCAGAGGAAGAGTGGCTGATCAAGACGCCGGGCGTTGTGTTTGCCCTTGCTATGGCGGTGAAGGCGTACACACAGCCTGGGGACAGCGTTCTGATCCAGCTTCCGGTGTACTATCCTTTCTCTGAGGTAATCACGGACAACGGCAGAAAAGTGGTAAGCAGCAATCTTTACCAGGGAGAGGACAACCGCTATCACATTGATTTTGCGGATTTGGAGAAGAAGATCACAGAGGAACATGTGAAGCTGTTTTTCCTGTGCAATCCTCACAATCCGGTTGGAAGAGTGTGGACCAGGGAAGAATTGGAAAAGCTTGGAGATATCTGCGTGAAACATGGAGTGATCGTGGTGAGTGACGAGATTCACCAGGACTTTGTGTTTAAGGGAAAGCATCAGGTTTTCGCCGGAGTGAAAAAAGAGTTTCAGGACATTTCCATTACCTGTACTTCTCCAAGCAAAACCTTTAACCTTGCAAGTATGATGATCTCCAATATTTTTATCCCAAATCCGGAGCTGCGCAGGAAATTCCAGAAACAGCTGGATGCAGCTGGAATCAGCCAGCTTGGAGTGCTTGGACTGGTGGCTGTGGAGGCCGCTTATTCCAAAGGGGAAGAGTGGTATGAGGCGATGCATGCCTATGTGGAAAGTAATATTGTCTATACTAAGGATTATGTAGAGAAGAACCTGCCGGGTGTGAAAATGACAGACCTGGAGGGAACTTATCTGGTGTGGCTGGATTTCAGGGAGACCGGGCTTAGCGTGGACGCGCTGGAAGATCTGATTATTTATAAGGCAGGCCTGTGGCTGGACAGCGGAAAGATTTTTGGCAAAGCTGGCGAGGGCTTCCAGAGAATCAATGTGGCGTGCCCAAGGGCTACGCTGACGGAAGCGTTAGAGAGGATTAAGAAGGCGCTGGAAACCACCAAATAATCCTGTTGTGCAAAGGACACCGTAATGATAAAATGGAGAAAACGGATTATCCAACGCACAGGAGAAAATTATGGCAAATAAAATTGAACGTGAGGACATGCTGGCGCTGACCAGAAGAATGAATGTTTCCCGTTGTTCATTTACCCGGATAGCAGGCTGCTATGTAGATGGGGACGGCGATTTTGACGGCAGCTTTAATGTGAATTTCCTGAAGCTGTCCGCGGAAGAAAAGAAGCGGAATATAGAGCTGGCAAAAGCAGTTCCTTTTGCGGCAACCAATGTGAATCTGAAGCGTTATGAATTTTCCCAGGAGGATATGCGCCCGGGCACAGTGTGGCAGCTTCTCATGGCGCTGCGGGAATGCGGACTGAAAAATGACGCTCTGATGGACAGCTTCTATGATCTGGTGATGGAGCACTACCAGAGCCGCAGGTCCTATGCAGTTTATATGTTTCACGACAGGTACGATATTCCCGCGAAAGCCGCGGACAAGGAACAGCTGTGGGAATCGGAGGCAGTTTTTGAATATCTGATCTGTGTGATCTGTCCGCTGGCAGATGAGTACGAGCCAGGTGCGCCGGAATGCGGATTTTTGTTCCCGGCATATACAGACGGCGGTGCGGATCTGAACCATGCGGCAGTGTTCCAGGCGGATAAGGACCGGCCGCACAGGGAACTGGTAGAGAAAATATTAGGTGTGAAATAAAAAGGTACCATATGTTTATCGGATGAAAATCTAATAAGCATATGGTACCTTTTTATTTCACACACCATGTTCCGCTTCATATTCCCGGATAATTTTAAGTGCGGCGGCATACTTGGTCCGCCAGTGCTTCAGCTGCTCCGGCGCGGGCGTGGTGCCGGAAAGCCGTGTCTCATCTGTATTATGTGCAATATCAGCAAGCTTTACCTTCCGTGCAAGAGGACTCTGGCAAAGTCTGCGGACATAGTCCAGGTAATCATCGGAAGGAGCATGGGTAAGCAGAAGGACTGTCTGCACAATTTCTTCCGAAAAATCTTTTTCCAGATCCTGGACTGTAAGGGGTGTATCTTCCAGGACATCATGAAGCAGGGCAATGCATGTGGTGGTTTCATCCTCCATCTGTTCTGCAAGATGGATGGGGTGAAAAATATAAGGGACACCGCTTTGGTCAAACTGGCCTTCATGAGCCTTGTATGCCAGCTTCATGGCCTTGATGGTTAGGGGAGTATATACCATTTTTTTATTCTGCGGGAGCAGCCTCCGTATCAGCATTTAGTGGAGTAAAAGCTGCCAGGACTTCATCTGCTTCTGTCTGAGTATCTGCGGTGTAGGATAAGATGATGGAGACAAACTTTCCTCCCTGTTTACGTGTGCAGTATTTCTGAAGAACTTCGTAATCATTGATGGTGACGCTGGTTTCCATAACGCGGAAATCCTGTCCGCCAATCTGTGCGTCTGTAACTTCTGAATAAGTATATCCCATCTGTGTAGCGTCCAGCATTTGCTGAGCAGCCAGGAAATACTGGTCTACGGTCATATTTTCCAGAGAAGCATCCTCTACTACCAGGGAAACATTGGGAAAACCGGAGACAGAGGAAGCCATCATTTCATAAACGGTGCCGGACAAAGCATCCTCACCAAGCTCCATGCCGGAAGATTCTTCCAGCGTGCTCTGGCCCTGTCGCATAACAGATTCTAATTCTTCTTCTGTATTCATGACAACGGTTTCCGGTGGGGTAAACTTCAGATTCAGCCATTCGCTCTGATAGTCTGTTTCGGTGATGGTACCTTTTTCGTAGGGGGTGTCAGCTGTGTCTTCTGCGGCATCAGAAGCCTCATCAGAAGCGGTATCAGCTTCTGCTTCCGTCTGCGCTGCATCCTCCGCCAGTACAGGAACTGCGTTCACGGTACACAGGGAAAATGCCAGCACAGCCGGTATTATCAAACTGTTTTTTCTTCGCATGAAATCATCCTCCTGAGATTTTTACTACATGGCATATGACCGTCTGGCCACACGTCCATGCAGCAGGAACAATAACGTTTATACGACCATTATAACGGCGGATGCCAAAAGGTACAACCCCTTTTCCACTCGAAATTATGCTGAAAATAAATATTGACAAATGAAAAAACTGTGATATACTTTGATAATCAAACTATTTTAAAGCAAAATAATTAAAGCATCACATACCAGGAGGTATTATGACTGGAAAAATAAAAGGGACCGGTTCCTACATACCGGTTCAGGTGTGGGACAATGACAAGCTGTCCCACATGATGGATACAAGCGATGAATGGATCCGCGGCCGCACAGGAATCGGGCAGCGGCACATTGCATCCGGTGAAGAAACCGTTTCCTATATGGCGGCAAAGGCTGGCGAGGCTGCACTTGCAGATGCGAAAATGAAGCCGGAAGAAATTGATCTGATTCTGGTATCGACCATGTCCGCGGAAATAATCATGCCCTGTGCGGCCTGCGAGGTGCAGAAACTGCTGGGCGCGGTTCACGCAACCTGCTTTGATCTAAATGGTGCCTGTACAGGATTTTTGCTGGCACTGAATACGGCGCAGGCCTATCTGGGCGGACGGATTTACCGCACAGCGCTGGTGATCGGAGCGGAGGCGCTTTCCCATCTCACCAACTGGCAGGACAGAAGCACCTGCGTGCTGTTTGGCGATGGAGCCGGGGCTGTGGTGCTGGAAGCAGATCCGTCGGCGGTGTACGTTCAGGCCACTCATTCCATTGGAAATGGCGGAGGCGCGCTTACCTGTGCCAGCAGAAATCAGCCGGGATTTGCAGAAGAAAATGCAGACCTTACGCCCACTTACATGCAGATGGATGGAAAGGAAGTATTCAAATTTGCAGTTTCAAAGGTGCCGGAGGTGATCCAGGAGGTCCTTGAGCAGGCAGGAAAAACAAAGGAAGAAATCCGTTATTATATGCTTCATCAGGCTAACTCAAGAATTGTTTCATCTGTGGCAAAGCATATGAAAGAACCTTTGGAAAAATTCCCCATGAACATAGAAAATCTGGGAAATACTTCTTCTGCAAGCATTCCCATTCTTCTGGATGAATGGAAGAAAAAGGAAAGACTTAAAGCCGGAGACTGGATCATTCTTTCCGGTTTCGGCGGGGGGCTTACCTATGGGGCAAGCCTGCTGAAATGGCTGATATAGAGAAAAAAGCAAGAGAGAAAATACTCATTTTGCAGCATAAAATAATAGAAGAAAACAGAACAGGAGAATAATAAAATGTTAGAAAAAATCAAAGAAATCACAGCAGATTCATTAGGAGCAGACGTAAACACACTGACAGCAGAGACTTCATTTAAGGAAGACCTTGGAGCAGATTCCCTGGATCTTTTTGAGATGGTAATGGCACTGGAAGAAGAGTTTGAGGTGGAGATTCCAACAGAGGATCTGGAGAATATTAAGACGATAGGGGATGTGGAAGCATACCTTCAGAGCCGCCAGTAATCATCCTGCGTCAATATGACGGTTACTTAATATTCGATGTACTGGTTACAGAATGGAGATTTTTATGAAAACAGAAGTGACGAAATTACTTGGAATTGAATATCCCATCATTCAGGGAGGCATGGCATGGGTGGCAGAATACCACCTGGCAGCAGCTGTTTCTGAGGCTGGCGGACTTGGCCTGATCGGTGCTGCAAGTGCCCCGGCTGAGTGGGTACGCCAGCAGGTACAGGAGGTAAAGAAGCTTACTGACAAGCCATTTGGCGTTAATATTATGCTGATGAGTCCATACGCAGATGAGATTGCAAAAGTTATTGTAGAGGAAAAGGTTCCGGTGGTTACCACTGGTGCCGGCAACCCGGAAAAGTACATGAAAATGTGGAAGGAAGCAGGCGTGAAGATCATCCCGGTAATCGCTTCCGTTGCCCACGCAAAGAGAATGGAACGCTGCGGTGCAGATGCGGTTGTGGCGGAAGGCTGTGAATCCGGCGGACATATCGGGGAGACCACCACAATGGTTCTGGTGCCGCAGGTTGCGGATGCAGTGAGCATTCCGGTGATTGCAGCAGGGGGAATCGCAGATGGAAGAGGCATTGCGGCAGCCTTTATGCTGGGTGCAAAGGGCGTGCAGATGGGTACTCATTTTGTAGCCACAGAAGAGTGCTGGGCCCATCAGAATTATAAGGATATGATTCTGAAAGCTAAGGACATTGACACGAAAGTAACCGGACGTTCCACCGGTCATCCGGTTCGTGCCCTTCGCAATCAGATGACCCAGGAGTACCTGAAAAAAGAGGCTGAGGGAGTACCCTTTGAGGAACTGGAGCAGATGACACTGGGAAGTCTTCGCCGTGCTGTTGTGGACGGAGATGTGAAAATGGGAAGCGTTATGGCAGGCCAGAGCGCTGGTCTTGTGAAAGAGCAGTTAAGCTGTCATGACCTGATCCAGAAGCTGGTAAAAGAGACAGATGAACTGCTGAAAGGAACTGGAATTTATGAGTAAGATCGCATTTCTTTTCCCGGGACAGGGAGCGCAGAAGGCTGGAATGGGACAGGATTTTTATGAGAAATTTCCTTCTGCAAAGGAGATTTTTGACCAGGCCAGCCAGTGGCTTTCCCTGGATATGAAGGAGCTTTGCTTCAAAAAAAATGAAAGGCTTGACCTTACCGAATATACCCAGGCGGCTCTTGTCACCACCTGCCTTGCCATGGAAAAAGTAGTGGAAGAATACGGGCTTCACCCGGATGTAACCGCTGGCTTAAGCCTTGGGGAGTACTGTGCAATTGCTGTTTCCGGCGGAATGAGCGTGAAAGACGCCATCACAACCGTAAGAAAAAGGGGCATTCTGATGGAGCAGGCAGTGCCGGCAGGAGAAGGCTCCATGGCTGCGGTTCTGGGGCTTGGCGCATGGGAAATCGAGAGCGCAATCAAGGATACCAAAGCGGAAATTGCCAACTATAACTGTCCAGGACAGATCGTAATTACAGGACCAAAGGCGGCTGTAGAGGAGGCTTCCCTGAAGCTCAAAGAAGCAGGCGCAAGACGGGTTTTGCCCCTTGCAGTAAGCGGCCCATTCCACTCATCCCTGCTTCAAAATGCAGGAAAAGAGCTTGCAAAGGAGCTTGAAAATGTGGAATTTTTCGCTCTTCAGATCCCGTATGTGACCAATGTAACAGCGGAATGTGTAACAGATATCAGCCAGACAAAAGAGCTTCTTGCAAAGCAGATTTCTTCTTCCGTGCGCTGGCAGCAGAGTGTGGAAAAGATGCTGGCAGAAGGTGTGGACACCTTTGTAGAGATCGGCCCGGGCAAAACCCTGGCTGGTTTTATGAGAAAAATCGCACCGGATGTGAAAACTTATAACATTCAGAAAGTGGAAGATTTAGATCAGATCGCAGAGATTTTAGGCAGCAGATAAAACAGGAAAACAGCAGGGCGAAGTGGTCTTTTTGCCCGAACATTTTTATATGAGAACTGACATACAGGAGTAAAAAGAAAACATGAATGCAGAGAAAAAAATCGCAGTTGTGACAGGCGCTTCCCGTGGAATTGGAAGGGCAATTGCCCTTGAGCTTGCCAGACAGGGAGCATTTGTAATCATTAATTATAACGGTTCCAAAGAAAAAGCAGAGGCGGTAAAAGCTGAAATCCAGGCGGACGGCGGACAGGCAGAAATCAGCCAGTGCAATGTGGCAGACTTTGATGCCTGCGGTACTTTTATCAAAGAAATCGTGAAAACATATGGACGGATCGATATCCTGGTAAACAATGCAGGAATCACCAAAGACGGGCTTCTGATGGCAATGAGCGAGGAAGATTTCTGCAAGGTTGTGGACACAAATCTTAAGGGAACCTTTAACTGCATTCGCCATACAGCAAGACAAATGCTAAAGCAGCGAAGCGGCCGTATTGTTAATATGGCATCTGTTGTAGGCATTGGCGGAAACCCGGGACAGGCCAATTATGCAGCCTCAAAAGCTGGAATCATCGGTCTTACCAAGACCGTGGCAAAGGAGCTTGCATCAAGAGGAATCACGGTAAATGCCATTGCTCCTGGCTTTATCAGAACGGACATGACAGATGTGCTTCCTGATAAGGTAAAAGAAGAAACCCTGAAAAATATCCCTATGGGAACATTTGGCGAGCCGGAGGATGTGGCGAAAGCAGCTGCCTTTTTCGCATCCCCGGAAGCAAAGTACATTACAGGACAGGTTTTGTGTGTAGACGGAGGAATGTTATGAATAAAAGACGTGTAGTGGTAACCGGACTTGGTGCGGTCACTCCTGTTGGAAATAATGTGGAAGCCTTCTGGGAAAGCGTGAAAGCAGGAAAGGTTGGAATCGGTGAAATCACAAAGTTTGATACCGCAGATTTCAAGGTAAAGCTTGCCGCAGAAGTGAAGGATTTTAATGCAAAAGATTACATGGATTTCAAGTCTGCGAAAAGAATGGAGCTGTTTTCCCAGTATGCAGTAGCGGCCGCAAAGGAAGCGATGACAGATGCCAGAATTGACATGGAAAAAGAAGATCCCTTCCGTGTTGGCGTCATCGTAGGCTCTGGAATCGGAAGCCTTCAGGCAATGGAAAATGCAGCGTTAAGGCTGGCTGAAAGGGGACCCTCTAAGGTTGATCCACTTCTTGTTCCAAAGATGATCAGCAACATGGCAGCGGGAAATGTATCCATTGCAACAGGTGCCAGAGGCAAATGCACCAACGTGGTAACGGCCTGTGCATCCGGAACCCACTGCATCGGTGACGCATACCGTGCCATTCAGTACGGAGATGCAGAAGTGATGCTGGCAGGCGGTACCGAAGGGGCAATCAGTCCGGTTGGAGTAGCCGGATTTACCAATCTGACAGCCCTTAGCACCAGCCAGGATCCTTACCGCGCATCCATTCCTTTTGACAAGGACCGAGGCGGTTTCGTCATCGGAGAAGGTGCCGGCGTGGTGGTCCTGGAAGAGCTGGAGCATGCCAAAGCAAGAAATGCAAAGATTTATGCAGAGGTAGTTGGATACGGGGCAACTGCAGACGCTTATCACATTACTTCTCCTATTGAAGACGGAAGCGGAGCTGCCCGGGCCATGACAGATGCAATGAAGGAAGCGGGGGCTTTACCAGAGGAAATTGATTATATCAATGCTCATGGAACCGGAACCCATCACAACGATCTTTTTGAGACAAGAGCCATCAAAGCAGCCCTTGGTGAGGCCGCCAAAAAGGTAAAAATTAACTCCACAAAGTCTATGATCGGTCATCTTCTTGGAGCTGCCGGCGGAGTGGAATTTGTAGTTTGTGCCAAGTCTGTTGAGGAAGGATTTATTCACCAGACAGTGGGTACAAAGGAAACAGAAGAAGAGCTGGATCTGGACTATTGCATCGATGGACCGTCACAGCAGGAAGTGAAGTATGCCATGAGCAATTCCCTTGGATTTGGCGGACATAATGCAGTTCTTCTGCTGAAAAAGTACCAATAAAAGCTGTCTCAAAAGGAGAAAAATACAATGGAATTTGAACAGATTTTAAAGTTAATTGACCATGTATCGGCATCTCATCTGGAGTCTTTTTGCTATGAAGGCGATGGAATAAAGCTGTCTTTAAATAATAAAATTGCCCCGGTGATCGTTGCAGGAATGCAGGGACAGACTGTGGCAGCTCCGGTGAATAAGACTGCGTCTGGCGGGGGATTTTCCAGCGTGGAAAAATCCACAGATTCTAATGATCATGAGGAAGCTTTCCAGGCAGAATCCAACGGAAATATTGTGAAATCTCCCCTGGTTGGAACCTTCTATGCAGCTCCTTCCGAGGATGCAGATCCTTTCGTGAAAATCGGAGATAAAGTGAAAAAAGGACAGGTTCTTGCCATTGTGGAAGCAATGAAGCTGATGAATGATATAGAAAGTGATTTTGATGGAGAAATTGCAGAAATTTATGTGGAAAACGGGCAGCCTGTGGAGTATGGACAGCCGTTATTTTGCATCAGATAAGGAGCAGATATGAACCATTTAAATATAAAACAGATCGAGGAAATTCTTCCTCACCGCCACCCTTTTCTTCTGGTGGATTATATTGAGGATTATGAGCCAGGAGAGTTCGCAGTAGGATACAAATGTGTAACCTTCCGTGAGGATTTCTTTCAGGGACATTTTCCCCAGGAGCCTGTAATGCCAGGTGTTTTGATCGTGGAAGCGCTGGCGCAGACTGGCGCGGTTGCCATTCTTTCCAAGCCGGAAAACAAGGGCAAGATTGCCTATTTTGGCGGCATTGACAAGTGCCGTTTCAAGGGCAAGGTGCAGCCGGGAGATAAGATGAAGCTGGAAATGAGAGTAATCAAGCAGAAAGGGCCTATGGGCGTTGGCGAGGCCATTGCCACAGTTGATGGAAAGCTTGTTGTGAAGGCTGAGCTTACCTTTATGGTAGGGTAAAAAGGTGCTCAGAAGGGTGAGAATATGATCAGAAAATTGTTAATTGCCAACCGCGGGGAGATTGCGGTAAGGATCATCCGGGCATGCCGGGAAATGGGAATTGAGGCTGTTGCAGTTTACTCAGAAGCGGACAAAGACAGCCTGCACACACAGCTTGCAGATGAGGCAGTCTGCATCGGTCCAGGTGCCTCTGCCAAAAGCTATCTGAATATGGAAAGCATTATCAGCGCGGCGATCATATCCGGTGCAGATGCCATACATCCGGGCTTTGGATTCCTGTCTGAGAATGCCAGATTTGCCCAGATCTGTGAGCAATGCAATCTTATTTTTGTAGGTCCGCCCTCACAGGTGATCCAGAATCTTGGAAACAAACAGATTGCCAGAAATACTATGGAAGCAGCTGGAGTTCCGGTAATTCCGGGAACCACAGAGGCTATTCTGGATGTGCAGACAGGAGCAAGAGAAGCAGACCGAATTGGTTATCCTGTCATCATAAAAGCAGCCCTTGGAGGCGGCGGGAAAGGCATGCGTACAGCCTTTTCCCCAGAGGAATTTGAACTGGCATTTCTCACCGCACAGAAGGAATCCCAGATTGCATTTGGGGATGGAACCATGTACATTGAGCACTTTGTGGAGCACCCAAGACACATTGAATTTCAGATCCTTGCAGACAGTCAGGGAAATGTGGTTCATCTTGGAGAACGGGATTGTTCTATCCAGCGAAACCATCAGAAAATGATCGAGGAATCCCCTTCCATGGCAGTGTCCGAAGAACTGAGAAACCAGATGGGAATGGCTGCTGTGAAAGCCGCAAAAGCAGCTCATTATGTGAATGCCGGAACCATTGAATTTCTTCTGGAAAAGACGGGAAAATTCTATTTTATGGAGATGAATACCCGCATTCAGGTGGAGCATCCGGTGACAGAATGGGTTACCGGTCTGGACCTTGTGAAGGAGCAGTTAAAGATCGCCTCCGGTCAGCCGCTGTCCTTTTCCCAGAAGGATATTCAGATACAGGGACATGCCATTGAGTGCCGCATTAATGCGGAAAATCCATGGAAAAACTTCCGTCCGTCCCCTGGAACCATTACGGATCTGCACCTGCCAGGCGGTCAGGGAATCCGCGTGGACACAGGAATTTACAGCGGTTATCAGATCCCTCCTTATTACGATTCCATGCTTGCAAAGCTGATCGTACACGGAAATAACCGCGAGGAAGCAATTGCAAAAATGAAGAGTGCGCTTGGGGAAGTGATCATCCAGGGCGTTGACACAAATGTAGATTATCAGTTTGAAATCATGAACGATCCGGACTATCAGAAAGGCATTTTTGATATTGGTTTTCTGGAAAGTCACCAGATCGGAGGAGTGAAGGTAAATGAAGCTTAAGTATGCCTTTAAACGTACAATCACAAATTCATCTGCTAGCGCAAGGCAGGAAACGAAGCCGGAAGTGCCGGATGGAATGCTGAAAAAATGCAATGCCTGCAAGGGCGCTGTTTTTGTAGATGAGGTAAAAAAGAACAACTACATCTGTCCTCACTGCGGCAATTATTTCCGCATTCATGCAAGGCGAAGAATCGAAATGATCGCAGATGAGGGAACCTTTGAAGAGTGGGATTCGGTCATGCCGATAAGCAATCCTCTGTCCTATAAAGGGTACCCGGATAAGGTGAAAAAGCTTCAGGAAAAGACGGGCCTTGACGAGGCTATTGTCACAGGAAGGGCGAAAATTGGCGGTGTATCTGCAGTTCTTGGTGTATGCGACAGCCGTTTTCTCATGGCAAGCATGGGAGAAAATGTAGGCGAAAAAATTGTCAGGGCAGTGGAAAAAGCTACGGAAGAAAGGCTTCCTGTGGTGCTGTTTGCCTGCTCCGGAGGGGCGAGAATGCAGGAGGGAATCGTATCCTTAATGCAGATGGCCAAGACCTCTGCGGCCTTAAAAAGACACAGTGATGCAGGGCTTCTTTACATCAGTGTTCTGACCAATCCAACCACCGGAGGGGTGACGGCAAGCTTTGCCATGCTGGGGGATATTATTCTTGCAGAACCAGGTGCACTCATTGGTTTTGCAGGGCCGAGAGTCATCGAGCAGACCATCCGTCAGAAGCTTCCAAAGGGCTTTCAGAAGTCAGAATTTCTTCTGGAACACGGCTTTATCGACCAGATTGTAGAGCGAAAGAATATGAAAGAAACACTGGCACAGCTTCTGAAAATGCATTGCGAGAATGCTGCAGATAACAGGGATGAGAAGGCAGAGCAAGCAAATAAAGAGTCCTATTCTCCTGCAAAAAAGTCCGCCTGGGAGCATGTTCTCCTTGCCCGCAGTAAAGAACGGCCAACTGGAAAAGACTACATTCCATGGCTGTTTGATCACTTCTTGGAGCTTCACGGAGACCGTCTTTTCGGGGATGATTCTGCTTTGATCGGAGGCATTGCATACTTCGATGGAAAGCCTGTAACCGTGATCATACAGGAGAAAGGAAACGGAACCAAAGAGAATATTGCGTATAATTTCGGCATGGTTTCCCCGGAAGGATACCGCAAGTCCCTGCGCCTTATGAAGCAGGCTGAAAAATTCGGAAGACCAGTAATCTGCCTGGTGGATACCCCAGGTGCGTTCTGCGGGCTTGAGGCAGAAGAGCGTGGGCAGGGAGAGGCAATTGCCCGCAATCTTTTTGAGTTATCCGGTCTTAAAGTGCCGGTTCTGTCCATTGTGATCGGAGAAGGAGGAAGCGGCGGAGCCCTTGCACTTGCCGTAGGAGATGAGGTCTGGATGATGGAAAATTCCATCTATTCCATTCTTTCCCCGGAAGGCTTTGCCACCATTTTATGGAAAGACAGCACAAAGGCAAAAGAGGCAGCTGAAGTGATGAAGCTGACTGCTTCTGACCTAAAAGATCTTGGAATGATTGAACAGATCATTCCGGAAAAAGAGCCCCTTACCAGAGAGAATATGATGGAGACAATGGAAGTTCTGGAGAAAAGAGTCCGTGGTTTTCTGGATACATATTGTGCATATGATTTGGAAAAATTACTGAATAAGCGTTATAATCGTTTTAGAAATTTGTAAAATTGTAGAAAAATATACCAGATTGTGATATACTTACCGTAAATATTTGCTTGGAAGTTTTACAGAAAATACAGGAGGCTGCCGGCGGAAGCGGACAGCGCATATGCAGGAGAGAAGAGAGTGGAAAACAGGGAAGTTATTAATGATGTACTGGTGCATCTGTTTAACGAGATCATGGAGCTGGAAGAGCAGGCAATCATTACGGAGGAATACAAGGATATCACAAATAATGATATGCATATCATTGAGGCAGTTGGTCTTGGCGGAAACAAAATGTCTGACATTGCTGCCAAGCTGAACATCACCGTAGGCTCCTTGACGACCTCTATGAACAGTCTGGTAAAGAAGGGATACGCCACAAGAGAGAGAAGTGAACAGGACAGGCGCGTGGTATTTATCCATCTTACCTTGAAGGGAAGAAAAGCCTACCATCATCATGCGGAATTTCACCGTAAGATGACAGATGCCGTGCTGGATGTTCTGGATGAAAACGAAGCACTTGTACTGGCGAAAGCTCTGGACCGCCTGACTCTTTTCTTCAGACAATATAAGTCATAAAACCTTTCAGGCACATGTCAAATGTATCAAAAATATGGAAGCTGGATCCCCACAGGACCCGGAAAGGACAGTCTTATGAAGAAAAGAACAGTATCATGGATTATGACAGCAGCACTTGGTGTGGGAGCACTGACCGGAAGTATGTGCAGTGCAAATCTGGTTTTTGCAGAAGAGCAGACAGAAGAACAGAATGCAGAGAGTGAAGAGGAGACAGAACAGACGGATACAGACGATTCTGTTATGAAAATTGGCGCTCTTAAGGGGCCTACCGCAATGGGAATGGCACAGCTTCTGGATGATGAGAATTATGAATTTTCCATTGTGGCATCACCGGATGAAATCGTCCCGATGATCGTTCAGGGACAGGTTGATATTGCGGCAGTTCCTTCCAATCTTGCCTCTGTTTTATATCAGAAAACAGACAAAAACATCAGCGTACTGGCAGTGAACACGCTTGGAGTTCTTTACCTTGTGGAGAACGGGGATTCCATTCAGTCTGTAGAGGATCTGAAGGGCAAAACCATTTACGCCAGCGGCAAAGGTGCTACACCCGAGTATGCGTTAACCTCTGTTCTGGAAGCCAACGGACTGGATCCTGAGAAGGACGTAACCATTGAGTACAAGTCCGAACATGCAGAGGTAGTAGCAGCCCTTGCAGAGGATCAGACCGCAGTGGGACTTCTTCCTCAGCCATTTGTAACCACAGCGCTTATGAAGAATGAGAACCTTCGCGTTGCTCTGGATCTGAACGATCTGTGGGAGTCTTCTGTGACAGATGGAAGCAAGCTGGTAACTGGTGTTTTAGTTGCAAGAAATGACTATCTCAAAGAGCATGAGGCAGACGTAGATGCCTTTATGGATGCATATAAGAACTCTGTGGAATTTGTAAATTCTGATACGGAGGCAGCCGCTGAGATTATTGGAAACCACGACATTATTTCTGCTGAAGTAGCAGTAAAAGCCATTCCACAGTGTAGCATTGTATTTATGGAGGGTGATGAAATGCAGACCATTCTTTCCGGTTATCTGAACACCTTAAACGAGCAGAATCCGGAGATCATCGGAGGCCAGTTGCCGGATGAGGACTTCTACTACAAACGCTAATGAGATAAAAAAACATCGGTTATGTTATAAAATACTGGCAGCTGCCGTCTGGATTCTGGTCTGGCAGCTTGCCAGCATGTGGCTGAAACAGGAGATCCTTCTGGCATCTCCTGTTTCTGTTATAAGAAGGCTTGGACAGCTGATTGTGACCGCAGATTTCTGGAGATCTATCGGATTCAGCTTTGGCAGGATCGTTCTTGGATTTACCCTGGCGCTGGTTCTTGGAACTTTGCTGGCGGCACTTTCCTATGGGTTTTCTGCAGTGGAAATTCTCATGGATCCGCTGATTACAGTGATCAAAGCCACTCCGGTTGCCTCCTTTATTATCCTGTGCCTGATCTGGATTCCATCCAGAAATTTATCCGTTTTTATTTCCTTTCTTATGGTTTTTCCAGTGGTCTACACCAACCTTCTGGAGGGCCTGCGGCAGACGGATAAGCAGCTTCTGGAAATGGCAGATTCCTTTGGCGCAGGGCTTGGGAAAAAGGTAGAATTTGTTTATCTTTCCCAGGTTATGCCTTATGCAGCTACGGCCTGCAAGCTTGGACTTGGGCTTTGCTGGAAGGCTGGAATTGCCGCCGAAGTCATCGGAATTCCCACCGGTTCCATCGGTGAAAAATTATACAAATCTAAGGTCTATCTGGAAACACCGGACTTGTTTGCCTGGACCATTGTGATTATATTTGTGAGCATGACCTTTGAGAAAATATTTTTATTTTTCCTGAAAAAAATCACCGGGGAGCAGCCATAAAGACGTGGCTTTCCGGTGATTTTTGATTCTTTTTAGCTGACTCCGTTTTTTGCGCAGATGTCTGCCAGGCAGCATCTGTCACAGTAAGGTTTGGTTCTTGCGGTACAGACTTCACGTCCGTGGTTGACCAGGCGATGGCAGAAATCATTGCCTTCTTCCGGCGGAATGATTTTCCAAAGTGCCATCTCCACTTTCTTTGGTTCTTTGATGTTGTCTACAAGGCCGATTCGGTTGGTCAGGCGGATGCAGTGGGTATCTGTGACAATGGCAGGCTTGCCAAACACATCTCCCATGATCAGGTTGGCGCTTTTTCGCCCAACTCCGGGGAGGGCAAGAAGGGCATCGAAGTCGCATGGAACATTATCCTGGTATTTCTCGTGAAGGATCTTCATGCAGGCACTGATGTCACGGGCTTTGCTTTTTCCCAGTCCGCAGGGCTTTACGATTGCCTCGATTTCTTCCGGTGTAGCAGATGCAAGTGCGGCTACATCCGGGTATTTGGCGTACAGGTCCTGAACCACTACATTTACCCTTGCGTCCGTACACTGCGCTGCCAGCCGCACACTTACCAGAAGCTTCCACGCCTCATCATAATCCAGGGTACAGTCCGCCAGAGGATATTCTTTTTTTAACCGATCTATCACTTCAAGAGCAAGTTCTTCTTTTGTCATAAAATTCCTTTCTGAGAATCTGGATGCTTACAGATTCCGTTATTATTTTAAGGCAAGTTTTGTGTATATTGTAATGGGAAAATTGCAATTTTGCAAGTTTACGCTGTCCTGTTTTTATGCTAAAATTATGGAAAGTCACTGTTCACTCCGTGCCCAGTAACACGCTTCGCGATGCACAGAAATCATGCTTTGCATGATTTCGCGCCGCAATCCTCGGGTTTTCTGTGAACTTTGTTCACAAAAAACACCTCGCGGAACATTACCCGTGAACAGTAACATAGAAAATATTCACGAACGATTCCGCTGCAAAGCGGCCTTTGCAATTCGTGTGCGAAATACGGGGGAGGAAATGCAAAATGAAAGTACGTATGTATAATGTAGGCTGCGGCGACTGCTTCTGTCTGCGGGACCGCAAGGGAAGTCTTCTGGTAGATTTCGGAACCAGCAATAACCGGATTGACGGACACCCAAGAAGTGATATCTTTGATGTGATCATCTCAGATTTTACCACCATTTCCCACAAAAGCCTTCTACTGACCAATTTTCAGCTGGACCATATATCCGGCCTTCTTTACATGCTGAAAAAGTACAGGGGAAGCAATGACTTTAACAAAATTTACCTTCCAGACGTATTTTCTGCTTCCTCCATGAGCCGAACCCTCACCCTTCTTCTGCTTTCCGATCTTATGAAAAATACGTATCTCCCCAGCAAACAGATCAGCCTTTATGCCTTCGTGGAAGCCCTGGTGAAACAGCCCCAGAATATTGAATTTCTGAAAAGAGGAGATATCTTCGAGAGCAAATACCAGGTTCTCTGGCCAGACTGCAGCGTGATTGAGAAGGAAACCGCCGAGAATTATGCCTACATTCAGTCTTTAGAGAAAAGAGAGAACGCTGTATCAAACAGAGAAAACGAGTTTACAGAAGCCTTGCTTCGCCTTGAAACTTTCGCGGACAAACTGCGCCAGATTATCTGCGGAACCCTCAAAACCAACGCTTACGCTCTGGAATGCGAGTTCCGTGACTTAAGAGAAGACCCGTCAGTCATCCAGATGCTCCAGACCTTTGAAGCTGCAAAACTCAACCTCCGCCAGTTCAAAAACAAGATCAGTCTGGTCTTTCACAGCACCACAGACGGAGAAATGAACGTTCTTTTCACCGGAGACATTCCAGGGAAATACATGGAAATGATCGCCGCCAACTATGATGACGCCCTGCCCCTCCACGAACACTACTGGTGCGTCAAAGTCCCCAACCACGGCATCCAGGCGGACTACTTCGACTTTACCGACTATACCCCGGAGAACATGCTCATCTCCAACGGCATCTACTACGCCGACAACAAGAAACAAACCAAAGCCTACCGCACCTCCGCCCAGTACGCCGGCCTTTTCTACATCAACGACACCCACATGTACTGCTCCAGCTCCGCCTGCTGCGACGGCTACCGCAACGGCTGCACCTGCAAAGAATGCGATGTAATTTCCCCGCAGTATTATAAAGACATTTAACCCTCTACACTCCATTTTCCTACAAGTGAAAATCAAGAATAGAAAGAAGCGTCAAGATTGTACAAAATATAACAATCCTGCCGCTTCTGGATGTCGTCCGCCTTGAATACTTTATTTAGTTCAAATGCCAAATATCTTTATTATACTGCTCAATCGTTCTATCAGAAGAGAAGAATCCAGCCTCCCCAATATTCACAAGCATCTTCTTCGCCCACGCATTACGATCCTCATAATCCGCAAACACCTGATCCTTAACCTTAATATAATCCTTCAGATCCAGTAAAGTCATAAACCAGTCCTTATTCAGAAGCTCGTTGTAGAAGTTTCTCAAATGCTCCTCTTTACCAATCTTCAGCATCGGCTCGCTGACAATGAAATCCACATACTTCTTAATATCAGCATCCCCCTCATAAATCGCACGGGAATTATAATCAGCCTTCTCATAATGCTTAATAATCTCATCACTGGACTCACCAAAGATATAAATATTATCCTCGCCAACCAGCTCACTGATCTCCACATTTGCACCATCCATGGTACCAAGAGTAACCGCACCATTCAGCATAAACTTCATGTTTCCGGTACCGCTGGCTTCCTTAGAAGCAAGAGAAATCTGCTCAGAAATATCACAAGCCGGAATCAGCTTCTCAGCTGCGCTCACATTGTAGTTCTCAACCATAACAAGCTTCATATAAGGAGCCACATCCGGGTCATTCTGGATCAAAGTCTCCAGAGTAAGAAGCAGATGAATGATATCCTTAGCGATATAATAAGCAGGAGCAGCCTTTGCACCAAAAATGAAAGTAATCGGTCTCTCCGGCTTCTTGCCGCCCTTGATCTCCAGATATTTATAGATAATATACAGCGCATTCAGCTGCTGACGCTTGTACTCATGAAGTCTTTTGATCTGGATATCAAAAACACTGTTCTCATCAATCTCGACACCAGTATTTTCCAGAACAAAATCCTTGCAGATTTTCTTCGCATCCGCCTTAATTGCAAGCAGCTGATCCAGAACCTTCTGGTCATCCTTGAAAGCAAGCAGCTTTTTCAGCTCATCTGCATTTTTCTTGTATCCATCTCCGATCAGAGAAGAGATATATTTTGCAAGAGGCTGGTTACAGTACATCAGCCATCTGCGGAATGTAATGCCATTGGTCTTATTATTGAATTTTTCCGGATAAATCTCATAGAACTGATGCAGCTCAGAGTTCTTCAGAATTTCGGTATGAAGAGCAGCAACACCGTTGATAGAGAATCCGTAATGAATATCCATATGAGCCATGTGAACCAGATTATTGCTGTCAATAATAGCAAGATTCTCAGCCGGATATTTTGCTTTAACCTTCTCATCTAACTTGCGGATGATCGGAACAAGCTGCGGAACAATATCCTCCAGATAGTGGATCGGCCATTTCTCAAGAGCCTCAGCCAGGATAGTATGGTTGGTATATGCGCATACATGGGAAACGATATCAGCAGCCTCATCAAAGCCGATTCCCTTCTCTCCAAGGAGACGGATAAACTCCGGAATGATCATGCTCGGGTGAGTATCGTTGATCTGAACAACTGCATAATCAGCAAGGTCGTGAAGATTGCTTCCCTTGGAAACTGCCTCATCCAGAATCAGCTGTGCAGCGTTGCTTACCATGAAATACTGCTGGTAAACACGAAGCTTGCGTCCGTCCTCATCGCTGTCATCCGGGTACAGGAACAGTGTCAGGTTGTGCAGAATGTCTTTCTTGTTGAAAGCAATTCCGTCATGAACCATGGACTCATCTGCCAGGTCAATATCGAAAAGACGAAGATGGATTGCTTTGTTTTCATAGCCTGCAACATCGATATTATACATAGTAGATTTCAGGGAAAAGCCTCTGAACGGAACCATGTAAGTCACATCTGTAGCAGTCAGCCAGGACTCAGGAGTGATCCATGGGTTCGGAACCTCATGCTGAAGGTTGTCCTCAAAAACCTGTTTGAAAAGTCCCAGATGATAGTTCAGTCCGATACCTTCTCCAGGAAGTCCAAGTGTTGCGATGGAATCCAAAAAGCAGGCAGCCAGACGTCCAAGTCCGCCGTTTCCAAGAGATGGTTCCGGCTCAACGGACTCAATCTCAGCAAGGGATTTGCCGTTCTCTTTTAAGAATTCTGCAACCTCATCATAGATGCCAAGGTTGATCAGATTGTTGGAAAGAAGCTTTCCAATAAGGAACTCTGCAGAGATATAATAGATTTTTTTCTTTCCCTCATGATAGCCCTTTGCAGCAAGTTGTTTTTTGGTGTATGTGAGAAGGGCTTCGTATACTTCCTGGTTGGTACATGTGCTGCAGTCTTTGCCAAACATGTCCTGAATCATAGTTTTTAAAGCTTCCATAATTTTCTCCTTTCAAGAGCGATTACCTGTGTTTGATGGTGTTATATTAGCATATGCAGATGAAAGAAAAATACAACAAAACTGTTCTGTTATGACATTTTTTTGCGAAATTTGTGAGGGGAAAGCTGGTTGGCCTCCTGAAATTTTTTTATAAAATAGCTGGTATTGTTAAAGCCCACGTCAAGAGCAATGTCCGTGACCGAAGCATCTGTATGCAGAAGAAGGGATTTTGCCTTCTCAAGCCTGTAATCATTCAGATAAGCGGCTGCCGTTTTTCCAGTATACTGCTTAAAAAGCTTCATAAAATAAAATTCACTGTAATTGGAAAGCCCTGATAATTCTTTAACAGACAAAGGCTCCCGGTAGTGGGCACTGATGTAGTCCAACACCTTTTTTATGGATAAAAGATTTCTGTTCTGCTCTGCATCCGTGGTAATAATATAATTTCCTGCAAGCATTTCATAAAAAAGTCCGTAAAAAAGCCCCTTTAATTTCATATAATAGAAAGGCGGCTTGTCCTTATGGCACTGATGGATTTCACAGAAGAGATGGAAAATGTTGCCGTAGTTTTCATGGGAACGGGTGATCAGGTGAGTGAATTCCGCTCGGTTTTCCATAAGAAGGGAAATCACCTTTTCCTGGCAGAGATCTCCTGCAGGTCCGGCCAGAAAACTAAGGTCAAACACAACGCTTCTGTAATATAAAATATGCCGGGAATCGGATTTAATTCCATGAAGAACCCCGCTGTTTACAATAAGAAGATCTCCCTCCTTCAGGCGCAGGGTCTCCCGGTTCAGCCTTGCAAGGCCGCTTCCCTGGTCGATGCAGATGATCTCCATTTCCTTATGCCAGTGGTTGTAAAGGGAGCGGAAAATCACGCAGTTATCTGTATAGGTTTCCACAGGCAGCTCAAAAGAACCATGGGTCTCCAGTTCCTTCATGGTCTCGTCAACATTTGGGGAAATTTCTGTTTTCTTCTCTGCCATCATGACCTCCTTATAGTATGTGCCGTTGCTCTCATTATACGTTACAGGCGAAGAAGGTGCAAGCCTGATACATCCTGTAAAGTGCCGGGGAAAATAATTTTGAAAAACTGCGGATAGTATTGGAAAAGCAACTGTGGTAGTTTATAATGACACTGTAATAAGCCTAAAAGATAGAGAGGAACATGACCGTGAAACTGGATTTTAAACAGGCAAGAGACGCATTTGAAGCGTATTTAGATGAATATGACAGAGAAGATGAGAAAATAAAATTAAAGATCGTTCACACTTATGGCGTGGTAAAAAGTGCCCGTGAAATTGGCAAAAGAATGCATTTAAATGAAGAAGACCAGCAGCTGGCAGAGCTGATCGCGCTGCTTCATGACATTGGAAGATTCGAGCAGCTGCGCCTGTATGACAGCTTTTCCCCGGACACGATGAATCATGCAGCGTTTGGCGCACAGCTTCTTTTTGAAGGGGAAAACCCTATGATCCGCAGATTCCTTCCAGACCCGGAATTCGATGAGATTATCCATACAGCAATCGCCAGACACAGCGATTTTAAGTTGGAAGGAATTACAGATGAAAGAATCCTTTTCCATGCAAAAATGATCCGCGATGCAGATAAGCTGGACAACTGCCGGGTTAAGCTGCAGGAGTCCGTTGAGGCAATGATCGGGGTTCCCCAGGAGAAAGCCGGAGAGGGGCTGATCTCTCCAAAGGTATGGGAATCCTGTCTGAAAAAAGAAGCTGTTTTGTCTCCGGACCGTGTGACATCTGTGGACTACTGGGTGTCCTATGTGGCGCAGTATTATGACCTGAATTTCAAAGAAACCTGGCAGATCATGAAGGAAGAGGATTACATTTCCAGGATCATATGGCGGCTGGATTATAAAGAAAAAGATACTCTGGAAAAGATGAAAATCCTGGATCAGCAGATGAATGATTATATGGAGAATATCTTATGCTAAATGAGAAGATTTCCTATCAGATCATCCGAAGCCAGCGAAAAACCATGAGTCTGGAAATCAAACCGGATGGTCAGATCATCGTCCGTGCACCTCTTCGATTATCCCAGGTGAGAATCCGCAGATTTGTTGAGCAGAAGCAGGAATGGATTTTGAAAAATCTGGAGAAAATCCAGAAAAGGGAAGTGCAAAGAGAAACAGTTCCGGGACTTTCAAAGGAAGAACGAACCCGTCTGCAGCAGGAAGCCTGCCGGAAAATTCCAGAGCGCACAGCCTATTTTGCAGAAAAAATAGGGGTAAGCTACGGAAGAATTACCCTGCGCCAGCAGAAAACAAGATGGGGCAGCTGCAGTGCAAATGGAAATCTGAACTTTAACTGGCTGCTGATTCTGGCACCGCCAGAGGTGCTCGATTATGTGGTTGTCCATGAGCTCTGCCACCGCAGACAGATGAACCATTCCCAGGCATTCTGGAACGAAGTCAGCGCAGTTTTGCCCGGTTATAAGGAGCAGAAAAAATGGCTGAAGGACAACGGCTGGAAGCTGATGGAGCTTGGCATGCAGGAGTCTAAGTAACCAATTTTAGATAAGAAATGGAGCAAAATACAGTGAAAGTAATTGCAGATCTTCACATTCATTCCAGATATTCCATGGCTACCAGCAAGCTTGGAACCCCGGAATATCTGGATCTCTGGGCAAGGAAAAAGGGGATTACCCTTATTGGAACAGGGGATTTTACCCACCCTGCATGGAGGGAAGAACTAAAAGAAAAACTGATCCCTGCAGAGGAAGGCTTATATCGCCTGAAGGACGAATATGTGCTGGAAGAGGCACGAAACCTTCCCGGACAGGCACCCCGCTTTGTAGTAACAGGTGAGATCAGTTCTATTTATAAAAAGAATGGAAAGTGCCGGAAGGTTCACAATGTACTGCTTTTGCCAGGCCTTGAAGCGGCAGATCAAATGGCAGAAAGCCTGGAAAAAATCGGAAATATCCATTCAGACGGCAGGCCCATTCTCGGCCTGGACTGCCATGATCTTCTTGAGATGCTTCTGGAAAACTGTCCCCGGGGAATGCTGGTTCCGGCTCATATCTGGACTCCGCATTTCGCATTATTCGGAGCTTTTTCCGGCTTTGATACCATGGAAGAGTGCTTTGAGGATCTGACTCCTTATGTGCATGCTGTGGAAACCGGACTGTCTTCCGACCCGCCGATGAACTGGCGCTTATCTGCTCTTGACGGACTTCAGCTTATCTCAAATTCAGATGCCCACTCCCCTTCCAAGCTGGGAAGAGAGGCCAATCTTTTGGACATTGATCTTTCCTATGAGGGGCTTCACGGTGCCATTCAGTATGGAAAAGGCCTGGAAGGAACCCTGGAATTTTTCCCGGAAGAGGGGAAATATCATTACGACGGACATCGGAAATGCCACATCTGTTTAAGTCCCGAGGAGGCAGAAAAATACCACGGAAAATGTCCGGTATGCGGGAAGAAACTAACCATAGGGGTAGACCATAGAATCATGGAACTGGCAGACCGGGATGCCGGATTTGTGAAAGAAAATGCCAGACCTTTTGAGAGTATTGTACCCCTTCCGGAGGTGATTTCCGCCTGTGTGGGAAAGTCTCCTGCAGCCAAAACCGTAACCGGAGAATACGAGAAAATGCTTCAGAAATTTGGTCCGGAATTTGCAATTTTGCGAAAAGTTCCTATAGCAGATATAGAGCGGGAAAACGGCACCAGAATCGCGTCCGGAATTCAAAGATTAAGAGATGGAAAGGTAATCTGCACACCTGGATTTGACGGAGAATATGGAAAAATCCGTCTGTTCGAGGAATGATAATAAACCATAACGGGAGGAACCGGATATGTCAGAAAAAATAAAAATGGGGATTATTTCAGATACCCATGGGCTTCTTCGGGAAGAAGTGAAAGAGCGATTGAAGGACTGCACTTATATTTTCCATGCAGGAGATGTGGACAGGCCGGAAATACTGGATGAGCTGCGTACTATGGGATTCTTGTATGTGGTGCGCGGCAACAATGACGGATACTGGGCGCAGAATTTAAGGAGAAGCCTGAACTTTTCCGTTGGAAATGTAAAGTTTTTCATGGTCCATGACAGAAAGGATGCGGCATGGGAGCTTGGGGATACTCAGGTGGTAATTTTTGGGCACAGCCATAAATATTTCTGTCAGGAAATTGACGGACGGCTTTGGCTGAATCCGGGAAGCTGCGGGAGAAACCGATTTGGCGGCGAGGTGACAATGGCAGTGATGACTGTGGAAAATGGTTCCTGGGAAGTAGAAAAAATCGTGCTTCAAAAGGAACGGCTGTAGAAAAAAAGCCCAAAAGCAGCCTGATAATTGTCGAAAGATGACATTGAAATTTTAACTGTAGAAAAGGTATAATGGGGCAGACAAAAAAATGCCATGAAAGAAATGAGGATTTGCAGTGGAGAAAAAAGAAAACGATGTGAAATTCATTGTGGGAATAATCATTCTTCTGGTAATCTTTGGCGTAGTAGGAGGATCCTTCTGGAATCTTGTTGCGAAGCAGGCTGAGAAGGATAAGCAGGAGGAAGCCCGCCTTGAGCAGGAAGCCATCCGCGCGATCTACGTAGAAGCCGGAGATGTACTGAAAGAAATGGTATTCGTGGATATGGACAAAAAGACGGTTTTCAAGGCAGATATTCCCAAGGAAGGAATTTATAACAGAAATGACAAGCTGATTGCCGGAGACACTCTGGAAAACGGAGATATGGTTAAGGTCTACGGCGATGGGAATATGACCAAATCCATACCGGCAAGCTACCCGGGCGTGACGAAGATGAAGCGGAATGGACGGGCTACACTGGAGGAACTGCAGCCGTATCTGGAAATTGCAAATGGACTTCTTTGTGGAGACAGCGAGGAGGAAGACAAAAAGTGAAATATCTTAGGCAATTTTGTATTATTCTGCTGATTTCAGCGTTAGGGGAGGGATTACATATCCTTCTGCCCCTTCCGGTACCAGCCAGCGTTTATGGGCTTGTACTGATGCTGGGTGCACTGACAAGCGGAATTTTGAAGCTGGAACAGGTGGAAGACGCAGCAGATTTTCTGGTTGAAATTATGCCGGTTATGTTTGTACCGGCAGGGGTAGGCCTTCTGGAAGCATGGGGAGACCTGCAGCCCATCTGGCTTCCTGTTGTGATCATTACAATTCTGACAACTGTGATCGTAATGGTAGTTACGGGACGCAGTACCCAGTTTGTAATCAAAAAAGACAGGAGGAAAGATAAGAAATGATATCTTTTATTGAGAATTCCCTGTTTTTTGGGGCAGCAGTAAGTCTGGTAGGATATGAGATTGGACTTTTGCTGAAGAAAAAGTTCAAGATGGCATTGTTTAATCCTCTTCTGATTGCGATTTTGTGCGTTATGGGCGTGCTGCAGCTGATGCAGGTGGACTATAAGACCTACAATGCAGGCGGGCAGTATATCAGTTATCTGCTCACTCCTGCTACTGTGTGCCTTGCAGTGCCCCTGTACAGACAGCTTACTCTTCTTCGCAAGAATCTGAAGGCGGTTATTATCGGGATCGTTTCCGGTGTGCTGGCAAGCATGGTAAGCGTTCTGGTTTTTGCAAAGCTGTTCGGACTTTCCCATTCACAGTATGTAACTTTGCTTCCCAAGTCCATTACAACAGCCATTGGAATGGGCGTATCTGAGGAACTGGGCGGTCTTGTGACCATTACCGTTGCAGTTATTATTATCACCGGAGTACTTGGAAATGTGATCGCAGAGGCAGTCTGCAAGATTGCAAAAATCGAGGAGCCTATCGCGAAAGGGCTTGCGCTTGGTACATCCGCTCACGCTATCGGTACTGCCAAGGCTATGGAAATGGGACCGGTAGAAGGTGCCATGAGCAGCCTTGCAATTGCGGTTGCCGGTCTTCTGACGGTTATCACAGCGTCTGTTTTTGCCGGATTTATGTAAAAACAGGATTCTAACATTTAGGATTCGGATATTTTAATATGCGGGATATCACCGTTTGCTGTTTTAAGGTATAGAGCAGTATGCGGTGATATTTTTTTGCAGAATTTCCTCCATGTTTACAAAAAAAACGAACAGATATTCGAATAAAATGATTTCGTGCCGTTTTATAGGACTAATATTGTGGTAGACTAAGTACATAAAAGAAAACATGTTCGGAAAATATGTTCGATACATGTTGCTTGCGGACAGACACTGCATGAATCAGAGGAGGAAGAGATTATGTGGAATTTAGGGAGAAGAACCAGTCACAGGAAGGCGGCACTTGCAGAAGGCTATATGGATGTTGTGCAGGAGAAGGACAGTACGAAGAAGTTCTCAGGAAGCACAGCGATGGTGCTCGGCATCTTTATTACTCTGGAGATCATGATAGGAGGTGCCATGATATTTAATTATGATTTTCATGGGGCAGATATTATTGCTCTGCTCTTTGCTTTTATGGTATTATATTCTGGAGTCGTAGCAGTATTGACGGATAAATAGGAGTAAGGATCATGCCGAAATCTTTCCAGCAGAAACTGAAAATTTTATATCTCATGCGGGTGTTTGCGGAGAAGACAGACGAAGCCCATCCCATGAGTGTGAAGGACCTGATTGCTTATCTGGAGAATTTCGGAATTCATGCAGAACGCAAGACCATATACGATGATATTGAGACTCTGCGCGTGTTCGGTATGGATATTATGAATCGCAGGGAAAGACCGTCGGGGTTTTATCTTGCCAGCCGTGAGTTTGAGGTTGCAGAGCTGAAACTGCTTGTTGATGCAGTCCAGTCCTCCAGATTTCTTACCACAGGCAAATCCCGTCAGCTTATCCAGAAGCTTGAGAGTCTTACCAGTATTTACCAGGCCAAGGATCTGCAGCGGCAGGTGATCGTACAGAACCGTGTGAAGAATACAAATGAGAATATCTACTACAACATAGATGAGATCCACAGAGCCATCTCTCAGAACAGGCAGATCAGCTTCCAGTATACAGAATGGACCGTATCCAAGGAGCGTCAGCTGAAGAAGGGCGGAGCGCGCTATCAGATCAGTCCGTGGCAGATGATCTGGCAGGACGAGAATTACTACCTCATTGGAATTGATGAGAAGAGCGGAATCGTCAAGCATTATCGTGTTGACAAAATGCTGAAGATCGTCATGGAGAAGGACAGCAGGAATGGGGAGGAGCTTTTCGAGAGGTTTGACAGCGCCAGATTTGCTGCCGGTACTTTCGGGATGTTTGGCGGCCGGGAAGAGAATATCAGCCTGGAATTTGAGAATCATCTTGTTGGAGTCATGATCGACAGATTTGGCCAGGACATTATGGTTATGGCCAAGGACAACGAGTACTCCGTTACCAGAGTGCAGGTAAATGTGAGCACCCAGTTTTATGGATGGCTTGCAGCACTTGGCAGCAGCGTCAGATTACTTTCACCGGAGAATGTGCGTAAAGAATACCGGGACTTTCTGAAGAAAGCCCTGGAGAATTATGAAGGATAAAAGCATGACGGTGAAATCCAGACTTTTGGAATTATTAGAGCAGCACAAAGGTGAGACATTGTCCGGAGAGGATATTGGACGAGAGCTTTCCTGTACGAGAGCAGCTGTGTGGAAGGCTGTGAAGAGCCTGCGTCAGGAGGGATACCCCATAGAGGCAGGACCGAATAAAGGCTATGTTCTTGCCAAGGAGAGCAATCTGATCTCAGCGGAGGGTATTCGTCTTTTTCTTGATCAGCCTAAGGTAGAGATTAAAATATTTGATGAGATCAGTTCTACGAATCTGGAAGCCAGACAGGCTGCAGTAAGCGGATTGGCAGGACATGGTTCCTTTGTGGTAGCTATGGAGCAGACTGCTGGAAGAGGACGCAGAGGCAGAGGTTTTTACTCACCGAAGGGAAGCGGGATTTATCTCAGTGTGATTCTGGAACCAGATGAGACCCTGGAGGGAAGCCTTCTGATCACCACTGCGGCAGCGACAGCCGTATACAAGGCTGTGAAGGAAGTGTGCGGCATTGAACTTGGAATTAAGTGGGTGAATGACCTTTATAAGGATGATCGCAAGGTTTGCGGAATCCTCACAGAGGCCGTGACAGATTTTGAGAGCGGCAGCATTGAGTTTGCTATTGTGGGAATTGGACTGAATCTTTATGTAAACCAGGAAACCCTTTCCGAAGAGCTCCGGGGAGTGGCAGGAGGTATTTATCCGGATCAGCAGGCCGCCCGAAGTGCAGACCGCAACCGCCTGGTGGCGCAGATTGTGAACCACCTTCTCAGTGAAACTAAGGATCTGAAGCTGTCTCAGGAATACGCAGCACATAATATTGTTCCGGGACACGATATTACAATTATAGATAACAAGAACAGGAGAAGTGCCAGAGCGCTGTCTATCTGTGAGGATGGCAGGCTTCTTGTAGAAGAAGCAGACGGCACCAGAAATAAGCTTTCTTTTGGAGAAATTTCCATAAAATTACCGCCGATGAACTAGAAATCATCGGCGGTAAACTTTACTCTTTGTCTGCATCTTCTGTATTTTCTATATGTGGAAGAACTGGCTTTTCGGAAATATTCTCAGTAGGGACATTGGCGGTATCCTCTGGCTGCTTCTGGAAAGATCTTACTTTTCCGGTAAGAATCTGATAGCCGGCGAGTATGATCAGAAGTCCGATGACAATAGATGGAATCTGATACATAATACTTTGTACAAGGCCTCCAAGGAAGTCTGGAAGAATCCAGTAAAGCAGATCGCTGACACCGTTCCAGACGATCGCGGCTCCGAAGACAATCAGAAGAACAGAGGCTGCTTTCAGCTGTCTTGAAGAAGTATTATGGAAGCCGGAGAAGATCTGATCCAGATGGAAGATATAGCTGTCTTCGATGGCGTAGAATTCTTCTTCCGGAAGTTCTTTCAGATTATGTACATGGAAGTAGCTGTAAAACCAGATTACAGGAAGAAAGATAACCAGAAATTCTGCACTGAATCCTCCTGCAATTGCAACGATTGCCCAGAAAAGCGTCATAATGCTGATTCCCTGTTTGAAGAAGCCCAGGTACATTTCTCCGGCACCTGGAATCAGGGAGCAGATAAAAAGTAAGAATCCGCGTTTTTGTTTTGGCATGTTAGTTACCTCCGTTTGTGATTGTATTAGAAAGATTATTAATATACTCAGCAAGCTTTTGCGAACCGCTGCATAGTCCGTCTGTGAGACTGTTGGAGAAGCTGCGCAGAGAACTTCGGGCTTCCTGTCTGGCGGCAGTGGCTTCGGTTGCCGATTTGGGTACCTGGGGCGTGAAGAAATTTGCCTGTCCCAGGCTAAGAAGCATAACCAGTGCCAGTGCTACCCCTACTACAGTTCGAAGTCCTTCATAGAAAATCCGCATTTTATGGGTGGTGTCTACAGCGGCCTTCCTGGCACGGGTATCAGGGGCTGTGGCACGTTTCATGATCGTTTCTTTCATATAAGCGGGAGCGACTGTCTGAGTGTCCTGTTCAGAATGTTCGATCAACTGCTCAAGGCAGTAATCGCATTGATCCAGATGCTCCAGAAATGAGATCATTTCGTCTGTATTCATAACATCGTTTTGAAATTTTTCAAGGTCATTATTATTGATATGCATCTAATCGCTCCTTTCTGCTAACAATTTTTTTAACATACTTTTGGCACGGTAAAGCTGTGTCTGAACTGTCTTCGGATTCTTTCCTTCCTTTTGCGAAATTTCTGCTACGGACATTTGTTTGCAGAAATGCGAGATCGCAATTTCACGGTAAGGGCTTTTCAGACTATCACACATTCTGAATACCTGTTGTTCCGAATCAGACAGCAGACATTCTTCTTCCGGTGATGCCTGGGGTGCTGAATCCGGAAGCTGTGAGAAGTAAATGTCTTCCGTTGGAACCTGCCGCCGTCCGGCAGCTTTCAGGAAATCCAGACATTTATGTACTGCAATTTTGCTGAGCCATGCTTTTTCATACTGACCATCGAAATGAATCAGATTTTTGTAGGCGGACAGGAATACCTCCTGACTGAGGTCTTCTGCATCAAAGGGGTTGCCTACTGATTTCAGACAAATGGAATAAATTAAATTCTGATATTGCTCAATCAGATATTCCAGATATTGTTCCTGTAAAATGCTATCAGCCCCCTTCCTGTCCGTTCTCTTATTATAACGCGCCAGAAAAGAAAAGTACTTCAGCTTTTCAGAAAAAATTTATAAAAATTTCAGAATTGCGAGGAATGGTGAAATAGACTATAATCGTCACAGACAATAAGTCTGTTTAGAAATACAGAAAGAAGGACCCGCCATGTACGAGACAAAGAAATTATATTATGAAGATGTATACAAAAAAGAATTTACAGCTAAAGTACTGGAATGCCGCCAGGGCAAGAAAGGATATGAGGTAATTCTGGATCAGACAGCCTTTTATCCGGAAGGCGGCGGACAGCCAGGCGATACAGGTTCCTTAGGAGAGGCAGCAGTCACAGACGTTCACGAGAAGAACGGAGAGCTGATCCACTACACAGACCGTGCTCTGGAACCAGGAACGGAAGTTCAGGGCCAGATTAACTGGGCCAGAAGATTTGACCTTATGCAGCAGCATTCCGGTGAGCACATTGTAAGCGGCCTGGTACACGAAGCTTTTGGATATGATAATGTGGGCTTCCATATGGGAAGCGATGTGATTACCATTGATTTCAGCGGAATGCTGGACGAAGCACAGATGGCAGAGATTGAAGCCAAAGCCAACCAGATCATCTGGGAGAACCAGGAAGTAGAAATTTTCTACCCATCAGAGGAAGAGCTTAAGGAACTGGAATACAGAAGCAAGAAAGAGCTTTCCGGCTGGGTGCGTATTGTCAGATTTCCGGGAGCAGATACCTGCGCCTGCTGTGGAACCCATGTAACTCGTACCGGTGAGATTGGAATGGTGAAGCTCCTTTCTGTGGTCAAGTTCCGCGAGGGTGTGCGTATGGAAATGATATCCGGCAGAAGGGTGCTTGACTATCTGAACATGGTAAACGAACAGAACCGTCAGATTTCCGTGAAGCTTTCTGCCAAGATGGATAAGACTGCGCAGGCAGTTGCAAGACTTCAGGATGAGAATTTTGCCCTGAAGGGAAGAGTGCACAGTCTGGAAGAGAATTTTATTGTGAATGAAGCTGCTAAATGGAATGACTGCGAGAATCCGCTGCTGTTTGAGAACGGAATGGAAGCTGGAAGCGTCCAGAAGCTTGCGGATGCTGTTCTGCAGGTTTGCAAGGGCCGCTGTGCAGTATTTTCCAGAAATGCAGATGGCAGCTACAAGTATGCCATGGGTGAGAAAGATGGAGACCTTCGCCAGTTTACCAAAGATATGAACGCTGCACTGAATGGCCGCGGAGGCGGCAAGCCATTTTTCGTTCAGGGTTCTGTCCAGGCATCGGAGAAAGAAATCCGTGCTTTTTTCGAAGAATGATAAGTGACAAAAAAGGGGAATACAATGTTTGGAGAATGTCATGCTCATATTATTATGGATGGAATAAACTACAAGGAAGCAATCTCACTCCACAAAGAAGCGGTAAACGAGGAAGCAATCCGAAGAAATTTTAAGGCTTATCAGGAACAGGGAATCACCTTTGTGCGGGACGGCGGAGACGCCGTTGGTGTTTCCAGAAGAGCCAAAATGCTGGCGGAAGAATACGGAATCGATTACCGCACCCCTGTTTTTGCCATCCACAAAAACGGGCACTATGGTTCCATTGTAGGAAAAGGCTTTGATAATATGAAAGAATATGCAGCTCTGGTCCGGGAAGCGAAAGAACAGGGGGCTGATTTTATTAAAATCATGACCACCGGACTTCTGGATTTTCACAACCATGGAAAGGTGACTGGAACGCCTCTTTCCAGGGAAGAAGTGCATGAGATGGTACACATTGCGCATGGGGAAGGCATGGCAGTAATGAGTCATACCAATGGAGTTTATGGAGTACAGGCTGCTGTAGAGGCAGGTGTGGATTCTGTGGAGCATGGCAATTATATTGACGAAGAAACTATACGAATGCTTGCAGACAGTAATACAGTATGGGTACCAACCCTTGTAACTATACGCAATCTTCGAAACTGCGGACGATATGAAGATCAGGTCCTGCAGCCCATTGTGAGTCTTGCGGAAGAGAATCTGCAGCTGGCATATCAATATAAAGTAAAAACAGCACTTGGAAGTGATGCCGGCGCTTATATGGTGCCTCATGGAACCGGACTTCTTGAAGAATACCGTGCGTTTTGCGAAATTCTGGGAGAGACGGAACAAATGAAAGACTGGCTGCGAGACGGAGAAAAAAGAATTCAGGACACCTTTAAGCGTCCTGAATCTTGATGGATGTGTAGATATTGGATTGTTTTGATTTCGTTGGATCAAAGGTAATGAGGATGTTGGCGCCGGCAGCAAGACCGCTGGTAGATGTGTCCGATGCTCCTTCTGTAAAGCAGGTGATCGTTGCACCGTCCCCGGTCTGAATGGTTACGGTATTGGAGGTATGCCCTATAATGGTACCGTTGACTGTATAGGTAAGACCTCGGCTTCTGAAAGAATCCGGATCATCTCCTGTGACAGCAGTGACGGTGACGCCATCCAGGGTATTTTCCTGATATTGTCCCTGGTACGTGATGGACACGTAGGAGCCAGGTGCAGTACCTCCTTTGAAGTAAGAGGGGATCTGCGACAAATCTATATTTAGGGAACTGTCAGAACCAGGAGGAGATACAGTCAGGATATTGGAAGAAATATTCTGGACAGTTGCATGAAGCTGCTGCTCCTGGGGAACATCTGTGGAAGCCTCCTGAGTTGGCTCCAGGGTTGGTGTAGGATCCGGCAAAGTCAGAGGGTCAATGTCGGAGACACTTAATACCTTCAGATGGCTGGCATTCAGGGACGCATCCCCATCAGACCCGGATGAAAATTCTCCTTTAAAATTGATATAGACCCACGCACCTTGCCGAATACCGCCCTGATAATACTGTTCAGTTCCGGTTATTGGATAGGTGGCTGTCTTTCCTTGTTCATCTTTTATGGTGATGGTATTCGGTGTCAGTCCCTGTACTTCTCCATAAGCCTTGCGTACTTCCAGCTGATTTTTCTTGTGGAAGTCATCGACGACCTTTAGGGCTTTCACTGTGCTGGTATCTTCGCTGGAAAGCTGTCCCTCATAGATCACGCTGATCTCATCTCCGGTGATCATGCCGTCTTCACACTCAAGCGTGGCCTCAGATAAATCAAAGATATAGGTCTGTTCCTGGCTGCTCATAGTCAGGGCAGCACCGGTAAAGTCCTGAAGGATGCCTTTGACTTCATCCATATAGACACGCTGTCCTGGGGCTTCTGAAGTTTCCTGGACCGTATTTTGTGAAGTGTCTACATAGTCGGTAATGGCATCGCGGACTACGCATCCGGATAGTGAGAGCAGTGCACAGGAACAAACAAGTAGCTGGGTAAATTTTTTCATTAGTGTTTCATATCCTCCGAATCCAGAAATGGCACAGGAAGAAAATCAAAAACCTGTCGGCAGGCATCCCATTCTTCGCGGGTGTGCGGCATACGGTAGCCCAGTCCTGTGCATTCTGTAGTGGCATTGGTATTCAGGTAATTATCATAAAAAACATTGTACGGATTATGGCAGGAAGGCTGCTGGCTTTCTTGTAATTGGACAGAATATTTTGTGCTCATATAAAGACTCCTTTTTCTGGAAATTTACTCTTAACAGAGATTACTTTTAGAATATGCCAAAAGCGAAGGAGTATACACAAAATACACTGTCAATTGCGAAACTATAATCCGTCATTCAGTGTGAATATTATAACAAAAACGTATTGAAATTTCCATATTTTGTGCTATAATCGGCTTAAATAAATAATAGCGAAGTAGGAATTTATGCGTCAAGTGTTCACTGGCTGGGGAGTCGCCGTGAAACGAAAAGCAGTAGGCTGCTTACGATATATTTTCCGCACCCGTTGCTACATATGAGAACATCTCATAATGTGGAGGGATTATTATTTATGGTAACTACTCTGTTATTTTAATCATTATGGAGGTGTTTTTATTATGCGTAAAAACAAACAGACATGGAGCGTTAAGACGCTTGTATTTCTGGCACTGCTGGTTGCAATCCAGCTGGTTTTATCCCGTGTGCTGGTAATTGACCTTGGTGTATACCGTATTACACTTGGAACTATCGCAACTGTACTTGCCGGTCTTTGGATGGGGCCTGTTGCAGGCGGTGTAGAAGGCGGCGTGGCAGACATCATCGGATGTTTCATGAAAGGCTATGGCGTGAATCCTCTGATCACTTTATCTGCAATCACCTGGGGCGTAGTTGCCGGAGCAGCAGGCAAGCTGATGGCTGAGAAGAGCCGCAAGGTGAAAACTGTGATCATGTGCGCTGGAATCGTAATTTCCGGTGTGGTAGGAACCCTTGGATTTACCACTGCAGGTCTTGTCATGATCGGTTCTAATTTTTATGCGATCATGCCGGGACGTCTTGTGCAGTTTGCAATTATGACTCCAATTTACTGCGTGCTGACCAGTCTTCTTTATTTCAGCCCGCTGACCAGCATGGTTGTAGGAAATGTAAGATCAGCCAATCTGCAGAAAAAGACAGTATAAGACTGAGTAATTCATTTATAAATACATAACTTAACAGCATTACCCAATAAAAATCAAATATAGTATTTTATAAAAATACGATTCCCCCAAAAAAGACTGTGAAGATGTGCCCTGTTGACGGCACGGTTCACAGTCTTTTACGATTTAAGTATTTGAAAAAAATTGAAACAAAATCACATAATTACTTGATTGTTTAGACACGGTCAGTCTGGGTCTGAACGCGGAACCAGTATGTATAGACAAAATTCAGCCCAAGGGATTCATAAAGGCTGCGCGCAGGAGTGTTTCCCTCTACGACCTGAAGATAGGCACGTGTGGCACCTTTTTTCTTTCCTTCTTTGAGCAGTGCAGTGCAGATCTGGCGTGCATATCCCTTGTGGCGGAAATCCTCCCGTACATGAATGGCGTATAAGCCAATGTAATCACGGTCCAGAATGCCAAGCCCTGTGGCAATGATTTTTCCATTATTCCAGATAGAAGCACAGATAGTATCCTTCACAATTGCATGATACATAGAAGGAACCACTGCCCGGTGAACCGGATTTATGGTTCCCTTTAAATCGAAAAGACTCTCAATCCAGATATCCGGAATGTCATCCGTAAGCGTTACCAGATCATAGGAAGCGGACAAATCCGCATGCTCCAGATCAGCTGCCATAACATTGGTGGTATGCTGAATCTCATAGCCGCGGTTTTCCAGAACATAATCAAAATCCGGGGAAACCAGCGGACTGATCTTGAAAATAGCAGGGCTTCCAAGACGGGCATATTCCTGCTCACAGAAAGATACCTTTTCTCTCCAGGAAAGCGTGGAGGTGCCGAACTGTTCCACACTGTTGGTACGATGCGTATAAAAATAAGAAAAACGAAGAATCCATCCGTCATAAAGTTCCATTTTATGAGAGGGCCATGCATTCAGCGACATATCTTCGATTTCTTTAATTATTTTATCCATTTAAAAAACCTTCTTTGTTTTATTTATGATGGTAATTATACATAATTGTGCTCTGCAATGCAACTGTAAAGACGGTCAGCAAGGAACTGCTGGCCCTGGCGGGTAAGATGAACTCCGTCTGTGGTGATGGCGGAATATCCATATCTGCGCACTTCTTCGTCCAGCTCCTTTTGCAGAGAAAGAAACGGAAGGCGGAACTGTATGGAAAGCGTTCGGATGATCTGGCTCATTTTCTGAAGAAGAGGCTTCCAGTTCTCATAAAAAGCAGGACAGGAAAAAACAAAAGGTTCCATAAGAATGACGCTGCAACTGGATTTTGTCAATATTGTTAAAAGTTCAAGATAATGTTCCTGAAAAGAACCCATCATTTCTTCCTGCTGGGCAGGCGTGCGGTCTGTGTTCATCATCATTCCAATATCATTTATTCCAATCAAAACGGCTGCAAGATTGCCAATAATTGTACTGTCTGTTTTTACCCGCTGAAGCAGTCTCTGCACAGTAAATCCATCTGTTCCGCAGTTGCGCATCTGGATCTCATAGCCCTCCCGGTGAAAACGTCCTGCCAGCATCTTTACATATCCATCTCCAAGAAAATCGGGGGAAAAGCAATGACCGCAGTCTGTAATACTATCCCCAAAACATGTCATTATTGTCATAATAATACCTCCCGAAACCAGTATACTCCTTTTAAAAATGAATTTATAGTTTTTTTATAAAATTTTGGAAAAAAGGACTGGACAAATACAAAACCAGCCCCTATAATAAGACTCACCAGAAGTCATCTGGTATCGAAAGTCGTCTGATCAGACCGACTATTCCCTATTCTACTGAAGATGAAAGATTACAATTACGAACCGGAAATACCAAAGAGGACCCTTCTGTAGTTGAGAAGAAAACTGACAGGAAAGAAGGGAGAAATCCATCTATGCTTTTTTATATGATTTTTCCTGCCATTGCCGCAGGAGGTGCGGTGGTGATGGATATCCAGCGGGCGAAAGTAGATAATGCGTGGCTTTTGTTCTGTCTGGTTATCAGCCTGACCGTGCAGCTTATGGAGAGAGGAACGGGCGGGTTCATAGCCTGGAGCTTCGGAGCATGCACCCCCTTTCTGGTACTTGGCTGGCTGTTTCTATTCAGAATGCTGGGCGCTGGCGACATCAAGCTTTTCTGTGTTATGGGAAGCGTACTGGGACCGGGGACAATTCTTAGATGCATTGCGTATTCCTTTCTGATCGGCGCTGTAATTTCAGCGGCTCTTATGATCTCTGGCGGCATCCTTTGCCAGAGAATCCAATATTTATTCTGCTATGTCAGCGATTTTTTCAAAACAGGAAAAAGAAAACCCTATGGTAAAAGCGGCATGCCGCTGGAGAATTTTCACTTTACAGTTCCCATATTTCTAAGTGCATTGCTTTATGCAGGAGGTGTCTATTGAAAAAGAACATTTTTGCAGTCTGTGACCTTGAAGTAGACTATGCCCTGAACTTTATGGATTATCTCAATCAGAAGAAAAACATACCATTTGAGATTCAGGCATTTACCACAGTGGAGAGTCTGATCGCCTACGGGAAAAACATTCATATTGAGTTGCTGCTGATTTCCCAGAAGGCAATGTGCCGTCAGGTGCAGGAGTTGGAAATTGGTAAGATTGTTATACTTTCGGAGGGAGTGCACCCGCCAGAACTGGACCGATATCCAAGTGTATACAAGTATCAGGCATCATCAGATGTGGTAAGGGAAGTAATGGCATGCTACGGAGCAGAGAAAGCAGTGACGCCAGTTGCTTTTCCGGTATTGAAGAAGACTACGGTGATATATGGGATCTATTCCCCGGTGGGGCGCTGTCTCAAGACTTCATTTGCGCTGACACTGGGACAGATCCTGGCGAAGGAGAAGGCGGTTTTGTACCTGAACCTTGAAGAATACGCAGGCTTTGAGGAGCTGATGGGAAAAGGCTTTTCCCAGAACCTGAGCGATCTTCTTTATTTCGTGCGGCAGGAGAACGGCAATCTGATCTATAAAATGAACGGAATGATACAGACAGTGAATAATCTGGATTACATACCGCCTGTGCGCACGCCGGAGGACATACGGGGAACGGAGTGGGAAGACTGGGAAAATCTGATAAAGGAAATTGTCAGCCACAGCAGCTATGAGGTGGTGATTCTGGATATAGGCGGAGCCATTGACGGTATTTTTCAAATGCTGGATATGTGTAAAAGAATTTATATGCCGGTTCTGACTGATCCGGTATCCGTATCCAAGATTTCCCAGTTTGAGAACCTGGTGAGAATCTGGGATTATCCTCAGATTCTCGCCAGAACTACAAAGATGCATCTGCCCTTTCACGGGGGTAATGCAGCTCCGGAGAATTATATTGAGGGACTTCTGTGGAGTGAACTTGGAGATTATGTCAGGGAGATTCTGAGAAAGGAAAGAGAATGAGTCAGGAAACATTTCGAAAACTGAGACAGATGCTGATGGAAAAACTGGATGTTTGCCAGGAACTTACCGATCAGGAAATCCTGGAGACCATTGACGAACTGATTCTGGACAGTCTGCGGGAATCGGGCGTAAGCCTGAAGGAGAAGGTTCAGCTTCGCCAGGAACTTTTCTATTCTGTGCGGAAGCTAGATGTACTGCAGGAACTGATCGAGGATGAGACTGTGACGGAAATCATGGTTAATGGTCCGGATTCCATTTTTGTGGAGCGAAAAGGCAGGCTTACCAAATGGCCGAAGTCTTTTACGGACCAGGAAAAACTGGAGGATGTGATCCAGCAGATCGTAGGCAAATGCAACCGTATTGTCAATGAATCCAGTCCCATTGTGGATGCAAGGCTGGAGACCGGAGCGCGTGTCAATGTGGTTATTTATCCGGTAGCATTAAACGGTCCTATACTCACCATACGTCGTTTTCCAGACAAGCCCATCACCATGGAGAAGCTGATCGAGTTGGGAAGCGTGACACCTGAATGCGCCGAATTTCTGGAGAAGCTGGTAAAGGCCCGTTACTCGATTGTGATTGGCGGCGGTACCGGAAGCGGCAAGACCACCTTCCTCGGTGCACTGTCTGAATATATTCCCAGGGATGAACGGATTATCACCATTGAGGACAATGCAGAACTGAAAATCCAGGGAATTGCAAATCTGGTCCGCCTTGAGGCAAGAGCAGCCACCGTCAACGGTGCACCGGCTGTCAGCATCCGGGATCTGATCCGCTCTGCACTGCGAATGCGTCCGGAACCCCACTATTATGAAATAGTGAGGTTTAGAGCGTAATAAAAAGCCGCTCCCCGTCCCAAGTGCACTCCTGGATCACAGCGCGAGCAATCGCGTTTTTTTCTTTGTCGTCGAAGCCCTCCAGGCCATGAATCAGCTTCGCGATTTCCACCGCCGTGGCCTTGGCATCCTTCGCGCTGGCAGCAGCTCGGTGAGATTCCATCTCGGCCAGAGCTGCCTCTCGCTTCAGAGCACCCAGCTCAACGTCCAGGCGTTCCATTTCCGCGATGATATACTTCGATGCGGAGGATTCCTCGGCCAGAGCCAACGATGCAGCCAGGCGGCCGATCTTATTCTCACAGGCAGACACACGAGCCTGCGCAGCCTTCAGATCAGGAGCCTCGTCCGGAGCTTCGGCCCTCACGAATTTCTGAATCAAGCCAGGATCCGCAGCGATGCCACGGAATAGCTCCAGGACTTCATCATCCAGCAGATCGCATTTGATCTGTCCCATGTCGCAGGCATCCACGCCCTGCCTCATACGCTTCCTGCAGTAATACCAGGAAGAACAGGTACCATCGACCTTTTTCTTTCTGGAGACCTGCATCAGATTCCCGCACTTGCACCGAAGCACACCTTTAAGAAGAGGCACTGGCCACTTTGCATCTTTGATGCATTTGTTCTGGCCAAAGCGTGCCTGAACAGCGAGCCACTTCTCCGCAGGCATGAACGGTTTGTGCATCCCCAGGCATACGGTCCATTTTTCCGGCGGCTGCGCCTGGTGCTTTTTGTTCTTTTCAGTCGACCGGCCATAGATCATGACACCGACGGATCCGTCCCACTTTTCACGCGGGGAACCAGGATCCATGATGCAGCCCTTCGCGGCATAGAAGTCGTACACTTCAGGAGTCGCCTCGACGCAATACGGCATGGTCAGGATTTTATGCAGCTGCGTGGTTGAGAAGAACTTCCCTGACTCCGTCCGGATGCCCCGATTTTTGAAGCGCGTCTCCATTCCCTGCAGGCTGCAGTTCATAGCCAGGAAGGAATCAAAGATCTGAGTCACGTAGCGCACGCCATCCGGATCCGGCTCAATGGAGCAGTGCTTCTTCCCATCCACAACGATGTGCTTCCTGACGTAGCCGCGCGGAGGATTGCCACCGGTCCAGTATCCTTTTTTAGCGAGCCCCAGCATATTATCGGTAACGCGGGCGGCGATGGTTTCACGTTCCATTTGAGCAAAGACCACCGTGACATACATCATAGCGCGCCCGATCGGCGTCGTCGTATCGATATTTTCTTTAATTGACACGAACATCACCCCGTGCTCCTCCAGGAGCGAGTAAATATTCGCAAAGTCCCGGACGTCCCTGGAAAGACGATCCAGCTGATAAACCACCAGGACATCGCAGAAGCCATTCTTTATAAAGGACAGCATGCGCTGCAGATCCGGACGCTGGGTGTTCGCACCGGTGAAGTCCTCATCAGAGAATTGCTGCCAGGAATCCACCTGGCCGGAGAACTTCGTGTCGCAGTATTCCCGGCTCATCCGAAACTGGTTATCGATTGAATCTGATTTATCAGAAAATACGGATTTTCGTCCGTAAGAGAAGAACCTCATCGTTCCCACCTCCCAAAAAGAGTATAAAAAATAAACCCTTGCGGATTTATCGGAAACGCTGTAAAATTTATTCGTAGAGTTTACAGCTTCCGCAAGGAAGAACAGGTCGCCTGGTGTTCGCAGCACTGGGCGATTTTTTTTATTTACAATTCTTAATTAACGCACGCAATCCGGGGAGAGTCTCCACGAATTCATCCTCCAGATCTGAAACAGATAACCAGGAAGACAAAAGCAATTTGTGGTCAATTAAAAATTGAAGTATTGGCCGCGGCAGACCTCGATCCGGAAACAAAGGCACCTCATCCAGCGCATGCTGAATCAAAGCAGACGCATCAGCGCGATATATTCCATCAAGCATAGGAACGTTTAATTTTCCCATAAGCTCAAGCTGAGCCTCCGTAACTTCTGGCATTTCCAACTCACAAGTAAACGGAGGGAGCAGACCAGTACGTGCCTCCACGTCAGAGATCGCCTCCCAGGAACCACAGAGAACACGCCTGGTGTTTTTTCTCCTGGTCCCTGGGTTTATTCCGGTAATCTTATACCGAAGAATGCGATCGTCAGGCAGCACGGATACGGATCGCCGCGGAACAATTCTATCAAAAAATCCCACGACTACGCCTCCTTTTTATTTGCTCCTCCGTTTCCACCATTCGAGAGAGATGATCCTGCCGCCGCTTTTTTCTGAAGCTCAAGCTGCTGCCGGTATGCCTCCACTTCCGCATCGATATCCAACTCCGAAGCAGAACCCGAAGGAAAAGCCTTCGCATTCGGATCCAGGTCTTCAAGAGCAGCCACGACATCAGTAATGAAGTCGATAATCGTCTCGCGTGAGCCAGCCTTCAGGTTTATGTATTTTTCAATCAGAACCTGGTCGGCATTGGAAAGATCGTACCTTTTAACCAGAGCCTCCAATTCATCGCTGGCATCCGGAGCAAACATCTCGCCGGTTCCATCACGGAGCCATTCTTCGTTCACGCCGAACTCCCTACAGATAAGAGAGACCACAGAATCAGTCGGCACATTCCTGCCAATTTCATAGTTTGCAATAGCGCCGCGCTTGACGCCGATGCGATCAGCGAACTCTTGCTGAGTCAGATCCAGATCGCGGCGAATTTTTCTTATTCGGTCTTTCACGATTTCACCACCTTTCACGATTCATTATAAAACTCCAAGAGCAATAAGTCAAGCAACAAAGACACAAAATGCAACAAAAGCACAGAAAAAGCATTGACAAAAGTGCCTATGTTGCATATAATAGCAACAGAAGCACAAAAATAGAGCACCAAACGGAAGGAGGAAACACCATGGCAAAAGCTAAGAGATACACAGCCGAGCAGCTCAGGGACGCTGAGAAGATGGCAGCAACCCTCGCGAACGTTCCGGAGGAAAAGAGAACCCTCGTCATAATGATGACAAACTCATTCATGGCCGGAATGGAAGCACAGAAAGCCATTGACGATACAGCCAAAGCAGCAGCGATGGCCTAAACAAACACACAACTGAATAAGAAGCGAGAGGAAGCATGACACCTCAATAAAAACTGTCTGGTCTGGCGGAGCCGATGCAATAAATCCGCCCGGCGGATAACCGGAGCCTGCGGCCAACCGTCGTAATTGGGAGAGGTAGCGTGAGCCCAAGTAAAACAATGGCGGCTAGGAGGCAGATGAGAACACCAGGAGAGAGAACATCCGGAGCATGGACTGGTGGGTGCGCAATACACCCGGATGGCGGCGATGAAACAGACCGCACTGCAGGCAACAGCTATACGGCTACCCCACACAAAACTCAGGGAGCAAACAGCGGACAGGTTCTTCTTCAACCCTATGGAGAACCTGTCACAGACTGCCGGGCCCAGCCAAGCCTAGAGAGCAATATAAACAGCTCCGGAAGTCAACTACTAAATTAAAGAATTTATAAGAAGGAAGTGAGTAAGATGCAGAGGTATCAGACAGAGGATGAACGCCGGAAAGTAATGAGAGCTAAGATCAATAAAACAATAAAGAGAGGAAGACGCCGGAAACGAATCATCCGAAGATTGAAGAAGGCAGCACCTGGAATCTGCATCGCAGTACTTATCGCAGGCATGGGAGCCTGGTGCATAGCAGCTCCACTCCCGGATCCAGACGATTATGAGCCTTACCGATTCCAAGCAGAGAACGGTCAATGGTACACCCAGGAAGAATACGAACAGATGAGCAGAGAAAGAGATGCATACCATCAGCGGGAGCGTGAGGAAGCAGAGAAAGAAGCTCAGATGATAAGAGACTACCAGGAACAGTACCAGAAAGACCAGGAAGCAGAATGGAAAGCATACATGGAAGGCTCGCAGATCGGAAGCCTCGACTTTGATGCAAACGACGCCTACCTGCTGAAGAAGATCGCAATGGCCGAGGCTGAATCAGAGGACACCGAAGGCAAAGCACTGGTCATGCTGGTAGTTTTGAACCCGGTATGGGATGAGAGATTCCCAGGCACGATCGAAGAAGTAATCATGCAGGACGGAGCATTCACGCCGGTGAGCAATGGCAGATACGACAGCGTGGAACCGGATGCGGACTGCGAGAAAGCACTGGATATGATCACAACAGATCACTGGGATGAGAGCAAAGGAGCTCTCTACTTTGAGAGAGCAGAGAGCAATAGCACCTGGCACAGCCGGAACCTGCAGAAGTTATTCACACACGGCGCTCATACATTCTACACGGAGAAAGAGTGATGGCAATGGAAATCAGAATGGAAGTAAAGCTGACGGAAGGATACCAGGAGCGCTTCACAAGTGCGTGTCTGGACCAGATCGGAAGCAGAAAGAAGGTAACACGAATTGAAGATGGCAATGAAGGATGGAAAGATCATGCTGATCGAGGTGGACAACACACAGATGGCGATCATAAAATCCTGGAACTCAATGAAGTACGACCGGCGAAGGAACATGATGATCGGAGACTGCAGCAAGGAACTGCTGGACAAGCTCTCCAAGATCGTGAGACTGCCACCGGCCATAGAAAGCTACAGGCAGCGACTGGATGAGACGCAGCGTGCAGTCGATAAGATGCGAGTCGAAAAGGAACCGGAAGCCCTGGTCAAATATCCGGTGCAGGGCAGCCTTTACGAACATCAGGTAAGAGCAGCCAACATGGCGCTCCTGACGTTCGGCCTCGCGGATCCGAAGGAGGTACTGAAATGAAAGGCGCAAGCATGTCGCTCGGAATTTACTTCGAGATAAAGGATGCAGAGTTATACGGAGGAGAAGGAACCACCGGATACGCGGCCACGATCGTGGAGATCTCGATCGAAGGACTGCAGGATGCTGACTTTGAGAAATACGCAAACAGCCAGCTAGAGGCGATGGCCAGCATGGCCAAGGTTCCGAAGGAAAAGGTGCGAATCATATCAAAAGACGAATATGAGGAAAACACCGAGGAAGAATAGGAGGCAACTATGACATACGATGAAATCATCGAACAGCTGGAGATCACCAAGAGCAAAATCAAAGAGATCGCCCGGAACGAATATGGTGGAGAGTCATGGAACGACGACCTGGATGCGCTGACAGAAGCAGCGGACATCGTCGCAGACTACAGCAAAGCAACAGCTCAGGCATCAGAGATGAGCCAGAAGTACGAACAGCCAGCAATGGCAGTCAGACGTGCAGCAGGGCTTTATACCTGCCCGCTTTGCGGCAAGAGAACACAGGTCGGCCACACGCACTGTCACTGGTGCGGAAAGAAGCTCTCCTGGGACAGAGAAGCATACGCAGACCGCGACTACCCACATATGAGCTCGAAGGGAGGCAGGAGACGATGATCATACAGTTAGAGATCCCAAAGGAATTCGCAAAAGACTACGCAAACAATAGATTTGATGACTTCTTCAGGAGAGTCTACGCGGATATTGATAACGAAGGAATGTGCGGCAATTACGAAGGCGAAACAGCTCAGATGATGGCGCGCGCATTCAAAGAATCGAGGTGCCTGGACTATGAGAAAACTCGTTGATGCACCCAGGAAGAAGAAACAGTGGACCGAGAAAGAGGAAGACTACCTGCAAGATAAGTGGGGAACCGTCTCCATCAAAGGACTCTGCCAGGCGCTCGGCCGATCAGAGAACGCCATCATCGTAAGAGCACAGCGACTCGGATGCGGAGCACACCTGGCCGGAGACACAAGGATATCCCTGAACCAGCTCATGCTTGCAATCTACGGAAAGAACATGCTCGGTTACACCAGCGACCGCCTGATCAGAAACGGACTGCCGGTCAAATGGCACCGGGTGAAGAAGAACCGCTTCAGAGTGATCGACATCGATGCATTCTGGAAATGGGCCGAGGATAACAAGAACATCCTGGACTTCTCCCGGTTTGAGAAATACAGCCTCGGAGCAGAGCCGGACTGGGTGGATGAAAAGCGCAAGGCGGACTTTAAAAAGCTGCAGCTTCATGGCCAGCATAACGCAGCCTGGACAAAAGCAGAAGACGACAAGCTCCGGTATTTACTGGATAAGAACCGGTATACATACAGCGACCTAGCGCAGGAGCTCAGACATTCAGAAGGAGCCGTCAAGCGCCGGATCTTGGACCTTGGAATCGAGACTCGGCCAGTTCGGTGCCCCCCCGAAAATGGACAGAGGAAGAAGTGGAAACTTTGTGCCGCATGGTAGACGCAGGATACGACTTCACTCTGATCGCAGAAAAGCTGAACCGCACAGCACTGGCCACACGCGGTAAATTTGAAAGACTGCAGAACCCGGAGTACAACAAGCGATACAATCGTGGCCAGAACCGGGACTATGAATACCAGGGAATCAGAAGCATCAGCGGGAAAGGCATCCTGAAAGATAGAAAACTGATGGATGGCGTAGAGTTCCAGGAACTGCAGCCAGCAACAAATCAATGAAGGAGGAAATGAAATGGCAGCCACCACGAATAAAGGCTTCGGCCTTTTATTTGAAATGGGATGCGGCAAGACCAGGACAGCAATCGCTATCGCAGGAGCCGCATACCAAAAAGGTGCGATCCAGAGAGTCCTGGTAATCGCACCAACGTCGGTCGTGTCGGTCTGGCCAAAAGAGATCGCAGAGGTCGCAGACTTCAAAGTGACCTGCAAAGCGCTCCTGGGAACCAAGCAGCAGCGAGTCCGGATGCTGGATGACCTGCAGGCGTTCCCGTTCAAAGCATTAAAAGTCGCCGTGATCAACTACGAATCGACCTGGAGAGATGGAATCTTCGAGAAGCTCCAGGAGTACGACGCTGACCTGATTATATGCGACGAGAGCCAGAGAATCAAGACACACGACGCAGAACAAAGTAAAGCAATCCATAAGCTCGGAGACCAGGCAAGATACAAGCTCATCCTCTCCGGAACACCGGTACAGAACGATGCCATCGATATATGGAGTCAGTACCGATTCCTTGACGCGTCAATCTTCGGACGGAACTTTTACCAGTTCAGAAACCGGTACGCAATCATGGGAGGATTCAACCGGAAGCAGATCGTCGGGTACAAAGACCTGGACGGACTGATCCGAAAAGAGCACTCGATCGCATTCAGAATCACGAAGGAAGAAGCAATCGACCTGCCGGAGCAGACGTTCATCAAGCGCAAGGTCCAGCTCGGAAAGAAAGAGAAGGACCTCTACACGCAGATCAAGAGAAGCAGCTATGCAGAGCTATCCAACGGAGACAAGATCACGGCCACGACCGTGCTGACAAGGCTCCTGAGACTGCAGCAGTTAGCCGGAGGATTCCTGGTCACGGACGACAGCGAAAAGCCGGAGCTCGTGAACACAGCAAAGCTGGACGCACTGCAGGATATCATCGAGGACTACGTACTAGGCGCAGGAAAGAAGCTGGTCATTTTTGCAAGGTTTATCCCGGAAGTAACCGCCATCATGAAAATGATAGATAAGACCTTCCAGAAGACAGGAAAGAAGCAGGTAGCCATCTACGGAGCGATTAAGAAGGAAGACCGTGGACCGATCATAAAACAGTTCCAGGAAGATCCGAACACCGTGATCATCGTCGGCCAGATCGATACCCTCGGCGTCGGAGTCACCCTGACAGCTGCAGATACATGCGTCTACTATTCAAAGAACTTCAACTACGCAACCTACGAGCAGAGCCTCTCCAGAATCCACAGAATCGGCCAGAGAAACACATGCACATACATCGACCTGGAGACCGAAGGAACCGTGGATGAGATGATCGGAAAAGCCCTGGCCAGAAAAGAAGATATGGCCAAGACGGTCGTGGACGACTGGCGCGCCTACTTTGAATAGGAGGATGACATGAAATTATTTGAAAAGATAAGGCGCTTCATCAGATGTGCAGACAAAGCGGTGACCGATGCGATCTGCGCACGCCTGGACAACACAGCAGAGAAGCTTGAAAACTTCGCAAGGAACCTGGATCCTGAAACATTCCAGGAATCAAAGATGCGCGAGTCCTGGGAAGGAAGACCGAAGACGGATCCAGAGACCGCAGCGCGACTGGCGCAGATGCCGGTCGCATCGCTGGAAGATGTAATCGATCAGAAAGCAGCGGATGCCATCAGATCAGTGATCATCGCAGGCGCGAAACCAGAGCCACTAAGACACCTGACAAACAACTGGCGCAAGATGCACGGTCTGCCGATGCATCGAAAACCTGCATCGTTCAGGAGAAGGAGGCAAGAGAATAATGGCAGAAGTTAAGATCTGGCCACGCGGCCAAACAGAAACCGGAGGCATCCTGCTGATGCCGATGAAGAAAAACATCCCCGAAGGGCATCCGGAATGGAGCCTGGTAAAATGTCCGATCTGCGGACAGGAATGCTGGAGGCCAGTCACAAGACAGTACCTGCGGCAGAAAAAAAATGCAAGCAGCCTGCACAGAGTGCGGACTCAAAATAGAAAGTAGGAGGACAAACCCATGAAACTGACAGAAATGCTCGGCCAGTACGAAGAACTTCTCGATAAGAAGGATCAGCTGGCCAAAGACACGAAGGACAACAATGCAGCCATCGACAAGCTCAAGGCAGCGATCGCAGAAATGATGATCGATGAAGATATCCCGTCCCAGGGATATGGAGACTACGTCTACAGCCTGCAGGATAAGGTCAAATACTCCAAGCGTGGAGAAGCCTACCTGCAGGAACGCGGCCTGGACTTCTTCGAGGTACTCAGAGAACAGGGCCTCGGCGAGCTCATCAAAGAAACCGTCAATGCAGGATCCCTGCAGAGCGCGATGAAAGAAATCGCCGAAGAAAATGACGGAGAGCTACCGCCGGAGCTGGATGAGGTCGTAAGCAGCTACGAGATGACTGACATCACAAGACGGAAGTCAACTAATAAAGCCTTAAAGAAAGCCAAGAAAGGAGAGTAACAATGGAACAGATGGAATTTGATGTACGTCTGGAATCAGACAGAGAACTGGAGGAGAACGTAAACGTAGCGCTTGACTTCGCATGCAAGCAGGTCAGAGCCAACAGCAGAGCGAAGGTACAGAACCGCCACGACGGATATGGTATCGCTTCAGAGTTCTATGCAAACATGAAGACCGGCACCAAGAAAGTGGATGAGAGCATGAAGGACTTCCTGCGTATCCTTCCGACGGACGATGATGCAAAGGCAGTCGAAGCAGCCAGCAGTCTGAGGAACGCAGCCGCGCAGCTGATGATCGATGCGACCAAGCTGGCAGCCCAGGCAGACAGAATCATGAACGACCTCTACGAGGAAGTCAGCAGCCACACCACACCGGTGGAAGATTACCTGAACGGATTCGAGGAAGCTGAAGCAGAAGGCGACGCGGATCCGCAGGAGGAAGAACAGGAGGACACTGAATAATGAGCGAAACAAACTGCGGAATCTCCGTACACGAAGTAACACAGGTGAGAGTTTCAGATTCAGAAGGCAACGCAATGAATCCAGGAGACACCATCATCCTGAGAATTGACACCGAAGACATCCTCTGCGTATTCAAAGGAATCGAGAGCGGATACTTCATCACAGAGACGTGCAATGACGGAATCAGAAACCGCTACCGCGTCAAGAGCATTAAGAAATCCAAAGTAGTAAAGAGCGCATCCGTAGATGCAGCAGCAGATGAGGAGGAATAAGAATATGGCAAAAGCAGAACTGGCAACCATGGAAGACTTCAAGATCGTAACCGGCATGGAAGCAATGGATGAGGAACTCAGAGCGGAGCTCGAAGATGAGATGGACGACCTGGACGACGATGGCGGTATCGACGCCAAGCACATCAAGATCCCTTCAGGCGGCGGAAAGGCCTTCGAGGTTGAGACAGACGATCCGGACGATCCGGAGGTCATGAAGGAAGTAACCGGCGTGATTATTTTCACGCACCGCATGAACGCCTACTGGGCGCAGAAATATGGAGAAGCAGGAGACGATGGAAACGTCAACAAGAGCCCGGACTGCAGCTCCATGGATGGCAAGCAGGGCATGTGCAGAGAGACAGGAGAGATCAGATCCTGCGATACCTGCCCTTATAACCAGTTCGGATCCGACGGAAAAGGCAAAGCCTGCAAGAACATGCGCCGCCTTTACATTATGATGAGCGGACGCCCGGACATTTACCTTTTAACCGTTCCGCCAACTTCCATCAAGGACGTCAACAAAGCTCTGAAGAAAATCATGGGACAGCAGCACATCCCATACAGCCGTATGATCGTGACATTCAAGCTGAATGTAGCCGAAAATGCAGACAAAATCAAGTACAGCAAGGTCACGCTGGAGAAGACAGGACTGCTGCCGGAGGCACTGTATAAGACAACCGCAGGGCTCCGAAAGGCGATGAAGCAGAGCTATGAGAGCGTAGCAATCACGACAGATGACTACAAGGAAGCAGCTCCGATGGAAGCAGCTCCGGAAGTCGGTGCCGACGGATTCATGCAGGCAGGCGACATCCAGGATGGAGAGCTGCCATTTGACTAAACCACAAAGCAGGGCGGCAATCCAGTCGCCCTGCGGAATTGGAGGAACAGATGGTTAAAAATTTACAGGACTACTTAAAGACCGGTAGAGATCCGGCCTACTTAAAGAACGGAGACACCATCACAGAAGAACTGGCCAGAGAGCTCGTCTGCCCAGGAGATGAAGACGGATGCCTGGATGGAGAGTTTGAAATCACGCAGAGCAGGATCGTCGAGGACATCGTCGGAGGCGAGGGCGTCTACGAGACAATCTGGCGAGAAAGCCCGGACCATCCGTGGATATACGTCGGACTGTGCAAGGCAGGAATGGATAAGAACCTCGCGCCGATCCACGCCAAGATGACATACGTCTGCAGCAAATACAGAGCCAAAAACGAAGTGGAGATGCAGCAGCACATCATGGATGCGATGGAGGCGTGCAGAGCGGTGCATGAACGTGGGGACATCCCGGTAGCACCGCACCTTTACTGGCCAAGATTCCTGGACGAAGGAAATCCAGAAGACAGAGACTACGGACTGCAGGCAGGAATGGAAGCTCTGAAGCGATGCGACCAGATGGTCGTGATCATCAGACAGGAAGGACCGGAAGAAGAATGGATCAGTCAGGGAATGCAGGCTGAAATCACTGCTGCGGCAAAGATGGGAATCGAGCCACAGTTCATTTATATAGGCAGAGAAAAGAGGTAACACCATGAACACGGCAGAAGTCGATCTCGACCGCCTGGTCGATTATGAAAGAGAATACAGAAGCGTCGTCAAAAAGGCGCAGGTTACCGGAGATCATATGATAGGACTCTGCCCGTTCCATGACGATTCTAAAAACAGCTTCTCAGTAGATCTGAAGACAGGAAGATGGCACTGCTTCAGTGAAGACATCGGAGGAAACTACGTGGACTTTGTGGCCAAGATCAATGGCATCAGCACAAAGGACGCATACAAGCGAATCATGGAAGACTACCATGTGGAAATGCCGGAGAAGGAAAAACCGGCAGCTGGATCCAGACGCAGTTACACTATGGAGCAGTACAGCTTCGAGAAAAGGCTACCGGTGGAATTCCTCCGGGACACATGCCACATTAGCAACGACAAGGAAAGAAAAGACCAGACCACATACATGAAGATCCCGTACCTGAAGGAGGACGGTACCGAAGCCACATACAGAAAGAGGTTCGCCGGTAAGGAATTCAGATGGAGATACGGCAGCAGTGGAAAGATATGCCTTTATGGCGAATGGAGGCTCCCACAGATGAGACAGAGCGGATACGCCTGCCTGGTCGAGGGAGAATCTGACACACAGAGCATGTGGTACATGGGAATTAGTACCCTCGGAGTACCGGGAGCCTCCATGTTCAAGCCGAACATGAGCGACCAGCTCCAGGACTTAAAGTTATACATTCACCAGGAACCTGACCAGGGCGGCGAGACGTTCATGCGAAAAGTCATCCAGGGACTCCGGGATGGCGGATTCATTGGCAAGGTTTACAAATTCAGCTGCAGCACGATAGGAGGCATCAAGGATCCTAGCGATGTGTTTGTGAAATTCGGAAAAGAAGACGGAGCGGCCAAGATCCAGAAGCTCCTGGCAAGCGCAGAAGAAATAGACCTTTCAGAGCCAGATGTCATACCGGAATCCATCAAGGGAGCACCGGTGAATCTCCGCCAGCCGGAAGGCTGGATCTATTCAGACAAAGGAATCAGCCACATCGATGAGAAGACATACGGACCGGTCATGGTCTGCAGAACGCCGATCATCCTGACGCAGCGACTCCGGAGCCTGGAGACTGGAGAAGAAAAAATAGAAATCGCATTCAAGCGAGACGATGAATGGCACAGAGCAATCTACCCGCGATCAACAATCTTCACAGCCAGAGGAATCACAGTGCTGGCAGACTTAGGATGCACAGTCACATCAGAGAACGCCAAGCAGGTCGTCCGGTTCCTGTCAGCCCTGGAAGCCGAGAACATCGACATCATCACGAAAGCAGATGCAACGTCCAGCTTCGGATGGCAGCCAGGGAAAAGATTTATACCAGGCAGGGACAAAGACATCGTGCTGGACATTGATCCGAGCCAGAAGGGAATGGCTGCAGCATACTGCCAGACCGGATCCTTTGACAAGTGGAAAGACACCATGCAGCCGCACCGATGCAGGGACAAGTTCAGGTTCATCCTGGCGTCAGCGTTCGCAGCACCACTGCTGCGGATCATAAAGCAGAGAATATTCTTTGTTTACAACTGGGGATCCAGTAAGGGCGGAAAAACAGCAGGCCTCAAGGCAGCACTGTCCGCCTGGGGAGATCCGGAAAGATTGATGGTGAACTTTAACGCCACCCAGGTCGGACTGGAGCGAACCGCTGCGTTTTACTGCGACCTGCCACTCGGCATCGATGAGAGACAGCTGGCCGGAAAGAATCAGGAAGGACTGGAGAAGACAATCTACATGATCGCATCCGGTACCGGAAAGATCAGAGGCGCAAAGGGCGGCGGCCTGCAGACAATGAGACAATGGAGAACCGTAGCCATGGCAACCGGCGAGGAACCACTCTCCACAGATACATCACAGACAGGTGTTAGCACCCGTGTGCTGGAAATCTACGGCGGACCATTTGAGACAGAAGAACAGGCGAGCCTGATGCACCAGGAATCAACGCAGAACTTCGGATGGGCGGGGCCTGAATTCATCGAGCACGTTCTGAAGGTTTCAGAGCCAAGCATCTGCGACAAATACGACGAGATGCTGCACTATGTGATGTCAATCGCGAAAGGAAAGAGCGGAAGCCACGTGGCCGGAATCAGCGCGGTCGCCCTGGCCGATGCCATGATAGACACCTGGTTCTTCAGAGACCAGGACGCACCGGAGCCGGAAGCGGATCCGAAAGAGAAGGAAGGGAAAGACAATGAAAAGAAGATAACGATCAACCAGGAATCATGGGACAGAGCAAAGAAGATGGCGGCAGCTATCCTGCAGGAGCAGATGGCAGCAGAGTCCGGAGACGTCAATGAGAACGCGGTCCAGTTCATCACGGACTGGGTGATCTCAAACAAGGCATACTTCGGAGAGAAAGCCATCGGAACGTGCCTCGGAACCATGAGCGAGTCCGGGAACGTGGCCTACATATTCCCGTCGACACTTAACCAGGCGCTGACTAAAGCAGGATACAGTCCAAGGAAGACGCTCAAGTACATGGCGGACAACGGACTGATCGCCACAGCCAGCGAGGGACCTGAATCAAAGCAACGATACTCGGTCAAACGAAGATTTGATGGCCGGAGCTGCAGATTCGTAGAATTCAAGATCGGACAATTCAGCGAGAAGGACGACGACATCGAATCCATGGCTGATGAGGCTGAGGAAAAATACGAGCAGCAATCGCTGACCGACTCGGACGGATTCATGACCATCCCGGAAGGAATGGAAGATGAACTCCCATTCAAATAGCAGGTGCAAAATTCGCCTGAAAATGTTCCCACTCAAAAAAGTGGGAACGCGAGTGGGAACGCGAGTGGGAACGCAGAAAACCCAGCAGCCACGCGGCTTTTAATAGATATGTTCCCACTGTTCCCACTAATTCCCACTTATATATTGTTTCGTGGAAAATTTTGCACACGATGCACGAATTTTATGCATCACATGCAAAATTCAATAAAAACATGGTGTGTGTTTAAAAAAAGTGGGAACAGTGGGAACACCCCGCGCAAACCGCATAAAATAAGGGTTTGTCGCGTTCCCACTTCGAAAATGCAAAAGTGGGAACAGGAAGGAGTGGGAACGGTGGAATTAGACCTCAAAAAACTAGAGCAAGACATCGCAACTCTGCGTAAAAACAGGGAAAACGTGCCATTAAAACTCCTGAAAACCAAATACAAAAAGCCTTATGCAAAATTGCAAGAGGAAATCCGTGCACAATTTGAAATTTACCTAAAAAAGATCTCGCTTCTTGGAATTTTGAAAATGGGCCCGGACATGACCTCGGAAAAGCAAAAAGAGATGGCAGCAGGTATTCAGAAGATCATCGATGAGGAAACGGCAGCGGGACACTTGAGAGAATGCACCAAGGCGGTATTTGAAGAATTCGACCTGAAGAAAGCAGAGAACCTCGCCTGCGGATACTTCACAGATAGAATCAAATACGAGATATACGCTCCATACTGGCTGCAGCATGTCAGCCAAAAAGAAGGCAGCTACATCACAGACCTGCTGCCAGGGATGAAATGGCATCCGGAAGGCGGTGGCGCGTGGGTTGATTTTTCAGAGCCGAGCTTCACGCTCATGCTTCCACCGACGCAGGCAGAGGTCGACACGCAGCATGAGGCAGATCAGGAGAGCTTCGAAAAATACTTGAAAGAGGTGAGACAGACATGAGCTACCAGGGCAACAACCCGGAAGGATACCCGGATCCAACAGCCAACCAGGCAGTAGGTATTGTATCCAGGCAGGAGAAAGAGTCGGCCAAGGCAAAGAAGCACCAGTCCAGGGAATACGACATCAGAGCTGCCATGAAAGCAATCAGAGCGATCGCCGGAGCATACGGACTGACGATCGAGAACAGGATCATATTTAAAGACAAAGAAACGGAGGAAACATACAGATGACCAACAAGGAAAGATTTATCACATTACTCAGATCAACAGGCAGAGAAGGAATCGAGAAGCTCATCGACTTCTTGGAAAAGACCGACTTCTTCACAGCACCGGCGTCAACCAGATTCCACATGAGCTGCGAGGGCGGACTGCTGCAGCACAGCCTCAATGTTTATGACTGCCTGGCAAACCTCGGAACGATGAGCACGGATAAGGTGCAGGAGTTCCACGTTGCAGGAATGCGCCTGGACTCAATCCCGAAGGAATCCATCATCATCGTGGCGCTGCTCCACGACCTCTGCAAGACCAACTTCTACGCAACCGAGATGCGCTGGAGAAAAGATGCGAACCAGAAGTGGGAACAGTACCCGGTCTACACCGTGAACGACCGCAACCCATATGGCCACGGAGAAAAGTCAGTCATGATGGCTTCAGAGTTTATCCACCTGACAATGGAGGAACGATACGCAATCAGATGGCACATGGGAATGAGCGAACCGGAGAACATTCAGACATACTGCCAGGCAGCAGCCAAGTACCCACTGGTCATGTTCACGCACATGGCAGATCAGATGGCCACCAGCTACCTGGAGAACAACACCGGAAACAAGAAGCCGGAAGATGTGTACCAGGGAACAGAGCCAGAGGCAGTGCCAGCGGATCCGGGAGAGTTCGCAGAGGCAGAGTCTATCTAACAGGAGGGCAACCATGAACACGGAAAGAGACGATAGAGAGCAGATCGCAGCCATCAGAAAGATGATGGCCGAAAGGGAGGAAAAGAGACGTGCTAGAGAGATACGAAAAAGACTTCGACGAAAGCGCCTTCGTGAAATCTTTCATGGAAAGAAAGCAGATAAGCACTAAGAAGCAGGCACTGGCTGAGCTCAGGAAACTGATCAAGAAGGAAGGATACTATCAGACGAAAATCAAGGAAGCCCTGAAGAAACGATATCCGGATGCCTTCGTGGCCAAGATCTCCCAGGGAGCATACAGCCAGGCAGGAATCCCGGATGTCATGTTCATAAAGGATGGTCACTACTTCGGATTTGAGGTCAAGCGTCCGGTCGTCGGAATCAGGTCCAAGCTGCAGGAGCAGACAGCCAGAATGATCCAGGACGCAGGAGGAACCGCAGCGTTCGTCCGCTGGCCAGAAGAAGCAATCAGAGAGGTGGAAGAATATGAAAAGAGCCAAAGATAAATACATGATCAATCGCACCAAATACAAAGACATCAAGCGATACGACCATCAGCAGATGGAGGACTTTCTGACCGACGTCTACAAGAACGGATACGCAGACGGAAAAGAATCCGTGACCGGGGTGGAGCTTCAGGACGTGGAAGCTGCGCTAAAGGATGTTAAAGGCATCGGACCGGTCGTGTGGAACAGAATCAAGGAACGCCTGGCCGAGCTTTTCAGAAAGGAGAATAGCGATGGAAGATAGAGGCGTATGCAAGATAGACAACACCTGTACCGGAAAGAAAGACTGCAAGGTTTACCGCAAACAGAGCAAAAGATACAAGACGGAAGAAACGGCGGAAGACGTCTGCGACTTATATGGTCAGTGCCAACACTTCAATCCGATCAAGTGGATCAATGGACCAGAGGACGCACTGGAAGAACTGCTCCGTATGCCAGCGGTCATGGTCGAGCACCCAGGAGCCAGAAAGCTGGGCGCGCTAAGATTTGGAATTGAAGCAACCAAGAAAATGATACCAAAGGCAGTGAAAATAAGGCCCGATAACCTCGGAGACTGCTGGACAGTCTGCCCAACCTGCGGCGCAACAACGATTTATAACACGTTCCGCAGAGGAGAGGCTAAGCTGTACCCGCACTGCCCATGGTGCGGACAGAAGCTGAAGGAGATGAAGGAAGAGGCTGCTAATAGAAAGGAGGAGAATGATGAAAACGAGAGAGCAGCGAGAATATGAGAAGCAGCAGGAACGAGCCAAGAAGCATAACTGCAGCGGAAGATGCTACTGGGACACTGGAATGTGTCCATGCGTCGAGACATGCGACGAAACCCGCACATTTGAATTCATAGCAAACGCGATCGCTGTCATCACGCTGATATTGATGCTGGCACTCGTCCCGATCATATTCATCGCCGGAGTGATTGCACTGCTCTGGGCGATCTTCGCAATTTAGAAAGGAGAAAACAGGATGATAACAATCGATCAGATCAACGATTATACAGACATCTACACCGAGAGCTACATGAGAGCCCTGGAGAGAACGCACAACCCGGACCTGGCAGTCCAGACAGCGATGGGTGTCCTTATGACAATTAGAATGGTGGACAACCAGGCGCAGCCAAAACAGCCGGAACCGCAAATCAATCCCATGGCTGCATTATTTGGAGCGATGATCCAGGGTGCAGCGCAGAACCGAGAAGCCCAGGGAGAAGACGAGAGTGACGAAGATGACTGATAAAAGAGAGAAGTACAGCGAGATCCTGCTCCTGGAGAGATTGCTCCAGGAGGGGAACATCGAATATGACCGGCACGATTTATACGATGGATTTCAGATCACAGTCCCGCTGCCAGGACAGACGAAAGAGATCTCCATAATTGAACACGCGGGAAGTTATGGAAGCGTCATGAATCTGCTGGAGATATGGGCCGAGGGCGAAATAAAAGGATTTCTGTCAGCAGAACAGACGCTGCGGATCATTAAGAATATCAGAGGGAGAGAATCCCCGAATTAACCGGCATAAAAAAGAACGAAAAGGAGAGAAATGCAATGCAGGAAATCAACGAAGAAATGGAGAACGATAGATCAGTATTAGAATGGATGCTCGGCCAGTACGTCCGAGCGAAGCGCCGAAAAAAGCAGTTAGAGGTCCGGCTTCTTGAGATCAATGCCGAGCGTGACTCTCCGATCGGAGGGCAGGGATACGATCCACTGCCAAGAAGTGGAGGTAACAACGAAGGCGCTGCCGGAATCCTCATGAAGCTGGCCGACATCGAAGACCGGATCTACGAGCAGAAAGCCAAGGCCGATAAGTCCATGGTCAACGTGGCCACAATCCTGAATTTTTTACCGGAGGAATCTATGGAGCGCGAGATCTGCGAGCTCCGCCACCTCGATGGTCATGAATGGGGAGAGATTGCAGAGGGAATCCCGATGTCAAAAAGCCAGTGTCACAGAATCCACAAGGCTGCCATGTACGAGCTTCTGGAATTTAACTACGTGAAAGAGCTTGTCGCAGAGAACCGGGAATCATACGAATATTACATCGAGAAAAAAGAGGAAGCCAGATACCGCCGCGAAAATAGGGCAAGAAAAAATTCGGAAAAATAAATCCGGAAAAAATTTCCCGGAAATTTCTACGCAGAAAAATCCGGAGAAAAAATTCGACTTCTCGAAGCCGGAAAAACAAACCAGGAAAAATAAAGCCCCGCACACAGGGGCGAAAAATCAAGGCTAAAAATTCCGGAAAAATACAGGGCGAAAATAAAGGCCTTTTTCAGAAGCCCCTCCAGGAAGGCCGCAATAAAGGGCCGGAAAATAAGGCCCAACCACACAGCCCACAGGGCAGGCCCATACACAGGGCGCACACAGCCCACCAGCACAGGACAGGCCAGGAGGCCAGGACACCAGGCACACAGCCCACCCACACGGCACAGCGACCAGGGCATCAGCAGGCAGGGCGGCCCAGGCACCAGGGGCACAGCACACAGGGCAAGCGAGAGCGCGCGGCAGCCAAGCACGCAGCAAGCACAGCACAGGGCGGCCAGGGCAGCAAGGCAAGCAGCACACCTGCATCAGATGAAAGATGCGACTCCATGCACCACTTGCATGTGGTATAGTAGTAGCATCGAGGCAGGCGGATGAGAGATCAGCACAGCCAAGAGGCAGAGCGAACGGTCACGCGCTCCATGCAAAGCAATAGCCCTACATCGAAAGAGATCAGCGCAGCAGCTGGTCTCTTTTGCTTTGTCAGTAATGCACAAATCGTAGGTACTACTTTTGCTTAATTTTCACAGCGGGGCGAGGAAGGTCCGATGCTTTCCCGGATGTGACCTTAATTTTTTTTCGCATTTCGTTACGCCCAGCCCGATACATCAAGGATTTTATAACAGATTGGAGGCAGTCCGGATGAAGACAGAAATGAAAATGGAATCACGAAACCTGGCCGACTTGCGCCCGGCGGAATACAATCCGCGAGTCCAGCTGCAGCCAGCCGATCCAGAATATCAGAACATCAAGCGCAGCATTGAGACCTTCGGATACGTGGATCCGATCATCATAAACCAGGACGGAACCATCATCGGAGGCCATCAGCGATACAACGTCATGAGAGACCTCGGATACACCGAAGCGCAGGTCGTCGTGGTCGATCTGAATAAGAATGACGAGAAGGCGCTGAACATTGCGCTCAATAAGATCACCGGAGAGTGGGATGAGATCAAGCTGAAAGACCTGCTGCTCGACCTCGATCTCAATGATTACGATCTGACAGCGACCGGTTTCAGTTCCAAAGAGGTTGAAGACCTCGTGATCCGGCTCGACAAAGACGTAGAAGCAGAAGATGACGACTTCGATGCCGACGCAGACTACGAATCCATCGAGGAACCGATCACCCAGCGCGGAGATATATGGATCCTGGGAGACCACAGGCTCATGTGCGGAGATTCCACAGACCTCGGCGACGTCAACACTCTGATGGGCGGCGAGGAAGCAGATCTCGTGATCACGGATCCGCCGTACAACGTCAACTACAAGGACGGATCCATCAAAAACGACAACATGGACGAGGGATCCTTTGAAGGTTTCCTTCAGAACGCATTCCTAGCCATGTTTGAGAACATGAGACCGGGAGCTGCAGCGTACATATTTCACGCAGACACCGAAGGCCTGGCATTTCGGCGTGCATTCAGAGACGCAGGAATCAAACTGGCAGAGTGTCTGATATGGGAAAAGAACTCCTTCGTTCTCGGCCGCCAGGACTATCAGTGGAGACACGAACCAATCCTCTACGGATGGAAGGAAGGAGCAGCGCACTACTTCATCGACGACCGGAGCCAGGATACGGTCCTACTGGAAGATGAGCTCGACTTGGAGTCCATGAAGAAGGAAGATCTGATCACATATATCAATCAGATCATCGTCCAGTACAAAGACCAGACAACCGTCCTCTTTGAGAAGAAGCCGACAAAGAACGATGTGCATCCGACGATGAAACCGGTAAACTTAGTCGGCCGATTGATGCGAAACTCCAGCAAGCCAGGCTGGAACATCCTCGATTTATTCGGAGGAAGCGGATCCACGCTCATGGCAGCAGAGCAGATCGGCCGCCGGGCATTCCTGATGGAGCTTGACGAGAAATTCTGCGACGTGATTATTCACCGATGGGAGGAATTCACAGGAAAGAAAGCCGTGAAGGCTGGAGCTTTGGAGGTGAGCCTATGATGAATCAATATGAAATCATGGCCGAGATTTTAGGGGGGGGGTACGAGCATGAGCGAGAATGGTGAAGTTAAAGGCAGCTTTTATAGAACAGAAGTCATCGCGCAGCTGTTCGGAGTCACCGTCCGAAGGATCCAGCAGCTCACCCAGGAAGGAATTATATCCACAACTAAAATCCTGGAAGATGGGAAAAGCGTCCGAAGATACGACCTCGTGCCGACGATCCAGGCATACGTCAAGTATCTTTCAGACAAGGCCTACGGTAAGCAGCACCGTACCGACAAGGAAATCGAACTCAGGGAACAGAAAATGCAGGCTGACATCGCCCTGAAGGAGAGCCAAGGAGAACTGCATAGATTGAAGACCGAGATCGCAGCCGGTCAGTACATCAGCGTAGAAGAAGTAAAACTCGACTACGCTAAATTTTTTGTTGTATTTAAGAAATTCGTCATGAGCATACCGGCCAGGGTAACCGGGATGCTTTCAGGGCAGATGGAACCATCTGAACTGAGGCGATGCGAAAAGGAGATAGCCGCAGAGGTAAACAGACTGCTCGGCGCATTCGTCGTGGCCGGAATCGTGGGACCAGAGGATGTGAAGAAAGATGGAACCCTTAAAAAAGAGAAGAATCCAGATTCGTAAATTCCAGGTAACCGGGTACCAGGCAGACGCACTCAAGCAGCTATGCCCGCCGGAGAATATATCGGTTTCAGAATGGGCCGAGAATTATCGAACCCTTGATTCTAAGACGTCCGCCCTTCCGGGACCATGGCGCAACGACAAAACGCCATACCTGAAAGAGATCATGGACGAACTGATCAACTACGACACGGAGAGAATCATCTTCGTCAAGCCAACGCAGGTCGGAGGAACCGAAGCCCTTCAGAACATGCTCGGCTACGTGATCCAGCAGGATCCGGCACCAAGCATGATCGTATACCCAACGGACGTCCTGGCACAGAGCATCAGCGAAAACCGATTAGAGCCGATGATCCTGGGAACCAAGACGCTGAAGGCTTTATACAACAAAAACGAATCGTCCAAGCTGGAGCTTCAATTTGACGGAATGTACCTATCACTGGCCGGTTCCAACTCGCCATCGTCCCTGGCGTCGAAGGCAATCAAGTACCTCTTTCTGGACGAGGTGGACAAGTACCCCGGATCATCGAAGAAAGAGTCGGATCCAATCTCGCTGGCGATAGAGAGAACCAAGACCTTCCGAAACAGGAAGATCTACATGACGTCAACACCGACGCTGGCAACCGGCCACATTTGGAAGGCACTCATGGACGCGGACATCGAGAAGCACTACTTCATACCGTGCCCGCACTGCGGATCCATGATAGAGCTCAAATTTCAGAATTTGAAGTTTCCGTCCGGCGAGGACCTGAGCAACCAGGACAGAGCCGACATGGCATTCTATCAGTGCCAGGAGTGCGGAGGCAGAATCACGGATCAAGACAAAGAGAAGGTGCTCAAGTACGGAGAATGGAAGACCGTGCGAGAGACCGGAAAGTATAACCGCAAGGTTGGATTCTGGATCAACACCCTCTATAGCCCGTTCGTCCGTTTTTCAGAAATTGTGGAAGAATTTCTGAACAGCAAGGACGATCCGGACAAGCTGCAGAACTTCACGAACTCATGGCTCGCAGAACCGTGGGAAGACACCAAACTGAAGACATCGGCTGACACCGTCCTGGAACGACAGACAGAGCGGCCGGAGTTTACGGCACCAAACTGGACGAAGTTCCTGACAGCCGGTGTGGATGTCCAGGAGACATCACTATACTGGACCATCCGAGCGTGGGGCAGCTACATCACCAGCCAGAACATCGCGCATGGCCAGGCGCTATCCTTCCAGGACATCGAGCAGATCATGAACACGCCATACTTCACCGAGGATGGCGAGCAGCTGATCGTGGCACTCTGCCTGATCGACTCCGGATACGACGCCGACAGCACGTATGATTTCTGCGCTTTGAATTCAGACTGGGCACTGCCGGTCAAAGGTTCCAACAACCCGATGCTCTCACACTTCAAACTCTCGAAGATCAACAAGCAAGGGAGCCAAGCATACGGAATGAACCTTGTGCTGGTCGATGGCGACAAGTACAAGGATATGATCGCCGGAAGAATGAAAAAGCCGAACGGTCGCGGAAGCTGGATGGTCTTCGAAGGATGCGACAGAGAATACGCCGAGCAGGTCACTGCAGAGCACAAGGTCAATGTTAAATCCGGAAACCGAACCGTACAGCGATGGGTACCGAAGCGCAGCCACATCGACAACCACTACCTGGATACAGAGGTATACGCACTGGCAGCCGCTGACATTTCAGGAGTCAGAACTCTGCACTTGCAGGACGAAGCCGAGGCGAAAGCCAAGGCAGAACGACCGGAGCAGCAATACGCTCCGGAGGAAGAATGGATCAAGCAAAACGAGAACTGGATATAGGAGGAAGACATGAGCGAAGAAAATAATCAAATCGACGGAAACGTCAGCACCGTGGAACTTCTCCAGGAAGTAAAAACAGCAATCCGAAAGATTCTGATCGGCGGCCAGTCCTATCAGATCGGTAGCCGTAAGCTGACAAGAGCCGACCTCTACCAGCTCAGAAAGCTAAAAGAGGAACTGGAGGCAGAGATCGCTGCAGAAGGTGACAGCAGCCTCCTGGACAACACATACGTCGCCTTCTTTGATGGGAGGTGAGAAAGATGAGCTGGATAGATGACTTTGTCGCATGGATCAGCCCCGAAGCAGGAGCAAAGCGTGCGGCATGGCGAATCGCATACCGTGAATACCGGAACTACGACGCAGGTAGCAGCTCCAGACTGAATGCAGGATGGAGAGCCGCGAACTATTCCGCAGAAATGACGGATAGATCGTCCAGAGACACGATCAGAGCCAGAGCGCGAGACCTGGAGCGAAACTCCGACATCGCGAATTCACTGATATCAGCATACAAGCGAAACGTCATCGGCGCAGGGTTCAACCTGCAGGCCAAGACGAAGAGTGCCAAACTGAACGCCGACATCCAGAGGCTCTGGAAGAAATGGTGCAAGGCAAGGAACTGCGACGTAACCGGAACGCAGACGCTGAACCAGATACTCCGAATGGCAGTGACCAGAAAGAAGATCGACGGAGGAATCCTGTTCATAAAGGTTTATACCAACGACGGAATGATCCCGTTTAAACTTCAGATGATCGAGGTTGATGAGCTCGATTCGCTGCAGGTTGGAACGACCGGAGATGGGAACAGAATCGTCAATGGTATCGAATACAACAAATACAACCGTCCGGTCGCCTACTGGATCAGACAGTACGGAATCGACGGATTCACGATCGAGCAGCCAAGACGCGTCAAAGCGGATGATGTGATTTTTTATTTCACAAAGCGCCGCCCGACGCAGATCAGAGAAATGTCTGATATGAGCCAGACAGCCACCAGGATCCGTGATACGAACGAATTCATGACCGCAGTATCGGTCAAGGAACGAATCGCGGCATGTCTGTCCGTGTTCATTAAGAAAACGCTCCCACAGGTCGGAATCGGAAGAAATGCAGCGGCAGAGAATGTCGGAAAGCATGAGTACGACGGAAAGACACTTACACCGGGAATGATCAAAGAGCTGAATGCCGGAGATGAGGTGCAGGTCGTAAATCCGACCGGCCAGGGAAGCGATGCGACATCATTCACGAAGCTGCAGCAGCGTATGATCGGAGCTGGACAGGGCCTCTCATACGAAGCAACCAGCCGAGACATGAGTGAAACCAACTACGCATCAGCCAGACAGGGAGCCATTGAGGATGAGATGACCTACCAGGAGGAAGTCGAAGCAATCATAGCAATCCTCGATGAGATCTATGAGACATTCGTGATCAGCTGCTACATGGCAGGACTGATCAAGGTATCCGGAGACTTCTGGGACAAGAAGGACGAGTACCTGGAGCACGACTGGATCAAGAGTCCGAAGAAGTGGATTGATCCACTGAAGGAATCCAGCGCAAACAAGACAGCGCTGAATACCGGTCAGAAGACATACAAAGAGATCGCGGCCGAGAACGGTCGAGATTGGAAGCAGCAGATCGATGACAACCTGGAAGTCCTCGAATACGCAAAGAAGAAAGGCTACGACTTAGGAGGTGTTATATTCGATGGCAAACTCGGAACTGAGAAAGAAGAAGAACCGAAGCCAGCGCCGCCGGAACCGGATGGCAAAACCGGAAAAGGTGACGAAGGCGGAACCGACGATGATGACCAGAACGCAGACTCCGGAGAAGGAGAAGGAGAAGGCGAGTCAGCATCAGACGAAGGACAGGAATAGAGGCCTGAGAGAACTGAGAGGTTCCATCAGAGCACTCGAAGGAGATGGCAACGAGCGCACGTTCGAGCTGAGCTTCTCATCGGAAGAACCATACACGCGATGGTTCGGCCAGGAGATCCTCGACCATTCAGCAGGATGCGTCGATTTGACGCGACTGAATGAGATCGGATGCGTACTCTTTAACCATGACCGCGACGAAGTGATCGGAAAGATCACGAAAGCGTGGATAGATAATGGACGCGGAATGGCAACGATTGAATTTGATTCAGACGACGCGTCCGAAGTAATCTACCAGAAAGTAAAAGGCGGAACCCTTAAAGGCGTGTCCGTGGGATACCTGGTAGACGACTGGGAGGAAGTAATGCCAAACAAGACATCGACGGATGGAAGATTCATGGGACCATGCTCAATCGCTAAGAAGTGGGCGCCTTACGAGATCAGCATAGTCAGCGTCCCAGCGGATCCGACCGTAGGCGTGGGAAGGGAGCTGGAAGAAAAATCAGAACCCGGAACACAAGACATCCCGCTGGAAGTCTATGAGCGGCAACTTCAAATAAACAAAAACTTTATGGAGGTAAAAGAAAATGACGATTGAACAGATGATCGCACGTCAGCAGGAAATCGTAAACGCTGCAAGAGCCGCAGGTCGCAACATGACACGCGAGGAATCCGCAGAGTTTGAATCCCTGCAGAGAAGCATCGACGCAGCTAGAGCAGCTGGTGCTGGCATCGCCCATGGCGGCCAGAGTTCCACTCCTGCTGCTGCACCGACAAACAACAACAACGGCAACCAGAGACAGCAGACCGGTGAAGGAGATCCGGAGCCTGATCCTCAGACAACTCAGAGAGCCATTGAGACTGAGAGAGCCAGAATCCGCGAGATCGAAGGTCTCTGCTCAGAGTTCGGACTCGACGCAAGATCCTACATCGACAACGGATCCACAGTGGAGCAGACAAGAGCTGCAGTCATTGAGCATTTGAGAACCCAGAACGCACCCGTGGCAACTGGCATCCAGGTGACAGATACCGCAGAGGATAAATTCAGACGCGCAGCCGCTGACTCACTCCTTATGAGAAGCGGCATGACATTAGAGCGTCCGGAAGACGGAGCCAGAAGCCTCATGGGAATGTCCATCAGAGACCTCGCCATCGAGTGTCTGCAGAGAGACGGATCCGGAGCAACAGGCCTCAACAGAAGAAGCTCTGATGAGCTTTACACAATGATGGCCAGAGGCTTCTACAATCCGGAAGCAGCATTCCCTGCCATCCTCGACCAGACCATCGAGAAAGCATACAAGGAAGGCTACCGCAAGGTATCCGTAACCTTTGACAAGTTCACCAAGAAGGGATCCCTGAAGGACTTCAAGAAACACGACAACTACTACGTAGCTGGACCGGTCGGCGAGTTCTACGAGGTACCGGAGAACGGAGAGCTCAAGCATGATGTATTCAGCGATGCGAAATTGCCGCAGAGACAGCTGAAGACATACGGCCGCCAGTTCACTCTCTCCAGAAAGGCATTCATCGATGACGACATCAGCCTCGTAACAAGCCTTCCTGCAAGATACGCAGCAGCCGCAAGAAAGACCATCAATAAGCAGGTATACCAGATCCTGATCAACAACTCCAGCATTTATGACGGAGCTGCACTCTTTGGCAAGGAGCACAAGAACCTCCTCGCATCCGGTACCGGAGTAACACAGGAAGCAATGCAGACCATGATCATGGCACTGGCAAACCAGAAGGATCAGTTCGGAGAGAGCATCATCATCAATCCGGCAACCATCGTCGTGCCTTCAGGAATGAAGTTCGACATGTACACGCTCTTCTTCAGTCCAACAATTAACACAAGCGACAACACCCAGGCAGTGAATCCGCTGTACCAGTACAGAGACAGCATCGAAGTAGTCGAGGATCCGACAATCAATGCGCTCTGCGGCGGACTTGGCAACGTAATGCCATGGTTCCTGATCGGCGATCCTGGAGACACAGACTTCATCGAGGTCGACTACCTGAACGGCCAGGAGATCCCGAACATCAGAAGAATGGAAGCACCTGGACAGCTCGGATTTATCTGGGATATTTACCTCGACTGGGGCATCAGCGTCATGGATTACCGTGGAGCCGTGAAGAACCCTGGAATCAAGGTAGATACAAAACTGAAGCTCGTCTAAGAGGAAGTCCAGCTAAGAAATGTCAAGGGGTGATCTGAAAAAAAGTTGAAAAATGTTTA
>OLNL01000099.1_pt1 | contig 91912 bp, 83 predicted proteins | sample 1672181 | NCBI WGS metagenome assembly OLNL01 (sample SAMEA3136656, study PRJEB25190) | human gut metagenome | biome: human gut; feature: human-associated habitat; material: faeces | place: Austria | collected 2013
CATCAGCTTCAACAAGTGCTGTTACTTCAGCTTCAACAAGCGCAGTAACATCAGCTTCAACTAGCGCCGTTACATCAGCTTCAACTAGTGCAGCCACTTCAGCATCTACAAGTGCAGTAACTTCTGCATCAACAAGTGCAGTTACATCGGCTTCAACAAGTGCCGTGACTTCTGCATCAACTAGTGCTGTTACATCAGCATCTACAAGCGCAGTAACTTCAGCATCTACAAGTGCAGTAACTTCAGCATCAACAAGTGCTGTTACTTCAGCTTCAACAAGCGCAGTAACATCAGCATCTACAAGTGCAGTAACTTCAGCAAGTACAAGTGCGATCACTTCAGCTTCTACTAGTGCTGTAACATCAGCTTCAACAAGTGCTGTTACTTCAGCTTCAACAAGCGCAGTAACATCAGCATCTACCAGTGCAGTAACTTCAGCTTCAACTAGTGCTGTTACTTCAGCTTCAACAAGTGCTGTAACATCAGCATCTACAAGCGCAGTAACTTCTGCATCTACAAGTGCAGTAACTTCAGCAAGTACAAGTGCAGTAACTTCAGCAAGTACAAGTGCCGTGACTTCTGCATCTACAAGTGCCGTAACTTCAGCTTCAACTAGTGCAGTTACTTCAGCTTCAACTAGCGCTGTTACATCAGCATCTACAAGTGCTGTTACTTCAGCAAGTACAAGCGCCGTAACTTCAGCATCAACAAGTGCAGTAACTTCTGCTTCTACTAGTGCTGCTTCTTCTAGTGAGTCAACATCATTGAGCTTAAGTACTTCTACATCATTAAGTGAAAGTGAATCTAACTCTGTTTCTGAATCAGAAAGTTTGTCAGCATCAATGTCTGAATCTTTAAGTATGAGTGAGTCTACTTCAATTTCATTGAGTGATTCATTATCAACTTTTGAAAGCTTGAGTACAAGCGAATCGTTATCAGCATCTGATAGTATTAGTTCTTCTGAATCTGCTTCTGATAGCTATGCAACTAGTGTTGCCACAAGCTCAGTTGGCGGAGATGTAACATACCGTCAGGTTGTTGTTGATACTCGTGCTCCATTACAAGTTGCTCCTCGTGTAACTGAAGATGTTGTTGAGGATGAAACTCCAAAAGCTAATCTTGAGGAAGAGACTGAAACAATCGAAAAAGAAAAGATGCCTAAATCAACATTGGATGTAACTCATAGAGTATGGTGGTCTTGGGTACCAATCGTTGGTGCATTGGTTTCATTAGTAAATGCACATGCTTCTAAAAAGGCAAGAAACGATGCCTCAAAAGAAAGAAATGATGCTTCTAAAGAAAAAGAAGATAAATAAATAAAATAATGATAAAATAACAGTAGCTAACTTTTAGTTACTGTTATTTTTATTTGGGAGTGATGTTTATGAAGGAAAAGACACATTTGGTTAGATACAGATGTCTTTTTTCAATTGTTATTATTGTGATTTATTTTGTTTGCCATAGAATTCCATTAAATGGAATTGATATGAGCGCATATGATAATTTAGGATTGGATTTAGGAGCAGTATTATCATTAGCTGTAAATGGATCGAACAAAAGATGTTATGTAATGAGTTTAGGTATTTCACCTTATATCACAGCGAGTTTAATTGTTACAGTTTTATTTGCTGTGCGTTCAAAAGAAAAAAAGGCTCGTACTTCACCTAAGACGATGAATTATTGGATTACAGCACTTACTTTTATTGTAACTTTGGTTCAATCTATTTTTTATGCGATAGGATTAAAATATGTTGATCGAAATTTAATGAGTATTTTAGTTGTAATTTTTGAGTTGATGGGTGGTGCTAGTATTGCACAATATTTATTAATGAAAAATCAAAAATATGGTGTTGGTGGCTTTGCACCAATTGTTGTTGTTAATATGACTGAAACTTTAGTCCAAACATTTATGAAGTCTTCATTGAATGCTTTAACTATACCGTTATCTATATCGTTTGTTATGGTCATTATAATGATATTTATGGAAATGCATGAAAAGAAAATTCCTTTACAGCGTGTATCTGTACATAATATACATGCCGAAAAGAATTATTTGGCAATTAAGTATAATCCTGTTGGATTTATGGCTTTAATGTTTGGTTCTGCTATTTTTATGATTCCACAATTGATAATAGGGTTTATTCATTATTTTCATAGATCAGATGTAATAAATTTTCTATATAAAAATTTTAATTTATCAACAGTATTTGGTATGTGTGTTTATATAATCCTGATGTTTTTATTTACTGTTTTATTAAGTTTATTGTTTGTGAATCCAAAAGACTTATCAGATGATCTTCTCCAGACTGGTGATTGTATTGTAGATGTTCCTGCTGGAAAAGCAACTAAACGATATTTACGTAAATGGGTTTTAATTCTGAGTAGTTTAAGTGGAGGGATAATGTGTTTATGTTTAGCAATTTGTATGTATTTACAATACAAAGAAATTGTAGATGCATCCGTAGCTATGCTTCCAACGACATTTATGATGCTTTCAGGATTTGCCTGCAGTATATATTTAGAAATTCGAGCTTATCGTGATTTTGATTCATATAAGCCTTTTATATAGGAGGTAATAAGCATGATTTATTTTATACCTTCCTGGTATCATGGAAATGAATATAAAGAAAATGAACAATACTTCTATGCTCACCGTATGGTGACGGAATTTGATGATACGGTTAAACAGGTACAAATGTTTAATCGTAATAAAATCATGGGTTATAAAATATTAAATCTATCTTATAGTCCAAATTTCAGACATTTTTTACATCGGCAAAGTGTTTTCCATGCACCATACTGGTCATGTTTTGATGCAATTCAAGAAATAAAACGAAAACAAATTGATATTTTGTCATTTCACGATTTGATGTGGCCTGAATATACGGAGTTTGTTTATACGCAATTTTGTATAATCGCCTATGTAAATAATCAAAAGTATGCGGAAATTCAATTTGGTGAAGATGGAAATATGATTGAAGTGTTTTTGTTTCAATCTGAAAACATGGTTCGTAAAAATATTTATGACGATAGAGGTTTCTTGTCGGCTACTATTGTTTATGATTCAGGGATGCCTGTTTATAAACAGTATTTAAATGATAAGGGCGTTTGGAAGATTTGTCAGTTTTATGAAGATGGACATATTGAAGTGAATCCAGATGATCCGTTCTATTTAATCAATAATAAAAGAGTTAAATTTGTAAGTATTCAGTATACAAACATGGATTCCTTAATAGAAGAAGTATTTTCTACTTATTTAGATGAAATGACAGCTAAGTCGGATATATTCTGTTTGGCTATGCATACACTTCATCATGATTTACTAGAAAGTTTATTTACGCAAAGAAAAACAATTCTTTCTTTCTATCAAAATCGCTTGGAGTTGTTTGAAGATGCAGAATTGAAATCTTTGATTCGAAGTACAAACTATTGTATTGTCGATTCGAAACATAAAATTCGTCCTTTAGAAAAGTATGCGGGTAAAACTTTACCAATTGTAGATATTACGCCTTTTGATACGCGTGCCGATTTTGGGATTAGTCAACAATTGACGGTTCAAAATATCTTGGTTCCGATTGATTCAATTGAACAATCAAGATTTGAAGAATTGATTGTTTTATTCGCCAAGTATTTTGAAAAGAATGAAACAGCTCGAGTTCATTTCTTTACGCGTAATGCGAATTGGGATCGTATAGATTCTGTTTTAAATTTTGTTCGAGATGTATTAAAAGTGAATGGTTTGGATGAAAGATTGGCTCGTAAAGAAGAACAATTTAAAGCGGAATTTGATTTGGATGAAGATGAAAAGGTTCCTATTAAGTTCTTTGTGGATCAATGTGTGGATGAATTGAGTATTTCTAAATGTATTCGTGAACAGCGTATTATGGTGGATGTGACAACACAGCCAGATCTATACTTACAGATTTCATGTATTAGTAGTGCGATTCCGCAAATTGTTTCTTTTAGAACGCAATATGTACACAATGGTAATAATGGATTTATTATTGAGGATGTATCTGAAATTACTCGTTGTTTAACCTATTATTTAGATAATATTACCAATTGGAATAAGTGTGTGATTTATTCTTATGAATTAGGTAAAGAATATAATACGGCTAGTTTAATTCGTAAATGGAAGGGAGTTATGAAGCAAGTTGAACAAGATTAGTGTTTTACAAGTGGGAAATGAAGACTTAAGTTTACAACTTCATATTCCTGACTTTGTTGAGTGGAATTACATAAATGATTTAGAAAAAGCAACTGAAAGAAGTTATGATGTATGTTTTTTAAATCGTTGCGTAAATGAAAAAGAAGCGCGTATTTTATTAAAAAAGATTCGTGCATATACATTGTTTTTATTGGAGAATGTTGAATTAGATTATTGGACAACCTGGATATTCAAATCAAGGGTAGGCAAAATTTATTCACATAATAAACTTCAAGAATTTGTAAATGATGATATTAAATTGTTTTTTCCCTCAGGCTATGGTGAAAAGTTTAATGCATTAAGTTTAAGCATTTCACAAAGCTTTAATGGCTCTATCTCATGGAATGGATATAATGGAGTTTTATTAGATGGCGATTATGGAGATAATTTTTATCAAATTGCTTATTGGAGAATGAATGTTCCTTTATTTAATGAGCAAGTCATTGATTTTTGGTTAGAGTATGAAAAGGATCCAAATGTAAGCATACAATTAAAAATTGAACAATTTCAATCAGGTTCTGTTTCTACAGTTCAAAATCGATGGGTTTTTAATGAAAGAGATTTGGAATCGGTAATTTCGATAGAAAACAAAAAAATGGATGGTCCTATTTTTGTGTCATTACTCGCAAAAGGTAAAGGAATGCTTAAAATAGTTAATCTACATGATAGATATTCTAGAAAATCCTATGGTGTGTTCTTTCCAGGTGGAGAAAGATTTGTTACTTCGAAAAGGGAAGAATTATTCATTTATTTTGATCCAGGTGATATGAAACCACCTCTAAATGTATATTTTAGTGGTTGGAAAAACCAGGAAAGTTTTGAAGGCTATAATATGATGAAAAGAATGGGTGCACCATTTTTATTAGTTACAGATGTACGTCTTACAGGAGGAGCCTTTTATTTGGGTGATGAAGAATATGAATCTTTGGTGATTTCTGGTATAAAAAAATATTTAGATTTGCTAGGTTTTGATGAATCTCAATTAATATTATCTGGGCTATCTATGGGAACTTTTGGATCTTTATATTATGGATGTACATTTAGACCACACGCCTTAATTTTAGGTAAGCCACTAGGTAGTTTAGGGGATATTGCAGAAAATGAAAGAATAAAAAGACCTGGAATATTTCCAACTTCTTTAGATGTATTGAAAAAAAACACAAATAGTATGGACGCGAATGCGATAAAATCTATAAATGACAGATTTTGGACTAAATTTGATAAAACAGATTGGTCGCATTCTAAATTTATTATGTCTTATTTGATTGAAGATGATTATGATCCTAATACATATAAAAATGTGATTGGACATATAAAGAATACTGGCATTGAAGTCATTGGAAGAGGAATTCATGGTCGCCACAATGATAATACTTATGCTGTAGTAGAATGGTTTAGAAGCCAATACAATCAGATTTTAAAAGAAGATTTTGGTAGAGATGGTGATGGTAATGCATAGTGGTAAATGGAAAATATATTGGAATGAATATTTATTTGGCGGTTACTTATATGGTTCAAAAATAACGTTTCATTCTCGCGAGGATGTTGAAGTTGAGAATGAATTGATGCCTCCTGGAACGGTTATTAAGGAATGGTATTCAAAGGTAAATTATCAGATGATGAGAACCGAGCCATCACTTCCAATTATTGATGGAGAGAGTTCTTATCATATCCAAGTAAATATGAGTGATTTTGAATCGTATTTAATACGAATGGTGTTTTATGATCGTTATGAAAATGAGGCCGGGACATTGATTGTTCGTGAACCGGAAATGGATTTTAAGTGTCCTTTAAAAACATATAGCTATCGTGTACAGCTGATTAATGCGGGTGGTACAAAGATGCATTTTCATTCTTTTGTAATTACAGAAAAGGAAGGGTAAAATGAATAAAATTGATAAGAGATTACACTTTCTTTTGGGTAAAGTCAAAGAGGAGTGTAAAAAGGTTAAAGAACTTAGTGATTATGAATTAAAAAATAAGACAAATGAGTTTAAAAGAAGATTATTAGCAGGTGAAACTACGGAAGATATTCTACCAGAAGCGTTTGCAGTATGTTGTGAAGCCGATTATCGTGTATTAGGTATGTTTCCTTATGATGTACAGATTTTAGGTGGTATAGCTCTTCATTTGTGTTATTTATGTGAAATGAATACAGGTGAAGGAAAGACTTTAACAGCTACAATGCCTTTATACTTAAATGGATTGACTGGGAAAAGTACGATTTTGGTTACGGCAAATGAATACCTTGCGATTCGTGATGCCGAGGAAATGGGACAGGTTTATAAGTTTTTAGGGTTAAGTGTAAAAGCAGGTGTTAATCGCGATACAAACGAAAAATTAGATAACGAGACAAAGAAGGATGTATACAATGCAGATATTGTATATACAACACATGGCGCATTAGGCTTCGACTATTTAATCAATAATCTTGTTCGTTCAAAAGAAGATCGATTTATGCGAGATTTCTATTATGTTATTATTGATGAGGCTGACTCAGTACTCTTAGATAGTGCTAGTATGCCTTTAGTTATTTCGGGATCTCCTCGTGTTCAGTCTAATTTATATGGTATTACCGATTTTTTTGTCACTACTTTAGTAGAAGATGTTCATTATACCTTAGAAGATAAAAAGGTATGGTTAACAACAAAAGGCGTTGAATATGTACAACGTTATTTCCGTATTCAAAATTTATATGGCAAAGAAAATTATGATATTCTTAGACATGTAGTTTTGGCTTTGAGAGCACATTTCTTATTTGATAAAGATATTGATTATGTTGTGACAGATAAAGGAGAAATGGTCTTACTGGATAAGAGTACAGGGCGTAAATTAAATGGCATGAAGCTTCGTGGTGGTTCTCACCAGGCAATAGAAGAAAAAGAACATTTGGAGTTAAGTGACGAACAACGTTCAGTTGCTGCCATCACATATCAAAATTTATTTAATTTATTCCCTAAAATGTCAGGTATGAGTGGTACGATTGCGGATGGAAAAGATGAACTTCTAGAAGTTTATCACAAACAAGTTGTGGTTATTCCGCCTAATAAACCATTGGCTAGAAAGGATTTGCCAGATAAGTATTTTAAAACGAGTGAAGAACAATTTGATGCGGTTATTAAAGAAACAGTGAAAAGACATAATACGGGACAACCAGTGTTACTAATTGCGTCTTTGATTTCGGATACGGAAATGTTGTCTAAATTATTAGTGCAAGAAAATATTGAGCATAGTGTATTGAATGCGAATAATGCGTTCTGGGAAGCTGAAATTATTAAAGAAGCAGGTCAAAGAAATGTTGTGACAGTAGCTACAAGTATGGCTGGTCGTGGTACAGATATCCACTTAGGGCCTGGAGTAAAAGAATTAGGTGGCCTTTGTGTACTTGGTGTTGGACGAATGAATAATACACGTGATGAAAGACAAGCTAGAGGTCGTGCTGGAAGACAGGGAGAGCCTGGTGTCTCTATTTTCTATACATCATTAGAGGATGATGTTTGTGAAATATTAGGGGATGATTTCTTAGAAAAATATATAGAGAAGGATAAACATATTTCTAAGCATCGAATTAAAAAATTAATTAATAAATCACAGAAAATCAAATCGGAGTCATCGGTTTTCCAAAGAAAAAGTTCTGTCGATTACGATAGTGTTATGCAGCGTCAAAGAACTATTATGTATAAAACAAGGAATGATTTGATAGATGGTAAGAATTTAGATGAAAATGTTTTAGTTCAAATTGTTGGAAATAATATTGATGAATTTTTTGCAAAGCATAAAAATGTTGATGATTTTTTAATGAATAGATATATATTAGATAATTTATCATATCGTTTAAAAAAACTTTCAATATCTACTGCTGATAAAAAAGAATATTTAAAGCAATATGCAAATAGGGCATTTAATGATAAGAAGCAATTATTAGGAAAACGTTTTTCTGAATATTGTAGGCTCTGTACATTAAGTGCTTTGGATGATGGTTGGGTAGAAGAAGTTGACTACTTGCAGCAACTACAAGCTGCGATATCTGGACGTTCTACAGCTCAACGTAATTTGTTGTATGAATATCAAAGAGAAGCGAGAATTTCATTTGAAGATATGGAAAAATCGATTAAAAAAGCGATGATTCGTAATATTTTATTGGGAGAAGTTTCATTTGGTAAAGACAACGAGATGATAATATTGTATCCTTAAGGAAAGGAGTTTTTAGGGTTATGATTTATAATTTTAACTTAGGCATTGGTTGGGCAAGTAGTGGTGTTGAATATGCCCAGATTTATCGTGCTAAAATGTTTAGAAACATAGGTGTTGACGCGAAATTCGTGTTTACAGATATGTTTCCACAAGAAAATATAGAGTATATGACCAAAAATATTGGTTTTGAAGATTCGGAAGTCATTTGGTTATATACTTTCTTTACGGATTTTAAAACAGCACCTGTTACTTATACTTTAAGCGAATTGGAAAAAACATTTACTAATACGGAATATACGAAATCTAGAGAAGGTAAGATTTGTCGTTATGTGTTTAATGGAAGCAACAATTTCTATACGGCTTATATGGTCAATGATCATGATGATTTTGTGCATCGTGTAGAAATGGTGTCTGGAGGATGTTTAATTCGTAAGGATTACTTTACATATGGACGTGTCTATTCAGAATATTATGCACCATTAGATAATGCAGCACACTTATATCATCGTCGTTTCTTTAATGAAAATGGTAGTGTTGCCTATGAAGAAATCATTGATGATGATCGAGTGATGTATAAATTTAAAGACAAAATATTATGTTCTAAAGAAGAATTAGTTGGATATATGGTATCTAAGCTTAACTTGACTAGTGATGATGTAATTCTAATTGATCGTTCTACAGACATTGGTCAATCCATTCTTATGAATTGTAAGCCGGCAAGAGTAGGTACGGTCGTGCATGCGGATCACTTTAGTGAAAAAGATACAAATGAGGATTATATCTTATGGAATAACTTCTATGAATATGAATTTAATATGCATAAACATATTGATTTCTATATTTGTTCAACACAAGCACAGAGTGATTTAATGATTCAACAATTTAAGAAATATTATGGAATGACGCCTTGTGTTTATACGATTCCAGTAGGATCATTACCGGAATTGAAGCATCCAAAAACAGGAAGAAAACCTTATTCTTTAATTACGGCAAGTCGTTTGGCAAGTGAAAAACATGTAGACTGGATTTGTAAGGCTGTAATTCAAGCTCGTGCAGAAGTTCCAAATTTACAATTAGATATTTATGGCGAAGGTGTTGAAAGAGAAAAAATAGAAAACATAATTTGCGAGAATAATGCATCAAGTTATATTCACTTAATGGGTCAACATGATTTGAGTGAAGTGTATCAGAATTATGAGGCTTATATTGCGGGAAGTACAAGTGAAGGTTTTGGACTGACTTTAATGGAAGCGGTTGGTGGAGGACTACCAATTGTTGGGTTTGATGTTCGTTATGGAAATCCAACATTTATTCGAAATGGTGAAAATGGCTATTTAATATCTTTACCTGAAGAGGATAAGGATAAGATTGAGGCTTTAAGAAAAGGTATTGTGGATTTATTTAAACAAGATCTTGTGAAATGTCACGAAGTATCTTATGAAGTAGCTAAAGATTTCTTAACTAGTAATGTACAGGAAAAATGGAGGGAAGCTGTATGTTAGAAACTCCAGTTGTATTATTAGAAAATTTTGATGAAGATAGTCAAATGCTTTATCAAAGTATGCGTTCTTCTGGATTTAGTGGTCCTATTATTACATTTAGTGATGATGGATATTTACCAGAGGATGTCATGAGTATTTACACGTATTATTGTGGTAAAAAAGAGGGTGGAAAGCCTAGATATTTTAACCAGATTGATGTTCCGGATTATTGGGAAATCAAGGCGAGTAATACGGGTGGTCAAGTCTTTGATTTAAATCATGAAAGAGGTAAGATTTTCTTTACTTCTCCTTTACATAAAAGACTTGTCAAGATTGTAGATTGGTATGATGATACACATGTAGCTCGTGTGAGTGAACACTACAATAAGTATGGTTTCTTGTATGCGAGAACGATTTTTAATAAGAAAGGTCAGCTTGTATCTAGAAGTTATTATGATGTTTCAGGTAATGAAAAAGTGGTTGAGAATTTTGTGACGCATGACATTATTTTAAATCAAGATGATAAGGTATATATCTTTAAGAATAAAGTCGAATTTGCGAAACATTTATTTACTGAATTGGATGTATATCCAACAAGATTATTTTACAACTCCTTATCCAATCCATTCTTTGTATCGGAAAGCTTAGAAGATCGTGAACATAGTGATGTCTTGTTCTGGCAAGAGGGTTATAGAGAAGATATTCCTGGCAATATGCAGGTGATCTTGGATGGTCATTCTAGACGAACTTCTAAGATCTATGTTCAGAAAAAAGAAGCGTATGAAAAGCTTATTGAATTGGGTGCAAACAGTAATATTGTCAAACCTTTGGGTTATGTATATAACTTTGAAAAAGAGAATGGACATTCGAATAATGTTTTGATTTGTACAAACTCAGATCATATTGAGAAATTGGATGAGTTAGTAAATTCACTGCCTAACATGAAATTCCATGTTTGTGCATTGACAGAGATGTCACAAAAGTTGATGTCTTTTGAAAAATACGGTAATGTACGTTTGTATCCAGGATGCAAGGCAAATGAAATCTTAGATTTATTTAATATGTGTGACTACTTCTTAGATGTCAACTATGAAAATGAGATCGTAGATGCCACAAAAGAAGCATTCTTACATAATATGTTGATTCTTGGATTTAATCAAACAATCCATAATCGCAAATATGTATTGTCAAACTTTGTCTTTGATGCGAATGACTACCAAGATATGGTAAAAGTGATTCAGGATACGTCTCATTTAGATTTAAATCTAGAAAGACAAAGAAAAATGGCTATGACACAAAATGTGCAAGATTATAGAAATATTTAGAAGGGGAGGGTTTTTATGTTTAGTACATTTAACACATTAATGGTAATCATTGTATTGGAGGCAATCTGTTGTTTATACAGTATTACTCTAGCTTATTTAAGTGATAAGAAATTTAGTAAAGTATTAAACTTGATTATGGCAGCTATCTGGGCTATTGCAGCAGTCTTAAATGTAGTAGGATTCTAGGCTTAGAGCAATCTAAGCCTTTTTTTGGGGAAAGTTATGTTAGAAATTATATTAAGCAAAATACAAAATAATCCAATCAGTTATGAAGGATATTTGGAATACGCGAAGTATTTAGAAAATGTGAATTTAAAACAAGCGTATTTAACATATGAAAACGCGTTGTTTTATTGTCAAGACGAATTGGTTCGTATTGAAATTCAAAATAAATTAGATGAAATTGCATATAGACAAGGTAAAGTAGAACCAGCATCTATTGTAATTTTAAGTTACAATAATCGTCAATTAACACAACAATGTATTGAAAGTATTCGAGAAACAACGCCAATATCTGCAAGAGAAATTGTGATTGTAGATAACAATTCGCAAGATGATAGTGTGGAATATCTTAGACAACAAGATGATATTGTATTGGTAGAAAATGATTTTAATGCAGGCTTTCCTGGAGGGTGTAATATTGGGATAAAAGCATCAAATTCTGATAATGATATTTTCTTGTTGAATAACGATACAATTCTATGTGCTAATAGTTTGTATACGCTTCGTATGGGTTTATATGAAAAAGAGAATTATGGATCTGCTGGTTGCGTGACAAACAATTGTGAGAATCTACAATCAGTATTTAAAAGTGATTCTATTAATGAATTAAAAGAATTTGGATTAAGAAATAATGTTATAAATAAAAGAAACGAAATTAAATTGATGTTAGTAGCTTTTGCCGTGTTAATTAAACGAAATGTGTTGGAAAAGACAGGGTATTTGGACGAAAAATTTTTCCCAGGTAATTTTGAAGATGACGATCTATCATTACGTATTTTAAAAGAAAATTATCAGAATGTATTAATCTATAATTCTTTCATAATACATTTAGGCACGGTCTCATTTAAAAAAGTAGATTATAGTGGAATATTAATAAAAAATTACCAAAAATTAATTTCAAAATATAGTTTTAATGATGAGAATTCTTTTTATTGTTTTACACATTCAGAATCAAATGTAGCGTTTTATCTGGATGAGATTCGAAAAGTACCAAATAATGGTGATGTATTAGTGGTTGGATGTGATTTGGGCGCAGCTATATTACGAGCATCTTATTTGTATCCAAAATTAAATTTTTATGGTTTAAATAATACGGTATCTTGTGCGTCTATCACATCTCATTTAGAAGGTATTAATGTTGCATATTATCATGATATTAATGATAATGTTTTCAAAAATAAAAAATTTGACTTTATTGCATTTGATACAACAAGAATTAAAAAAAATGAATTAAATTATTATTTAGACTCTTTAAAATATATGTTAAATGATAATTCTAAGTTAATGGTTTTCGTAAAAAATAAATCGTATTATGAAAATTGGTATCCAACAATTAATGGTGAATGTATAAAGAATAGAATTGATGAATATGTTTATTGTAAAGATTTGGAAGATATTATCGAGAAAGATGGCTTTATAACTGAAAATTGGACATTTTACTATGGTAATATAGACGATGATTGTTTAAAACAAAAAATATTACAAATTGAACAAGTTGTAGGTGTTGAAAATAAGATTACAGTTAGAAACGTAGCGTATACAATACATAGATAATAAATTTCAATTAAATTCTTTTAGATTTAAGTATGGTTTAGATATTTAATTATCAAGAAAAGAGCATTCTAATAATGCCTGGATTTGTACAAACTCTGATCATGTTGGGAAATTGGATTAGTTAGTAAATGCACTGCCTAACATGAAATTCCATGTTTGTGCATTAACGGAAATGTCACAAAAGTTGAAGTCTTTAAAAAAATATGCTAATGTACGTTTGTATTAATTATAGAAATATTTAGAAGGGGAGGGTTTTTATGTTTAGTACATTTAACACATTAATGGTAATCATTGTATTGGAGGCAATCTGTTGTTTATACAGTATTACTCTAGCTTATTTAAGTGATAAGAAATTTAGTAAAGTATTAAACTTGATTATGGCAGCTATCTGGGCTATTGCAGCAGTCTTAAATGTAGTAGGATTCTAGGCTTAGAGCAATCTAAGCCTTTTTTTGGGGAAAGTTATGTTAGAAATTATATTAAGCAAAATACAAAATAATCCAATCAGTTATGAAGGATATTTGGAATACGCGAAGTATTTAGAAAATGTGAATTTAAAACAAGCGTATTTAACATATGAAAACGCGTTGTTTTATTGTCAAGACGAATTGGTTCGTATTGAAATTCAAAATAAATTAGATGAAATTGCATATAGACAAGGTAAAGTAGAACCAGCATCTATTGTAATTTTAAGTTACAATAATCGTCAATTAACACAACAATGTATTGAAAGTATTCGAGAAACAACGCCAATATCTGCAAGAGAAATTGTGATTGTAGATAACAATTCGCAAGATGATAGTGTGGAATATCTTAGACAACAAGATGATATTGTATTGGTAGAAAATGATTTTAATGCAGGCTTTCCTGGAGGGTGTAATATTGGGATAAAAGCATCAAATTCTGATAATGATATTTTCTTGTTGAATAACGATACAATTCTATGTGCTAATAGTTTGTATACTTTACGTATGGGTTTATATGAAAAAGAAAACTATGGTGCAGCTGGTTGTGTAACTAATAATGCATCTAATAATCAAACAGTAATTGAGGGCAATCTGACAATTGATGAATATAAAAAATTTGGACTAAAGACGAATGTATGTGAAAAAAAATATGAATACAAATTAATGTTAATTGGTTTTGCGATTCTAATAAAAAGACAAGTACTAAATATTGTTGGATTGTTAGATGAACAATTTTCTCCTGGGAATTATGAAGATGATGATTATGGATTAAGAGTTTTAAAAGCTGGATTTCAAAATGTATTGGTTCATAACTCGTTTATAATACATTTAGGAGGAAAATCGTTTATAAGCGAAGAAAGAAAAGAATTGATGTCTAATAATAATATGAAATTAAAGAAAAAATATCATATCAAATCTGATTTTGATTCATCTTATTATTTACATTCTGACTTTTCTTATGCTTTTTTTGGCGATTATTTAAAAAAAGTAAATAATGAATCTAGATTGTTAGAAGTGAACTGTGAAATGGGTGCTCGATTAACTCACTTAGCATATGAACATCCAGACATTGACTTTTATGGTTTAGATCAATCTATACAATGTGCAACCATTTCTACGCATTTAGAGGGAGTGCATATTGAGCACTATTTTGATATAGAGAACAATCCGTTTAGATCTATGAAGTTTGATTTGATTGCATTAGATTGTTCTAAGATCAAGAAGGATGAGTTATCAAAGTATCTTTCTGTACTGAAGGATATGTTGAGTGATACGGGTAAATTAATGGTTTTGGCAAAAAATCAATCTTACTATATGAATTGGTATCCGATTATGATGGGAGAAACAAATTCATCACTATCATCTGATATAGTTTATTGTAAGGATATTGATGAGATGTTGGTTAGTCATGATTTGAAGGTTGAATCATGGATCTTCTATTTTGGAAATGTTAGTGAGGATATGAAATCAAAGGTTGAAGCCATTCAAAATATTGTTGGTAAGGATAGTAAATTCTTAATTGAAAGTACTGCATATATATTGCATAAATAAATTTTAAGTGTTTTGTTTCTTTATGAAAACATCGCTTACAAATGGGTCGTTCTCGCCACTTTTGGCATGAAACGGCCTTTTTTAGTGGTGAAATTTGCTTTTTTTTAAGAATTGTGTATAGTATTAAGTGTTGTTGTTCATTTTTTGGTGGACAACCGCCTCGTATTTTATGAGGCCAAGGGGGAAGATTGGAGGGTGTTTTGAACTTTATAAAAGAAGAAAATTTAGAGAGTAGTGTAGTAAGAAAAGGATTGGTTTCGGGTATATTGTTGTCGACATTAGCATTGACAGTACTAACAACATCATCAGTTATTGGGGAAGAAAGTAAGGTTTATGCCAAAACGAATAATGCGGATACAAACATTTTAATGCGTGTGGATACAAAAAACGGAACTCAAGAGTTAAAAGAGAAATTCGAAGAACAGATTCAAAATATCGAGGAAGAATCTAGCAAGAAACAAGAAGAGTCGAAAAGCGTTGAAGAAATGATCTTAGAGCAGCCGGAGTTATTGAATGATGTAACATTCGTTCAAAATAATTATAATGCGGTGACTCAGGTCATTTATTCGCAACCATCATACGCACAATATGTAAGTAATGCGAATGCACTTACTGCATCGGGTGGTGTATATTATGGGCCTAATGGAAAGGAAACATACTACAACTTAAATATGTCAGGGGTAGTCGACATTATGCGTGGTATGGGAAACAATGATAATTATTGGGTTCGTGAAGATGGTGTGAAGATGTTAGGGGATTATGTTATTGTGGCAGCCGATTTAAATAAGTATCCTAGAGGATCTATTGTAGATACTTCATTAGGACAGGGGATCGTCTGTGATACAGGTAGTTTTACGCAAAATTCAGATACTCAATTAGATATTGCGACAGACTGGTAATATATATGAGTTAGGGTAGAAGTGTTATGCTTCTACTTTTTTTTGTGTATTTGAGGTATAATCATGTCAGGAGGATTTTATTATGATCTTAATTATTGTTGTTATTGTATTAATCGTCTTGTTGGTATTGTTTGTGATGTCAAGCTACAACAAGCTTGTTCGTTTATCAAATAGAGTGGATGAAGGCTTCTCTACAATGGATGTGTATTTGAAGAAGCGTTTTGATTTGATTCCAAACTTAGTGGAAACCGTGAAGGGATATGCGAAACATGAGGCGGATACATTGAGTTCAGTGATTGCCCAAAGAAATATGGCAAAAACTTCAAAGGATGTTATGGATAGTGAAAATAAGATCACAAATGCCATTCAGGGTATTTTTGCGGTGGCGGAACAATATCCGGATTTAAAGGCCAACACGAATTTTATGGATCTTCAAAATCAATTGAAGAAGGTAGAGGAGGATATCGCAAATTCTCGTAAATACTACAATGCATTAGTTCGTGAATATAATGATGTGATTATGAGTGTTCCGACAAATATTGTGGCATCTTTATTCCATTTTGAAAAGAAGACAATGTTTGAAGTGGCCAATACTTCGGAAAGAGAAAATGTTCAAGTTAAATTTTAAGAAGGTCTTGGCCTTCTTATTCGCATTTATTTTATGCTTTGGATGTATCGATGTATATGCTGATGATGGAGGGTATACGATTGATGACTATAATGTAAATGCGATATATCATTCAAACAATACGATTGATGTAAAAGAAGTGATTGATGTCAACTTCTCAAGTTATCGTCATGGTATTTATCGTAATATTCCAGAAACGATGTATATCAATCGGGATGAAAAGTATAAGTTAAAAATTCAAGATATCAATGTATTCAATGATGAATATGATGTAGATTATGATTCTGGAAATCGTGTGATTCAAATTGGGAGTGAAGACTATACGATTATTGGCCCTCATACGTATACGTTGACTTATACGATTGTCATTCCAGAAGATTATCATTCCGATTTGGATTTTATTTATTATTCCGTACTTGGAAACAATTGGGATACAACCATTTCACATTTTAATTTTGATATTCAGTTTGAAAAGGCTTTGACAGAAAAAGAAATGTTAAACATTCAAGTTTTTAGTGGAAGTCTAGGAAATCAATCGAATGATTTAAATGTGACTCCCATTATTACTTCGACTTCGATTCGTGGTTCTGCCTATGATATTGGTGCCAAACAAGCCATTACTCTTTTTGGTGAATTAAGACAAGGCTATTTTGTGGATGCCAAACAAACCACTTCAAAGATTCCATTTATCTTATTAGGTTTAGCTGTTTTATTCGGCCTATACAGTTTGATTCGTGCTCTTCTTTTAAAGAAAACGCATATTACACCAATTGTAAATTTCTATCCACCAAAAGACATGGATCCAGCTATGGTGGGAACGATTGTGGATGAGTCTGTGGATCAAGAGGATTTAATGGCCTTGATTCCATATTGGGCTAGTAAAGGGTATTTAACCATTTCTGAAACGGAGGATGACTTGGTTCTTACAAAGCAAGAGAATCATGAACCGCCTATTTTAAAACATCAAAAGAAGATTTATAACGGTTTGTTTAAAACAAAAAACAGTGTGAAATTATCAAAACTATCAAGTAAGTTTAGTAAGGCTATGGATGATGCCAAAGAAGCTTTGAATGATGAATTTAGTGGCGATAAAAAACTTTCGACGATTGATCATGGGTTTGTGACATGCATTCTAGCCATGATTTGTATGATTGTATGTATCTTATTCAATACTCGATATAGTATTGTAGATAATTTGATTGAAACCATTCTTGCGACATTTAGCTTTGTGCTTATGATGGTTTTAAATTATTCTGCAGCTGCAACAAATGTATTTAACAAGAATAAACTTGGTGTATTAAAGAAAGTATTAAGTGCTGCGTTTATTTTGATTCTTGCATACTTTATATATCGACAATGTCAATCTATTCTAAGTATTGTTCCATTTGAATTTATGATGATAGGCATTGTGGTAGTTTCTCTTCCAATTCTATTGTGTCCTCGATTTAATGTAGTGAGTGATTACTTTAAAAGTGTGGCTCCTGAGCTATTGGGTTTTAAAGACTTTGTTGAAAAAGCAGAAGTACCACAATTGGAAAGATTGTCTATGGAAAATCCTTCATATTACTATGATGTCATTCCATATGCGATGGTATTTGGACTTTCTGAAATGTGGACAAAGAAGTTTAGTACGATTTCTTTGGCACAACCAGATTGGTATGATTCGTATTATTCAGATCCATACTCTTCTTATTTCTATTACAGAATGCTGACAAGAAGTATGTATCAACCAATCCATCAAAATTTATTGGATTATCAAACAGAACAAATGAAAAGTACAGCCAATAGCATGGGCTCTAGCTTTGGTGGCTTCTCTGGTGGAGGCGCCGGTGGCGGAGGCGGCGGAAGCTGGTAAGAGATGAACCGTGTATTGTGGTAGGTGTTATGCACCTACCTTTTTTGAATCTTTAAGATTTCACACTGTAATCTAAAGAGGTTTAAAAAGAAAAAGACAGATAATCCTTATACTTAAAATTGTTGTCTTTCACGAGAAATCGTACGATCCAGTGATGTGTTTATTAAATATACTTTTGATAAACAAGTTTGGATGGTAGTTGAAATAATGTCTTTAAAAAAGCGTTCACATTGTACTAGCATCGTATACGTCGTAAGTATAAGGTATATATTTGTAAAAGGATTGATAATTTTTGAATAGGTTGGTATATTACAGGTGAAAGTTGCGACATATACGACGCAAGTGTGAGGTGAAAAAATGGTTAAGCGAGATTCTTATTTGAAAGGATTGATTCACAATATGTGGAATGGAGAGGTGAAGGTTATCACTGGTATTCGTAGATGTGGAAAATCAGTTATGCTTTTTGACCTGTTTTATGAGTATCTTCTTTCTCAGGGTGTACCAGAAGACCACATTCTTAAATTTGAGTTAGATCAAAGACGATATTACAAATATCGAAACCCGATTACTCTTTGCGAGTATGTAGAAGATGCTATTTGTGATAAAAAAGAAGAAAAATTTTATCTTTTTATTGATGAAGTACAATATACTACTAAAGTTGTTGATGAAGAAAATGGCGGAATTACAGTTACGATTTATGATATGCTGAATGAACTGAAAGCATACAGAAATCTTGATGTGTATGTAACTGGAAGTAATTCTAAAGGCTTATCTATTGACATTGCTACGGAATTCAGAGGGCGCGCAACACAGATTCATGTTTATCCGCTATCATTTGAAGAATATTATTCGCATGTTAAAGGGGATGAAAGAAAAGCGTTAGATACCTATATGCTTTATGGTGGAATGCCTAGGTTATTGGCTTTAGAAGATGAAAAAGATAAGAAGGACTATTTGACTTCTCTATTTAGGGAAGTTTACATTAGAGATATTGTGGAACGCAACAAAATTTTACGGGAAGATATTCTTGGCGATATATTGAACTTTTTGGCTTCGCAGATAAGTTCATTGACAAACCCAACGAAGATCTCGAATGCCTTGACTAGTATGAAAAATGAAAAAATAAGTTCTACCTTGGTTGCAAATTATGTGCAGCATACGATAGATTTTTTTCTGATCAGCATGGCAAAACGATATGATGTTAAGGGAAAAACTTATTTTCAGTACCCCAATAAGTACTATTATACAGATGTTGGTTTACGTAATGCTCGTTTAAATTATCGTCAATATGATCCAGGGCACATTATGGAGAACATCATATACAATGAACTTATGCGTAGAGGTTATAGTGTAGATGTTGGCGTTGTAACGGATCGAAGCAATGGGAAAAATCTTCAGAAGGAAATAGATTTTGTAGTAAATGATGCTGATCGAAAAATCTATATTCAATCGGCATTTCGGATGGACACAGAACAGAAAACATCTTCTGAATTGGCTCCTTTAATGCTTACGAAAGATTTCTTCAAAAAAATAATTATTCGCATGGATATACCGCATAATTTTTACGATGAAAATGGTATTTTCCATTGCAATTTAATTGATTTTCTTTTAGGTCGAGTCGAGTTATTTTAAAAATATGCCCACTGGCGCACCATGTAGAATCCTACATTGTACGTTGGTGAGCTTTTTCTATGTGTTCAATTGCATTACAGTCTAAGAGTAGATTGTTGACTGCCTGATTAATTGAATGTGAAAAACTAATAATCAAATTAAATAAAAAAAGTCAGAGCACAAGTTTGAATATAAATTTAGTCAAATTATGTGTTACGACTTTTATAATATTCGCTATAGAAAGTGAGAAAAAGAGAAGATCAGTGTTGGAGCGAGAGGAAGAAACGATTCAGAGCGACGAAGTGGGTCAATGCGAAGGAAAAACATTTGAGGTGTAATTCTGCTTAAAAGATGAAATGGCGAGTAATTATAAGCATAAAAAAATGAGCATCACTATTTGTGACACTCATTTGAATCCGTTTCATTATTGAGCATTCATCTTTTGACGATATAAGTTACGACGATCTAAAGCTGTTAAACCTTTTTTACGGATACGAATCGCATCTGGAGTAACTTCTACTAATTCATCATCGTTGATCCATTCTAATGCTTCTTCTAGGGAGAAGATTTTTGGTGGAGTTAATAACATAGCTTCATCACGACCACTTGAACGGATGGCAGTTAATTTCTTGTTCTTTAATGGGTTAACATCTAGGTCGATGTTTTTGGAACTTTGACCAATGATCATACCTTCATAAACTGGTGTTTGTGGAGAAATGAACAATTGACCACGTTCTTGAAGGTTCCATAAAGCGTAAGTCATGGCTTCACCTGTTTCAGTTGAAATCATTGCACCTTCCATACGTTGTGCGATTTCTCCTTTATATGGTTCATAACCACTAATACGACGTACTAATGTACCTTCACCGTGTGTATCATTGATAAATTCTGAACGGAAACCTAATAGTCCACGTGTAGGTGCTGTATACACGATCTTCACATATCCATTTTCTTCAGACATGTCCTGCATAACACCCTTACGAAGATTTAATTTGTTGATGATGGTTCCTGAATATTCTTCTGGAGCTAAACATACAACTTCTTCGATTGGTTCTACTTTGTGTCCATTTTCATCTTTGTGTAGGATAACCTCTGGTTTAGAAACAGCTAATTCATAGCCTTCACGACGCATGTTTTCAATCAATACGGAAATATGTAATTCACCACGACCACTAACTTTGAAGCAATCGGCTGAATCAGTAGGTTCAACCTTTAAACCAACGTTAACTTCAAGTTCTTTTTCAAGTCTTTCTTTTAAGTTACGACTTGTCACGTACTTACCACTCTGTCCTGCAAATGGACTTGAGTTTACGTGGAAGTTCATAGATAGAGTTGGTTCTTCAATTTCAATGTGTTCCATTGGTTCAATGTGATCGGCTGTACAGATTGTATCACCAATACTGATATCAGGCATACCCGCAATAACTACGATATCTCCTGAATGTGCTTCTTGAACGCTTGTTCTAGACAATCCTTTGTATACGAATAATTTAGATAAGCTTTCTTTGGCATTCAATCCAGATTGGTTACAACGAATATATTGTTGTCCTTGTTTTAAAACACCTGAATATAAACGTCCAATTCCTAAACGACCAATATATTCATCGTATGCCAAGGCAGATACTTGCATTTGAAGAGGTTCTTCATCCATATCTGGATATACATCACAATGTTTTAAGATTGTATCGAATAATGGGTCGATGTTGTCGCTTGGTGTTTTAAGGTCGTATTGAACACGTCCTTCTCTTGCTACACCATAAAGGATAGGAAAGTCTAATTGTTCGTCGTTGGCATTTAAGTCTAAGAACAATTCGTAAACTTCATCGACAACTTCTTCAGCTCTTTGGTCTTTCTTATCGATCTTGTTGATCAATAGAATTGGTTTTAAACCAATTTCCAAAGCTTTTGATAATACGAAACGAGTCTGAGGCATTGGACCTTCACTCGCATCGACTAATAAGATAACTGTATCTACGGTACGGATAATACGTTCAACTTCACTTGAGAAGTCGGCGTGGCCTGGCGTATCTACAATATTAATTTTTACACCGTTATGAATAACGGAACAGTTTTTAGAATAAATCGTAATTCCACGTTCACGTTCTAGATCGTTTGAGTCCATGATGCAGTCAACAACTTCTTCGTTGTCACGGAAAACATCACTCTGTCTTAAAAACGCATCGACTAACGTACTTTTACCGGCATCAACGTGGGCGATAACGGCAATATTAAGAATTTTTTCTTTATTGGACATACTGTCACTCACTTTCCTGTCAAGAACAGTACAATTATAAAGCAAGAAACCTTAAAACTCAATAAAATGTGCTATAATAAAACAAAAAATTTCTGAAAGGGGTAACACCATGCAAGTACAGTATATAAAAGAGTATTCAAATTGTTTGGATCGTGAAATGGAATATAAAATCTATGGCCAAGGCGGTAAATTATGTCTGGCCATTCCAAGTCAAAATGGACGTTTCTTTGAATGGGAAGATCGTGGCATGATTCATGAAGTTTCAAAATGGATTGAATCCAATCAATTAACGATTATTACGTGTGATACTTTGGATTTAGAAACATGGTCCTATCCGAATAATACAAAGATGCGTATGTTGAAACACGAGTTGTGGTTTGAATATATCCTTTCGGAATTGATTCCTAGCGTTCAAGAGAAAATGAATAACTATGATAAATGGATGGTGACTGGGGCAAGTCTAGGGGCAACGCATGCCACGAATTTGGTTTTCCGTTTTCCTAAACAATTTGATACATTATTAGCCTTATCTGGTATTTATGATACAGAATTATTCTATGGAGATTATCATGATGAAAATACGTACCATAATAATCCATGTGTCTACATGAAAAATATGTCTTTAGACCATCCCTATATGGAATTGTATAAACAATCCAAATTGATCTTTTGTGTAGGACAAGGCAATTGGGAACAAGAATGTTTTGAATCCTTAAGACAATTCAGCACCATTTTATATGACAAACACATCGAGGCTTGGTGTGATTTCTGGGGTTATGATGTGTATCATGACTGGCCTTGGTGGAAGGTGCAACTACAGTATTTCATGGAACAAATATTTAAGGAGTCGTAAGTGTGATAAACAAAGTAAAAACAATTAAAAATGAATTGATTTCACAAATGAACATGAAAGTTAAGTGGAATATTTATCATTGGACTCAAATTCATTTTGCGTTTAATTCCAACAAAATAGAGGGTTCGAGACTATCGAAGAATCAAACTGAACAAATATTATTGAACCTAAAGATAAAGAATTAGTTCCTTTAGATGATGCACTAGAAGCACGAAATCATTTTCGGTTGTTTGATTATATGTTGAAGACTGTAGATGAACCATTATCAAAAGAAATGATGATTCAAATGAATATGATTTTGAAGAGAGGTACGTCTTATGAGGATAATCTAGCATATAATGTAGGTGGTTTTAAAGTAAGGGAAAATGGGATTGGAATGATAAATCCTTTTAAAACGACAAAACCAGCTGATGTTGAAACGGAATTAGATGCTTTGTTGGAAAAGTTTCAAAATAAAGGGGTTTTATCGTTTGAAGATATTGTAGAATTTCATGTTTGTTTTGAAAGAATACATCCGTTTGGAGATGGAAATGGACATACTGGACGAATGATTATGTTTAAACAATGTCTACAGAATAGTCATATTCCATTTGTGCTATTAGATCGAGATCGTGCATTTTATCTGCGTGGCTTAAAAGAATGGGATTTTGAAAGAAATTATTTAATGGATACTCTTTTAACGCAACAAGATATTTATGCATCTGTTTGCGAACAATTTGATATATTTAAAGATTTTGGTCAAAAAGAGTTGTCAAAAAATAAGATTGTTGATGAAAACGAACAATATGTTTTGCTTGAAATAGATAAAGGAATGTATCAACTTGTAGCGGATGATCAAGTCATTTAAGAAACAGAAAAGAACAATATTTGTGATGCATTAGAATCAATCAAAAGCAAAAAAGTCAAATTAGAATTTTAAAGGAGTAGGTAGATACTCCTTTTGTATTATATGACTTTATGTTCTAGTCACTTATTTGATTTAAAACGAGCTAAGAATATAAAGGAACGAATTGTCCAATCGGCACCCATACCAATCCATGCAGCTAAAGGCCCATATGAAAAGTATGAACTAAAAAGATGGTAACTACAACTCGACAGATCCACATAGATAAAGTGAATGTGATCATACTAAATTTTACATTGCCAGCTGCTCTTAGGCCATAGCCTGCTAAGAATGAGGGTGTCCAGAATATCATTTTATAAGGGAAGACAATGCGTGTTAGCCAAATGGCAAGTTTTGCACTTTCTGACTCCATTTTCGCAAGGCTTGTGATTTGTTGGATAAAAAGCATGATTATAGCGCAGAATATAATACATACCATCCAAGCTAGTTTGGTCAATGAAATCGTATATTGTCTAGCTTGTTCATATTCTTTTGCACCTACACATTTTCCTACAACTGTCATCATACCAAGTCCTATACCAATGCTTGCTTGACATGCAAAGCTTTCAAGCATGGACACCATGGTTTGTACGGGCAATGGCTGTTGTTCCCATTGTAGATACAGTGGAATGACAAGTTTTCCAAATTGAAACTTGCCATTTTCAATACCGGTTGGAATACTGATTTTTAATATTTTCGTGATTGTTTCAATTTCCGGTCAAAGACTTAAACAGGAATCCATGTATAAATCTTGTTTGGGCTGTTTTAAAAGGATCAGGATAATAAGTGCACTGATGATTCTAGAAAGAAGTGTGGATAGGGCAGCTTGGGCTACGCCTAAGCTTAGGGTAAAGACGAAAAAGAAGTTTTCAAGTATATTTAGAATGTTAGAACCAAGCGCAATGACCATGAAAAGTCTTGAGTTTTGGCTAGTTCGAAAGCTTGCACCACCTGCATTATATAGAGCGATAAAGGGATAGGATAGGGCTGTTATGAAAAGATAGTTTAACGAATTGTCCATCACGTTTTTTTTTCGGATCCAAAGATTAGGCTTAAAAGTGGTCTTCTGAATAGGATGCATGGTAGGGTTATCAGTATAGAAATATGAGTTACGGAAAAAATCAATTGTTGCAAGGCTTGGTTGGCCTTGCCTTTTTGATTGGATTCTAAGTATTGGGCGCAGATGATGGCGCCTCCAGTTGCCATGGCGGCAAATATATTGATGATCAAAATATTTAATGAATCAACAAGGGAAACAGCGGAGATGGCGGCCAAACCTATGTTGGTGACCATAATGGTGTCGACAGATCCTATTAATGCGGTTAAAACTTGTTCGAACATCAACGGAATTAATAATCTTCATAATTATTCTTTGGTGTACATAATCAAAACTACTAAAAATAAAAAGATATCTTTCGATATCTTAACCAACTAGTACAACATCACGGACGTTTGGCACTTCTTCAAGCAATAATTCTTTGATTCCGCCTGAGAAATCTTCAGAAGCCATCATACATCCTTGACATGCACCTTTGAAAGATACATAGACAACATTGAATTCATCAACTCCTAATAGTTCAATGTCGCCTCCGTCATGTTGAATGTAAGGGCGAATCTTATCTAAACAATCATTAACGGCTTTACTATCTACTACAGTATCCATAAAACAACACTCCTAACTTATAAAAATAGTGGACATAAGATCAATGGGACAGCAAGTCCAACCACAAATCCTCCAATGACTTCGACAAATTTATGTCCAAGTACATTTTTTAACTTTTCCTGATAGATGGGATCATCAAAGTGAAGTCCTGTCATTTCGCGTAAATCTTTGACTAATTGTTGTGTTAGCTCAATGTTTTTACCGGAATAGTAGCGTACGTGGCATGCATCGTACATAACAATAAAGGAAAAGATGGTGGTTACGGCAAATATGGCTGAGTCAAATCCTTCCTGAATTCCAATGGAAAGGGAAAGGGCTGTTACAGTTGATGAGTGACTGCTTGGAAAGCCGCCACTTGCAATGACCCAGTGAAAGTCCCATTTGCCAGTTCTATAATAATATACGACCGTTTTTAACACTTGTGCAAGTATATTGCTCAAAAGAGCTGTGACAAGTGGATATAAGGACGATGGTATCATAAATTCACGCTCCTAACAAAAAACATTATATCATACAAAGTTAAATCGTGGTATAATCTTCTTTAGGATAGCTATGGAGGGAAATAAAAATGATTCAATTAGATTTAAATCATGCTTTCTTAAAAGAAGATGTAAAGGCTTATCAGGATCAAGTTCGCGCTATTGATGAAGCTTTACAAAATGGTACTTGTAAGGGTAACGACTTTATCGGTTGGCTAAACTGGGCTAACAATTATGATAAAGAAGAATTTAGTCGCATTAAAGAGGTTGCCGCAAAAGTGCGTGAAAACACAGAAGTATTCGTTGTATGTGGTATTGGAGGATCTTATTTAGGTGCTCGTGCTGCCATTGAAATGATGAATGGTTTATATGGTGACAACAAGCCTGAAATTATTTATATGGGAAACACTTTCTCATCTACTTATATTTCACAGGTTATGAACCATATTAAAGATAAGGAAGTTACTGTAAATGTTATTTCTAAGTCTGGAACGACAACGGAAACAGCATTGGCTTTCCGTATCTTGAAACAATTTATGGAAGAAAAATATGGTGAAGATGCGAAGAATCGTATTATTGCCACTACAGACAAGGCTAGAGGAACATTGAAGGCTTTAGCCGATAAAGAGGGATATGAAACATTTGTGATTCCTGATGATATTGGTGGACGTTTCTCAGTTATTACTCCAGTTGGATTATTGCCAATCGCAGTAGCTGGAATCGATATCGATGCTTTGATGAAAGGTTTACATGATGGTATGGGTGAATATGGTGATGCTGATCTTGAAAAGAATCCGGCTTACCGTTATGCTGTGGCTCGTCGTATTCTTCAAAACCAAGGATATGATGTTGAATTGTTAGTAAACTATGAACCTCAAATGCAGATGGTTGCTGAATGGTGGAAACAATTGTTTGGAGAAAGTGAAGGAAAAGATGGAAAGGGTATTTTACCGGATTCAGTATGTTTCTCAACAGACTTACACTCTTTAGGACAATTTGTTCAGGAAGGTAAGAAAGTATTGTTCGAAACAAACTTATATGTTGAAACACCAATGATCGATTTAACATTCCCAAATGATGAAGCCAATGAAGATGGAATGAACTACTTGGCTGGTAAGAGTGTGGATTGGGCTAATAAAATGGCTGCCAAAGGAACATTACAGGCTCATGAAGAAACAGGTGGAGTTCCAAATATCTTATTAACTATGCCAGGCATGACTTCTTATGACTTTGGTAATATGTGTATGTTCTTCTTCAAGGCCATCGCAATGACAACTTTGATGAATGATTCTAACCCATTCAATCAGCCTGGTGTTGAAGTTTATAAAAAGAACATGTTCAAACTATTAGGTAAAGAGTAATGATGAAAATAGAGATGTAAGCAAGTGTTTACGTCTCTTTTTTATACGCTTACAAATTAGATTAGTCTAACCTCTATGGTGAATTTAACCTTTAAAATTTGACATGAAGCTCGTATAATAAGCTATGGTATTGAATATCTATAAAGGAGGAAATATTAATGCCTAGAGCAAAACAGTCTATGGATGGAAATACGGCTGCGGCTCACGTTGCGTATGCTTTTACAGACGTTGCTGCAATTTATCCTATTACTCCATCTAGTCCAATGGCAGACTCTATTGACCAATGGTCTGCAGCTGGACAAAAAAATATTTTTGGAAATCGAGTAGTTGTAAGTGAATTACAATCAGAAGCAGGTGCTGCTGGTGCTGTTCACGGATCATTAGCTGCTGGTGCATTGACTAATACATTCACTGCATCTCAAGGTTTATTATTGATGATTCCAAACATGTACAAGATTGCTGCTGAACAATTACCATGTGTATTCGATGTATCTGCACGTACAGTTGCAACCCACGCATTGAACATCTTTGGTGATCACTCAGACGTTTATGCTTGTCGTCAAACAGGTTTCGCTATGTTATGTGAAACTAACCCACAGGAAGTTATGGATTTATCTCCAGTAGCTCACTTAGCTGCTTTAGAAGGTAAAGTACCATTCATTAACTTCTTTGATGGATTCCGTACTTCTCACGAAATTCAAAAAATCGAAAAATGGGACTACGAAGATTTAAAAGAAATGTGTCCAATGGAAGCTGTTGAGGAATTCCGTAAACACGCTTTAAATCCAGAACGTCCAACTATGCGTGGTTCTCACGAAAATGGAGATATCTTCTTCCAACACCGTGAAGCATGTAACACTGCATATGATGAATTACCTGCTGTAGTAGAAAAATACATGGGTAAAATCAACGAAAAATTAGGAACAAACTATGACTTGTTCAACTACTATGGAGATCCTGAAGCTGATCGTGTAATCATCGCAATGGGTTCTATCAATGACGTTGCTGAAGAAGTTATTGACTACTTAACTGCAAAAGGAGAAAAAGTTGGTTTAATTAAGGTTCGTTTATATCGTCCTTGGTCAAGCAAACACTTATTAAAAGTTCTTCCTAAGACAGCTAAGAAAGTTGCAGTACTTGACCGTACAAAAGAACCAGGTGCTCTAGCTGACCCATTATACTTAGATGTAGCTACAACACTTCGCGAAGCAGGATTAAATGACATCACTCTTTGCGGTGGACGTTATGGTTTAGGATCTAAGGATACTCCACCTTCAAGTGTATTCGCTGTTTACACTGAATTGTTAAAAGACGAACCAAAACCTCGTTTTACAATCGGTATCGTGGATGACGTTACAAACTTATCATTGCCAGAAGTTAAACCAGCTCCTAACACTTCAACTCCAGGAACTGTTGAATGTAAATTCTGGGGTCTTGGAGGAGACGGTACTGTAGGTGCTAACAAGAACTCTACTAAGATCATCGGTGACCACACTGACAAATACATTCAGGCTTACTTCCAATATGACTCTAAGAAAACGGGTGGTATCACAATTTCTCACTTGCGTTTCGGAGACAAACCAATCCGTAGCCCATACTACATTAACCAGGCTGACTTCGTAGCTTGTCACAACCCTTCATATGTAGTAAATGGATACAAGATGGTTCAAGACGTTAAACCTGGTGGTGTATTCATGATCAACTGCCAATGGTCAGACGAAGAATTAGACAAACACATGCCTGCTGAATCTAAAAAATATATTGCAGACAACAATATCCAATTGTACACAATCAATGCCATCGATAAAGCTATCGAAATCGGTATGGGTAAACGTACAAACACAATCTTACAATCTGCATTCTTCAAATTAGCTAACATTATGCCAATTGAAGAAGCTGTAGATTACATGAAAGCAGCTGCTAAGAAATCTTACTCTAAGAAGGGTGATGCAGTTGTTGAAATGAACTACAAAGCTATCGATGCTGGTGTTGGCGCTACTCACAAAGTTGAAATTCCTGCATCTTGGGCTAACCCTGAAGCTGATGCACCAAAACCTGAATTATCAGGACGTCCTGCAACAGTTAAGATGGTAAAAGACATCATGGAACCAGTTAACAAAATGGATGGAGATTCATTACCTGTATCTGCATTTACTGGAAACGTTGATGGTCAATGGGAAACTGGTGCTAGTGCTTACGAAAAACGTGGTACAGCTGTTACAGTTCCTGAATGGGATGCTGAAAAATGTATTCAATGTAACCAATGTGCATTCGTATGTTCACACGCTACAATTCGTCCATTCTTATTGAGCGAAGAAGAAGTGAAGGCTGCTCCTGCACAAATCAAATTGGCTGATGTTAAACCAAAAGCTACAGAATTCAAATATACAATGAGTGTATCTCCATTAGATTGTATGGGATGTGGTGAATGTGTCACTGTATGTCCAACTCAAGCAATTAAGATGGTTCCTCAAGAATCTCAAGCTGAAGAACAACCTGTATTCGATTACTTGGTAGCTAATGTGTCTAAGAAAGATTCTGGATTCGCTGATGACACAGTTAAGGGTTCTCAATACAACCAACCATTGTTAGAGTTCTCTGGATCATGTGCTGGATGTGCTGAAACATCTTATGCTCGTTTAATTACTCAGTTATTTGGTGAACACATGTATGTATCAAATGCAACTGGATGTTCTTCAATCTGGGGTGGTCCAGCATCTGTATCTCCATATACAGTAAACAAAGACAGCTTACAAGGACCAGCATGGGCTAACTCATTGTTCGAAGACAATGCTGAACACGGATTCGGTATGCAATTAGGACAAAAAGTATTACGTGAACAAGCTATCGAAAAATTAATTGCTATGAACGAAAGCGAAAAAGCAACTCCTGAATTCAAGGCTGCATTCGAAAAATTCATGGAAACTAAAGAAAATACTCGTACTAACACAGAAGCAACAAAAGCATTATTAGTTGAAGTAGAAAAAGCTGCTGAAGCTGGATGTCCAGATGCTAAAGCTGTATTAGACAAGAAAGAATACTTAGCTAAGAAATCTGTTTGGATCTTCGGTGGAGACGGATGGGCTTATGATATCGGATTCGGTGGATTAGACCACGTTCTTGCATCAGGTGAAAACGTAAACGTTATGGTATTCGATACAGAAATGTATTCAAACACTGGTGGACAGGCTTCTAAAGCATCTAACATCGGTGAAGTTTGTCAATTCGCTGCAGCTGGTAAAGAAATGAAGAAAAAATCTTTAGCAGAAATCGCAATGAGCTACGGATACGTTTATGTAGCACAAATCGCTCTTGGAGCTAACCCTGCACAAGCAGTTAAATGTATTGCTGAAGCAGAAGCTTATCCAGGACCATCTTTAATCATCGGTTATGCACCATGTGAATTACACGGTATTGCTAAGGGTGGAATGAACCACTGTCAAGATGAAATGAAGAAAGCCGTTAAATCTGGATACTGGAACTTATTCTCATTTGATCCAGCTAAGAAAGAAGCAGGTAAGAACCCATTCACATTAACTTCTAAAGAAGGAGATGGAACTTACCAAGACTTCTTACACAACGAATCTCGTTACACTCGTTTAGTTAAACCATTCCCTGAAAGAGCAGAAAAATTATTTGCTAAGTCAGAAGAAGTAGCTAAAGAACGTTACGAACACTTACAACGTTTAGTTGAACTTTACAAGTAAGAAATAAATGAAAGAAGCTGATTGATTACAGCTTCTTTTTTTATGAAAATTTTTTAAATTTCACTATAATGGTTTTAAGAGGTGTTAAATTATGGAAAAAGGCAAATTAAATCGAATTACAGATGTCGAAGGTGTTTTGGTTGGGCATAAAACAATTTGTTTGGATTCTCACCAAACAGGTGTGACATTTATTCGTACGGCTGAAGATGTATTTCATCAAAAGCTAGCTTGTGGTTGTAGTATTCTAAATGGTTTTGGAAAGACGACAGGATTACCACAAATTATGGAGTTGGGTACTTTGGAAAGCTATATTTGTTTGACAAACACTTTAAATGTGGGCGTTGTTCAACAAGCCTTGGTGGATATCATGGTCAAAGAAAATGAAGATCTTACAAGTGTTAATGTTGTCGTTGGAGAATGCAACGATGGATATCTAAATGCGATTCGTGATTGTGTCGTCACAAAAGAAGATGTATATGATGCGTATCGTGATTGTAAAAAAGAGTTTGAACTTGGCAGTGTTGGAGCAGGTCGAGGCATGTCTTGTTTTGAAATGTCAGGTGGCATTGGATCGAGTTCAAGAATCTTTGAAATTGATGGAAATACATATACTCTAGGTGTTCTTGTACTTTCTAATTTTGGTTTAAGAGAACAGTATCTGTTAGATAAAGTTGAGGGGAATCAATTGCCTTTAGAACAAGAAAAAGGTTCCATCATGATGATCATTGCGACGGATGCTCCGTTAAGTGATCGACAATTACGTAGAGTTTGTAACCGAATGCCGGTTGGTTTAGCTTTAACGGGATCGCATATGGGTAATGGTTCCGGTGATATTGCGATTGCGTTTAGTACAGCCAATCGTTTTGGAGATGAAAAGATTCATACTTTAAAACAAATCAATGACAACAAGATCAATGTTGTGTTTGATGCAGCCATTGAATCTTGTAAAGAAGCTGTCCATGTATCTTTAATTGAAAATGAAGAGGTGACAGGTCAGTCTGGACATGTTCGTAAGTGTTTAAATCAAGTGAAGATTTCATAGTGAAATTTTCTTTTTTATGTTATATTTTTTTTGGTGATTATATGAAGAAAGTAATGTTTGATTGTGATGATACACTCTATGATTTATCTTGGCCATTTCGCAAGTGCATGAAAGAATTCCTTCCGAATGTAGATGTGGATATGGATTTATTTTATGCGGATTATCGTAAGTTTGGAGATATGATTTTTGATGATCTTCAACAAGGAAAGATCACAGTTGATGAATCTGGCGTTTATCGTGTTGAAAAGGCTTGTGAAAAGTATGGGATTATTTTTTCTCATTCAAAAGCTGTAGAGTTTCAGTCTCGCTATAAATATTATCAGCATCATATTGAAATGGATGCACCACTGATTGATTATTTTTCGAATTGTGAAGATGAACTTGCGATTTTGACAAATGGAGAGGACACTCATCAAAGAATGAAATTAGAAGTGCTTCATGTCTTTGATTATTTTAAACCTGAAAATGTATTTACGAGTGGTCAAATTGGAGTCGCAAAACCGGATGTGAATGCATTTAAAAAATGTATGGAAGTGATGCATGAAGATATTACTGAATGGTATTATGTGGGGGATAACTATATCAATGATATGCAGGGGGCTAAAAATGCAGGCATGAAGACGATTCATTTTAATCGTCATCATCAGGTAAGTGGTCCTTGTGCAGATCATGTGGTATATAGTGCAAAAGAATTGGTTGAATTCATTAAAAAAGGTTAGACAAATCATCTAACCTAATCATTAAATACATGAATGAACTATATCGAGTACTTCTTGGAGGATGTTTTGTGGACATTCTTCTTTTTTTGTGGCTTTTCTTGCTTTTAAATCTAATGTTTTTACATGTTCACATAAAACACATCCAGTTGTAATTGTATGAGAATCAAGTTTTACATGTGTTGGAAAATTTTTTGTGTTATTTGTTATTGGGCAAACGATGAAAAGACCCATGATTTTGTTGTAATCATTATTGGAAATAACTAAGCATGGGCGTTTTCTTGCTTGTTTGTGCCCCTTAGTAGGGTCAAGGTCTATATAAACGATATCGCCTTGTTTATAAGACATTAAATTTCCTCCTTACCGACAATTTCATCAGACCAAATTTCTTTTTGTTCAGTCGGTCCGTCATAATTTGCGAATCTTTCAGCTAATGCTAATTTTTTTTCTTTTTTAGGTACAAGAACAATTGTTTCATTTTGAACTTTCATTTGAAGTTCGTCTCCAACTTTTAAAGATAGAAGTTTCATCACTGCCATAGGTAATCGAATCCCTTGACCGTTTCCCCATTTTGCAATTTTTAAACTGTTTTGAGCCATGATGTATGTCTCCTTTCATTACTGTCTGTCTTTACAATAAGTATATACAATGTATAAACATAAAGCCAATGACTAAAATATAATTATAGTGATGATTTTATGGTTAGGCATAGAATCACATTTGTGGTAAAATAATTTTGTATGTTTTGATAAGGAGTAATTATGTTTATAACAACAATTCATTCTATTGATTCATTAGAAAAATTAAAAAGAGCAAAGGCCGATGCCGTGATCATTGGTGTTGAACATTATTCGATTCGTTCGAGTATTACGGTAAAAAAAGAGGATTTGCAGCTTTGGAAGAAGAAGTGTAAAAAGCTTGGCCTTAAATTATATATCAACTTTTTAAGATTATGTATGGATGAAGATTTATCGGGTGTTCGTGAATACTTTTCTATTTTTAAAGAATTGGATGTGGATGGTATTTACTATGCGGATGAAGGTCTATATTTTGAGGCGAAACAATTGGGGATTGAATCCAAATTGATTTATCAACCGGAAACATTGGTGGCTTCAAGTGCAGATGTGGATTTCTATATGTCTTTAGGCATTCAATCTGTATCTTTAGCTCATGAATTGAGTCTTGAAGAAGTGGTAAGTATTGGAAAGCACAATCCGGATATTGAAATCTTAGTGCATGGGTATTTCTCAATCCTATATTCAAGAAGACCTTTGGTCACTAACTATTTAGAGGCTGTGAATAAACCGGTTTGTTCTTTGCCGTGTCATTATGACTTGATTGAACAAACGCGACAGCAGCGTATGCCAATTGTGCAAGATGAGTCGGGTACACATATCTTTAGTGAAATGCCAATCAACTCATTACAGGAGATGTGGGATTTTACAGATGTAGGAATGCATCGCTTCCGCATTGATTCTTTGTTTTTTGATGATGATTGGACTGTTGAAATCTTGGGTTTATATGATTTAGCTTTACAAGGAATTAAAATTACGGATGATGAGTCGACAAACCGTTGGTATTTAGAAGAGACAATTAAGAAAAAGGAGGAGCAAGTAAATGAATAAGATTGAATTATTAGCTCCTGCTGGAAATTTAGAAAAAGCAAAGATTGCGATTTTATATGGGGCGGATGCCGTATATATTGGTGGTAAGCAGTTTAGTTTGCGTTCGCGTGCTAGTAACTTTTCCATTGATGAAATCGCAGAATTAGTCAAATTTGCGAATGCACATAATAGTCATGTGCATGTAACTGTAAATATGCTTCCGCATGAATCGGATCTTGATGGTATTGAAGAGTATTTAAAAACTTTGGATTCGATTAGCGTGCATGCGATTATTGTGGCAAGTCCATCGATTATGATGTTGGCAAAAAAGCTTGGATGTAAGTTTGAAGTGCATGTGTCAACGCAGCATTCTTCTACAAATTCAAGTGCTGCAAGATTCTGGAAAGAAAAGGGCATGGACCGTGTTGTTCTTGCCAGAGAATGTCAAATGGATGATATTCGTTCGATTTGTGAAGAGAATATTCTTCCTATTGAAGTCTTTATTCATGGAGGCATGTGCATTTCTTTTTCAGGACGTTGTGTATTGAGTAATCATATGACACTTCGTGATGCGAATCGTGGTGGGTGTGCGCAGAGTTGTCGTTGGAAATATCATTTAATGGATGGGCAAACAGAATTAAGTGATCCGACGAATTTATTCTCCATGTCTTCAAAGGATTTGCAGGCAGTGGATTATATTGAGGATTTCATCCATATGGGTGTAGCGTCTTTGAAAATTGAAGGGCGTATGAAAAGTGCCTATTATTTAGCTACGGTTGTTTCTAGCTATCGTATGTTGATTGATTATATTTATGAGCATGGGCATGCGGATGTTGAAATTATTGAGCGTGTAAAAAAGGAAATTGCCAAGGCAGAGAACCGACCGACCGGGCCGGGCTTCTATAATGGTCTTCCTGGATATAAGGTACAGTTGTATCAAGATCATGATGAAACGGTAACACAGGAATATGTAGCCATTGTACAGGATTATGATAAAGAAAGTCAGATGGCGACTTTACAAGTAAAGAATCATTTCATGCCCAATCAGGATTTAGAAATATTTGGTCCTCACATTTTAAGTACGATTGTACATGTTGGGGATGTGTATGATACTGAAGACAATGTATTAGAGGTTTGTAATAAGCCGATGCAGATCGTACATACAAAATGGTCTGGGCCTATTGAAGTCGATGCGATGATTCGTAAAATTAGATAGTGGAAGAGGTAAGTAAGATGAAATTAAGTCAGTGTTTCTTTTATACATTAAGAGAAAATGCGAAAGATGAAGATAGCGTATCAAGTAATTTGTTGGTGCGTGCTGGAATGATCAAAAAATGTTCAAACGGAATCTATATGATCATGCCTATGGGAAAGAAGGTTCTTTCTAAAATTGAAAATATTATTCGTGAAGAAATGGATGCGAAAGATGCACAAGAATTGTTGATGCCAGCATTGATTCCAGAAGATGTATATGTACAATCGGGTCGTCGTGAAGCCTTTGGTTCAAATATGTTTTCATTGAGTGATCGTTATAATAAGCGTTATGTTTTGGGTCCAACACATGAAGAATTGTTTGCGGTAGCTAGTAGTATGGATGGAAAATCTTATAAGGATTTCCCATATAACTTATATCAGATTCAAACGAAATATCGTGATGAAACACGTCCTCGATATGGCTTGATTCGTGTTCGTGAATTCATCATGAAAGATGCGTACACATTTGATGTGGATGAATCTGGATTGGATGTAGCCTACAACAAAATGTATGATGCGTATTGCCGTATCATGGATCGTTTAGGATTGGAATATAAGATTGTTAAAGCGGATACTGGAGCTATGGGTGGTTTATTATCAGAAGAATATCAGGCTCTATCAAGTATTGGTGAAGATGTTGTTGTTGGATGTGTTGGTTGTGACTATTCTAGCAACTTAGAAATCACTGAAGTAGTAGATACAATGGAAGATTCTTGTGAAGAAGAACTTTCTATGGAAGTTGTTGATACGCCAAACGCAAAAACAATTGAAGAAGTAGCGGCTTTCTTTGGTAAGAAGGAAAGTGATTTTGTTAAAACATTACTATATAACGTAGATGGAAAGGTAATCGCATTCTGTATTCCTGGTGATCGTGAATTAAATGAAACAAAGGCATTGAAATTATTAGGTGCTAATGAAATGGAAATGGCTAGCTTTGAAGAAGTTGAAAAGGTAACACATGCTCGTGTTGGTTTTGCGGGCCCAGTCGGCATTGATTGTCCTGTATATATGGATCGTCAAATCAAACATATGAAAAACTTCATTGTAGGTGCTAACCAATCGGATCGTCACATTAAGAATGTAAATTGTAAAGATTTCGAGCCTGTTGAAGTGGCAGATCTTTGCCAGGTTAAAGAAGGGGATATTTGTCCAAAGTGTGGAAAGAAGTTAACTTTCCAACATGGTATTGAAGTTGGTAACCTATTTAAATTGGGTACAAAATATTCTAAGAGCATGAATCTATACTATACAGATGCCAATAACCAATTACAGCCAGTTTGGATGGGAAGTTATGGCATTGGTCTAGAAAGATGTATGGCAGCCGTTGCTGATCAACACCATGATGATTTTGGTATAAAATGGCCAGTTGAAATTGCACCATTTAGACTTGCAATTGTTCCAGTATCTTTAAAGGATGAAGAACAAGTTAAGATTGCCAATGATCTATATGAATTCTGTAAAGAACACAAGTTCGATGTTATTTTAGATGATCGTAATGAGCGTCCAGGCGTTAAATTTAAAGATATGGAATTGATAGGGGTTCCTTATCGTATTACTGTGGGTCGTGGTGTTAAAGAGGGTAAGCTTGAGTGGACAGATCGTTATACGGGTGAAAAGACTGAAATTGCGATTGAGGATGTTTATTCTGAAATCGAAAAAGTTTTCGCCATGTAAACGCTTGTACTTGAACTATAAACAAAAAATTAAGTTTTACATTTACTTTCATACAATTTTCTTGTATATTAGTCATAGTTAAAGGAGTGTAATTATGCAAAATAAAATTGAAATTTTTAACAACCAGGTTATTATCAACTATAATTTGGCATATCCAAAGAGTCGTGAGGTTTTATTAAAATCTCATACGTTCGCAAAATTCGTTCAATATTTCATTGAATATCAAGAATCAGATAATGCGAACATGTACGCATATTTGACAAAGAATGGAGAATTGAATTCAAAAGAAGCTTCTTATGATTTCTGTCATTTCTTGCGTTTATTGTCAATCTTTACTTGTGAAGAATTAAAAGATGAATATTATCTTTCAAATAAAGATGCAACTTTAAGTGTTATTGAAGAGATGTATCGTAATTGGCGTTCTTTACAACGTTTTGGATATATGAAGAGTGATAATTCAACGGATTTTGGTATTAATACATTAGTGGCATTTGACTCAGCTTCAAATGATTTAATTCTTCGTACATATCGTTTGTTTGAAGAAAAATTAATGGGAAGACCAAACTTAGTGTATCGTCAGGTTCAAGCTGGAACTAATGCATGTTTCTCTATTCATACGTTGGATAAAGTATGGGCTGATGAATATGCTGCATTACAAGATATCCCAATGATCGATACAGTTATGTTAAGAACTCCAATGATTTTGCATCCAAAATCAAGTAAACGTACAGGTATGTTTACTGAAATAGATACACAGCCAATGACATATTTCAAAAAGGGCGAATCAAACTGGTTCTGTTATCCTTGTAAGGTTGGAGCTTTATTATGTTTCGTATACTTCAACTCAAAATATATGTCTAGTGCATTGAGTATGGCTAACTTGTTTGAATTAGCTACAAAAGAAGAGAGTGCTCAAAAACCAGATCTTGTTGTTATTTTTGGTAATGACGATGGAAATGATGCAACAAACTTCTATTATGATGAGGCCAATGATATTTGGGTAGGATGTATCAGTGACAATCCTCGTATTGAATACTTTGGATATTTAAAGAAAATGTGTTTAACATTACACAACTTGGCACAGATGAAAAAAGGTTGGTTACCAATCCATGGTGCTTTCGTAAACATCTATTTAAAGGATGGAACTAAGAAAGGTATCATGTTGATGGGTGACAGTGGTGCTGGTAAATCTGAATCCATTGAAGCATTAAAGGCGGCTGCTGGAGATATGATTCGTGAAGTAGAAGTTGTATTTGATGATATGGGAACAATTCACTTAGAAGATGGCGTTCCCTATGGTCAGGGAACTGAAATTGGTGCCTTCATTCGTCTAGATGACTTAGATCCAGGTACTCCATATCGTGACATGGACCGTTCAATTTTCATGGCTCCAGAAAATCCAAACGCACGTATGATTCAGCCTGCAGCTCCATATCGTGTTGTTGTTCACAACCACAAAATTGATTTATTTGCGTACGCAAACAACTACACAAATGAATTTGGTCTAAAGAAATTAACTGTCCAAGAAGTAAAAGATACTTGTAAGTTAGGTAAGCGTATGGCTTTGGGTACAACTCAAGAAGTTGGTATTTCAACAACTTACTTCGCAAACCCATTTGGTCCTATGCAAAAACAAGAGCTTTGTGAACCAATCATCGACACAATATTCCAGGCTCTAGAAGACAACGGAGTATTTGTTGGTGAAATCTATACGCACTTAGGATTCGATAAATCAAACCGTAAAGGTTTAAATATTGCTGCACAGCAATTATTAGAATTTATCCAGAAAAAGGATTAATATGTTTAATAACAATTCAATGAATTATTACTCAACAAGCACTTTAAAAAGTGCTTTGTTGAAGTCTTATGCATGGATGGCTATTGCCTTATCCATCACGGCAATTGTATCTTATGGTTTATATGCTACAAATGCTTTATTGATTTTATTGAGCGCCATGCCATTTCTATTTATGTTGTTTGTGATTGCACCATTTATCTTGTCCATTGCCTTTGGTGTTTCTATGGCAAGATCTACATCCAGTACAGGTATGAAAGTCATGTTAGTGCTTTATGCCATCTGTATGGGCGTTTCACTAACTTCAATTGGTTATGTATATGATGTAGCTACAATTGGTACTGCTTTTTTAGTCAGTGCAGTTTACTTTATTAGTTTAGCTGTTATTGGAACAACATCTAAAAAAGATTTTACTAGCTTTGGCTCATTATGTATGATTGGACTTTTTGTATTGATTATTACACAATGTTTTATGATGTTATTTAGAGTTAGTATGGATGTTCGCTTACTTTCTATCCTTACTCTATTGATTTTTACAGGTATCACAGTTTGGGATGTACAAAGAATGAATCGTTTATTGATTCAATCGGATGGTTCAGTCGTAGCACAAGATAAGATCGCAATCTTTATGGCTTTGCAATTGTATTTGGATTTCTTGAATATTTTCTTAAGAATCTTACAGTTGATTGGCATGGGAAATCGAAATAATAAATAGATGTATTCGTAATGGATACATCTTTTTTCTTAAATATAAAAATGATGTGTAGCTTCATCTACTTTTAATTGTATTATTGCATAAAGAATGAAAGTGAAAACACTATGTACTTACCTAATTTAATAATGGATATTTTAATTGGACTAGCGTTTATAATTAAAGTATGTTTTAAAGGATTTATGAAAGTCTATGCTTATGGGATTCTGCCCTATATACTTCTAGTTTCTGTTTTAAATATATATAGTCTTAAAAAAATAAGGATTATAAATCCTATCGAATATTTCATTCTGATCTTTACTACATAAAGGGAATGTGCATGACGCATTTTCTTTTTCTAATCGTATATAAAGGAGTCGTATCATACTACTCCAAAGGTTTTTGATAGAAGTTTCCGTAGAAGTTTACTGTATTGTATGTATTGATCAATACTTTAGGATCGACCATTCTTACGTTATCGACAACGTCTCTTAATTCATATGTAGAAATAACGGCTTTACATACGTAGTACTTACGATGACTGTATGCACCATAACATTCAAATACGCTCATACCATGGCGACAGGTAGCCATAAAGGCATCAATGATTGGATCTGGATCGTTTGTTGTAAATTCAACGGTAATTTGTGCATATCTTTGATATAAAGATGAGATTGTCTTTGTAGATAAGAATTGGAATAGGATGGAATATCCTGCATAAATCCATCCGCATACATATCCAAAGATAATAATCATAGCGCAGTTATAGAAGAATACATAGTCCCAGATACCTCTATGAATTTTACTAGAAACATATTGGGCAATGAAATCCGTTCCTCCGGTAGATCCTCCAGCCCTTAGGGATAGGGAAATGGAGAAGCCCCATAAGAAGCCTCCAAATAGAACGTTTAAGATTTGATCTTCAAAGAAGGGTTCAAAATGGAAGATAGAAATAAAGAAGGATACTAGAAAGAATTGTACACAACTTAAAAATGTGAATCTTGGAGAAATGTGTTTATAGCATAGTATAGCTGCAGGAACATTTAAAGCGATGATTCCAACTTGAGTAGGAAAGTTAATGTTCCATAGAGCACAGACTTTATTGATTAATAGAGCAAGTCCAGTAAATCCTCCTGAAATCAAATTGCATGGTGCCATAAATACATTCATGATATAACATTGCATAAAAGCACTAAATACAATCATAATGATTGACGTCAATAGTCTTACCTTCTTTTCTTTTTGAAGCTGATGAATAATGTGTTGCATATAAATTAATACCTCTTGTTCACTGACCATTTAATGATAGGGCATTTGTCAAATAAGTTCAACCAAAAATTGGAAATGTACGATATTTAAAAAATGTAAAAAAATTAATTTTTTTCTTGCTTTTTATTTTGCGTTGAGGTATTATATATAGGCAGTCAACGAAACGGTTCCGTAGCCAAGTGGTAAGGCAATAGACTGCAACTCTGTGATCATCAGTTCAAATCTGATCGGAACCTCCAATTACATGGGGTCGTGGCGGAATAGGCAGACGCAACGGACTTAAAATCCGTTGGGAGAAATCCCGTGTGGGTTCAAGTCCCACCGTCCCCACCATTTTTTGGAAAGATAGCTAGAGACATTTGTTTCTAGCTTTTTTCGTGCTTTTTTGGACAGCATAGTGACCAAGTTTACCATATATGTATATAAATTTAATGATTAAAATATAATTAAGTAGAGGTATACCTAATTATGAGCTGGATTGAAAGAACAACGAAAAAACGAATTAAAGAATTGGATGAACATCCAGAATTGAATTCAAATGATTTTGAAGAAAAGGGAAATACATTAATGAAGGACATTAAATTCTATGTAATTCTTATCCTTGCAGCTGTACTTGTTTTAGCACTTTGGTATCAATGGAATCATCCGGAAATTGATATAATTCCATTTCATTTTCCAATATTAGTCTAAGAAGAGGTAACTATGAGTTGGCTTGATAAAATAGTAAAGAAACGATTGGAAGAACTCGAAGCACATCCAGAATTGAACTCAGACAAATTTGCGGAGAAGATGAGTACTCTATATTTCGCTATTGTTTTGTTGGTTGTTGCTATACTTATTCTTTTGTTTTGGTATGATACTGAACATTTTGAAATTTGGATCTTTCCAGGAAGATAAAAAATAGCCACGATAGTGGCTATAACAACATAAATCCAATACCTATGATAACACCAGTTATAAATAGGATGGAAATGGTTCTTAAAATGTCTTTCTTTTTGGCTTCATAACGAATCATCACAATTAAACCAAGTCCTGCATTTGTGACAAGTCCAGCAAGTAAGGATCCAAAGGATAATTCACCAGCTGTATAAAGCTGTGTTAGAACAACTGTAGCTGCGCAGTTAGGAATAAAGCCAAATAGTGCGGCAATGATGGGCTGGAATAAATTATCTTGAAGCAAGATCATAGATAATGTTTTTTCTCCAATCAACTCCATTAATAAGGTTAATACAAAGCTAGTCATAAAGATGAATACATAGATCTTTAAAGATCGTAATAGAGCGCTGATCCATAATGGATATTCAGGATAGCAACATGGACAGCTGGATCCTGAACTTTCTTCTTCCTCGTATTCTTCATCGTCATTTTCCTCTTCTTCCATATCTTCGAAGCGGAGGATTTTTTGATTGCGAAATAGTACATGATCAGTAAATAATCCAACAACGATTGCGATAACTAATTTTAATCCTAAAATACCAAGTAGGGATGAATACATTTTAGGATTACTAATAAGGATTGGGATGGCTTCATCACTTGTCGCAATCATAACACTGACGAGTGTACCGAGTGTAATGTTATTTTGGACAAACAACATAGCGGCTAGAATACTAAATCCACATTGGGGGATCAATCCAACTAATGCGCCTAAAATAGGTCCGAGTCTTTGTAGTCCAAAGAAGAGTTTATCGTCTTGCGTATTCTTCCTTTCGAAAACTTCTAATATACAATAAGTAATATACAATAAGGGGAGCATAGCCCATGTATCGTGTATTGTATCTAAAATAATGTCTATAAAATTCAAAGGTAGTTCCTCCTAACTTACATAAGTATACACATTTTTTCAAAAATTGCACGTAAAAAGCAGGAAACTAATCAATGGTTCCTGCTCTATCGTTGATTGTGATTTTTTTATTTCTTAATCGAACTTGAATATAATCATGTACACCTGCATAAATAAGTGCAAATATAGGAACGCCTAAGAACATTCCGACAACGCCAAATAATGCACCACCTATAGTTACTGAGAATAAAATCCAGAAGCCTGACATTCCTAGTTTATCTCCAAGTACAATTGGTTTAATAATGTTTCCATCGAACTGTTGAAGAATGAAGATAAATATGGTAAAAATCAAGGCTGAGAATGGATCAATCAAACATAAGATAATGATGACGGGAATAGCTCCTAAAAATGGTCCAAAGACGGGAATGACGTTTGTGACACCAATAATCAGGGCAATCATACTTGTGTAAGGTAGTTTTAATACTAAGGCACCAAAGTAACAGATAACACCGACAATAAATGAGTCAATGATATTTCCTACGATATATTGTTCAAATACAGTCTTCGCGTCATTCGTCCAAAGAGTTAAGTAGTTCGCAAAGTTTTTATCAAATAATGAGTAATTTAACTTTTTTATGCCCTTAACAAGTTTTTCACGGTCCAATAAGATATAGAATGCAGAAACAAAAGCTAAAATCAAGTTAATAAATCCTTTCACAAATCCATAAGAGTAAGAAGCGATTTTAGGAATCGATTCAGTGACTACACTTGTGATTTTCTTTGTGATGTCAAAATTGATTAACATTTGTTCAACTTGTTTTTCTGAAATGTTTAATTTATACGCAAAATCTTTTGTGTATCCAATTAAAGTATCGGAATAAACCGCAACGTTTTTAGAAAATTGTCGCACAGAATCAATCGTATTCGGAATTATAATGGAGAAAAATAAGATTAAGAATCCAATGGTCAATATAAACACAAGAGCAGTTGATAGAATTCTTTTGTGGTTTTCATGCATTGGAATATTCTGTAGTAACCTATCTTCAACCCATTTTTGTGGATTGTTTAATATAAACGCCAATCCAATTCCAAGAAGGAAAGGAAATAGTATCGTTAATATAAACTGAATGGCTCGTTTAATGTCTTTAAATTTATTCAATATTGTAAAAAATAAGATTGCGATAATGAAAGACGTAGAATAAACGATGATTCGCTGCTTCATTTCTTGGGTTAATTTAAAATGCATTTAAGTAAGACTCCTTCCATACCATATATAATAGCATCTAGAAAAAAATTATAAAAGCCATTATAATAGGCGTATGAAAAAAATATTTGAAGGGGCTATTTCCTGCAAAGCCCTATTAGAAGCAGGGTCTCGAGATTGTAAAAAACTATATATTGATAAGAAAAAAAATACAAAAGATACAAGATATTTGGCTAAAATTGCCAAAAGTCGTGGCTGTGAAGTCGTTTTTTGTTCGCGTGATGAAATCAATGAATTGGCAACAGGTAAAACACATGGTGGTATTTTACTTCTTGCTGAAGAAAAACAGATTCCTCAACTTATTGAAACACATGTCCATGGATTTCTTTGTTACATCGACGGCGTAGAAGATCCATATAATTTGGGAAGTATTTCAAGGACTCTCTATGCATCTGGATGTGATGCGATGATTCTTCCAAAACGAGACTGGAGCTTTGCCGAACAAACCATTTTAAAGGCAAGTGCCGGTGCCTATGAAAAACTACCGATCTATTTTGTAGATTCAGATGAAGAATTAGTAGACTATTGTAAAAAGAATGAACTTCCTATTTTGTGTGCCCACAGAAAAGATGCCGTAGGACTCTATGACTATACTTTTGAATCGGATTTCTGTTTATGTTTAGGCGGCGCCTTAAGAGGGATTAGCTCAACCATTACGGTAGCATCCAAACAAAATATTGTCGTAGAATACGGTAGAGATTTTAGAAATGCCTTAGATTCAGCTAGTGCTGCTGCTGTATTTAGTTTTGAAATATTAAGACAAAAGAAAGTCAAAGCGAATTAAAGTGCTTTGACTCTTTTAATTTGTCGAATATTTGTTGAATAAATTTTGTGTGCTAATTCTTGATCCGCAAAATCAACAATGAGGATACGGGAATTCTTTTTCTGCCAATCCTAACGAGCAGAAAAATTATTGGATGATCTTATTTATCCATTAATAAATAAATATAAAAATGAAAATGCTGTTAAACGATTATTGAATCACATAGAATGTATTAATATTGCTTAATTGACAATCCCCATACCATTTTCCGTTGATAAGAGATAGATATCTTTCTATGAAAGGGTATCGTGTTGCGATGATTCCAAAGATGAAATATGTCTTAGTTTTTGATATAAGAGAAGATACTGTATTTGTATTGGGCATATTTCATCAATTAGAAAATTATTGGATAAAAGTATCTAAGCACCATTTTGGTGCTTTTAGTGGTTTTGGAGAAATATCCTAAAATAAATATCCATGTCAAATCTAGAATGATGTTATAATAGATGCATGCTGATTAATGTATATGTAGAATACAATCGCCTACGCAATACCTTTACATATTCTTGTGATTGTCATGTTGAAGTTGGATGTAGAGTCCGTGTTGAATTCAACAATCGAACGCTTGTAGGATTTGTCGAAGAAGTAGATGTAGAAAGCGATTTTAAAAATATTAAACCTGTCATTGAAGTCATAGATGAAAAGCCATTATTAAATAACGAATTAAAGGTATTGGCAAATTATATGGCTGATTTTTATGCGAGTTCGAAAGTGACTTGTTATAAAACAATGCTGCCACCAGCTTTGCGTCCCTCTAGTAAGCATTCAAAAATTATTTATGAAGATTATGCGATATTGAATGATTCGGATTTACCTTTAACATCAAGACAAAAAGAAGTGCTTGAAATGTTTACCTATCCATGTAAGATGAGTGAACTTAGAAAAGTAAGTCCATCTATCACAAAAGTATTATTAGATAAAGGTTATATTACTCTTGAAAAAAGAATCAAGGATTCCAACACTTGTGTCAGTGAAATTGCGGATGTTACACATTCTTTAACTTCTGAGCAAGTGTCGGCGATTGAAACCATTCGAAACACCAATAAAACAGTCTCTTTACTTCATGGCGTGACTGGTTCTGGTAAAACCGAAGTCTTTTTGCGATTGGCAGAAGATGTATTATCGACTGGAAAACAAGTTCTATTTCTTGTTCCTGAAATAGGTTTAACACCGATGATGATACAAAGAGTGCAGGCGCGTTTTAAACAAAAGATTGCGATTTATCATTCGGGATTGAATGCACAAGAAAAGCTAGAACAATATAATTTAGTAAAATATCATAAAGTCGATATTGTTGTAGGTACGCGTAGTGCTTGTTTTATGCCGTTTTCTTCTTTAGGTTTGATTTTAATGGATGAAGAACACGATTCAAGCTACAAACAAGATAATACACCACGCTATCATACGCGCGATATAGTCTTATTTCGTGCGGCCTATCATAAGTGTAAAGTCGTATTGGCAAGTGCGACACCTTCTTTAGAATCGTACGCAAGAGCTTATAAGAACGTCTATGAATTGATTGAACTTAAAAATCGCATTCATGAAATGCCGGAAATTTGTTTGGTAGACATGAAAAAGGAAAGAATCACAAATGGCTTATCTGAAACATTGCTTCAAGCTATTCATGAGCGTCTTTCTAAAAATGAACAAGTGATCTTGCTTTTAAATCGAAGAGGCTATTTACCTGTTATTCGCTGTAGTGATTGTGGCCACGTACGCATATGTCCAGATTGCGGTGTGGCTTTAACCTACCACAAAAATCAAAATGCCTTGGTATGTCATTGTTGTGGAAGACAATTTCCATTTATGGAAGAATGTCCAAGCTGTCATTCTAAGAACTATTTTAAAGCCGGTATGGGAACAGAGCGTTTGGAAGAACAGATTCTAGAAATCTTTAAGGATCATCATGTCGTTCGTATGGATGCAGATAGTACACGAAGAAAGAATGCGCATGAAAAGTTGTTAAGAGAATTTGAAGAGTCTGGAGATCTATTAATTGGTACGCAAATGGTGGCTAAAGGCTTGGATTTTGAAAGAGTAACCTTGGTTGGCATATTAAATGCGGATGCCACGCTTTGTCGAAATGACTATAGGGCAAGCGAGACAGCGTATGAAATGTTAGAACAGGCGAGTGGAAGAAGTGGTCGTGGAAAGCTAAAAGGACAGGTTATGATTCAAACATTTGATCCGGATCATTTTGTGATGCGATGTGTTCAAATGCATGACTATAAGATGTTCTTCAATCAAGAAATGCGCTATCGCCATTTAGGGATGTATCCACCCTATGTGTATTTATGTACCTTAGTATTTACACATTTTGATTTGCAGGAAGCCTATAAAATGGCGCGTGTTGCGAAATCGTATTTTACTTCTTTGCGCGTATTAGGTCCGATTGAAATTCGTATGCAACAAAAGAAGCATCGCGTGCGCTTGATTCTAAAATCAAAGGATGATCAATTATTACACAAACTTGTGCGAAACTATTTGGATGAAACAAAACAGGTTGTGGATGTGAATATGCATCCAATTATGATGGAGGAATAGAATGAGAAAATGGATATGGAAAGCCTTAGATGAAGTTGTGAATAAAAAAGTCTATTCCAATTTATATTTAAGAAATCATTTACAGGAAGTGGATGAAAAAGATCGTGCTTTGGCTACACGCATTTTTTATGGAACGATTCAGAATTATCGTTATTGTAAAGAATGCTGGTCAAAGTATGTGAAGAATAAATTACACCCTAAAATGGATGTATTATTGACAATGAGTACATACCAGTTGTTGTTTTTGGATAAAGTCCCAAGCTATGCGATTGTCAATGATGCGGTCAATATTGCCAAAAAGATCAATGTGAAATATGCGGGTTTGACAAATGCTGTATTGCATAAGGTTAAAGCGATTGAAACAGATAATGTAGCCTTAAAGTATTCATTGCCCGATTGGCTTTATAAGATGTGGGTTTCTCAATATGGACAAGAAAAAGCTTTGGTGATGGCAAGTGCAAGTGTAAATATATTACCCATGTATGTTCGTCGAAATGCATTAAGGACTCGTGAAGCTGATTTTGACTTGGAACCGTTTGTTTGTGTTCAAGATCCATTATATATTTATACAGGTAATGATTATTTTCATCATGTCTACTATCAAAAAGGGTATATGAGTGCCCAAGATGAGGGGAGTTTTGCGATTGCGAAATTTGTGGATCCGCAAGAAAATGAAAGGATTCTAGACTGTTGTGCAGCTCCAGGAACAAAGACTATGGCCATGGCCGAAAGGATGCATAACCAAGGTCATATTGATTCGTATGATTTACATGCACATCGTAAAGAATTGATTGAAAGTGATGCCAAACGCTTAGGCATTGATATTGTACATGCAGGTGTACAAGATGCGACAACATTTAAAAGTTCTTTGTTATATGATCGTATCTTATGTGATGTTCCATGTTCAGGCTATGGCGTATTATCGAGAAAACCCGATATTAAATTACACATGGTTCCTGAAGATATGGATTCGTTGATTCCGTTGCAGTATTCTATTCTGAATAATGTATGTCAATATGTAAAGGTGGGGGGAGTCTTAGTCTATTCCACTTGTACGATGAATAAAAAAGAGAATGAAAAACAAATTGAGAAATTTTTAAACGCGCACGAAGAGTTTAGTCTTGTGGATGAAAAAACCATTTTTAGTGATACAAGACAAGATGGCTTCTATATGGCAAAACTAGTGCGTAAATGATATAATGAACGGTAGAAATTGAGGTGCTATTTTGGAAAGTTTATACAATTTAAATTATGATCAAATGTGCGAATATGCCCTAGATCACGGATGGAAATCGTATCGTGGACATCAGATCTTTCAATGGTTGTATCGCAATCGTGTATTTGACATTGATGAAATGAGCAATGTATCAAAGGAAACAAGAGAAATCTTAAAGAAAGATTTTATTGTGAATCCTTTAGAGTTAATAAAAAAACAAGTTTCACATGATGGAACAACAAAATTCTTGTTTAAAACAAGTGATGGTGCACTACTAGAAAGTGTTATGATGGTCTTTGATTATGGTCGCAGTGTTTGTGTTTCCAGTCAGGTTGGCTGCAACATGGGCTGTGCATTTTGTGCGAGTGGCTTGACAAAGAAAAAAAGAGATCTAACAAGTGGTGAAATGGTTGCCCAGGTTATGTATGTTCAAAAAGAATTGGATAAAGATAACTTGCGCCTTTCACATATTGTTGTCATGGGTACAGGAGAACCTTTTGATAACTATGATAATGTCATGAATTTTTTGGCAACAGTAAACCATGATCGTGGTTTAGGTATTGGTTCTAGACATATTACGATTTCAACTTGTGGCATTGTTCCAAGAATTTACGATTTTGCCAATGAACATACACAATACAATTTAGCCATTAGTTTACATGCGCCAAATGATGAATTGCGTGATAAATTAATGCCAGTCAACCATGCATATCCATTAAAAGAGTTGATGGAAGCTGTTAAGTATTATGGTCAGGAAAACAATCGTCGTTTGACCTTTGAATATATTTTATTAAATGGCGTTAATGATCGTCCTGAACATGCCAAACAATTGTCAAAGCTTCTTCATGGAATGAATGCATATGTCAACTTAATTCCATACAATGCGGTAGATGAAAAGGGCTTTAAATCGGTAAGCCACGACGAAGCTATGGTTTTTTATGATTTATTGATGAAGAATCATGTTCGTTGCACGATTCGAAAAGAACATGGTACCGACATCGATGCGGCATGTGGACAATTAAGAATCAAAGAAATTAAAAAGGAAGGAATTTAGGCGGATGAAAGTTTTTGCGAATACAGATGTAGGTCTTGTAAGACAATTAAATGAAGATGATTATTGCATCGCTCATAATGCCAATGATGAATGGATGGCCATTGTCTGCGATGGTATTGGTGGTGCAAAAGCAGGAGAAGTGGCGAGCCATACAGCGGTAATGACGATGTATGAAGCATTTATGAAGTCTCCTGTATTTAAAAAAGATCGTCAAGTCGACAACTGGATTCGTGAAAATTTAAATCAGGCGAATGATTTCATTTATTCAAAAAGCTTAAAGAATCCCAATGAAAGAGGTATGGGGACTACGGCAGTGGGTGTCATCAAAGCTCATATTGGGACATTTATTTTTAATGTGGGAGACTCAAGAATCTATGCAGATTATAATAATGAACTGATTCAAATGAGTGAAGATCATAGTGTCATTGCCCAATTATTAAAAGAGGGTAAGATCACTTTAGATCAGGCAAAGTCTCATCCACAAAAAAATACATTAACAAATGCCTTAGGTGTATGGCATGTTTTCCGTATTGATATCAATAAGATTGAAAATACATACAAATATTTGTTGGTTTCAAGTGATGGATTACATGGATATGTTGAAAAGAAAGTGATTTCGGATATTGTACATGATTCGAGTCTTTCTTTACAGGAAAAAACAGAAACACTGATTGCCAGAGCCAATCAATCAGGTGGTTATGATAACTGTACAGTTATCTTAATGGAGAATGATGGAGAATAATAACTATGATGATGGAACAAATAGCGAACCGCTATGAGATCTTGTCTTTGATTGGTCAGGGTGGAATGGCGGATGTCTATAAGGCAAAGGATATGATATTAAATCGTATTGTGGCAATCAAAGTTCTGCGTGATAAATTAAGTGGGGATGCGATGGCATTAGTGCGCTTTCAGCGAGAGGCAAGTGCAGCGAGTCGTTTATCACATCCAAATGTTGTAGATATATATGATGTTGGTGAATATGAAGGTATGCACTATATTGTCATGGAATATATTCGTGGTCGAACTTTAAAAGATTTGATAGCACAGCGTGGAGCTTTAGATGTGGATGAAGCCATTGGCATTATGAAACAATTGATCAGTGCAATTGATCATGCACACGATCATAATATTATTCATCGTGATATCAAGCCGCAAAATGTGTTGGTAAAAGACGATGGAACGATTAAAATTACAGATTTTGGGATTGCGGTAGCCCATGGCTCTGTACAGCTAACGTTTAATAATACGGTTATGGGTTCAGCCCATTATTTAGCGCCAGAAACAACACAGGGTAAAGAACCAAATGCACAAGTGGATATCTATTCATTGGGTATTGTATTCTATGAACTATTAACGGGGCACGTTCCTTTTACAGGAAAGACACCGACAGAGATTGCAATCAAGCATTTGCGTAAGCCAATGCCTTATGTGCGTGATTTCAATCCGGATATTCCGCAGTCTGTTGAAAATATTATTTTAAAGGCGACCGCAAAAAATTTAGATGACCGATATGTATCTTGTAAAGAAATGCTTTATGATTTAATGCATTGCATGGATATAGAATATCGTGATATGAAGCGTATCAAGGTGGATGTAAGTTCGAATAAAGAATTGATGAAATATGATAATGGGCATATTGGTTTTGAAGATGAAGAGTCTGAAAAAGAAGAGAAGAAAAAACGAAATTGGATTCCAGCCGTCATGATTAGTGCTGCTGTTGTGATTTCCATTGTTGTACTTGTACTCATTGCCAGCATTACAGGCATAATTAAGATTAGTGGCTTTCTAGGCTATCAAACAATGCCGAATGTAGTGAATTTGACACCGGATGAGGCCATTGATGTGTTGCAGGATGCGCATTTTAACACTTCAAGAGTAACGTATGTTTATAAGGCGAATGATAAGTATGAAAAGGGAAAAGTCATTAAAGCTTCTTATAAAGAGGGTGAAGTGATTTTAAATGATGCGAAAATTGTTTTAACCGTTTCTAAAGGATCTACCTATTTAGTGCCAGACTTTACAGATGGATCGTATTCGGAGGCTGCTTATGAATTGGCAAAGAATTGTCCAAATGTGCAAATTGAAGTGGAATATGAAGGCTCAAAAGATATGGATCCAGGTATTGTTTTACAACAAAAGGGTTTAACACCAGGAAAACGTATTGATCCAGACAGTAAGGAAACCATTACTTTTGTGGTAAGTACCTATCCTTCGATTGTGATTCCTTCGGACTTGATTGGTCAAGACGTATTGGATGCCAAAGATGAATTGAATGATTTAGGAATTGCGGTTGTCTTAAGTCATATTGAAAATGGACAGGGCAGCAATAAGGTGATGAGTGTATCGCCAGATGTTGGAACTAAATATGTACAGGAAGGAACAAACAGTGTTGTGACGCTGTATTATGATTAATATGCAGCAAGGAAGAATTATAAAAATTATTTCGAATCAATATACGATTCAAAATGAAAAGGAAGAAATCATTGCCAAACCAAGAGGTAAGATGCGCCAGCATGAAGCGCCAGTCGTCGGGGATTTTGTCGAATATGAAAAGATTGAGGATTCATATCGTATTCATAAAGTGTTGCCACGAACAAATCGTCTTTTAAGACCGGCCATAGCCAATGTAGATCAGGCTTTGATTGTCACGAGTTTAAAAGATCCGGACTATTCTTGTCACTTATTAAATCGTTTGATCTTCTTAGTAGGCTTAGCGGGTGTCAAACCGGTGATTTGTGTGACCAAACTTGATTTATTGAATCAACCCGAAGAAATTTTGGCGGATCTTGAAAAATATAAAAAGGCCGGATATGATGTGGTTTTCTCCAATCCTGGTAGTGATGATAAAGAATTACAGGAAATCTTAAATGGAAAAGTGTCTGTATTATGTGGTCAGTCAGGTGCGGGAAAAAGTTCTTTATTAAACCGTCTAAATCCTGATTTTGAATTACAGACACAAGCCATCTCTAAAGCTTTGGGGCGTGGTAAACATACGACACGCTATTGCCAGTTACACCATGTGTGTGATGGCTTAGTGGCGGATACGCCTGGATTTTCAAGCTTAGATTTTACAAGATTAGATACTTCGCATTTAGATGCTTGTATTCTTGATTTTAAACCATACATTCATACTTGTCGTTTTAAAGACTGCAGGCACTTGAATGAGCCGGATTGTAAGATCAAAGAGGCTGTTGAAAATGGGCAAATCAATCCATCTGTTTATGAGGATTATAAAAATATTATGGAGGAAAGAGGTAAAAAACTATGAATTCAATTGTGATTGCACCTTCAATTTTATCTTTGGATTATTCCAATGTGAGTGCACAATTAGAAATTTTAAAAGAATCTAAAGCAGAGTGGTTACACTTTGATGTGATGGACGGTCATTTCGTACCGAATTTAACGTTTGGACCTGATATTTTAAGAGGTTTTAAAAAGGCTTGTCCATTATTTATGGATGTGCATTTAATGGTAGAAGACCCAGAAACATACGCACCTATCTTTATTAAAAATGGAGCGGATTTAATAACTTTCCATACTGAAGCTTTGAATAATGATTTGACTCGTATTCAGAAGTTGTTGGATGAAATTCATGGCTTGGGTGCAAAAGGTGGTATTGTCGTAAAACCAAATACGGCCATTGAACCTTTTGAAAGTGTACTTCAATCTTGTGATCTTGTCTTAATTATGAGTGTTGAGCCTGGTTTTGGAGGCCAGAAATTTATGGCCGACATGCTTAAAAAAGTTGAGTGGTTAAAAGAAAAGCGTGAAGCATTGAACCTTTCATATCGTATTGAAATTGATGGTGGTATCAACCAGGATACGTTTAGATTGGCATTAAATGCAGGTTGCGACACATTGGTTGCGGGAAGCTACGTATTTAAAAATGATATCGCAAAGACAATTGAAGGTATGCTTGAATAAATGACTTGTGCGGTTTTAATTACACCACTCGTTGATGTTGTGCCAAATATTGAAAATTGTGATTATATCGGTGTTGATGCTGGTGCATTAAAAATTATAGATCAGGGTTTTCCAATTAAAATGGCTGTGGGAGACTTTGATTCTTTAAGTGAAGAGGATTTTAAACGAATCACGTGTCCAATTGAAAGACATCCCATTATGAAGGATGAAACGGATTCAGAGCTTGCGATTCGTTTATGTAAAAATTATGATACGATCTATTTATATGGGGCCATGCAAGGAAGAATCGACCATACGATTGCGAATATTCGCTTGGTGATGTATCGTTTTCAAAATGTAGTGTTGATTGATGAGCACCAAAAAATATCTGTTATGAATGTGGGCGTTCATGAAATTGATGATTCGTATCATCATATTTCGTTTTATCCGATTCAAGAGGGTGTGCTTTCTTTATCGGGATTTTTATATCCATTAGATAAAAGACGTATTCATATCGAAGAAATATATACGACAAGTAATTCTTTAACAGGGAAAAAGGGAATCGTTCGTGTGGATGAAGGCAGCTTTTTGTGTGTACAATCCAACTGGAGGTAGTCTATGTTCTATGATGTAGCTATGAACTTTGTGATTGGAACCATATTAATGGTTGCGGGAGCCATTATGATATGGATTCCCAATCGTATTTTTACAGGGATCTTAATCGCATCTATTGTATTTTTATGTATCAATGGCGTAGTTTTATTTATTCGCTTTGTGAAGAATAAATTGAATAAAGATTTTTTCTTTTCCATATTATCCTTTGCGTTTATGTTTTTCTTAATGAACTTTCGGTATCTTCCACAATGGATCTTGCGAGTAAACTTTGGCGGATATTGTATTCTTTGTGGCTTTGCCTGTTTTGTTCAGCTTGTGATTAATCAAATCGATCATATTAAAGGAAACTTCTTAAACTTTGTGTTTAGCTTTGTTTATATTTTCTTTGGCTTCTATTTATTATTGAATCCAGACTTTCATACGGATCTTTTAATGCGTGCTTTTGGCATTTACTTTATGATCTTAGGTATGCGTTATTTAGGGGATGGATATGAAGGAATCAATCCTTTAACGAAATATAAATGGAAACGAAAAGTAAGAATCACACTTCCGGCTTTTTTATGTGCTTTCGTTCCGGATGCGGCTTTGACAAGTATCAACCGGTATTTAGAGGATGGTAAGCCAGAAGATTTAAATACGTATAAGAAGGATGAGGTTGTTCGTTTAAAGGTGATTGTCCATGTAGGGCCCAAGGGCTTCCAAAAGGTAGGGCATGTCTGTTTTGCGTACGATGATATTGTCTATAGTTATGGAAATTATGATAGTGATTCCTTTCATTTAAATCAAACGATTGGGGATGGCATTTTCTTTACGGTGCCACTCGAAAAATACATTCCAAATATGATTACGGCAGAGAATAATTCCATTTTTGAATATGGTATTTATACAACGTCGAAACAGAATGCATTGATTGAAAAAGAAATTGAAAAAATTCGTCAAAATGGCTATCGTTGGTATACAAAGATTGAAAAAGAAGATGGGTATGATCGTTTTAGTGAATATGAAATGGATTATCCAAGTCGTCTGCATTATCGTACGGGAGCGAAGTTATATAAGGTCAAGAGTGGTAAATTCCATATTTACTGGGCTTTAGGTGATAATTGTGCTTCTTTTACCGATTTGGTTTTGGGAACGTTAGGTGCGGATGTATTGAGCATACGCGGTATTATTAGTCCAGGAACGTATTTGGATTGGCTTCAAAAAGAGTATTTGAAAAAGAACAGTCCAATTGTATTTAGACGTATATATAAGGAATGGGACAGCGAGTGATGAATGGATATTTTCATGTATTAAAGAAAATTGATATTTTCATTCTTTGTTTCATGTGCGTTTTGACGCGATTAAGTGAATCGTTAAATAAAAAACAAAAGCGTGGATTTTTATTTGCGCTTGGATTGATTGCACTGATTTCATTATTAGAAGTCGTTACATTAAAAGTGGATGGTTTACCAAAGAAATTTCGTTGGATCAATATAGTATCGAACTATCTTGGTTTTGGTCTTACGCCATCGGTTTGTATATGCTTGGTGTATGTATTGGATAAGAAGACAAAACTAAGGTGGGAATTCAAATTAGCGATTTTATGTGAAGTCGTATATCTTTTGATTCTCGCCCTATCGATTCCATCTGTACTTGTATTTTCAGTAAGTCAAGAAAATATATATTCTAGGGGTCCTTATTTCTTTATTTATATCTTCGCGTATTTTATATCTATATTATATTTATCTTTATCTACGATTTTTGTTTCGAAACAGTTTCAAAATCGCAGTAAAGCATTGGTTTATTCATTAATGATCTTCTTGGGTGCAGAAACTATCATACAAATCTTAGGTCCAGATCTTCATGTGAGCTGGCTTTGTGTCATCTTACTTTCGGACTTATATTTTATTTATTGTAGCGAAATGTGGAATCAGTTAGATGGTTTGACCGGCTTATTAAATCAGAATAGTTTTTGAATCGCTCTGAGGAAATGCATTATACAAATGGTATGTTGATTGTGTTTGATGTGGATGATTTTAAACATGTCAATGATGTGTTTGGTCATGTCAAAGGGGATTCGTGTTTGAGTATCATTGCGGATTGTATTAAGAAGGCATATGCCAAATATGGCTATTGTTACAGAATTGGTGGCGATGAATTCTGTGTCTTATTAAAAAATAGTCGAAATGAAGAGGCGTGTTCTGTACAGTTTGAAAGTTTCATAAAAAAGAAGCGTAATAAATATACATATTTGCCTTCTGTATCTTATGGTTCGGCCTTGTTGCTGACGGGGGATATTGTGAGTATCAAGGATTTGGCGGATCAAAATATGTATTTAAATAAGAAGAAACATAAACAGCAGCAGTGATTGCTGCTGTTTTAAGGTAAAAACCAAGTAATCAAATCGACAAGCCATGAAATGAAATTCGATCCTTTCTTGATTTCATTATTATATTGATGGGATTGAATCATTTCTTCTTTAGTGAAGCCTTTCTGTGTAAGAGAATCTATTTCTTTTTGAGTTAAACCTTGGTTTAGTAGTTCGTCATGGTCTTGTTTGTTCATATATGTATCCTCAAATTCATTGTAGCATAAAGAAAAAAGAAGAGTATTCTCTTCTTTTTTATCTTATGCATAATTTTTTTAAGGATCCTAATTATCTAAAATTAAATAGCGTTTTGTTTCTTCAAAGTTTTTAATGTTCTAGCTGAAACACGGATAGTTTGTGGCTTTCCATCAACTACAACACGAACTTTTTGAAGATTCACGTTCCATTTACGGCGAGAAGCACGCATTGAGTGAGAACGTTTATTTCCAGATAAAGGACCTTTTCCAGATACTGCACATACTCTTGACATCTTAATGTCCTCCTTTTTCTTTCATTTACGCAATCGCTTAACTATAATACCATTAACAAGTCCTTATTTCAACCCCCGAATTAAAATTTGTTCAAGACTAAAGAGAATGTTATAATGATAATGTTTTAAAAAAAGAGGAGACGATGGAATGTTGAATTCGAATTGCTTAATAATCTTAGGCATGTGTTTAGTTACGCTTGTGATTATGTTGCTGATTATGCCTGGATTGATTGATTATTTACATAAAATTAAGTTTGGACAAACAGAAAGAGAAGAGGGTTTGGCAAGCCATAAAAAGAAGAATGGTACGCCTACGATGGGTGGCTTAGCCTTCATTATTGTACCGACACTTGTTTATATTATAGGTTCTTTCTTTACTCCATTCAAACTGGATATGAATACAATGATTATTCTACTTGCCTTTGTAGGGTATGGTGTTGTTGGATTTATTGATGATTATATTATTGTTGTACAAAAGAATAATGAGGGGCTAAAACCAGCTCATAAGTTTTTATTTCAGTCTATTTTAGCGGTTGTGTTTTTCTTCTTATATCGTACAAGTTCAACTACAGATATTTGGATTCCTATTTTTAATGTGACAATCGATTTATCATGGTTCTACTTTATTTTAGTATTCTTTATGTTTACAGCTGAAACGAATGCGGTGAACTTAACGGATGGTTTAGATGGATTGTGTGCAGGACAGATGGTCATTGCGCTTGTTCCATTTGTGGTATTCGCATGGATGCAAGGATTATATAATGTGGCATGTTTGATTTGTCTCGTGATCTTTGCGTTACTTGGATATTTGAAGTTTAATAAGCATCCAGCTCAAATCTTTATGGGGGATACGGGATCATTGGCTTTGGGTGGCTTGATTGCTGCTGTCGCAATGGTCTTAAAACAAGAAATTTTATTGATTATTATTGGTTTTGTTTTTGTTGCAGAAGTTTGCAGCGTTATTATACAGGTTACGTATTATAAAAAAACACATAAGAGAATTTTCAAGATGGCGCCTTTGCACCACCACTTTGAAATGTGTGGATGGTCTGAAGAAAAGGTTGTTACACGTTTTAGACTTGTTGGTGTTATCTTTGCGGTTCTTGGACTTGTTTTGGGGGTAATGTAGATGGAAACTGTATTGGTCATTGGGGCTGCCCGTAGTGGGATTGCCGTTAGTAAGCTTTTATTAAAGAATGGATATCATGTTGTTTTAACGGATTCGAATGCGGTTAAAGAAAAGTCGGAATTAGAATCAATAGGTATCGAAGTGTTTGATGGGGGGCATCCAGATTCATTAAAAGAAAAGAAGTACGCGTTTATTGTGAAGAATCCTGGTATTCCTTATCGTGTTCCTTTCGTACATTATTTTGTAGAACAAAACGCAAAAATCTATACAGAAATTGAAGTGGCGTATCGGTATGCCAAGAACTTTAATTATGCAGCCGTAACAGGTACAGATGGTAAGACAACCGTAACGACGTTATTATATGAGATGTTGAATCGACAAAAGAAGAGTTTGGTTGCTGGAAACATTGGTACACCTTTATGCGAATTGGCTTTAGAATATACGGATGAAGACTATAATGTAGCTCTTGAATTAAGTAATTTCCAATTGTTGGGAATTGAAACATTTAGACCTCATGTATCAACCGTGACAAATTTGGCACCGGATCATTTAGATTATATGGATAGTCTTGAAGCGTATTATGAAAGTAAGATGCGTATTTATGAGAACACAAATGCGGATGATTACTTTATTCGTAATGTGGATGATGAAAATGTTGTGAAGTATGCTCAAAACATTCCTTGTCATGTGATTGATTTTTCTTTGAAAAGAAAAGATGTCGATTTATATAAAGATGATAAGTATGCTTATTATAAAGATACGCAGTTGTTTACTTTATCGGATTTAAAAATTGTTGGTGAATTCAATTGTGGGAATGCGATGATGGCAAGTTGTATGGCCTATTTGATGGGTGTTTCTTTATTTAATATTCAGGAAGTGATTCGTGAATTTAGTGGTGTAGAACATCGTATTGAATATGTAGATACAATTGATAATGTTCGTTTCTACAATGATTCTAAGGCTACAAATACGCATGCGGCTTGTGCAGGTTTATCTGCATTTGAGAAGAATGTAATTCTACTTTGTGGTGGCAAAGATAAACATATTTCTTTTGATGATTTGAAACAATATGATGGTGTAGTGAAGAAATGTATTTCTTTTGGTCAGACAAAAGATAAATTTAAGGATATTTTTACAAGTCAAATGGGTGTTGAAACCATGAAGGATGCGTTTGAAAAGGCTGTGTTACTGGCAAAACCTGGTGATATTGTTTTATTGTGTCCTGCATGTTCTAGTTTTGACCAGTTTAAAAATTATGAGATTAGGGGCGAAATTTTTAAACAGATGGTTCATGCGTATGCAGCTAAAAGGAATGAAGAATGACAATTCTAAGCAGTATTGTTAAGACAATCTTATTAGGTATTATACAGGGGATAACGGAATGGCTGCCGATTTCGTCGACAGGACATTTAATTGTGTTTGCGAGCATTTGGCCACTTGAACCGGCTGATTTCTTTGAAGTGTTCAAAGTGGTTATTCAGTTTGGTAGTATTTTAGCGGTTTTAGTGTTATATTATCAGAAATTGAATCCTTTTGATAAGCGTAAATCGTTTAAAAAGAGAAAACAGACTTTACAACTTTGGTCTAAGGTGATTGTGGGTGTTATTCCAGCTGCCATTATTGGCTTATTGTTGGATGATATTATTGAGGGATATTTATCGGCAAACTTTGTGATTGCGGTTGCACTGATTGCGTATGGGATTATTTTTATCTTGGTTGAGAAGAATCCTAGACAAGAAAAGATGGAAACGATTGAACAAGTTGATTATCTTTCGGCTTTAAAGATTGGCTGCTTTCAATGTCTAGCCTTGATTCCAGGAACTTCAAGAAGTGGAGCTACAATTTTGGGTGGCTTATATTGTGGCTGTTCTAGAACGGTCGCAAGTGAATTCTCGTTTTTCTTGGCAATTCCTGTCATGTTTGGTGCGAGTCTTTTAAAGGTCATTAAATATTTTATAAAGGTAGGTTTATTTAGTTTTGGACAATTGTTCTTATTACTATTGGGAACTTTTGTGGCTTTTGTGGTGAGTTTATTCGCAATTAAAGCTTTGTTGAACTATGTAAAGAGTCATGATTTTACAATTTTTGGTTGGTACCGCATTATTTTAGGTATCTTTGTGATTATATTTTTCTATGTGATTTAAAGAGGGTTATAGAAATGAATGAATTTGATTTGCATATGCATTCCTGTTATTCGGGAGATGGACAGTTCACGCCTGAAGAATTGATTGGAATCGCAAAAGAAAGAGGATTAAAAACCATTGCGTTAAGTGATCATGATTGTATCAGCGGTGTTAAGGAAATGATCAAGCTTGGTAAAGAAGCGGATATTGAAGTGATTCCTGCTATTGAGTGTTCAACAAGTATTGGATACACAGATGTACATTTACTTGGATATGGTATCGATTTAGAGGATACCTATTTTCAAAATTTATTGGAAAGAACGCAAGTGAAATCTAGAAATGCATTTTCAACTCGTTGCGAAAAATTAAGAGCGAAGTATGGTGTTGAAATTGATGAGGAGGCTGTGTTGAAAGAGGCGAATGGCAAAAATCCTTGGTTTGTGATGTGTACGCATATGTTCAATGATCCTCGTTATCAAGATATTCCCGATTTTAAGGATTATATTCCAGGCGGTAAAAGAAGTGATCCGGCACCCGTTAATTTCTTTTGGGATAAATGTCAATATGGTTCGGATTTATTTGTATATGTACCAATGCCTGATTTTGTCGAATCGGTTCAAAAGATTCATGAGGCTGGTGGACTTGCGATTGTAGCGCATCCTTTTAATACGTTTTATAAAAATGACGAGATGCTCAAGATGTTATTGGATGCTGGAGTGGATGGTATTGAAGCTTATAGTAATTATCATACGCCTGATCAAAATGTATATTATGAAAAGCTAGCGAAGGAATATCATTTATTGATTACTTGTGGAAGTGATTTCCATGGGGAGAAAAAGCCAAGTATTCAAATGGGTGAGTATGGATTGGATAAAGATGGTTCTTTATGGCTAGAACAATTTAAGGAAAAACTAAAGGCAGCTAGAGAATCCTAGCTGCCTACATTGTTAATAGGAATGTAAATAGTATGCAATAGCTTAATAGATTGTTGGAACGACTTACTCGAAATAGAGATTGATGTCCCATTTCTGTGATGGCACAGAATTTATCTACAGCTTGAATGATCCATCCAACACTTGTGCTTGGGTGGCTTGTTTTTAATGGCCACATGTGATGTAAAATGGCATCGTCAATGGTTGGATTTGTTGATGTGAGGTTTTTAGCGTTCTCAAGGGCAATGATTGGGTGAATCATCGCATGATTCCCTTCAAGAGGACGCTTGTCATCTGTTTTCCAATCATAGTAATATAGATCATGTAATAAACCGGCGCGTGCCGCACTATAGGCATCAAGACCGAATTTTCTGCAAATTAAAAAGGAATAGTAAGAAACGTTTAAAGAATGTTGGAAGCGAGATGTAGCCATGTGTTGGCTGCATTTTTTTAGGCCCTGTACTTCTTGTGTATCAATTAAGTCTGATATTGTATCAAAATATTCTTGTGCAATATGAGTATCTTGTCGTTGTAAATTGATTCTTGATAAAATAGCTTTTTCCATTTCTTGACCTCACTAGGGAAGAATATAGCATATTTAAATATAAGATACAACTATTTATTTTAAACCTAGTATTATGATATAATTAGTTGAAGGAGGCTATTATTATGGTAATTTTATATACTTCTCCAGGTTGTGCGAGTTGTCGTAAGGCAAAACAGTGGTTAAAAGACAACCAAATTGAATTTGTTGAAAAGAATATATTTACTTCATTATTGAAGGAAAGTGAAATTAAATATTTATTGTCGCGATGTGAAAATGGAACGGAAGATATCATTTCGGTTCGTTCGAAGGCATTCCAAGCACTTCAAAAAGATATCGATGATTATTCGATGAAGGAATTGGTTACTTTGATTCAGGAAAATCCATCGATTCTAAAAAGACCGATTCTTTTATCAGAAAAGAGTCTTGTGGTTGGATATGATGATGATGAAATCACAACAATGATGCCAGCACAATTAAGGACAGTCGTAGACAATGCGTGTACAGATGCTTGTCCAAACTATTCTGTTTGTGGTAAGTGTAGAGAGCATGCAAGTATGAACTAGAATATTCTAGTTCTTTTTTTGTTTAAACAGATAAAATTAGAGTAGAAGTATGTTTAGTAGGAGTTATATGAACTATATATTTTGTGAGTCTGCTGCTAAAAAGGGCGCAATAAATTTGGATGGAGTTAGGTGTATTTGCTCTCCAAGAATTTAAGGAGCTGCATATACCCCCAAAACGGTTTAAAGCTGATTTTAGGCTTGGACGACTTATTTAGTTGTCCGGGTCCTTTTTTTCAACTATTTTAATGCTTCTGTCATCCTTGTCGATTGCAAAATGAACATACTGTAAAAAATGGTATAGCGTTTAGATAAAAAAGTGCAGTTGTTATGCGTGGATAAACCTATTGGTGTAAACGGATAGGTTTTTATTTGTGAAAATTTCAAAAAAACTATCACTATGTAAATTTGTATGCTATAATAATTTACACATGTAAACGGTTACAAATAGGAGGTAAAATATTATGGATAAAAAATATGTCTATGAATTTAATGAAGGCGATGAAACGATGCGTGAATTGTTAGGTGGAAAGGGTGCCAACTTAGCTGGAATGTCTAAACTTGGAATGCCTGTGCCTTATGGATTCACAATCACTACAGAAGCTTGTAACCAATATTATGAAGATAATGAAACAATTAATGATGGTATTAAAGCTCAAATCATGGAATATCTAGATTTATTGGAAAAGAAGTCTGGAAAGAAGTTAGGGGATGAAGTCAATCCTTTATTAGTATCTGTTCGTTCAGGGGCACGTGCAAGTATGCCTGGTATGATGGATACTATTTTAAATTTAGGTATGAATAAAACAGTTGCAGAAACTGTGGCTAACTTAACAAATAATGAGCGTTTCGCATATGATTCATATCGTCGTTTTATTCAAATGTATTCAGACGTTGTTATGGGGTTGAGTAAAAAGCGTTTTGAAGAGATCATCGATGAAGTAAAGGCTGAAAGAGGCATTAGCGATGACTTAGATTTAAACGCTGAAGATATGAAGAAATTAGTAGAATTATTTAAAGTGTTCTACAAAAATGAATTAAAATCTGAATTCCCTGAAGATCCAAAAGAACAATTGATGGGGGCTATTGAAGCTGTATTCCGTTCTTGGAACAACCCTCGTGCTATCTACTATCGTAAGATGAATGATATCCCTTCAAGCTGGGGAACTGCCGTTAACGTACAGATGATGGTATTTGGTAATATGGGTAATGATTGTGGTACAGGTGTTGCCTTTACGCGTAATCCAAGTACTGGTGAGAATAAATTGTATGGTGAATTTTTAATGAATGCCCAAGGTGAAGATGTTGTTGCGGGTATTCGTACACCTCAAAAGATTGATCAATTAAAAGAAGTAGCGCCTAATGCTTATGATGATTTCGTGGATATTACTAAGAAATTGGAAACTCACTATCGTAATATGCAGGACATGGAATTCACAATTGAAAAAGGTAAATTATTCATGTTGCAGACACGTAATGGTAAACGTACAGCTCAGGCTGCATTAAAGATTGCGTGCGACATGGTGGATGAAGGCATGATTACTATTGATGAAGCTTTAATGATGGTTGAACCTAAACAATTAGATTCATTACTTCACCCAATGTTTGATGCGGATGAACTAAAGAAAGCTGAACCAATTGCTTCAGCACTTCCAGCAAGTCCAGGTGCTGCATGTGGTCAAATCGTATTTAGTGCAGAAGAAGCGATTCAAGAGGCAAGTCGTAACCACAAAGTCATCTTAGTTCGTTTAGAAACAAGTCCAGAAGATATTGAAGGTATGCATGTATCTCAAGGTATCTTAACTGTACGTGGTGGTATGACAAGTCATGCTGCTGTAGTAGCTCGTGGTATGGGTGCATGCTGCGTCAGTGGTTGTGGAGATATCAAAATGCATGATGATGAAGGATATTTTGAAATTGATGGTGTGAAATATCACCGTGGAGATTGGATCAGTTTAGATGGTTCAACAGGAAATATCTATGGTAGTGCTATTAAAACCGTTCCTGCAAGTATTTCAGGTGATTTTGAACGTTTCATGAATTGGGCGGATGAAAGACGTACATTAAAAGTTCGTACTAATGCAGATACTCCACATGATGCAAAACAAGCTCATGAATTTGGTGCGCAAGGTATTGGTCTAGTTCGTACAGAACACATGTTCTTTGAGGGAGATCGTATTAAAGCGGTTCGTGAAATGATTGTTTCTAAAACGGCAGCTCAAAGACGTGTCGCATTAGAAAAAATCTTGCCTATGCAAAGAAGTGACTTTGAAGGAATCTATGAAGCTATGGAAGGTTTACCAGTGACAATTCGTTACTTGGATCCACCTTTACATGAATTTTTACCTACAAACTCTTATGATATTACACAATTAGCTAAGGATATGCACATTGAATTGGATGAATTGAAATCTGTCATTTCTAGCTTACACGAATTCAATCCTATGATGGGTCATCGTGGATGTCGTTTGGCTATTTCGTATCCAGAAATTGCTGAAATGCAGACAACAGCAGTGATTCAGGCCGCATTAGCTGTCAATGAAAGACACCCAGACTGGAAGATAGAACCAGAAATCATGATTCCATTGGTTGGGGATGTTGCAGAACTTCGCTATGTTAAAAAGATTGTATGTGAGGTAGCTGACAAATTGATTCAAGAATCCGAATTAGACATGAAATATCATGTTGGTACAATGATTGAAATTCCTCGTGCTGCTTTATTAGCGGATGAAATCGCAAAAGAAGCTGAATTCTTCTCATTTGGTACAAATGACTTAACACAGATGACATTTGGATTCTCAAGAGATGATGCAGGAGGATTCTTACAAGATTACTATGATAAAAAAATCTTTGAATCCGATCCATTTGCACACTTAGATCAAAGAGGTGTTGGAAAACTTGTAAAGATGGCTACTGAACTTGGAAGGAGTACTCGTCCAAATATTAAATTAGGTATTTGTGGAGAACATGGTGGTGATCCAGCAAGTATTGAATTCTGTCATAGAGTTGGATTGAACTATGTATCTTGTTCACCATATCGTGTACCTATCGCAAGACTTGCTGCGGCACAGGCTGCTATTAAATTCGATAAATAAAACACGTAGGAGTTGATGAATTTCAACTCCTTTTTCTTATTACATGTCATTTAGTGTGATTATTTACAAAATAATCGTGTAAAATAGTGATAAAATTGCAATATAATACATTAAAAAATACACGAATGTTTGTTATCCTTTCAATAAGGAGGCAACTTATGTATAGAAAAATAATGAATTTCTTGGAAGAATGGAAAGAAAGTAATCATCGCAAACCTTTAATTTTACAGGGTGAAAGACAGGTTGGAAAAACTTATTCCATTTTGGAATTTGGACGTCTCCACTATGAAAATGTGGCATACTTTAATTTTGAAACAAATCCAAAGCTAAATGAAACCTTTGAAGAAAATATTAGTCCTGATTATTTGATACCTATTTTATCTCATATCGCCGGTCAAACGATTGTAAAAGAAAAAACTTTAATTGTATTTGATGAAGTACAACTTTGTGAAAGAGCATTGACTTCGCTTAAATATTTTTGTGAGGATGCCCCAGATTATCATATTATTGTTGCAAGTAGTTTACTTGGTGTAGCGGTTAACAGGTCTAAATTTTCATTTCCTGTAGGAAAGGTGGATATGAAAACACTCTATCCTATGGATATGGAAGAGTTTATGTTCGCACTTGGTGAGGATGATTTAGTAGTACAAATTAAAAAATCTTTTCAAACAGATACACCATTACCATCTGCCTTACATGATGCTGCAATGCAGCTTTACCGTCAGTATCTTGTAGTAGGTGGTATGCCAGAGTGTGTGATGCTGTTTGCGCAAACGAAGGATTATATTCTAGTGCGACATACACAGGATACAATACTTGCAAGCTACCTTAATGATATGAGTAAGTATAACAATTTAAATGAAATTAAGAAAACTAGACTTGCCTATGATAATATTGCAGTTCAGCTTTCAAAGAAGAATACTCGTTTCCAATATAAGTTGATTAAAAAGGGTGGAAGGGCTTCTGAATTTGAAAATGCGATTGAATGGCTTTGTCTTTCTGGTATTGTGTCACAGGTCTACAGGGTCGAACAAATCAAAAAGCCACTTGAAAATTACCGTGATATTGATGCTTTCAAAATTTATGTATCTGACTTAGGTTTGCTTTGTGCCAAGAAGGATTTAGCTGCCAATGATATTCTCTATATGGTAGAAGAGCTTAATGACTTCAAAGGTGGCATGATGGAAAACTATGTGAATGTGCAGCTTACTATTCATGATTATCATACGTATTATTGGAAATCAGATCGTGGTTTATTGGAAATCAGATCGTGGTGCTGAAATTGATTTTATTATTCAACGTGATGGGAAACTGATTCCTATTGAGGTTAATGCTGCAGATAATACTCGGGCTAAGAGTTTAAAAATGTATATGGATACGTATAAACCTGCTTATGCGATCAAGCTTTCAAGTAAAAACTTTGGCTTTGAGGACAATAAAAAAATAGTTCCACTTTATGCTGCATTTTGCATCTAGTTTTTAGTTTAGGAGTTGATAGGTTTCAACTCCTTTTAGTGTACTGATTTTGAGGTGTATAAAATGGATTATGTATATGTCACAAAAGAAAATATAGAACAAGAACACATTTGTTGTGCAATTAGTAGTAATTCAGATGTACAGGTAAGATCAAAGAAGGATTGGTTGACAGATCGTTTTGAGGATGGTCTTGTCTTTATTAAATCGAGTGTAAGAGGGAAATGTTTTATTGAATATATTCCGGCAAAGAATGCGTGGATTCCACTCGACGCCAAGAATTTTATATATATTGATTGTCTATGGGTTTCTGGGTCATTAAAGGGTCATGGCTATTCGAGTGAATTATTGAATATGTGTATTGAGGATAGTAAGAAGAAGGGTATGGATGGTATTTGTATTCTATCTACCAAAAAGAAAACATCGTATCTTGCCGATCCTAAATTTCTTGCGTATAAAGGTTTTAAAGTGTGTGATGAAGCGAATAATTGTATTCAATTATGGTATTTAAGTTTTAAGGATTTGGTTTCACCTAAATTTAAATCTTGTGCGAAAGATTGTCATATAGACGAACTAGGTTTTGTCTTATATTATACAAGCCAGTGTCCTTTTAATGCGAAATATGTTCTGGTGATTGAGAATGTTTCAAAAGATTTAAATATCACATTTAAAGCGATTCATTTAGATACAAAAGAAAAGGCGCAAAATGCGCCAACACCCATTACTACCTATGCCTTATTTTATAAGGGTGAGTATGTGACAAATGATGTGATGAATGAGAAGAAATTTATAAAGCTTTTATCAAATTTGGGGTTGTAACATTACAACCATCTATCATTTGACATTATGGTTTTGAATAATAGATAAAAAAATTCATTTTGTATGTTTTTATGAATGAATTACTCCTTGCACTTTAGTGTGTTTTGTACTAGAATTCTAAATGTAGTAAATAAATCTGGGGAGCTATTGCTGAGAGGAAGTTCGACTTCGACCCATTAAACCTGACGGATAATGCCGGCGTAGGAAGTATAGATGTTTTTTGACCTGTCTTTTTACGTTGCAGGTCTTTTTATTTTATTGCCTTACTGTAGGGGAGCGCCTAGAGTATAGAAAACAAGCGAGGGAGCCTGAATTGACAGGATGAGAGAGGACTGTTTGTCTAATACCGAAACCACAGATGGTTTTTGCGTGTTTTCTAGGCCATCTGTATCTGTAGGAGGTAGTATTATGAATAAACACAATTACTTATTAAGCTTAGTCTTTTTTTCAATGATGGTAGCTGTTGGAGTGGTCATTTCACCCATTTTACGTGTAGAAGGAATGTGTCCAATGGCACATCTTATTAATATCACTATGGCTGTATTTATGGGGCCTTGGTATTCATTTCTTTGTGCTTTAGCTATTGGTTTAATCCGTATGGCTGTTATGGGAATTCCACCATTAGCTTTAACTGGCGCTATTTTTGGAGCTACGTTATCAGGCATCTTATATCGTGTAAGCAAAGGAAAGATTTGGGCTGCTGTACTTGGTGAAATCATTGGTACTGGCTTAATTGGTTCTGTTCTTTCATATCCAGTGATGACATATTTATGGGGAAGAACTGGACTTACATGGATGTTCTATGTACCTAGCTTTTTAATGGGTACAATCATCGGTGGAAGTATTGCGTATGTTTTATTGAAGTCGATGTCTCGTAGTGGAGTCCTAGAAAATATTCAAAGAAAGTTAGGAGTGCAAAAATTTGTTGAAACAAACGAATAATTTGATTCACTGTATCACAAATCCGATTTCAATTAATGATTGTGCAAATCTTATATTAGCTTTAGGGGCGAAGCCGATTATGGCTTGTCACCCCGATGAAGTTTATGATATCACTTGCCATTCTGCGGCTTTGGCATTGAATTTAGGTAACTTTGATGATGTAAGAGCTAAGTCTATGATGATTAGTGCTAAGTGTGCCAAAGAAAAAGGAATTCCATTCATTTTAGATTTGGTTGGAGTGGCTTGTTCAACGCTTCGATTGAATTATGCCAAAGAACTTGTTTCTTTATATTGTCCAACCGTCATTAAAGGCAACATCAGTGAATGTAAAGCTTTTTATGGAATGACAAGTCATGCGCATGGTGTAGATGCGGATGTTCTCGATGAAGAGAATATCTATGAAAGTGCAAAATGGCTAAAAGATATGGCTTTACATCTAGGTTGTGTAGTTGTTTGTAGCGGCAAGGTGGATGTCATTACAGATGGTAATGAAGTGAATTTAATTTCAAATGGTTGTGATATGCTTTCAAGAATTACGGGGACTGGATGTATGTTAAATGTGGCAATCGCTACATCTTTGGCTAGTTATTCTCCATTATTGGCTTGTATTAAGGCAACTTGTTATTATGAGGTAGCGGCAGAAAAGACAGAGTGTAATGGTCCAGGAACTTTCCATATGCATTTTATGGACGAAATCTATAAGCTTACCAGTTTTGATGAATCTTTGTTTAAAATTGAGGTGTTAGAATGAAAACAGTCGATTATACATTATATTTTATTACCAATTCAGATGGTTATGATGAAGATACTTTTTTAAATAAAGTAAAAGGGGCATGTCTTGGTGGCGCAACCATTGTCCAGCTTCGTGAAAAGAATAAGTCGACTTTAGAGTATTATAAACTCGCTTTAAAAGTAAAAGAGATTACTGATTTTTATCATATTCCATTAATTATTGATGATCGTATCGATGTCGCAATGGCTGTAGGATGTGGTGTTCATTTAGGAAATGAAGATATGCCAATTTCTGTAGCTCGTAAAATCATGGGAAAAGATTGTATTATTGGGGCTACCGCAAAGACAGTAGAAGTTGCAAAAAAAGCAGAAGCAGATGGTGCTGACTATTTGGGTTGTGGTGCCATTTATCCGACAAAGACGCATGTAAAGACAAAGATTACGAGTGTGGAAACACTGAATGATATTTGTTCGGCTGTCAAGATTCCGGTTTGTGCGATTGGAGGATTAAATAAAGATAATCTTTCTGTTTTAGAAAAGAGTCCTATTCAAGGTGTTTGTGTTGTATCGGCTATTATGGATCAAGAGGATACAAAAAAGGCGGCTGAAGAATTGAAAGAATCGATTCAAAAAATCGTGGCATAAAAATGCCACTTTTATTTTTGGAAAATATAACCTAAAATAGTAATCATGAGAAAAAGAAAAATATTAGTGCTTTCAATCACCATTGTTGCCATAGCTCTTATACTTGAAACATGTATATTAAGATATGTAAATGAAAAGAATGCGCAAACAACATCCAATGTATTATTGGATCGTGTGATTGCGGTTCTTGATAAAAATGAGTCGAGTGAAGAGCGGTTTGTGAAATCATTAAAAGATGATTATATAGTTCGTGCTAAGGCCATATCTTATATTGTGGATGCCAAGCCGGAAGTAGAATATGATATTGATGAACTTCAAAAAATCGCATCTTTAATGTCCGTCGATGAAATTCATTTTATTGATGAAACAGGAACGATATATTCGGGTTCAATACCTAAATATTTTGGATATAGCTTTGATTCTGGTGAACAAATGGCTTTCTTTAAACAAATGTTAAACAATTACGATTTAACATTATGCCAGGATGTAACACCAAATACGGCCGAAGCTAAAGAGATGATGTATGCGATCACTTGGAATGAATCTAAAACGCATAGGGTTCAAGTGGGTATTACGCCAAAGCGTCTTTTAAAATAGTTGAAACAAAACCAAATTTCAAATGTTGTAGCTGATATGCCTGTGTATAAGGGAATGGAAATTTATGTTGTAAATTCAAAGACGAAAATAATTGAGGGGGCTACTGACAAAAATAAAATAGGGAAGAAGATCCGGACTTCTAATAAAAACTATCAATATATAACTCGAAAACACGGAAATTATAATGTATCTGTATCCATATCTGAATCGATGTTTTCTCAAAATAATATCGTAGCGATATTGATTGTTGGTATTTATTTGACTTTAGCTTCATGCTTACTTGTTCTTATGCTTTCTAGAGTATTAAAAGAGAAGTATGAAAAAGAAAAATATATGTATACTTCGAATACGGATGGACTGACGAAATGTTTCAATCGACGTGCGTATGATTCAGATATGGAAAAGTTAGATTTAAATACGGAATGGGCTTATATATCTTTAGACTTAAACGGTCTAAAACAAGCCAATGATTCACTTGGCCATAGTGCGGGGGATGAGCTTATTTGTGCAGCTAGTAACTGCATGAAGTTTGCATTTGCCTCTTATGGAAAGATCTATCGTATTGGTGGAGATGAATTTGTCGTATGGATTCAAAACTCTGTTTCTAATCTAGATTCCATATTACAAGAATTTGATGCGACTGTTCATGATTGGCATGGTAAGTACTCAAATTCGATATCTGTATCGTATGGTGTCGTCAAGTCTTCAGAAAAATCTTTTGATTCGGTTCAAGAAATAAGTAAATTAGCCGATGAAAGAATGTATCAAAATAAAAAGGATTATTATACAACGAGTTGTAATGATCGAAGAAGGTAATGAAAAAGCATCTCTAGGGATGCTTTTTGTTTTGATATTATTTATTTACAGCTTCTTTTAGAGCTTTGGCAACTTTGAACTTAACAGATTTGCTAGCTTCAATTTGAATCTTTTCTTTCGTTAGAGGATTGAATCCTTCTCTAGCTTTTCTTTCAGTGATTTCAAATTTTCCAAATCCTGGAAGATCCACCGTTTTTCCTTCACTTAAACCTTCAAAGATTTGTGTTAATGCCAAGTCAACAACTTCAGTGATGTCCTTTTTAGATAAGTGAGAATCTTCAGCAATGTTTGAAATGATGTCCTTTTTAGTTAATTTTTCCATTTTTATAAGTCTCCTTTATATCCCTATAATACGCCTTTTTTCACCATTAGCCAACCCATTAGATGAATTGGTTGAACAAATTCGTTGTTTTTAATTAAATCATTGATTTCATCTTCTGTATATTCTTTGACTTCTAAAAATTCTGTCGAATCTAGATGCTGATTCGATACTTTTTCACAATCATCGGCATAATATAAATACGCATAATTATCCGCTATAGTCGGATTGCTGGGAATCGTATAAATATGTTTCCAGTGATCTGAAACGTAGCCTGTTTCTTCTTCAAGTTCACGTTTAGCTGCAAGTAATGCACTGTCTTTTTCATCACCCTCAATGCCACCGGCACAAAATTCAGTGGTTACAGATTTAAGTCCATGTCTAAATTGACGAACAGTTATATACTTATCCTCTTTTGTTCTTGCGATAATCACAACAAAGTTACGTCTTGAATAGTTATAGAAAGGGGAGAATTCCTTTCCGTCTGGAAGAATAAAAGACTCTTTACGAAAGTCGATCCATTCATCTTGTACAATATGTTCTGTTTTATTTAATTTCCAATTTAAATCCATTTTTATCACCTAGGTAATTATAAACCAAATAAAAAAAATAGTGCAACCAAAGTTACACTATTCATTGACTATGCTTGTTGAGCAATTCCAACGTATCTTGAACTTAATGCAGTCGCTAAAGCCATATTTGAAACAACAGCTACGATGACTTCAGGAATCATATTTGTTCCGATGACACCAGCCATAACACCGTTCAATGCAGCTTGGCTAATGCCTAAAGCTTGTGAGTATTGAGGACCGAATAAAATAACGATCAATCCTAATACCATGATTGTATGGCATACGGTTGCTACAGCTGCTGCAATACCTGCAGCGACTGGTGTATTTTTTGCGTATTTTTTCGCACATTTAAATACATAACCAGCAATCACACCCAACAAAATACGTGGGACTAAAGCTATAACTAAACTAAAGAAGTTACCAGAAATTCCACCAACTGTGATAAATGGAGAGAAGACAAAGCTTGTGATTCCAGGTGTCATTGTAGCTCCAATTACAGAAGTACAGCCAAATATGAATCCTAAGAAAGCACCGGCTGCAGGCCCCATTGTACTAGCCAAGATAATGACAGGCACGTGCATTAATGTAACACTTAATGCGTTGATACGTAAGTAACCAATTGGTGTTAAATACATGATGATTTCGATGGCTAAAAATAAAGCCAACACGCACATCTGGCGTACTGATAGTTTTGATTTGTTCATATTTCCTCCTACTTTCGTTTCTTTTTAAGAATACGATGTAACTAATCAAATGGATGTCTTCATACATGGATTATGGTCCTTAGATCCATATCCACAAAAAAACATCTTCAATAGTTTACAACAATAAAAAACAGGAATCAAGTCCCTGTTTTAGTTCCAAAAATCGAATGGAAATACGGAATCGCTTTCATGATCTTCATCGTTTTGTTGATAATATGAAGAAGAAGGTGTATTGCACGATGTACTTACATCTTTTCCTTGTAGCATTGTATCGATAGAATCTTTGACATCACTGATCGCAATCGCATAGCCCATACCTTCTACATCTGTATCACTTAATTTGGCTGAGTTGATGCCAATCAATTCGCCACTCATATTCAATAATGCTCCACCTGAGTTACCTGGGTTAATAGCTGCATCGGTTTGAATATACGATTGTGATTTGTCTGTATCTGAACTTGTTGAAACACTACGATTTGTAGCCGATACAATACCTGTTGTAACACTTTGACCATAACCTAACGCATTACCAATCGCTACAACTTGTTCTCCAACTTGAAGTTTGTCGCTGTCTCCAATTGTCGCAATCGCAATTTGTTTTAAAGTATCTTCACTTAAGTCTTTTGTCTTGATGGAAATCACGGCTAAGTCACCATCTTCATCTACACCTTTTACTGTAGCTACAACATTTGTATTATCCGCTAATGTACAAGTTAAGGTCTTGGCATTTTCAATAACATGATAGTTTGTCAAAATATCGATTTCACCATTCTTTTTATTGATGATCACACCACTACCTACACTTGTATTTTCTTGTTGCGTAAACGGATTGCTTCTTGAGTTATTTCCATACATACTAAAATAATTTTGTACATACGATACCGAAACGTTGGTAATCGATACAATACTTGGCATACAATTTTGAGCGACTGCACTCACATTTGAAGTGGTTGAACTTGAAGTTTTCAAAACATTTGTGCTTTGAACTGTTGTATTTTGTTTATTATAGTTATCAACCACATAGTTGACACCTTGAAAACTTCCAGCCGCAACTACACCAAATGTGGCCGCACTCAATACTAGCTTTGTACCTTTCTTTAATAATTTATGATTTGAATTTGGAATTTTTGGCATTTCATTTTTCATGTCCTTGTACCTCCTTATTTACAATACAAGGATATCGCAATAAGCTTAAATGAACTTTAAATTATTCCATATTTGTGTAACCCATTAAATACGTATCCACTTCTTTTGCACACTCTTTACCTTCATGAATAGCCCATACAACTAAGGATTGACCTCTATGGCAATCTCCAGCTGTAAAGTATTTATCTTTGACTTGATAAGAATTTGGTTGTGTCACAATCGTATTTCTTTGTGAAGTTTCCAATTTAAAACTCTTCTTTAAATCATCTTCAACACCAATAAAACCAGCTGCAATCAATAATAAATCACAGTCTAAAATTTGTTCGGAATTCTTTACTTCTTCAAGCTTACCATTGTTAAAGTGGACTTTTACCGTCTTGATCTGTTTTAGATTTTTCTTTTCATCTAAAATACATTCCTTAACTGTTGTTTCGTAGATGCGAGGATCCCTTTTAAAAACGGCAATCGCTTCTTCTTGACCATAATCTGTCTTACAGATCTTTGGCCATTCTGGCCAAGGATTACTTTGAAGTCTTTCATCGGGTGCTTTAGGCATCATTTCAATTTGAACAACACTTGCACAACCCTGACGAATGCTTGTACCAACACAATCATTTCCAGTATCTCCACCACCGACAATCACAACATGTTTATATTTGGCAGAAATTTCTTCTGTGTTATCCAACAAATGTTTCGTGGCCTTTGTAAGGTAGTCCACCGCAAAATAAATGCCTGTACAATCACGATTCTTTACATTTAGATCACGAGCCTTTTTAGATCCAGTCGCAAAGACAATCGCATCATATTCTTTTTCCAATTCTTTTTTGGTGATGTCTTTACCTACATTCACATTGGTTTTAAAAATGATTCCTTCTTCTGTAAGTATTTCTAATCTTCTTTGAATGACTTTCTTTTCAAGCTTCATATTTGGGATGCCATACATCAATAAACCACCAATACGATCTTCCTTTTCAAAGACTGTCACAGAATGACCTCTTCGATTTAAATCATGCGCAAGACCAAGTCCTGCAGGACCTGATCCAATGATGGCGACCTTTTTATCGGAGCGTACACCAGGAACATAAGGTGTCATCCATTTGTTAGTATAAGCTGTTTCAATTGTATATAATTCATTTTCTTTGATTGTGACTGGTTCTTGGTCTAAACCATTCAAACAAGCCTTTTCACAAAGAGCAGGGCAGACGCGACCGGTAAATTCAGGGAATGGATTGGTTTTTAATAATCTAGATAACGCTCTTTTATCATTACCGTTATAGATTTCATCATTCCATTCTGGAATTAAGTTATGTAATGGGCAGCCTGTCACCATGTTTTTTAACTTAATGGCCGATTGACAAAAGGGAACGCCACAGTTCATGCAGCGCGCACCTTGTTTACGTCTTGTTTCTTCATCTAAAAAAGGATGAAATTCATTAAAGTTTGTGATACGAGAAAGAGGTTGGATGGCCTCGTTTTCTTGTCTTTCATATTCTAAAAATCCTGTTGGTTTTCCCATATTCTTTCATCCTTTCTAAGCATGTACTTGTTCAAAAGCCATAAGACTGGCTTCATCATCATGATAGCCTTTGGCCTTTAATTCTTGAATCAATGTTGTGATCTTTTCATAATCTTTAGGTACAATCTTTTTAAAGTTGGATAATTCATGATCAAGATTTGATAAAATCTTTTCTGCAACATCTGAATTTGTATATTTGAAGTGATTCCTTAATAATTGCGTTAATGTTTCAATATCCGCTTTACCACTCACTTCATACGTATTGACTAATTGTTTATTTAAACGTGTATATAAATCATGGTTAGGATCATAAATATACGCAATACCACCAGACATGCCGGCCGCTAAGTTTTTACCAGTTTGACCTAAAATCACAACAGTACCACCTGTCATATATTCAAGTCCATGATCACCAACACCTTCGACTACAGCACTTGCTCCTGAGTTACGTACCGCAAAACGCTCACCGGCCATACCACGAATATAGGCTTCACCACTAGTAGCACCATATAAGGCCACATTACCAATAATGACATTTTCATTTGGCTTAAATTTTGCTTCATTTTTTGGCTGAATAATCAATTTGCCACCAGACAAGCCCTTACCAAAGTAGTCATTGGCATCACCATGTACATCTAATGTGATTCCTTTTTGTACAAAGGCACCAAAAGATTGTCCAGCACCACCGTTACAATGAACAGTATATGTATCGTCTTGTAGAGTGTTATTAAATTGTTTTGTGACTACACTGGATAAAATAGTTCCGACTGTACGGTCTGTACTTGAAATTGAGATTGTTTCAGCATGAGGCTTTTTCTCATTGAAATAAGGTTTAAACTTAGGAAGCAATGTCTTCATATCTACCGTTTTTTCAAGCTCAAAATCGTATGTATCTTTTGGCTCATAATGAATATTGTAAGGTTTCATTAAAATGTTAGAGTAATCCATATTCGCATCTTCATCCACTTCTAGATTGTCCGTATGACCCACCATTTCATTGATTGTGTGATAGCCAAGCTCAGCCATAATTTCTCTTAATTCACGCGCAATAAACAACATGAAATTCATGACATATTCTGGTTTTCCTTTGAAATGCTTTCTTAATTTTTTGTTTTGTGTAGCCACACCAAAAGGACAAGTATCTAGATTACATACACGCATCATCATACATCCCATAGTAACAAGTGGTGCCGTCGCAAAGCCAAATTCTTCCGCTCCAAGTAAGCATGCGATCGCAACATCTTTTCCTGTCATTAACTTACCGTCGGTTTCAATTAAAACACGACTTCTTAAACCGTTCTCGACTAAGTTTTGGTGAGCTTGAGCCAAACCTAATTCCCATGGAAGACCCGCATGGTGAATACTACTTTGGGAAGCAGCACCTGTACCCCCATCATAACCAGAAATTAAGACGACGGTAGCTCCGGCTTTGGCAACACCAGAGGCAATCGTACCTACACCCGCTTCGGAAACAAGCTTAACACTGATTCGGGCTTTTGGGTTGGCGTTCTTTAAGTCGTAGATCAATTGGGCTAAGTCTTCAATGGAATAGATGTCGTGGTGAGGAGGAGGGGAAATCAAAGATACGCCTGGCGTTGAATATCGAGTTTTCGCAATCCATGGATAGACTTTTTTGCCTGGCAAGTGTCCACCTTCACCTGGTTTTGCGCCTTGTGCCATCTTGATTTGAATTTCTTTGGCACTGACTAAGTATTCTTCGGTTACGCCAAAACGACCACTCGCCACTTGTTTAATAGCGGAGTTCTTTTCGGTACCTAAACGTTGGGGTTTTTCGCCACCTTCACCCGAATTGGATTTACCACCCAATCGATTCATGGCAATGGCCATACATGTATGGGCTTCTTCAGAGATAGAACCATAGCTCATGGCACCTGTCTTAAAGCGTTTTACGATTTCGTATTCACTTTCCACTTCCGATAATGGGATTGAATTTCTTGTCTTTTTAAAGTGCAATTGACTTCTTAAATGGTGTTTTTGATGGTTTGAATTCAATTCATTCGAATATTCTTTAAATAAATCGTAGTTATTAGTTTGTGTAGCTCTTTGAAGTTTCACAATGGTTTCAGGAGAATATAAGTGATCTTCTTTTCCATCACCTTTTCTAAGTTTATGGAATCCAATGGAATCTAGACTTGTATCGGTTGTAAGTCCTAATGGATCATAAGCACGATCATGATGATAGATCAAATCTTTTTCAATGTCTTCTAAAGTAATGCCTTCCACTTCACTAATGGTGTTTGTGAAGTAGGTATCGATGACCTCTTTAGAGATTCCAATGGCCTCAAAGATTTGGGCACCTTGATACGATTGGAGAGTCGAAATACCCATTTTAGCAGCAATTTTAACGATGCCTTTTAAAATGGCTTCATTATAGTCATCAATCGCAATGTTGACTTCTTTATCTAACATATTTAATTGAATCATTTCTTCAATGCATTCATGTGCTAAATATGGATAGATGGCGGTTGCACCATAACCTAAAATCATTGCGAATTGATGAACATCTCTTGGTTCACCACTTTCTAGAATGATGGATACATCGGTTTTCTTTTTCGTCTTAACTAAGTGTTGTTCTAAGGCAGATACAGCTAAAAGACTAGGAATGGCCATGTGACCTTCATCAACACCTTTATCGGAAAGAATCAAGATGTTGGCTCCATTTCGATAGGCTTTATCACATTCAATAAATAAGTTGTCTAATGCTTCTTTTAACGATGTGCCACGATAGAATAATAGAGAAATCGTTTCATTTTTAAATCCTGTCTGATTTAATTGACGAATCTTATCCATATCGCGTGATGTTAGAATGGGATTGTTGACCTCTAAGACGGTACAGTTGCCGGATTTATCCTGGAGTAGGTTTCCATCACTACCAATATAGATGGTTGTGTCTGTGACAATTTCTTCACGCAAAGAATCAATGGGTGGGTTGGTTACTTGGGCGAAGAGTTGTTTAAAGTAATGAAATAAACTTAAATGATTTTGGGAATAAATTGCCAAAGGAATATCGGTACCCATCGCACTTGTTGGTTCAAGTTTGACACGGGCCATTGGTAAAATAATATCTTTTACATCTTCATAGGTATAGCCGAAGACTTTATAAAGAATATCTCTTTCATGTTGAGAGTGGATGTGTGTTTTTTTATCAGGAGCTGGCAGATCCTTCAGGTATAATAAGTGGTTGTCTAACCATTCTCCATATGGATTTGAAGAGGCATATTCATTTTTAAGATCATAGTCTTCAATCAATTTCTTTTTCTTTGTATCTACAAGTAACATCTTACCGGGTTCAAGTCTTGATTTTTTTACGATTTTCTTTTCATCAATATCCAATACACCCACTTCACTTGATAAAATCAACATGTTGTCGCTTGTTAGATAGTAACGACTTGGTCGAAGTCCATTACGATCTAAAACAGCTCCGACTTTTTGTCCATCACTAAATAAAATAGCGGCTGGACCATCCCATGGTTCCATCATTGTGGCATAGTAGTGGTAGAAATCTTTCTTCTTTTGATCCATGGTTTGGTGTTTCCATGGTTCTGGAATCAAGATCATAACGGCTTTTTCAAGTGGCATGCCATTCATGACTAAAAACTCTAGGGCATTATCTAACATGGCAGAATCGGAACCCGAAGTATTGATGATGGGTAAGATCTTATTTGAATTTTCATCCAAGAATTTTGAATGCATACTCTCTTCACGTGCTAACATCTTATTGACATTGGCACGGATGGTATTGATTTCACCATTATGGGCAATATAACGGTTTGGATGCGCTCTTTGCCATGATGGTGTTGTATTGGTAGAGAAACGTGAGTGTACAATCGCAATTGCAGACTTATAGTTTTCATCTTGTAAATCTAAATAGAATTTTCTTAATTGACAAACGAGAAACATACCTTTATAAACAATGGTACGACTGCTTAATGAGGCCACATAGGTTTCTTTACAACTCTTTTCAAATTCGCGTCGAATCACATATAGTTTTTGTTCTAGGTCTGTATCGCCTTGGACAAAAGCTTGGTAAATGCTAGGCATACAATCTTTGGCTTTTTGGCCTAAGATGGAATCATCACATGGTACTTTTCGCCAAGTAATGAATGTGCATCCTTCTTGTTCGACAAGTTTTTCAAACATTTTTTTGTGTTGGTTTAAAAGCAGTTTATTTCTTGGCAAGAAAAACATACCGACACCATAGTGTTCGGGTAGTTTGATGTTGTCTTTCTTTAATGTTTTGCGAAAAAAGTCATCACTGATTTGAAGGAGAATACCAACTCCATCACCCACTTTACCACTGGCATCTTTACCTGCACGGTGTTCTAGTTTTTCTACAATGTGCAATGCTTTGTCTAAGACATCATAGCTTTGTTTACCATCGATTTGGACTACGGAACCAATACCGCAGGCATCGTGTTCGATTTCAAAATTCATAATTTACACAACCCTTCTATTTTCCGCTGTCTCCATAGTTTGATAAATAACGAGCACTCGGATCGTTGACGTTACATCCTTGCCAGTGTTTATTTGGCATCCAGAAATCTTTGATCATACCTGCCTGTTCAGGGTAGTAAGATTCAAAAATTTCACGATATAATAGAGATTCTTTTGTGAATGGAGAACAGTATTTGTATTGTTTGATTTTTTCTTCAAATTCAGCATCTGTATACTGCTTTTCGGCATATTCTTTAATATCATCACTTAATGAGTGACCGACCGCATCGGAGAAGGCGGCTTTTTCTCGCATTAAGATATCGTAAGGAAGAATTTCGTCTTTTTCAAACGCATGACGAAGCAAATATTTTCCTTTATTATATGTATTCATTTTCTTTTCAGGATCAATAGCCATAACGTATTTGACAAAATCTAAATCGCCAAAGGGAACACGGGCTTCAATGGAGTTTGTGGAAATGCATCGATCGGCTCTTAATACATCGTACATATACAGTTCATGTACACGTTTAACACTTTCTTGTTGGAATTCTTGGGCGTTTGGGGCAAAATCTGTATATTTGTAGCCAAACAATTCATCACTGATTTCTCCAGTTAGTAAAACGCGAATGTTACTTTTTTCATGAATGGCTTTACAGATAAGATACATTCCAATGCTGGCGCGAATGGTTGTGATGTCAAAAGTAGCCAAAGTTTGAATGACGGGTTTGATCGCATTTAAGACATCTTCTTTATTGATAATGATTTCATGGTGATTAGAACCAATAAAGTCAGCGACTTCTTTGGCATATTTTAAATCGATCGCATCTTCTTCCATTCCAATCGCATAGGTTTCAATGGGTTTATTGAGTAATTTTTGACTGATGGCACATACTAGACTTGAATCTAATCCTCCACTCAATAAGAATCCTAGTGGGGCATCGGCATCCAATCTTTTCTTGACACCTTCCACTAATTTATCGTGAATATTAGAACAGATGGTTTCAAGATCTGAAGTGATTACTTCATCAACTTTAGTAATGTCTAAGTAACAAGTGAATTTGCCATCGGCATAGTAAAATCCAGGAGGGAATGGAAAGATTTGTTCGACAATGGAAACTAGGTTTTTGGCTTCAGAGGCAAAGACAATATTATGATTTTGATCATAGCCATAAAATAATGGACGGATTCCGATTGGATCTCTGGCGGCAATAAAATCGTTTTTCTTGGCATCATAAATAATGCAGGCATATTCAGCATCTAGCTTTTTAAACATGTCTAAGCCGTATTTTTCATAGAGTGGTAGAAGAATTTCACAATCGCTTTGCGAAATAAAAGTATAGCCGGATTTTTCTAATTCGGACTTAATTTCTCGAAATCCATAGATTTCGCCGTTACATACCACATAATTGCCATCTCTTTCAAAAGGCTGCATGCCAAGAGGACTTAGTCCCATGATGGATAGTCTTTGAAAACCTAGATAGCCACATCCGACTTCTTGAATTCTTTCATCGTCTGGACCTCTTGTATATGTCGCAAGTAATGCTTGATGAATGGATTCTTTATTTACTTTTAATGATTTATAACCAATAATTGTACACATAAATTACATCTCCTTTATAGACGGAAAAACCGGGCGTATGCCGGTTTATTGAATTCCGAATAATAATTTTCCATATGTTGGAAATGGCCAATCACTATTAGAAGTAATGACTTCAAGTTCGTCGCATGGTTTTCTTAAATTTGCCATGTCTTGAATGATGAAGTCACGTACATAGAAGGCTGATTTTTCAAAATCATCAATTTCATGTAGTTTTTTAACATCGTTTTCAAGTGTCATCATAGCTTGGTAAGCTTCGGTTAAATATTCACTGACTTTTTTAGCCGTTTCAAGTTCATAGGTTAAGTCGATACCGATGGCCTTTTTATTAGCGATTGTATCTGTCAATTCTTTAGAGAACTTACTTGCAGCTGGTAAAATGTCTTTTTTCGCAATGTCTAACATTGTCAATGCTTCAATGTTGATTTGTTTTTCATATTCATCCATTAAAATTTCATATCTTGATTCCACTTCTTCTTTAGATAAAACTTTTTGTCTTTCAAATAGGGCAATATTTTCATCGGTTTTAAAGTATGGAAGGGCATCTGGAGTTGTCTTTAAGTTTAATAAGCCTCTAGACTCAGCTTCTTTAACCCAAGAATCATCATATCCGTTGCCATTGAAGATAATGCGCTTGTGGTTTTTGATTGTATCTTTGATCAAGGCATGTAATGTGCTTTCAAAATCATCGCTAGTTTCAAGAATGTCCGCAAATTTTTCGATTTCATCCGCAATGACTGTATTTAACACAATATTGCATCCGGCAATACTTGAGTTAGATCCCGGCATTCTGAATTCGAATTTGTTTCCGGTAAAGGCGAATGGAGAAGTACGGTTACGATCTGTTGAATCTTTAGGGAATTTAGGAAGAACGGTTGCTCCAATCTTCATCAATTCTTTTTCTTTTCCATCATATGGTTTGTCTTCTTCAATGGCCTTTAATACAGCAGTTAATTCATCACCTAAGAAAATAGAGATAATAGCTGGAGGGGCTTCGTTAGCACCTAGTCGGTGATCGTTACCTGCAGTGGCTACGCTTAATCGTAATAAGTCTTGGTGTTCATCTACAGCTTTAATAATAGCGGCTAAGAAGACTAAAAATTGTGCGTTTTCATGAGGTGTATCGCCTGGTTCTAGTAGGTTGATTCCTGTATCCGTAGATAAAGACCAGTTATTGTGTTTACCACTTCCGTTGATGCCTTCAAATGGTTTTTCATGAAGTAGGGCAACCAATCCATGTTTTTTCGCAACTCTTTGAATCAATTCCATTGTCAATTGGTTGTGGTCTGTTGCGATATTTGTCGTTGTAAAGATTGGGGCTAATTCATGTTGTGCAGGAGCGACTTCGTTATGTTCAGTTTTTGCCAAGATGCCAAGTTTCCATAACTCTTTATTTAAATCGGACATAAATTCTTGAACACGACTTTTGATTGTTCCAAAATAATGATCTTCCAATTCTTGTCCTTTAGGGCATGGTGCACCAAATAATGTACGTCCTGTATAGATCAAGTCTTTTCTTTGTTCATAATATTTCTGGTCAACTAAGAAATATTCTTGTTCAGGTCCGACGGTTGTTTTAATGGTTTGAACATCGTCATTGCCAAATAATTTCACAATACGTAAGGCTTGTTTATTAATGGCCTGCATACTTCGAAGTAGTGGTGTTTTCTTATCTAGGGCATGTCCTGAGTAAGAGCAGAAAGCGGTTGGGATACAAAGGACTCCGTTTTTAATAAAGGCATAGCTTGTTGGATCCCAAGCTGTATATCCTCTTGCTTCAAATGTGGCTCTTAATCCACCATTTGGAAAACTTGAGGCGTCTGGTTCACCTTTGATTAATTCTTTTCCACTAAATTCCATAATGATTTTGCCATCTTTATCGGGATTGATGAAGCCATCATGCTTTTCAGCTGTCACTCCTGTCATTGGCTGGAACCAGTGTGTATAGTGTGTTGCACCTTGTTCTAAGGCCCATTCTTTCATAGCGTGGGCTACCGCGTTTGCGATTTTGATATTTAACTGTTTTCCATCGCGAATGGTTTTTTCTAATTCGCGATATGTATCTTTTGCAAGCTTTTCTCGCATAACAGATTCATCAAAAACTTTACTTCCAAAAATTTCTTCTACGATTGATTTCATAATGGCTCTCCTTTACATAAAAAAAAGCAAGGACACTAAAAAAACTAGGGGTTGACCTATGTTTTCTTTGGCGTCCTTGCCATGTATGCATTCATTATAAACAGATATTTTGTGTTGTCAATGAAAAAATGTAAAAATATTTGAAAACAGAATGAAAATAGTGTATTAATTATTCGAGGTGAATTGTATGACATATGAGGATGTATTAAATTTTTGTGAAGAACAAGACGTTCGATTTATTCGTCTTTCTTATTTTGATATGTATGGTACACAGAAAAATGTTTCTGTTTTACCAACCGAATTAAAAAGGGCATTTGTGGAGGGAATTAGCTTTGATGCCAGTGCCATTGATGGCTTTCTAGATGAAGTGCATAGTGATCTATTCTTATATCCAGATCCAAACACTATGAGTATCTTGCCATGGCGCAGTATGGATGGAAGTGTTATTCGTATGTATTGTGATATTAAATATCCGGATGGAACGCCTTTTGAAAGGGATGTGCGCTATATATTAAAGAAAGCAATCCTAAAAGCGAAAAGTATGGGGATAGATGTTAACTTTGGTTCAGAATTTGAATTCTACTTATTTAAGCAGGATGAAAATGGAGAAAACACCTATGTTCCATTGGATCGTGCGGGGTATATGGATATTTCACCATTAGATAAAGGGGAAAATGTTCGTCGTGAGATTTGTTTAACATTATCGGAAATGGGAATTGATCCAGAGGTTTCGCATCATGAGATGGGACCTGGGCAAAATGAGATTGATTTTCGTTATTCAAGTGCTTTACAAGCAGCGGATAATGCGGCGACATTTAAGTGGGTTGTTGAAGCCATAGCGAATATGCAGGGTTTAGTAGCTGACTTTTCACCAAAACCTTTAGAGGATCAGCCAGGTAATGGGATGCATATTAATATGAGTGTGGATCAACGTGAAGAGTTGTTGATGCCTTTTATGGCCGGTATTTTAAATCGTATTGAAGAGATGACAGCCTTTTTAAATCCGACAAAACACTCCTACAAGCGTTTAGGTAAGGATAAGGCGCCAAGCTATATTTCCTGGTCGTATCAGAATCGTAATCAATTGATTCGTATTCCGGCTACGCATTCGACAAATCGTATGGAATTAAGAAGTCCGGATTGTAGTTGTAATATTTATTTGGCCTATGCCTTATTGATTTATGCTGGTTTAGAGGGGATTGAAAAGAACATGGTACCTGATCCTTGTACGGATATTGTATCGAGTGATACAAAAAAGCTTCCTCAAAGTTTAAAAGAGGCAAAGGTAAAGGCTTTGAATTCAGATTGGTTAAAACAAGTTTTAGGAAAAGATGTAGTGGATATTTATGTTGGGTAAGTGCGTATGGAGGCAGGTAAAGTATTAGTACTTGGAAATGAGAAATTCTTAGCTCTATTAAAAAATACGGCCAATTATCAATATGTGCTCTCAAAGACATATAATGATGCGTTAAATAAGTTGAGAAATACGCATTTTGAGATTGTTGTGATCTTATATTCGCAAACGACAAGTGGGCTTTTAAATTTTGCGAAAAGTTTAAATACGCAAGTTTTGTTGGTGTGCAATAAGGAAATCTATGATCAAGTTTCATATCAGTGTAAAGATAGTGGTATAATAGTTCTGTCGTATCCCATCAAGAAGCAGTTGTTGTATGAAGCATTTCAGATTCTTATGAGTGTGAATAGGCGAATCCAGCTTTATGAAAAGAAGATCAGTAAGCTTGAACAGAAATATTTAGAGTTGAAGATGGTGGATCATTGTAAGTTGGTTTTGATTTCAAATTATCATTGGAGTGAAGACAAGGCGCATCACTATATTGAAAAAATAGCGATGGAGCAGAATAAGACGAAATTCTTGGTGGCTAAAGAGTTATTAGAGGAGTTTCAAACATGAAAAAGATTCAAAAGACCAATGCGATGCGTTTTTTAGATCAGCATAAAGTAGAATATGAAGCGCATACGTATGAACATAAAGAGGGTGATCCCGTAGATGGTGTGCATGTTGCGAATATGTTACATCAGCCAGTGGAAGCTGTGTATAAAACTTTAGTTACACAGGCAAACACAAAGGAATACTTAGTGTATATGCTTCCAGTTGAAAAGGAATTGGATTTAAAGAAGTGCGCAAAAATAGCCGAAGTCAAATCTTGTGAGATGATTCATGTGAAGGACATCAATAAGATTACAGGCTATATTCGTGGTGGATGCTCTCCATTGGGTATGAAAAAGCAATTTCGTACCTTTATTGAAAAGGATTGTTTAAATCAAGATAAGATTTATTTTAGTGCAGGTAAGATTGGTATGCAGATTGAGATGGATCCAAAGACATTGATGGATTTAATTCATGTTCAAGCAGGCGATATCACAAAGGAGTAATTTTATGTGGGCGAATGAGAGTGTATTTTATCAAATCTATCCTTTTGGAGCTTGTGGAGCGCCATTTGAGAATGATCATGTTCTAGAACACAGAATTCATAAATTAGAGGATTTTATTCCTCATTTAAAGAAATTAAACATAGACTGTATACTATTGAATCCAATTTTTGAAAGTCGTACGCATGGCTATGATACAACGGATTTTAAAACGTTAGATACAAGATTGGGTACCAATGAAGACTTAAAGGAAGTTGTAAATCAATTCCATGAAAATGGTATTCAAATTGTTTTAGATGCCGTGTTTAATCATGTGGGACGTGATTTCTTTGCGTTTCAAGATGTATTAGAAAAGAAGTGGGATTCACCTTATAAAGATTGGTTCTATATTGATTTTAATGGAAACAATCACTACAACGATGGCTTCTGGTACCAGGATTGGGAAGGCAATGATATCTTAGTGAAGTTGAATCTTCAAAATTCACAAGTAGTAGAATACATTTTAAATGTAGTGGATTTCTGGCAAGAAGAATTTAAAATTGATGGTTTAAGATTAGATGTAGCTTATTGTTTGGATAAGAATTTCCTACAAACTTTACACAACCATGTAGATAGAGATTTCTTCCTTTTAGGTGAAACTTTACATGGTGACTATAATCAATGGATGAATGAGAATATGTTGGATTCTGTCACAAATTATGAGTGTTATAAAGGGTTGTATTCGAGTTTTAATTCAGCAAATTTCTATGAGATTCTTTATTCATTGAATCGTCAATTTGGCAAAGATCCATGGTGTTTATATACGGGTAAGCATTTGTTTAACTTTGTGGATAATCACGATGTCGAAAGAGTTGCCTCGATTTTAGAGGATAAAAACCAATTGCCTTTAATTTATACCATGTTATTTACAATGCCAGGTATTCCATGTATCTATTATGGTAGTGAATGGGGTATGGAAGGTACAAAAAATTGGAATGATACAGATCTTAGACCGGAAATCAAAGTGTTTGAATGGAATGAATTAACGAATACTATTCAAAAGTTAATCCATCTGAAACATAATCATTCCGCTTTATCTTATGGAGATTATACACAGATTGGTATCACAAATACGGCTTGTATTTATCAAAGACAAGATGAAAAGGAATGTCTATGGATTTGTATGAACATGAAGAGTGTTGCTCAAACATTAGGCTTTAATGGTCAAGGTGATTTCATCGACATGGAAACCAATGAAGAACTTTCGGTTAATAATGCATTTGAGTTCAAGCCTTATGAAGTAAGAATATTAAAGAAAGTATCGTAATGGATACTTTTTTTCGTATGATATAATTTAGAAGAGGTATTTGTATATGGAAAATTGGATTCATAATCTAGATTCGTTTTATGTAACGAAAAATGATCAAAAAATAAATTTTAGTGATGATTTCATCAAGTCAGAAGAAAGAACTACTGGCTTAGGAAAGGGTATTTATACCACGTATAAATATTTTGATACATATATTTGGCAAGAAGATAGTACGAATCATTATTATTTTGAATGGATTCCCAAAGTGGATGAAAATATTAAAGAGGTACATTTTCCCGATAGTTTTGTGTGTGAAGATAAGGATGGCTATTCAACGATTCCTTATATGCAAGGATTATTGATTCCCAATCGGTATGAGTATGATTATAGTCATATTGCCTTTGATGGCCAGTTTACAAGTTGTGCTGCCTATATGCCTTGGCTTAGTCAAACCAATAATGGAAAAGGGTATATCGCAATCAATGAAACGCCTTGGGATTCTAAATATACAATTGATCATGATGATAAGGGTACACGACTTCAATTTGTATGGTTAACAAGTTTAGGTAAGATGCGATATAAGCGTGTTGTTCGATATTCTTTTGAGCCTAATATGGATTATAATCGTGCTGCTAAGATTTATCGAGAGTACGTTAAAGAAACCGGTTTATTTAAATCTTTAAAAGAAAAAGAAGTTACACTTTCTAAAATATCAGAACTTCAACAATGTGCTGTTGTACATACGGGTATTAAGGCACATACGGAAAAGGATTCACGTTTTTATAATGGACAAGAGGATGTAATTCATTCTTTTGATTTGGTAAAAGAGATGATGCAAAGTCTTCATGAATTAGGTTCAAACAAACTATATCTTCATTTAGATGGCTGGGGAGATCCTGGCTACGATAATTGTCATCCGGATTATTTGCCGGCATGTATTGAAGCTGGTGGATGGACTGGTTTAAAAAGACTTCAACAGAGTTTAAGTGCGTCTAATGATTTATTTGGCTTACATGATCAGTATCGTGATTATTATTATAAGGCAAAAACACATGATGAAAACCAAGCCATTCAATTAAAGGATGGTAGCGTGTTTGAACATGCCAATTGGGCTGGGGGAAGACAAAATTATTTGTGTGCAAGTCTAGCACCAAAGTATGTAAAAAGAAACTACACTGAGATCTTAAAACATATTGATTTGGATTGCGTATATTTAGATGTATTTTCTTGTAATGAAATGGATGAGTGTTTTAATCTAGAACATTTGATGACAAGAAAAGAGTGCATGGAATATAGAAGGGCTTGTTTTCAATATATGATCTCAAAGGGAATCATTCCTTCAAGTGAGGAGTGTAGTGATTGGGCTATGCGAGAACTTGTTTTTTCGCATTATGGGCCTTATGAGTTTATGATGAAAGATGAAAATGAGAAAAGAATGGGAATACCTGTACCTTTATTTAATCTAGTGTATCATGATTGTTTCATTTTACCTTGGCCAATGGAAAAAAGACAAGAAGACTATATGTTGTATGCGTTATTAAATGGGGGTATTCCATATATAGTAAGGAATGCACCTTATGATAATGTGGATGGTAATTTTGGAAGCGATGGTTTGTCCATAGAAGATCGAATTAAACGTGCAAATGTTGTTCTAGATTTTTATCAAAAAATTAAAAATGAAGAAATGGTAGAACATAGAATCATCAATGATCATGTTCAACAGACTACTTTTAGTAATAATGTCACAGTTGAAATCGATACAAAGGAGAACACGTATAGAATTGTATGAAAGTATTAGTATTAGTTTAACTATTATTAACGGGTTGTACACAAGCACAGCCCGAACTTAGAGAAACTAAAGAAGTTCAAACTGCAATCCCATATTCAGATGAGGAATTGAATGAAAGTGCAAATGATCAAATTGAGGATGAAGCATATTATTTGGATTCAATCACTCAACAGTCGGATAATGAAGTGTTGTTTTCATTAAAGAATAAAGATTTAAACAAGCAATGTGTTTTCAAATATAAAGGTAATGAGTTAGTTTTAGATAGATTAATAGATCATGTAGATTAAACGAATGTGGGTGTAATTTGAAGAGATGGTTTCTTTATATATTAAGATTTTAAAGAAAACTATAACGGATACAGAACTTGAATTGTTTAAGTATAATTTGGACATTTCTTGTTGCGTGCCACATGCTATATTTTTTAATTTAAATAGTGAGGCAAAGAAGATATTGGGTAAAAAAGAGTGGAGTAAATTGTATAGTCCAGATATTGAATGGAAGGACGAACATGATTCAAAGGATGAATATAATGTGGATCCTAGTCAATTTGATGATGAAGATGAGTATGTGGATGCATTAAGAAAGTTATGGAAGCGTAAGTATGATTATTTTAATGAGTTTAGTTCTATAGATCCAAGTAATTACATACATGAGGATGCTTATGGTAAAGCAATTGATAATAAGAAGAATTGGATGAATAAATATGATAAGGATAATGCATATAAGCTAGATCCAAGTGATTATGATTGTGAAGAAGAGTATTTGGATGATTTAAGGTGTTGTTGGCAACATAAATATGATCCAGATACAAAGACAAATGTATGTGTAGATGATTATAATACGGAAGAAGACTATAAAGAATCATTAGTAAATAATTGGAAAGAAACGTATGATCCACAACATCGGTTCAATGGCTTTCAATTTGAAAGATTTACAACAGTTGATGATTATTTGATTGGATTAAATGATCGGTTAGATCGGATAAAGAAATGTGATCCGGAAGGAATCTTTAATAAGATAGATCCATCTAAGTATGACAATATGTTTCAGTATCAGCATATCCTTGATTTAAGAAAGGCATGGAAGAAAAAGTATGATCCAGATAACATTCATAATGAAATAGATCCTTGTGACTATAGTAGTGTAGAAGAGTATCATAATGTGTTAATGGATGAATAGTACAAATGGCAGGGGAAACTCTGCTTTTATTTTGGTTATTTTATCAAAATTTAAACATGAATGAATCTAACTTTATTTCAAACTTATCTTTTGTTGACAAAATATTCATAAAAGTGAATATTTTTTATTTAATACTGTAAGCGTTTCACGTATAATAGAAGCATAAGAGAGGATCAATTTATGCAAATAAGTTATAATAAGCTATTTAAATTATTAATTGATAAAGGCATGAAAAAAACAGATTTGGCTAAAGAAGCTAAGTTAACACCAGCAACACTTGCAAAACTTTCTAAACAGGAAACAGTATCTATGGATACGTTGATTCGTATTTGCGATTGTTTGGATTGTACATTTGATGATGTAGTGGAATTGATTAAAGATTAATTAAGGGTTCGGAGGTGTACCATGAAAGGGACTGATGAAATACGCATATACTCATTTGATAATGATGGTTTGAATGAACTGAAGAGTTTTGAATATGGAAAAAATTGGCCAGTAGTTTATCTAATTCATAATAACAAAGATTTATATATTGGAGAAACAACAAGTGCTGAGGTTCGAATGAGCCAACATCTAAGTAATAATGAGAAGAATTATTTGGAAGAAATCGCAATCGTATTTGATCATAAATTTAATAAGTCTGTTATTTTGGATTATGAACAAAGATTGATTAAGTATTGTTCTGTAGATAGTAGATTTCAAAATATTCTTAATAAAAATAAGGGTCAACAAGCCATACATGATTATTATAGGCTTAACTAGCAATTTGGTGACTTTGCTATAATTCTGCGTTTTATCACTTACACGAATAACCACTCGTTTTTCAAATCCTTTAAGCGAGTGATTTTATAGATGTTTTTCAATCTAAGTAGTACGTACTGTAGCTTTTCTGTGTTATCCATTCCTTGCGTTTCTCTTTGCATGATAAAAAGAGCATTGTATCGATTTATATATTTTGATGCTACCCCTTTATATTTTTGCAGCCTTTCTTCAATCAATTTGTGGAAACTGTTCACTGTATTTAAATGATTGAATTTATCATATGACTCATGACTGATTAACACTTTCTTAGTACAGTTCTTACTTTCTAAAAGTTCGTTGTAACTGTTAGAACCATCTAGCATTACAA
>OLNL01000101.1_pt1 | contig 90779 bp, 87 predicted proteins | sample 1672181 | NCBI WGS metagenome assembly OLNL01 (sample SAMEA3136656, study PRJEB25190) | human gut metagenome | biome: human gut; feature: human-associated habitat; material: faeces | place: Austria | collected 2013
TGCAATGAAAATTAATAACATAATCTATTCTAACCCAAAACAGGCAGTTTTGCCAATGCTAATTCAAGATTATTTGGACATCTGTGATCCAGTGCTGACTTTTGATAGATTTATGGGAGAAATCGAACTGGAGAAATATCTGAAAAATATTCCTCAACATTATACAGGAAGACTCAGATATGACCCGGTCAGCATGCTGAAAACAGTTTTGTTTGGATTTATGGCGAATGGCTATATATCATTGCGTGAACTGGAGGATCAGTGTAAAGTCAATCTCCGCTTCATGTATCTTATGGATCATCAAGCACCTTCTTACCGCACTTTCGGCTACTTCATCAACGAAGTTCTTGCTGATTCCATTGAAGAAATATTTCAAGACATAAACAAAAAAATCTTCGAGACAGAACATGTGGATCTTCAACATCTATACATTGATGGATCCAAGTTTGAAGCAAATGCGAATAAATACTCCTGGGTATGGAAAAAAGCAACCGAAAAATCCAGATACCGTCTCTTTGGTAAGATAACTACACTCTTTGAGGAAATCAATGAGGAACTTTCATGTACAGGTATGAAACTTTGTATCAATAGTGAGTACGCACCAGAGTATCTGAAGGAAGCTGCTGAACAGTATGCAGAAGTCTGGCAGATTAATGAAGCAATGTTTGTTCATGGCAGTGGACATCGCAAAACTACACAACAACGTCATTATGAGAAACTCAAAGAGTATGCTGCTAAGTTGGAAGAATACGTGGAAAAAATCAAAATCTGTGGAGAAGATCGCAACAGCTACTCGAAAACAGATCATTCAGCCACTTTTATGCGAATCAAGACAGACTACATGGGAAATGACCAGTTGCTTCCAGCTTATAATGTACAGGTCGGTGTTGCAGATGAATATATTGCTGTTGTTGATGTAAATCAGTATCGCTCAGATATGGATTGTTTTATTCCATTAATGAACAAGTTTTATACTACATATGGCTTCTATCCGAAGTACCCAGTAGCAGATGCTGGATATGGTTCTTACAACAATTACATCTTCTGTGAGCAGCAAGGAATGGAAAAATATATGAAGTTTCCCATGTTCAAGAAAGAGACTACTGACAAGAAATACCATGAAGATCCATTTCGAGCAGTAAATTTTCCAATCGGGGAAGACGGAATCATGCGTTGCCCAAACGGGAAAAACTTTTATCTTCAGTATCGAAAAAACGTAAAAGGGAACAAGTATGGGCGTCAGGAAGAAGTGTATCAGTGTGAAGATTGCTCCGGCTGTCCATATGCAGAACAATGTAAAAAGACAGATAAAAACCGTACTGTACGGATCAACCGCGAACTTACAGCGATGCATCAGGAAGTGATAGAAAATCTCGAAAGTATCCAGGGAGCGCTTCTAAGGATGAACAGATCCATTCAGGCAGAAGGTACCTTTGGTATCATGAAAAACGACCGGTGGTACAAAAGAATTGTCCGAAGAGGAATAAAATCTGTATTGCTTGAAGTATTTCTCGTTTCTATCGGACACAATCTTTATAAATATCACAACAAACAGAAAAAAGTTGTAGCTGCCGCATAGGAGTTCATAATAGCATTCTTATGGGGTAAGGGGAATTATACCCTTTTTTATGTAATATAACTATTATTATAACCATAAGCAAAAGGACGCATGAAAAAACTCTCGTTTTTTCACACGCCCTTTTCCTCACAACACCTTATTCTGCCTGTATTTTTTCTGTTTCTTCCTGAATCTTCTTGATTCCCTCTTCTATAGCAATTTTACCAAGAACCATATCACAAATTGTTTTTCCTAATATTCGGTCATAGAACATCATGTTCGCATTTTCATCTACAATATTTGATAACTGTCTTCTATTTTTACTAATACGATAACTTTCCAAAACCCTTTTCTTCCACGGGTACAGTAGCTCAAGATCCTTATTTTCATAAAAATTTTTTCTATTAGAAATTCCTGCCAATACTGAATACAGTTTGTCATAAGCTGGACCACATACCCACTTTACAAACTCCTGTGCCTGTTCCTGATTCGAACTTCCTTCATAAATGCCAAGTCCCCAGCCTCCTGTTACCGGACATTTTCCTGCAACTGTCGCACATTCAATGTTTCCTGCTACTTTTGAATGTTCATAGTTATTCAGATCATACGCGTATGAATCATATAACTGTATCATAGCTGTCTTTCCATTTTTAAATTCTTCTGCCAGATCTTCCCATGACGTTATCCTTGCTTCCGGTCTTGTATACTGATACAATTCTTTATATTTTTCCACGGCAACCCTGAATTCTGCTGTGTCAGCATAACAATATCCATTTCTGATAATATCAGCATTATAGGTCCACAGACGATTCAAGAATTCAATACTATTATACAGATTTCCCTGGTTTATCATCGCAGATCCATACTGAACAGGTGACTTAGGATTGAATTCTCTGGTAAAAAACCTTGCAACATTCAGATACTCATCCTGAGTTTTCGGAACTTCCAATTTATATCCATACATTCGCTGAAATTGTATCTGAATGGCTTCATCTACAAATAAATCTCTCTGGTAAAACAACAACTGTGTACCTGTCAAAAATGGAAGTCCGTATAATTTTCCTTTTCTTCTACCACATATATCTACAATGCCCTCAATATAATCTTCAAAATATTCTTCATTTTCTTCCAGTTCACTGATATCTTTCAACAAATTTCTCTGAATCAAACTGTCCTTCCACAGAATATCGTACATAAAGATATCTATCTTAAGTCCTTTAATCCGTTCAGGATTTACAATGATATTCCACAAATCATGATATTCAAGACAATGATAAATAATATGTACATCCGTTTCCAGTTCATATATGTCTGAAATTTCTTTCAAAACTTTCGCCGTATCTGCATTCAAAATTGCAACTGTCAGACTTTTTTTATATTCCGGAAGTTTTCTTTTGCCGCTTTTATTGAGTGAATATGCAATTTCCTTAAACTCAGCTTCAATCTTCCCAATTGTCATCTGTCTTTTCCCACTTTTCAGACTTTCGAGAATTTTTTTTGCTGCTTCTTCCCCCTGCTTTAAAAAAGACAGGTCAATAATTCCTTCATACCGGTTTTCATCTTCCAGCCATTTTCCATTCTTAGCACAGACATAGTGTATTGCCTCTTCATATCCCAACATACGAGCTGCCTGAAATACTCCGCTTTCCATACACTTATTCCCTATAAAAATCACGTCAACCACTTCATTCTCATACAACAATTCACAAGTTGCCTTAAATCCAGCTTCTGCCGAATAATTCCCCACCAGCCTGTAATGCACCTGTAATTTACTATGCGCCGATACAATTTCAGCAATACTTTCCGAATCCAAAACCTCTGTTCCTAAAATCATTGCTATTTTCTTATATCCATTCTTCTCACACCATCTAAAAAATCGGTCCACAGCTCTTTTATAATCAATATAAATGACACTAATATTCTCCGATTTCATGATACATTTATCTAGAAGAACTACCGGAATGTTACTCCCATCAACCAGTTTTTCCCACTTTTTATTCGAATTTCCGGTCATAATAATCATTCCATCCACTCCGGTTTTCATAAGCTGAGAAATCTGCTTTTTCTCAAGAACTGCATTTTTTCCCGCCATTTTAATAACCAGACTATATCCCTCATTTTCTAATCTTCTTTCCAATGCTTCCAGGATCAACCCGGTCTCAGCATTTTCCAGATTTTCTACTACAACTCCAATCAAATATGTACACTTCATTTTCAAACTTTTAGCTTTTCCATTCAGTCTGAAATCTAATTTTTCAATTGCATTTTCCACTCTTCGGATAAGTTCCTCATTATTCGTTTTTCCATTAATCACATTGGAAACCGTTCCAATGGACACATTTGCTTCTTTTGCAACATCTTTTATTGTAGCCATATGTCCCTCCTCTCTAGTCATCGCTAATACGTAATACTGTTATTTTAAATCCCATTCCTCTAAAAGTAAAGCTATTTGCATTTTTTGTTTTTGTATATTATGCACAATTTATCACTTTCATTTTTGTAACATTTGTCTTTTCTGCGAATTTACAGGAGATCATGCACATGGTATTATAATATCAAGTTAAGGATAGCACTTAACGAAACCAAATAAGACGTTTTCAGTATTTTGATACTTTTTATTTTCATTTCTCCTTTAATGAAATTATTGGAAAAAGAGTTTACGACATTTCCCCCGATCATATGTCGTAAGCTCTTTTTCTTTTTCAGGATTTTCATACCGGTCTCCTCATGTTCGAAAATTTTTTATATTGACATTTACAATAAGCATTCCTAATTCCTTCTCAAAAACACATTTGTTCTTACACAGAAATCATTCGCACTCATTTTTTTGCATTTATGCAAATTTTATTATCAATTTCTAAATTCCAGATAACCTTTTGTATAAATTGATTTTTCCCCTGTTATTTTGCACAATTTTATTTTTCAAAGCTTTTTTCTTTTGTTTTTTTTGCGAATATACAAATTCCAAGCCTCTTGGTATTATAATATCAGCTTGAAGATAACAACTAGATAAGAATTCCTCGGTGGGGCGGCATCTTAGTCAGTCACAATTGCCCCACTCGATTAGGAATCAAAACCAAATAAGACGTTTTCAGTATTTTGATACTTTTTATTTTCATTTCTCCTTTAATGAAATTACAGAAAAAAGAGTTTACGACATTTCCCCCGATCATATGTCGTAAGCTCTTTTTTCATTCTACCCAACTCTTTTTCCATATATATTTTGCAGGATAAAAATCCCACTTTATTCCATCCGCCAACTAAATTATTCAAAACTTCTTTCTTATAAACTTTTACCACGTTTCCAGGCGTCAGCATTCCTTTTTCCGCCTCTCTTCTGTAGATCGCTACATGGTTCTGTCAAAAGAAAATGGAAATGTCAACACGGCATTTCCATTTTCTTTCAAAGCTATTTTTCTGTCTTTATACATTTTCTTGCAAGAATACAGATCACGATGGTAATGACCATATCCGGGAGTGTATTTCCAAGCGGAATATCCACATTCATCAGAATACGGTAAAGTATAAAACCGATCACCCAGATTACACCATTCATAACATCCAGAGATACTTCCAGGCTGTCCTTTCTCTTCAGAATGAAGAAATCCGCAATCTGGATTGCGATCATCGGCGCGAATACAGAACCGATCAGGTACAGGAAATCGGTAATGTTGTCCATCGGATAAATGATTGCTCCGATCATTCCGATCACAGTTACAACAATTGCTGCATATTTCCCATTGATTTTTGAAAATACTGACTCTGACGAAATTCCTGCTGAGTAAGCATCCAGGAAGGTTGTCGTAACGGTAGAAAATACAATGATCAGAAGTCCTGCTATTCCAAGTCCAGCTTTTACCATGATACTTGCAATATCAGACTCTCCTGTGTAAATTGCAGCGTTCATACCGATCACGTACATCCAACAACTGACAACTCCATAAACAACGGTGCTGACTGCGGTTGCTTTTACCGGTTCTTTTGCTTCTCTTGTATAGTCACTAATCAGTGGCAACCAGGAAAGTGGCATGGCAACAGAAAGCTCTACTGCTGCACCAAACGTCATGGCATCTCCGCCTGAGCCTGCTACCGATCCGTCACCAAAGATCACTCTGCTGAGTACCAGTGTCAGGATAAATAAAGCAGCCATTGCAACCGTATTGATCTTGCCAAGATTTGTGATTCCGATCACAATCCATAAGATGATCAGTGCACCGATCACCAGACACCATACCCATCTGCCGGTATGAAGAACACCATTTGCTGCAAGTGCCCCATCATAAATCATAATCGCTGTCCAGCCAACCAGCTGCAGCACATTCAGGAAGGAGAAGAAGATTCCTCCCTTCTCGCCAAAACTCATTTTTACTGTTTCCATTGCACTTCGTCTGGTCTTTCCACCAATTACTCCGGCAAGGAAAAGCATCATGCATCCTATGATATGACCAATAATAATCGCCAGAACTCCTTTTCCGAATCCAAGCGGCGCAAAGTAAGTACCGGTCAGGATCTCTGCAAGTGACACGCCTGCCCCAAACCAGATCAGTCCATTTTCAAAGATAGAGGTTCTCTTTTCATTCATACTTCTATTCCTCCACTTTGCTTTCTGTATATTCATTTTTAATTGCAAATCCGTGATTCATCGGACCACTGCCCTTACCAAGATCCAGCATTGCTGCAAGTGCTCCGGAAATATATTTCTTCGCACGTTCTACTGACTCATCCAAATCATATTCTTTTGCAAGATTTGATGCGATCGCACTGGATAAAGTACATCCTGTTCCGTGCGTGTTCGGATTGTCGATCCGCTCTCCGTAGAACCACTTATATCCACCATCTCTCCACAGCAGATCATTGGCATCGTTCAGTTGATGCCCACCCTTACAAAGAACTGCACAGTGATATTTGGTACCGATCTCTTCTGCTGCTCTTATCATATCCGCCTGCGACTGGATTTTCATACCTGCAAGCACTTCTGCTTCCGGGATATTCGGAGTCAGAACGGTTGCCATCGGAAGCAGGCAGCTCTTCAGCGCATCAATCGCTTCCTCGCTGATCAGTCTTGCTCCACTTGTTGCTACCATAACCGGATCAACTACAATATTTTTCGCATCATATTCTTTTAATTTGTCTGCGATCTTTGTGATCAGACCACTTGAAGATACCATTCCAATCTTCACTGCATCCGGGTAAATATCCGTGAAAATATTATCCAGCTGTTCTCCTAGGAATTCCGGCGTTACCTCCATAATTCCGGTAACTCCGGTTGTATTCTGTGCAGTAAGAGCCGTAATTGCGCTCATAGCATAGACTCCGTTACTGATCATTGTTTTGATATCTGCCTGGATACCTGCTCCTCCGCTTGAATCGCTTCCTGCAATTGTAAGTGCTGTTCTCATTTGACTCTCTTCCTCTCTTTTTCCATAATTGTCCTAAATATTTTGTATAAAAAGAATGTGCCTTGGCACATTCTCGCGCCGAGCACGGTCGCTTGCGACATTCTTCATCTTCGTGCGAGTGCGCATCTCCGGCACGCAGTGCCTTTTGTTTCATAGGAAGTTCCTTCGGAATTTCCTATGAAAAAATAAAGAATGTGCCTTGGCACTTTCCTAATATATAAGACAAAAGAGGAGCTTTCACTCATCCCAGAGTTCAAAGCTCCTCCATCTCATTCATTTATGTGTCTGATTATTTTGTGCTTACTTTTTCAGCAAGTGGATGCCATGCTGTCTCTACGACTTTATCTACAGTCCAGTCAGAGGTAATGATTCCTGCCGCAATGTAGTCCTTTGCAACAGCTTTAATTGTTTCCTTTGTATCTGCATTGGATACTGCCCAGTTCTGCTGATCAAGCATGTATTTTGTAAGCTCGATGTCACCAGATACCATACCCTCATCAAGCATGATCTGTGCAGCTTCGTCTTTGTTTTCTGCAATGTACATATATGCATCCATTACACATTTTGTAAGTACCTGAGAGATTACCGGATTTTCTTTTACGAATTTTCCGCTCATAGCCATTACGCAGCATGTTTCATCTTTGAAATCATCATCCCATGTGATAGAACGAAGAACTTTTAATGTTCCGTCATCTACGAATTTCTTTGCAAAACGGTCACTCAGAAGGCAAGCTTTGATGTCACCTGACTGAAGAGACTGGATTGCTGCACTTGATTCAACCTGTACACATGTTGCTGCATCCTGTTTCAATCCATCTGCAAGGAAGAAACGGATGATCATGTTGTGTGAAGATCCACCGATCGGGCTATCCATGCCAACAGTTGTGCCTTCCAGGTCTTTTGTTGATTCAATTCCTGAATCGGCAAGTACATATAATGATTTGCATCCTGTCTGCGCACTTCCTGTAAATACGATGTCCATTCCGTTTGTGATCGGAACTAACATATGTGCAATATGGTGTACTCCAAACTGAGCTTTTCCAGTTCCAAGTGCTTCTGTGATTTCAGTACCAGCTGCGATCTGAACATCTAATCCCCAATTATCATAGTATCCGAGTGCTTTTGCCATGCTAGGTCCTGATGTACAGTCACCGCCATCATATTCGGCTGTGATGGTTGTTCCCCATGCCGGCTCTTTTTTCATTGCTTCTTTAATTTCATCATCTGACATTTTTGTGATATCAGTCACTTCTTTCTCTGTAGAAGCTTCCTGTTTTTTGGAATCACTTGTGTCTTCCTTCTTTTCTGATGAGCTTGATGAACCGCCACATGCAACCAGTGATACGGTCATTGCGCATGCAAGTAACGTTGCAAACAATCTTTTTTTCATAATTCTTTTCTCCTCTTCGTGTTTTTACTTTGTTGCTTTTATATTTATCTTTCAATAAATATCCATTTAATGATCTGTATGATGCTTCAGATCAAGCATCTTCAGAATCCTGTTCCGATATGCCTGGAACTCTTCGCTGTCTCTCTGCTTTGGTTCAGCCAGTTCAATCGGTATATCTGCCTTTACACGTCCCGGTCTTGGCTCCATAACCAACACTCTTGTTCCCATATAAATTGCTTCTTCTACATCATGTGTAACCATGACGACCGTCTGTTTCTGTTCTCTCCAGATATTCAGGATCTCATCCTGCATATTCATTCTGGTAAATGCGTCCAGCGCGCCAAGAGGCTCGTCCAGAAGCAGAATATCCGGATGATTGATCAGCGATCTTACCAGCGCCACTCTCTGCGCCATACCTCCGGAGAGCTGATGTGGATAGTCTTTTCGGAAATCTTCAAGTCCTACCATTTTCAGCATATGCTCTACCAGTTCTTTATCCTGCTTTTTCTGCATACGCAAGCTGAAGGATACATTCTTCTCTACCGTAAGCCACGGAAACAATGTTGCTTTCTGGAATACCATTCCACGATCCGGTCCGGCTCCAACAATCGGTTTTCCGCCAAGTCTGATCTCACCGGTAGTCGGTCTGATCAGTCCTGCGATCAATCGCAAAATCGTTGATTTTCCACATCCACTTGTTCCAACAATACTGACAAACTCACCCGGCTGGATCGTCAGATTCACCTCTGCCAGCGCATGTGTGATCTCGTTACTGTCTGTCTTTGCAAAACTCTTTGTTACTTTGTCAAACTCCAGGACACGCCCGTGTCCCTGCTTCTCATCCACTGATGCCATCTTATTTCACAACTCCTTCCTGCCAGCGAAGCACTATTCTCTTGATCACATTCAGTATAAAGGTAACTGCTGTGAAAATAAGACAAATTAAAACGATAGCTGCATACATTTTAGAATAGATCGCCCATGATTTCTGCCACTGGATATACCATCCAAGACCTGCCTCGGCTCCCATCATCTCAGCAACCAGAAGTGCTGTACAGGCAGAACTCATTCCCTGTGTCATCCCCTGAAGAATGTTTGGCATTGCATGTGGGATTGCCACCCGGAATACCAGCTGGTGCCCTTTGGCACCTAATGTTCTGGCCGCTTCCAGATATGCCTTGTCTACATTCTGGATACCGGTTGACGATGCGATCGTAAGTGCAAACCATACACCAAGAGCGATGATAAATACACTTCCTTTAAACAGTGAGGATACCAGAACCATGATGATCGGGATCCATGTTGTGGAAGGGATCGGTCCAAGCATCTTAATGATCGGTGAAACCCAGTAGTTAATCCTTTTGCTGTATCCACAGGCAACACCTGTGATCAGTCCAAGGATCGCTCCGATAAAATATCCCGTGAATAATAATCGCAGTGAGTACAATGTACTTTTCAATAACAGTGCCCGGTCATCAATGATCGCACACAAAATCGTATTCACACATGGGAAGAACGGCTGTTTTAAAATACCTGTCTTAACCGTCAGAAAATCATACAGCATAATTACCAGTATGATCACAGAGTAAAGCGGTGCTTTATGACGTACTTTTGCAAAATAGCTTTTATTCAGTAATCCTCTCACTACCATGATCAGATATAATGCCAAAAAAAAGCAGACGACAATAGTAAACACATGCGGATTAAAATTCTGAACGGCATCCGGCATCAGATAATATACTAAAAACATAATTATCGCTGCAAAATACGGACAAAAACAAATTACCACATCCAACATATGTTGCATCTTCGTCTTCGGAGCACTTTCCATTTCTAGCAACTCTTCTCTCGTAAGCTGTCTTTTACTCTCCATTTTTCATTTGACTCCTTTGTAAATTTTTACCATTTCCTTTAAATGCTTTTTAACTATATCAGCATTTTGCACAAATGTAAAATTGTTATTTCTTATATGCAATTTGATTTATTACAATTTTCTATAGTTTTTATCTGGTAAAAGTAAACTTATTAACCATAAGTATGTTATACTAAATACAATAAATTTTTAAAGGAGATATGAATTATGAATTCACAAAAATTATCCGGAGCAGTTTCCTGTCTTGCAGCAATTCTTATTCTTGCAGCAGATAAGATCTTTGCCCCAGTATGCAAAGGAACCATGGAACTTGCAAACGGAGGAGAATGCATGATGCGGTGTCATTATTATGGAATTACACTGTTTCTTTTCGGTCTGCTCCTGCTTGCAGAATCCGTTCTTCTTTTCTTCGGAACACACGATTTTAAATTACCGGTTGTCATCATTATCACTGCTGTTCTGATCCTGCTTCTTAGCAATACTTCAATTGGCATTGGTATTTGTGCCAAGGCAGGTATGATGTGCCACAAAACTGCTCTTTGGGGAAGAATTGGTGCCGTTCTGGCAATCATCGGTGCCGGAATCAGTCTTTTTGTACATAAATCACAGATGCCACAGGCGAATTAGGATTCACGCAACAACATTTCAAACAGAATATCTGATTACCTTTCCTGTAATCTATAATCAGGAGTCAAAACTTTCTGTGTACGCAAAGAAGCCGGAGTCTGACCGATAACACAACTGCCTATATTCAGGCTTTTCTGTTATCAGCCAGATCCCAGCTTCTTTTTTCGCTCTTTAAAGTGTTTCTGCCACTTTCATATTTGCAATCAGTCCCCGCAGCTGAATCAATGAAGAATATCCATCAGTACAATCATCAATCTTTCCATTTGCCGCAGGATGGAAATAGCGTCCTTCCTTCTCCGCTCTCTTTCCCTCGGCAATTGCTTCTCTCAAAATCTCCCTGTCTTCTATCCGTCTTTCTTCCGGGATTTCATTGATGATGAGCATTGGTGGCTTTACCGTTTCTGCACTGTTTTCTGCCTTTCCCTGCAGTTCAACTTTTTCTCCACAAAATACATAGCCGGTACAGTAATTTCTTTCTGTTCCGATCACCTTCACTCCGTGCGATATCAGCCAATCGATCGTTGCTTTCCGGTCCAGCATATCTTTTGGTCCCGCCGAGATCAGGACCACCGGAATCTGCTGAAGAGCCGGAAGATCTGGGCAGAGTTCTTCTCCTTTGATGTCCCCGATTCCACCCATTCCACAGGTAATTGCAACCGGAATTCCCATTTTCACACAGACTGCCATTGTCCCGGAAGCGGTAAGTGCGCCTGATTGCTTTTCCACTAATGCCTTTTCCAGCAGATCACAGTCAATTCTTGGATAAGCGGCTGCCCGGCTTCTAAATTCAAGAAACTCATCGATATCCCCGATCCTGATTTCCCCATGATCAATCCAGGTGATCTTTTTTCCCGGATCTTGCCATTCTTTTTTTATTGTTTCATTTGATACCGATTTTAATCCATGTGTCAATAATGCTGATTCTACTAAATATTCCATCTGTTGTTATTCCACCTTTCTCCTTCTGGATATCAATCCCGTACTTTTTCTCATCATATCATACTTTTCCAGCTCAAATTAAAAAACCGGATAAAAATTTGCATTTCTACCCGGTTCCTGTATTATTTCAACAATTGCATCAGCTCTTCAAAAAAGCTTTTTGAGGTTTCTTCTGAAATCGTATAATCTGACGTTATCTCTTTAATGATCTTTTTCAACCATTCGTCCCATTTCATAGTCCACCTTCTTTTCCGCCAAAGGCTTCTATTTTGTATTGTCTACCGCATCCTCCACCAAAGAGTAATCGGCATTATCGCCCACAACATCTGCGTACAGATCATCCAGTGTCGGGTATCCATAATATTTCCATACCATGCTGGAAATACCATCTGTCTTTGCATCAGTCTTGATCTTAAAGAAATTTCCAGGTGTTCCACAGTCAGACAGATCAATATCTGTATTTCCTTCCCCGTCTGCAAGAATTGTTCCATAATGCATATACCAGTAAACATCATTCACCTTGTCATAAGATCCATCATCATTACTGTACTGATCCCGTACTTTTACATGATAAATAAGATACAGTTCATTTCCATTGCCCACAACAGGCTCCAGCAGATAATCTCCCATATAAGTAAGGCTCTCCAGAGATTCGGAATCTACCCAGCTGCTCTCCACATGATCATTGTATTCCTGTTCCGCCCGGTCCTTCATTTGCTGCATTGTATCATCATCGATGTCACTGGCTGATGTGATATAATACCACAGTCCTTTTACGGTATATTCTTTTTCCCATTTTTCCGGCAGCTTTCCTATGTTGGCGGCATAGCTGTCTGCCATAGATTTATCCAGATATACTTTAATCTTGTCTCCGTTTGCCAATGTTCCATTTGATGCATCTGTCTGAAAATCGGCAGATGTAAGATCAGATCCTGTATAATCAAATGAAACGGCTCCTCCCGGGCTTATTCCGTTAAATGATACCTCCAGGTCTTTGAATGCATCAAATGTCTTAACCTCTTCCAGCCCTTTGACTTTATAGGTTTTATTTTTATATTTCAGGTTGCATTTCACATATTTTGCATAATCTTTATTGACATTCCAGTTGTATTTGACTTTATCTTTGTTGGAAAGATTGCTGTCCGATTTCATTTCCACACTGACATAGGATTGCAGTACCGCTACCGGTGATATAGAATCTGTATTTTTTCCATACTGTTCTTCAAATTCTTTTGTAAACTTCAGTCTGGAATCATATTTTTTCTGAATCTTCTCCCAGTCGATCTGCGGATATACATTTCCATATCCGTTATATCCTGTTGTTTCAAAGGTGACATACTTGTTCAGATCGATTGTTCTTCTTGCACGCGATATCAAAAGCCCTGCTGCGATCACTACAACGACAACCGCACATGCCAGACCGATCAGGAACTTGTTCAGTCCTCTTGATTTTTTATGTGTGAGTGATTTTGTTTCTGCTGTACTTGTTAGCGTCTCTTCTGTATTCTGGGCGACCTCTTCTTTCTGCTCTTCTGCATTCTGGACAGCCTCTTCTTTCTGCTCTTCTGCATTCTGGACAGCCTCTTCTTTCTGTTCTGCTACATTTTTAGCAGGTTCTTCCTGTTCCAGTGGTTTTCCGCATGTTGCACAGAATCTTGAACCATCTGGATTCTCAGTTCCACAATTTTTGCACCTCATATCTCTTTTACATCCTTTCTGTATGCTATATTTTTCTCGTTTATATTATTAAGACGAGTCAAAATCTAGTTTGGTTTTAAAAACAAGAAAAAATTTTTATTTTTTTAATAATGACTGATCTGGTTGATGATCTCATGGTATGAAACAGCTTCATTGCCCAGTGCTTCCGGCTTTCTGTTTCCAAACAATTTCTTTAATTTCTTTTCATATTTCTTATTTGTGACTTCTTTTCCATCCCATTTATACCGGAAAACATAGTCTCCGTTTTCATCATACTCCGGATTCGTATTATCTTCCATTCTACATTCGCCATCGCCGATCTGTAACCATTCCCCATCTTTGATTTCAAAAACGCGGTCATAAAAAACACCCATATTTCCGTCATTGTTGTCCAGTACATTGCCGCCCGGAATATACCACATCCCGATCCGGTAGATCTCTTCTTCCCGGATTCCATCCGGTGTACAGGTCGCTACGGTCGCACCATCCGCCATGCAGGATCCAACCCGCACGATCTCGGGTACATCATCTCCATTCATGTCAAAGAGTTCAAACCTTGTGTCATCACTCCACTTTCCAACCCAGTCTTTGTAAGCCGCCTGCCATTCTTCTTTAGTAACTTTCTGCTCTTTTGCCTGGTGGATATGATATCCCGCAACAGCACCTCCGCCGATCACTGCCGCTCCTACAGCTCCGGCAACAGCCTTTGTACCGATGATTTTCCCGGCTGCTTTTCCTGCCGCACTCTTTACAATCTTTCGTCCGGCTGCCTGCCCGTTCTTTACCGGATCTGTCTTCCTGATTCCACTTTTACCCGAACCGGTATTTCCGCTTGTGGGTGCACTTCCGCTTTTTACGATGCCGGCACCCTGTCTCACCAGTTCTTTTCCAAATGAACCAGGCACCGATATCGTCTGCTCGCCCTCTCTGAGCATCCAGAGTATAAACGGAAGCGGCGCTACGCTGTATAATTTTGTTCCTTTTCTTTCCAGTTCTTCTACATCATTTCTGATCTTTTTCCGGGCATAATTCAGTCTGCTCTTTACTGTTCCGGTCGAACATCCAAGTGCATCTGCAATGTCTGAAACCGACAATTCCTCATAATAATACATCAGCACACACAGCTTCTGATCTTCTGGCAGACCGTCCAGAATTTCTTTCATCAATCGCTTTGTCTCTGCATAATCCACGGACTCTTCCGGTGAAAATGTCAGATTCTCATCTGCAATTGTATCTTCAAATTCCCGGTCATCATCCCCTGTCGGTATATCAGAAAATAGCTGCGGCTTCTTCTTTTTCAGCCAGTCTTTACATTTGTTTGCCACAATGCAGTTGAACCAGCTTTTCAACCGCTTTGGATCCTCAATCTGCTTCAGATTACGGAATGCAGAAATATAGGCATCCTGCATGATATCCATTGCATCCTGCTCATTTTTCACCATCTGAAGTGCGATTGCAAACCCTTGCACATAAGTCAGATTGTAAATTTTCTCCAGAGCGTTCTCTTCTCCGGCGACAGCTTTTTCTATCATCTCTTTCAGATCATTTTTTTCTTGATAATTGACATTCTTCGCTCCACAGTTTCCGCAGAATTTCTGATCACTCCTGATTTCTTTCCCACATCTGGTGCAATACATGTTTTCTGTCCTCCAGTATATTATCCGGTCGTTCTTTTACCTGTAACTTAACAGTTCGCTGATGTGCAGTCCCAAATCTGCATCCGGCTTATCGTATACACAAAAAACCGGACAGAACAACTCCTATCCGGCTTTTTGCATATACTCTTTCATTTTTCACATTCTGACCTGCGTTTCATCATTCGCTGCTTTGCCTTCTAGTTTTCCTCAGTTGCCTTATCGTCTTCTATTTTTGTTCCACAGTTTGTACAGAATACAACACCCTCTTCCAGTGGCTTTCCACAGGCTTTGCACACTTTCACTTCTGCCTTTTCCTCCGGTTGTTCTGCCGGTGCTTCCAGTGCCGCTCCACAGTAAATACAGAATTTACTTCCCGGATTCACTTTTTTTCCACACTGCGGACAGATCTCTTCTGTCGATAATTTTTCAATCATCTCTTTATTGGCTGCGATCTCATCCTGCAGAGACTTGATCTGTGCGGCAAGCTCCGGCATCTTTTCCATGCATTCATCTCTGTAATTGGCATAATATGTACTGCCTATCTGATAAATGACTTTTTCAATTTCTTTTTCTTTCGTCTTATTTAAATTTGTCAGGCGGAAAATCTCTGTCGTATCTTTTGCCTTCTGTGATAAATCCTGACCGGTTTCTGTCAGGCTGCTTTTCAGATTATCAAAAAATCCCATTTGTCTCATTCCTTTCTGTAAATTTTATCTTACCACTTTTCTTGCATTTATCAATAAGCAATTTACAGCTTCTTTACAATCTTTAAAAATCATGATTCAAAAAAATCAAACACTTTCTTCCAATATTCTTCCGCAATCGTATTTTCCGCATTGAATATCTCATGTTTGGACTCTGGGAACTTCACAAGCTCGGCACTTTCCGGTCTGTTCTTGTTTAGTTTTCGCACAAAACGTTCCTGCGCTGCATTCGACACCAGATTATCCTTGCCTGCCGAAAAGAGCATGACAGGTGCTTCGATCTTCTTCCATCCGGTCTTTTCCAGATACCGGTTCAGACGCATTGCATTTCCGAGCCATCCATAAGACGGTGCGTTCAGATGATAATGGGCTTCCTTCGTCCTTTTTTCTTCATAATACTCAAATCTCGGACGGGAAAGGGAGCAGCTCTCTTCAAATTTTCCTGGCTCCTTGTATGGCTTCTGACCGACTACATATTTTTTGTTCCTTCCCATCTTGCAGGATGTCTTTGCGATCGCCTTTGCCACATGCCACGGCACCCCTCCGGTCAGTGGGCGGATCATCGGTGACGACAGAATTACCTTCTCAAACATTTCCGGTACTCTTGCCGCAACTGCTGCCGCAATTCCGCCTCCCATAGAATGTCCGTACAGATAAATCTTCATCCCCGGATTCTCCTCTTTTGCCTTCTTGGTTACAAAGATAAAGTCCTCTACATAACGTTCAAAGCTGTCCAGATGCACCAGGGATTCATCTTCTGTCAGACGATAGCTGAAGCCATGTCCGCAGTGCTCCGGAAGATATACGCTAAAACCTTCTTTTGCAAAATAATAAGCGATCTCCTTATATTTTTCCGCGTTTTCAATAAATCCATGTGACAACATCACAACCGCATGTGGGTTCTCCGGAACATAATGCATACAGTGGATCTTCTGCCCTGCATGTCTTTCCAGATAGAATTCCGTTCCGATAGATACAAGATACGGTTCTACGATGGTCTGCATTTCTTCTTTGTAGTTACTTTCCTGTAAAATAGGTGTCTGCATGTGTGATAACCTCCCCGATAGATTTTGGTTCGTACTTTTTATTTTCTGATATGATTATAGCAGAGAGGGGAACTCTCTGCTATAGGATTTCTGTATACAGTTCTTTAAAGTTGTTTAAAATTATAAAGTTGCGCTTTTTCCACTTACATAATTCAGCAATCGCATTAAATCTGTAATCGTTACGTTTCCATCTCCATTGATATCCGCTGCATGACTTTCGAATATCCTTTGGCTTAAATATCGTATACATCACAAGTTAATTATAACAGAAAGAAAGACCTTGAGTTCATTATAAACTCTTGGCCTTTCTTTTTTGGGGGACTATTCTTTTTTCACAGCCCCTTTCTCTCCACATTTAGTGATGTCCTGCAATCAATGCCTCAATTTCTTCCGGTCGTGGCATCACCCGCAATGCTCCCTTACGTGTTGTGATAATTGATGCGGCAGCATTTGCATAAGTCAGCATTTCCTTTAAATTTTTCTCAGTCAGATTTTCTAGTCCATGTTTACATATGTAATGCAAAACACATGCACAAAATGTATCTCCGGCACCAGTTGTTTCTATTGTATTTTCGTTTATAAAAGGTGCTTTTTCAACCATCCTGTCCTGATAATAAGCTCTACTGCCTTCTTTTCCCATAGATACCAGGATAAGCGGGATATCATATTTCTCCCTAATCCATTTTACAGCCTCTGTATAGTCATTTTTTCCTGTCAGCCACTGAATTTCATTATCTGAAATTTTCAGGATATGACACTGTCCCAGACCATACAATACCTGCTCTCTTGCCTCATCCATTGAATTCCACAGTGGCTCACGTATATTAGGATCAAATGAAATGATCGCACCAGCCTGTTTTGCAATTGCAACTGCTTTTTTTGTCGCTCTGCGTACTTTCTCATGTGTCATAGACAGGGTTCCAAAATGAAAAATCCGTGTCTCAAGAATTAATTCCTCTGGAATTTCCTCTTCTGTCAGCATCATATCCGCTCCCGGATCTCGATAAAAAGAGAAATCTCTGTCTCCATCCGGATAAGTATGAACCAATGCCAATGTCGTATGTACTTTATCATCTTTTCTCAGACCGGTCACATTGATTCCAATTTCTTTAATTGCATCTTCCAATTGCTTTCCAAAAAAATCATTTCCTACTTTTCCAATAAAAGCCGTTTTGTGTCCCAACTTCGTTAACATTGCCAGAACATTGCATGGTGCCCCTCCCGGATTTGCCTCAAACAATGGGTTTCCCTGGCTACTAATACCATTTTCTGTAAAGTCAATCAGCAATTCCCCTAAAGCTACTACGTCCATTTCTTATTCTCCTGCTTTTTACATTATAATATCATGCTTTTCAACACTCATTGTCATTTTCTTATCGCTGAAAAAATAAATATCTTTCGCATTCAGAGGCGTACAGATTGCAGTGGTCGCCGTCTGCTGTCCATCATTGATAAAAAGTTCGATCGAATGATAATCCAGGATAAAACGCATCTTTTTAAGCCCTGCCGGATCCTCAATTCTGAATTTTCGTACACATACCACATCTTTTGTAACACCGCAGTATGTACGGTCGATTTCCAGAAGTCTGGTTTCCTTATTATAGGTATAACTCGTTTCATACTCACTATCTGCTGCCAGTTTGATAGAAAAGATTGTATTTTCTCCATCTTCCAGTGTCACCGTAAGATCAATTGTGCGTCCCTCTACTCCTGCAAGCACTGTCTCGCCTTCGATTTCTGTGTGTTCATAGCAACATGGATTCTGATAATAATTTTCCAGTTCTTTCACCGGATTCTGCCAGATACGGTTTTCTTTTATCTCCAATTCTCTCGGAAATGTCATCATTCCCTGCCAGTCCTGCGAATTCGGTATCACACAGGCATCCCATGATTTCATCCATGCGATCATGATCCGTCTGCCATCCGGAAGTTCTGTTGTCTGTGGAGCATAGAAATCCATACCATAATCAAGTGTATGCGGCTGTTCTTTGCTGAATCTGCATCTGTTTGCATCGTAGTCTCCCAAAAAATACACCGAATTATGTCCATTGTGAAACTCATATTTCCGCGCCTTCATATCCTGTGGCGAACAGATCAGCACATGTTTGTCTTTTAAAGCAAAGAAATCCGGGCATTCCCACATCGTTCCTATATCACCATTTTCATTTGATGCCAGAATTGTCTCAAATTTCCAGTCTGTCAGATTTTTGCTCGAACAAAGCACAACTTGCCCAACCTGATTATCATTCTTATTTCCAACGATCAGATAATAGGTATCGTTTTCTTTCCAGATCTTCGGGTCACGGAAATCAATCCGGCTGCATCCTTCCGGAAGCATCTCACCTGTCACAACCGGATTCTTTTCATACTTTACGTAATCTTTTCCATCACCAAATGCAATACACTGATTCTGCCGTTCCTGCTCACTTCCATCTGCCTGCTTTACTCTGGTAACTCCGGTATATACAAGTACATGCTTTCCATCTGCTTCGATCGCACTTCCGGAAAAACATCCTGCCTTATCATATTCCTGATCCGGTGCAATCGCTGCCGGAAGCTGCTCCCAGCGGACCATATCATCAGTCACACTATGTCCCCAATGCATTGGTCCCCACTCTCTCTGATATGGATTGTACTGATAGAACAAATGTATTTTCCCATCATATACGGAAAAACCATTCGGATCATTGATCCATCCGGTCGGTGCCGTAACATGGAACAGTGGTTTGGTCGTTTTCTTTACATACACTTGTTTTTCTGTCTCATAATTTCTTGCTTTTTCTAACATCTCACTCATGCATTTTCTCCTACTACTTATTCTCTTCTGAAAGCGATTTCTGGTACTGGTCGAAATATTTCTGTTTAATAGCCAGATAATCGGAAAGTCCGTACTTTTCCATTTTATCAAGGTAAGAATCCCACTCTTTTTCGATTCCACCATTTAAGATCCAGTCGGCTTTCTTCTGCTCTGCATATTTTTTGATGTTGGTATCATACTGTGACACTTTATTGGTATCTTCGATACTCATGAATACATTTGGATATACATATTTGCTGTTCATATCTTTCAGATATGTTTCATGCATATTGTCCAGACGCCATTTTGCATCCTCCGGCTGTGTCACATATACACCATAATACTCATTGAGTACCGCAAGCGGTCCATTAACCGACTGTGCTTCACGGACTTCTACCGGTGACTGCTCTCCAAGATCAAGATGTTTCAACATCTTTTCTCCGTTTTCATTCGTAGACATCTCAAAAATATTGAAAGAATCTTTCTCTCCATAGCTTCCCCAGTTGTTCTGCGGTGACTGCAGCGGTGCATACATCTGATCGATCCAGGCAGCTGCAAGTGCTGTGTCTTTGCAGCTGGTCGTCAATACACATCGTCCCCGGTCAAATCCACTGGTCTCACTGTTATTCTGTCTCGTAATGTTTGTCACTCCGGTCGGCCCCGTCAGTGCCGGAAGCATTACATAATCCGTATTATTATCAATATTGGCAATGTCCCAGGTAAAACAGAGACCATATCTGTGATTTTTTCCTTTTGCCACGTAGGTAGACCATTCCTGTGTAAATGCTTCCGGATCCACCAGATCCTCTGTTACCAGTTTATGCAGCCACTCAATGCCTTCTTTATAGCCCTCCTGAACGGTTGTATAGATAACCTCTCCATCATCCGTTACAGAAAAATGATCTCCTGTGTCTCCATATCCTTCCCCAAATCCATTGATCAGGATTGCCGGATCCTGATCTCCATTATTGATAATAAATGACATCGGAATCACATCACCATCAATCTGGAATTCTTTCTTCAGATCATCTGCATGGTCACGGAATGCGATCAGTACCTGTTCCAGTTCATCTGTTGTAGTTGGTACTTCCAATCCCAGATAATCAAGCCATTTCTTATTGATATATGGAATATCTCCAATCGCCTGAATTGCTTCCTTTCCAGCTCCAAGCTGCTCGATCCACGGGAATGAATAAATGTGACCATCCGGTGCGGTACACATCGTACGGTACTCCGGATATTTTTCAAATACAGCCTGCAGATTCGGCATATATTTATCGATCAGATTTTCAAGCGGGATAATGATTCCCTGCTTTGCATAACGAAGCAGATCATAATCACTCATTCCTGCATTAAACAGCCCATCCGGAAGATTTCCGAACTGAGCCAGCGCAAGGTTCTTCTTATCCGAGAACTGATCCGCCACAAAACAAGTCCAATCGATATGTACGTTTGTCTCTTTTTCAAGTCTCTTAAAAATGATACGCTCATTCGGATTCTGCGTTGATGTTGCAGGAGCATTTGTAATGAATGATAATTCAGCTTTTTCTTTCAGTGGAAACTGAACCTCTGATACCGGAGTATCCGGATTGGTTTCCGCCTTCATCTGCTCTTCTTTTCCACATCCTGCCATCCCAATTATAATCGAAAATGTCAAACCTAATGCCAACACTCTTTTTCTATTTTTTTTCCACATATCTGCATATTTCCTTTCTGACTATCCCTTCACAGAACCAACCATAATTCCTTTATCGAAGTATTTCTGGAAGAATGGATACATTACCAGCAATGGTAAACTTGACACAACGATAGTTGCATATTTCAGCTGTTCTGCTACTTTTGCCATCTCTGCTGTACTCTGGATATCTGCGATCATTCCCGGCTGAGGTGTATTCTGAACGAGGATCGATCTGAGAACCAGCTGCAGTGGCTGCAGGTTTGCATCATTTAAATATATCATCGCATCAAAGTAGCTGTTCCACATTCCAACAAATGACCACAGTGCCAGTACTGCGATAATCGGTTTGCATACCGGAAGCATAACCTTGAAAAAATGTTGGATTTCCGTTGCTCCGTCAATTGCGGATGCTTCACGCAGTTCTTTCGGAATAGACTGGTAATAGGTTCTTGCAAGAATCATATTCCAGACATTAAATGCACCAGGGATTAAAATTGCCCAAATCGTATTTACCATGTGCAGCTGATTGATCAAAATAAAAGTCGGAATCATTCCGCCACCAAAAAACATTGTGATCAGAAAGATTATATTAAAGAATTTTCTTCCTACAAATTCCTTTTTTGACATCGGATACGCTGCAAGTAAAGTTACAAAGACGGAGATCGCGGTAAATGCAATTGAATACAAAAAAGAATTCAAAAAGCCCCGCCAGATCATATCATTTTCCAGCACACGCCGGTATGCATCTAACGTCCAGTCTTTTATATGAAAACTTAATCCCTGGTTATTTAATACGGTCGGATCCATAAAGGATGCCAGAACTACATAGATCAGCGGAATTAAAATTGAAAGAACAAATACCCCAAGGAACACATATGCAATTCCCAAAATGATTTGATCTGTTCGTGAATATTTGATTTTCTTTGTTCCATTCATTTCACGTTCCTCCTATAATCCTTCACCATCATTCAGCTTCTTTACTACCCAGTTTACAAAAATAAGTAAAATCACATTGATTACAGAGTTAAACAGTCCAACTGCTGTCGAATATCCATAATCTCCGTTTAATAGTCCGATCCGGTATACATAAGTCGATAATATTTCAGATGCCGGTAAGTTCATATCTGTCTGCAGCGCATATGCTTTTTCAAAACCAATACTCATAATATTTCCTGCCTGTAAGATAAACTGGATCACAATAATGTCTTTGATTGCCGGAAGTTCTACATACCAGATCTGCTGCAGCAGATTTGCTCCATCCATACGTGCTGCTTCTTCCAGTTCTTTGCTCGCATTCGATAGTGCTGCAGTATACATGATCGAAGCCCACCCGGCTCCCTGCCAGATTCCACTTGCAATATAGATTGTTCGAAATGCAGCAGGCATCGTCATCCAGTTCGTGCTGATTCCCAAAAGTTTATTCATAGGTCCAACCGGTGACAAAAACATACGGACCATTCCGCAAAGTACAATAACAGACACAAAGTTTGGAGCATAGATCAAAAGCTGAATCTTCTTTTTGATCCCCTGTTTGCGGATCTGGTTAAGCAAAAGAGCCAAGATGATCGGAACCGGAAATCCCCAAAGTAATCCATAAATGCTCAGTTTCAATGTATTAAGCAGGTAATTCATAAAATCCGGTGAAGATAAAAACCGCTTAAAATACTCAAGTCCTACCCATGTACTTCCAAATACGCCCTTGATAACGTTATAATCTTCAAACGCAATCAGCAGTCCCCCCATTGGAAGATACTTGAATATAATGGTTAATATAAGTGCCGGCATCAGGAAAAACACATATAACTGCCAATTTTTCTTTACATAAGCCAGCTTACTTGCCATCGTTCGTTTTCCCATTGCCCTGGTTTGTTTCTGCATCCTTTTCATGCAACTATTCCTCCATTCCCTTTGTCCTTCTCGCTGTATAACCGGTAAAGTAACCGGTTATTTTATAACTGAATAGTACCATATAATAATCTCTCTGTCAATGCTTTTGTTCGCAAAAGTTACCGGTTACATAACTGGTTATTTTATAGTTGCCTTTTCGACTTTTAGTTGCTATACTATGAATAAGAATTTTTAAAGGAGTCTATTGATCTTATGGCCAAGAAACAAGTTACATTTGCTGACATTGCTGAATATACCAATTTTTCAAAAACAACAATTTCCAGATATTTTAATCACCCTGATTCTCTGACACTTGAGAATCAGGAAAAAATATCACAGGCACTTGATGCTTTGGGATATAAAAAGAATAAACTGGCAAAAGTTTTAGCAAATGGAAAAAGTGAATTTGTCGGTATTATTGTACCAAATCTCTATCTGCACTATTATTCTGAGATGCTTACGCAGTTACTTTCCAGTTATTCAGACTATCATTATAAGTTTCTTGTTTTTGTCAGCGATCGTGGTCCGGAAGAAGAAGAACAGTATATTGATGAACTTATGGCATATCAGATTGAAGGACTTATTGTATTGAGTCATACACTTTCTTCTGAGAAGCTGGCATCTTATCAGATACCAGTCATTGCCATCGAAAGAGAAGCTAAGTATATCTGTAGTGTAACAACCGACAACTATATGGGTGCACTACAGGCAACAAATCTCCTGATCCGCGATAAATGTGATATCCTGGTTCATATCAATGTCAATGTTCCCGATTTTGTACCGGCATATAAACGAATTCTAGCATTTAAAGAAACCTGTCAGGAACATAACGTTCCTTATGAACTGAATCTGAATGTAGCCGGAGATTCTTATCAGGATATCTTTGCACAAATGCATCGTATTTTTACGGACATCGACGAAAAATATGCTGATAAAAAGAAAGGTATCTTTCTTGCAAATGATACCTATGCCAATATGTTTCTTAATCTTATTTTTCAAAAATATGGTTATTTCCCTGACACATACGAATTGGTAGGGTTTGACAATTCTCCGATTGCAAGTGAAGCTATCCTTCCAATCACAACCGTTGGACAGCAAATCGATCTGATTGCCAAAACCTCCATGGAACTGCTTGTACAGCAAATGGAAGAACGTAAAAAGCGAAAACCTGTACCACTTGCCATACCCATTCATAAACAAATTACCCCTGTACTTATTCGTAGAAAAACAACAAGTTAATACGGCATTACTCCCATTTCTTAACGATTCGAAAAAAGTGCATGCAGCCGTCAGGCCACATGCACTTTTGCATTTTCCTATCTTCTATTCCGCCAGCACTTCTTCCGCAATATTTCTGGCATGGTCGGAAATTCTTTCCAGGCATACCAGAGAATCAAGGAATACCACTCCGGCTTCTGTGTTACACTGCTGGTTGGTAAGACGCTTGATATGCTTTGCGCGGAGGGAAATCTCCAGCCCGTCTGCCTCTGTTTCTTTCTCGATGGTCTTTAACGCACTTTCGCGATCATTGGACTCAAAGGCTTCCAACGCATACAGATAACTTGCAATGCAGACATCCAGCATCTTGTTCAGATGTTCCACTCCAACCTCAGAGAAATCCACCTGCTTTTCCAGCAGTGATTCCGCGAACTCAGAAATGTTTTCGCAGTAATCACTGATACGTTCCATATCCGACACGATCTGGAGCATATGCGCCACCTCTTCATGCTCACGTTCATTGATCTGCAGAGTCGACAGCTTGATCGCATAGGATGTGATACCGGCACTTAACCGGTCTACCTTGCTTTCTTCTTCCTTCAGGAACGCAATCTGTTCTTCTTTTCGTTCGAACATAACTTTTCTTGCAACCTCCAGAGAATCCGCAACCACATGTCCCATTCGGACAAGCTCGGAAACGGTTGACTGAATCGCGATACCAGGGGTTTCCAGCATACGGTCATCCAGAAGGACTACACTTTCATCCTGTACCTCTTCTTCCACATGTCCGATCTTCTTGGCAAGCTTGATGATCCAGTCAGAAACCGGGAACAGCAGAACGGTTGTCACAATATTGAATACCGTATGCACCATACTGATCTGTGTCTGGGTGATATTTCCCTGCGCCCATGCCGGATTCACAATACTCAGATATGCGATCGCAATAATACTGAAAATGATCGTTCCGATGATATTAAAGATCAGATGCATCAGCGCTGCGGTTTTCGCATTTTTCTTTGCACCCACACTGGACAGGATTGCAGTTACGCAGGTACCGATATTCTGTCCCATGATAATATAGATTGCTGCGCCAAACGGTACAAGACCTGCTGCTGCAAGGCTCTGCAGGATTCCGACCGATGCAGATGAACTCTGGATGATCGCCGTAACTGCTGCACCCGCCACAATTCCAAGAAACGGATTGTGTCCCAGTGATACGAAAATATTGCAGAATGCTGCATTATCTTTCAGTGGTTCCACCGCTGAGGACATGGATGAAATCCCGACAAATAAAAGTCCGAAACCAACCACAATACTTGCGATATCTTTTGTCGAACGCCTCTTTCCGGTCAGCATAATGATCACACCGATCATGATCGCAACCGGTGCCAGATTGGACGGACTTAAAAATTTGGCCCATTCCACACTGGATACCAGCCATCCGGTAACTGTTGTACCGATGTTCGCACCCATGATAACTCCCATCGCCTGCTGAAGGTTCATGATACCGGCATTTACAAAACCGACTACCATGACGGTCGTCGCAGATGAACTCTGGATCACTGCGGTAATGAACGCTCCAAGCAATACGCCGAAGAACTTATTCTTTGTAAGTGCTTCAAGCAATGACTTCATCCGGTTGCCGGCAGCATTCTCCAGCCCCTGTGCCATGATCTGCATTCCATAAATGAACATACCAAGGCCTCCGACAAACGGAATAATGATACTTGTGTACTTCATAGTCGTGTTATCTCCTCTTATGTACTTTTTCTTTTTCACTTTGATTCTTATTTTACAGGCCATTTACACAGCCACGATTTCATCTTAACATCATTTTTCTCCCTGTACAATAAATTTTCTTTCGTAGTTCTGACGAAAATTATTCCCATTACCCCTTCATCTTTGGTTCAAATATCCATGATGCAATGTACCCAAAAATCAATGCGCCGCTGATTCCTGCCGCACTTGCCTTGAATCCTCCAAGAAAAATTCCGATAAATCCTTCCTTGTCGACTGCCTCTTTTACCCCGTTCCATAAAGTATTTCCAAAACCGAGCAGTGGCACGCTCACGCCTGCCCCCGCATACTCCTGCAGTGGTTTAAATATCTGTACAAAACCAAGAATGCAGCCAAATACCACCAGGCTTACCATGACTCTTCCCGGCATCATTTTCGTCCGGTCAAGCAGGATCTGCGCCAGTGCACAGATGAGTCCTCCTACCCAGAATGCATTGATATAGTCCATTTTCTTTCCTCCTTTAACAATGTTCCAGCACAATTCCATGTGCAATTCCCGGAACGCTTTCTCCTTCATTGAAGCTGACCGTCGACATCAGCGCCCCCGTTGGTACAAAAAGGATCCTTTTCCACTCCCCCGATATCAGCTGTGGCATAATATATGCTGCAAGAGTGATCGCCGCGCAGCCGCAGCCGCTTCCACCGGAATTGGTATGCTGTGTCTGCTGATCGAAGATCGTCATTCCGCAGTCCATATGATTTTCTTTGATATCCAGCCCTTTCTTACGAAGCAGATCAAATAAAATCGATTGTCCCACATAGCCCAGGTCTCCGGTAATGATCCGGTCGTAATCCTTTTCACCCCTTCCAAAATCCATAAGATTCTGCAAAATCGTATCACACGCTGCCGGTGCCATACACGCTCCCATATTCTGTGAATCCTTCAGCCCATAATCCACAATTTTCCCAATCGTCACTCCACTGATCCGCACCCGGCTTTTCTTTTTTCCTACCAGAAAGGCTCCGCTTCCTGTCACTGTCCAGGTAGAAGAAAGTGGTCTCTGATTCGCATAGCCAAGTGGAAAACGAAATTCTTTTTCTGCACTTCCAAAATGACTCGATGTTGCAGCAAGCACCAGATCTCCATAGCCTGCCGCCACAGTCATTGCAGCAAGGGCAAGTGCCTCTCCGGATGTGGAACATGCGCCGAAAAGACCAAACACCGGGATCTGAAGTTCTTCTGCCCCCATCGATGTAGCAATTCCCTGTCTTAAAAGATCACCGCCAAAGAGATAGCGTACCTCCTCCGGCTGTACTCCCGCATTTTTCAATGCCAGCTTACACGCAAGCTTCTGCATTGTTCCTTCTGCAAGCTCCCAGGTTTTCTCTCCAAAAAGGTCATCCTCCGATGCAATATCAAAATATTTTCCAAGTGGTCCTTCTCCTTCTTTTTTTCCGGCAACCGATCCGGCGCTTACCAGATACGGACTTTCCGAAAATGCAATACTCTGCGTCCCTTTCATCACATTCATGTCCATCCCTCCTTGCTCACACAATTCCGATCAGCGTCCCAATCCAGTAGAGCAGTCCCAGAACCCAGCTGGTGAAAACTCCGTACAGGATCACAGGTCCTGCGATCGTAAATATCTTGCAGCCAATTCCGAAAACCTGCCCTTCTTTTTTGTATTCAATTGCCGGCGCCGCAACGGAATTGGCAAATCCGGTGATCGGCACCAGTGCTCCCGCTCCTCCCCAGTTCGCGATCTTCGGATAGATTCCAAATCCGGTCAGCACCACACTTGCCAGGATCAGGATCAGTGAACACCAGCTTGCAGAAATATCCTTTGACATTCCCGCCTTTTCGCACGCATTTAAGATCGTCTGTCCAATCGTACAGATGATCCCGCCGGTCACGAATGCTTTTGCCATCGCAGGTCCAGGCTTCCTGACCGGTGTTTTCTCTTTTACATATGTTTCATACTCTTTTTCTTTCTCTTGTTGCTTCATTTTCTCCTCCAGTTACCATCTTTTATAGAAAAACAGAAGTGCTCCAAGGCTTTTTCCAAGCGCCATCCCAAAAATCAGCCATGGCACACATTTCAGAATTTTGATCCTCCGGATAAAAATCGGAAAAATATTCAGGATTTCCGCAAGTGCCATTGACCAGCAACCAACAAAAATTCCGGAAAAAAGTCCAAACACCGGAACGATCCATTTGCCGCCAGGCATTGCGAGCCCGTATACCCAGAAAATATTTCCAAGGATCCCACCTGCCATAATGCAGTTTTCATACAGCATGACATGCTTCCCGGTATGTGTCCGGTCTGCAAAATCTGACACTACGCCAAGTCCGATAATAAATGAAAACAGTCCTGCCGCGACTGCAAATCCGGATGCAAGACCAACCACCGCCACCAGAATCTGCCTAATCCACATCGACTTCTTTTTCCTTTCTCGCATAAGCTTCGATCAAAGTTTCCTGAATATCATTTTCATACAAACGCATTTCCACTTCCATCGGCGTCGGATCTGCTGTAAATTTCTTTCTTCCTAAATGATTGAAGAAAATCAGGATCCCTACGATCAGCCCGATGCAGTAAGTCAGCTCTATCAGGGTAAATCCATTCGATTCTTCTCCGGTAAGAAGCAGATAAATCCGGGAAAACATCTTTGTCACCGACACATCATTATTAAATGCCATGATGGAAAATGCTGCTCCGATAAATGTGATTCCCGCAACTACAACCACTTTAATTCCCTGCCAGATAGCATTTCGTTTTTTCTCCCCTTCATAGGTAATGATCAGGTCACTTTCTCCTTCGTTCTGAATCTGTAGTCCGGGAATTTCCCGATGGATACATTCTATGATTTTCAGAACAGACACCACATATCTGTGCTGTTCTTTTTTCGGGATTTTCAGGATCCGCAGTGGTTTAATCCTGTTCATGATGGAAGAATTGCTGCATTCCATTGTCAGGATATCTCCCAATGTCACATTTGGTTCTTTCACCTCGGTATTCTTTTCCCCTTTGATATAAAGTATTTCATTTCCCGAAGACATCTGTATCCGTCCTTTCTTTTACCGGTAGCGCCTGCCAGATCAGCGTTCCTTCACTTACCTGGTCTGTCCCCCGGACATCATTATAATAGTAGATCATTCCGATCAGAACAGCTGTCAGCAGGGCACAAAGAACACAGCCCCAGATATATTTTTTTCTTCTTTCCAATCGCATCCGCCTCCTTTGTGATCTGTTTCAGATAGGAAATAGTATCCCTGTTTTTCCAGAAAACATACATCCTTTTATTCTTTTGCGTGTTCCCGCATGGTTTTCAGGATCTTTTTCTCCATCCGGGATACCTGCACCTGGGAAATTCCAAGCTCTTCGCCGATTTCTGTCTGCGTCTTATCTGCAAAATAGCGCAGATACAGAAGCTTTCTCTCGTCTTTTTTTAATTCTTTTATCAGCTCTGTAAGCAGAAGATGATCCAGGATCTTTTCTTCTGCACCGCCTGTATCTGCAATCTTTTCCAGCAGCATTACTTCATTTCCATCTTTCATACCGACCGGTCTGTGAAGCGATTCCACTTCTCCTGCTGCCTCCATCGCCATCACCAGCTCCTCTTTTTCCACACCCGTTTCTTCCGCAATTTCTTCCAGCAGCGGTTCTCTTCCAAGCTTTTCCGTGAGCGCCTCCTTTGCCTGATATGCTTTATACGCAATCTCTTTTAAGGAACGGCTGACCTTCAACATCCCATCATCACGTAGGAAACGCTTTATTTCTCCCGTGATCATCGGAACTGCATAGGTAGAAAATTTCACATCATAGCCCAGATCAAACTTATCGATCGCTTTTAAAAGCCCGATGCTTCCGATCTGAAATAAATCCTCTGCCTCTGTGCCCCGTCCGTAAAATCTTTTCACCACACACCAGATCAGACCGGTGTTTTCCTCCACAAGCTGTGCCCTCGCATTTTCATCCCCTTCGTGAGCCCGTCTGATCAATGCGATTGTGTGGTCCATACAGCTTCCTTCTTTTCCCCTCCTGTCGTTTTCTTCATCCAAACCGTAGTCCCTTTTCCAGGCACAGATTCCACCTGTACTTCATCCATAAATGCTTCCATAAATGCAAATCCCATCCCGGACCGATCCATATCCGGCCTGGTCGTATAGAGTGGCTCCATCGCCTGCTCCACGTTTTCGATACCGATGCCCTGATCCTTCACTGTGACTAGAATGGTCTTCTTATCTTTTTCAATCCCGCACCAGACCGTGATCTTTCCGGACGTCCGTCCCTCATATCCATGAATAATGCTGTTTGTCACTGCTTCAGAGACCGCTGTCTTCACGTCTGCCACTTCCTCCAGAACCGGATCCATCTGCGTCATAAACGCAGCCACTGCCACCCTTGCAAATCCCTCATTCTCCGATCTGCTGTCAAAAACTACTTCCATCTCGTTAAAATATTCCATTACATCATTCCCTCCTCATAAATCTGTATGATCTTCGTCACGCCGGACATATTCAGAATCTGCCGCATCCGTTCACTTGTATGTATCGCCCATACTTCCCCGCCAAGAAGAAAGATATGCCGGTACCGTCCCATGATCACTCCAATCCCGGAACTGTCCATAAAATTCGTTCTTCCAAAATCAAAGATCACATATTTGATATGTTGCTCCTCGATCACCTTATCCGCCTCCCGTTTAATCTCCTCCGCATTGTGATGATCCACCTCCGCCGGAAGAAAAATCGTAAGACAATTTTCTTTGATCTGATACTGCATTTTTGCTTAAACCCCTTTCTGTCTTTTTTATTTATACAAATACGCCAATAGCCTTGATGGATTTATAAAAAGAGTGCGCATTTACGGCACATAGTGCCTTTTGTTTTATAGGAAGTTCCTTCGGAATTTCCTATAAAACAAAAGAGAAAGTAACGCCTTTTTTCGCTACTTTCTCTTTTGTGCCTTTTATATTTTATTGTCCCTGGGTGCCTGTTCCACCGGAAGTATTCTCCGAAGTTCCATCTGATCCCATTGCATCCAGTGCGCTCTGTGCCGAATATGCTGCCTGTGTTCCCGGATAATCGGTCGCTGCTTTTTCGTAATTGCTCTTTGCATTGTCCTTATCACCTTTACCGGCATACGCGTCTCCAAGAAGCTTGTACACACCACCATCACTATAAGAGTCATCCATCTTCTGGATCTTTTCAAGATCCGAAATGGCATCATCATAATTTCCACTCTGCACTTCATACTGCGCGGTCGAATACAGGCTCACACATACTCGCGGGAACACGGAACCGGAGATCGAATCGTAGATTTTCTGTCCCTCTTCTCCCAACGAATCCCTGTTCAGTCCAAGCAACGTATCTGCCATATCCGCATTGCTCGTTGTTCCGCCATAATACTGCTGATATACCTTGACCAGGGCATCATAGCTGTCCTGTGTGGATGCGGCAGTCTGCTTTGCCGATTCTACCTCATCACTGCTGTTACGGTATCCCTCCAGTTCATCCTTAAGCGTCTGGATCTGTGTCTTCTGTGAAGCTATCTGCTCGCTTAGTGCAATGACATTCCGGTTTTTTGTAGACGACTTTGTCTGGTTTACCGCCGGAGCGATCAGGAACCACACCACTGCCGCTCCAACCACCATACCGATCAGAATATTGACAACTGTCATCACTGCCGCATTGTCTCGCAGTGTTGCTGCAGGCTGGATGATCGTCTCATTTCCCAGATTGTATGTGACAACCGACTGTCTGCCATGCTTTTCCTCTTTAATATGTGCAACCTGCCGATTCCGCTGACGGTTCAGCTCATGCATATACCGGAGCGTAATATCATTCGTCACATCCAGCTTGAGTGCCGTCTTCAGGCTCTGTCTTGCTTTGGAATACTGTCCGGAATGCATATAAAGAAGTGCCAGAAGCTGATATGCCTTCAGGAAAGACGGATGTGCCACAACCACCTTTTTCAGCTGGATGATCGCAAGATCTTCTCCATTCTGTCTGCAGTATCCAAGACACTGGTTGTATTTGTGAACTGCCTGATTCACTTTCTCCAGCTCACTTGGATTATCCTGAACCTTACTGATATAGTAGCTGGCAATATTCTCTGAAGCCCTGAAGTTTTTACTGATGATCCACTCTACAAGAGCCTCCGCTACTTCTCCACGTCCATAATAGACAAGTCCGAGAAGATTCCTCGCTGTGATATTTTCTCTGTTAAACTGCAAACTTCTTTTTAACGACACAATTGCCCCGGACAGATCCCGGATCTGCGCTTTCTTCAGTCCATCATTGTACCAGTAGTTCGACTGGTACTCGAGTTTCTGCTTATAGTCCATCAAAATCTCCCCTATTTTTTCTGATCCATCATCTCTCTTAAGATATCTGTCATATCAGACAGATCCTCCTGATATACTGCATTCTCGATATCTTCTACTTCCAGACTTGGTTTGAACTTCTTAAGTTCTTCTTCAAAATTAAGCATCTTCTCCTCCTATCAGTTCTTTTAACTCCCCTACCAGATAGAGCGACCCCAGACAGTAAAGTTTCCCTTCGCTGCCCTTTTCATTCAATGCACGTGTAAATGCATCAGCAAGCGTGTCCTCCCGATAGACCGGTCTGTCTGTATACTTCCGGAACAACGCGGCAAGTGTATCTGCCTGCGCTCCCCTTTTATTGTCTACTTTGGCAATGACATAAGCATCTGCTTTCGATTCTTTGCATAAAAGCTCGATCATATGACTGTAATCCTTATCTGCAACGGCTGAAAAAAGGATTATCAGTGGATGGATTTCCCCTTCCGCCTCTCTTTGCAGCCGGATACTCTTTGTAAATTCACGGATTGCCGCAAGATTATGCGCCCCGTCAAAGATAACTCCGGGAAGAACCTCTTCCATTCTTCCCTGCCATTTAACAGATGCAACCACCTTCTGCCATTTGCAGATTTCTGCCTTGTCGCCAAATGTATATCTCATCGCCCGGATTGCAAGTGCTGCGTTCATCACCTGATAGATTCCGGTGCTGGCCACCTGCCATACGGTATTATTATCATACTCATCCAAAATAGAAAAAGCAATATGTTTGTCTGTAATTTCTTGAATTTTCAACGCATCTTTTTCCATTTTATACCACGGTGCTTCTACATTTTCGGCAGTTTCTTCTATAACCCGACTACTTCTTTCATCAGAGCCGTCAAAAAATACCGGTACGCCTTTTTTGATGATTCCGGCTTTTTCTCCCGCAATCTTTTCAATCGTATCTCCAAGGATCTCTGTGTGATCCAGTCCGATCGATGTGATCACGCTCAGGAACGGATGCTCGAAGGAATTAGTCGCATCCAGCTTTCCTCCAAGTCCTGTCTCCAGTACAATATACTCTGCATCATTCTCTTCAAATGCAAGCATACCCATTCCATACAGGAATTCAAAATAAGAAGGATGTTCCAGCCCTTCCTTTTCCAGTTCTTCTGCCACCTGCCGCACCTTTGCAAAAATCCGGCAGAAGGTATCATCGTCAATATCTTTTCCATTGATCCGGATCCGCTCGTTGAGCTTCACCAGATGTGGTGATGTAAAAAATCCGACACGCTTTCCCTCAAAAAGAAGAATCGCCTGCATATATGCGCAGACGCTTCCCTTTCCGTTCGTCCCTGCCACATGAAGAACCTTTCTTCCCTGGCAGGGATTCCCCAATCTTCTCATAAATTCACGGGTATGCAAAAGCGTATGCTTCTTTGTAAATTTTGGTATGTCCTCTATATATCGGACTACTTCTTCATACTTCACAATCTTTCCCGTCTTTCTTAAGCGGAACTCTACTGCTGCCCGCTCTTTTCTTCTTTATTATTCTGATCCTGCTGTTCTCCGGACTGTCCGGCATTTTCTGTCTTCTGCTGATCGCCGTCCGTCTTTGCAGAATTCTTCTGTTCTTTTACTTCATCTGTATATTCCAGGATTTTTCCATCCATGTAAATATATTCTCTTGAAGTCCTGAAGATGGTATTGCTTGATCCGACCTGGCTGACCGTAATGATGTCTCCATCCTTCAGCTTACTGTCCGGAAGTTCGATCCTTGTATTATTGAGGAAAGTAGATTCCTGCTTTTCATCATTGATGTAAACCTTGCTCCATTTAGTAAAGTTTGTTCCGTAGAGGCTATAGGTCTCATCCAGATTTTCTACAAGATCCGTGAGCGTAACCTCCTTGATCCCCATCTGCATATGGCCTTCTGTGATCGGCGGCTTACCATTGTATACATACTGGTCTCCATACAGAATATCATACTGTAACAGCTCCAGATCCTTCAGATAATCCTTTGTCTGGCGTCTCTGCTGGTGATAGTTGAATACCGTACCGGAATGTAATCCCAGGCGGTCCATCACATCCGCCATGATCTGGTAGGACGGAATGTTCCGGTCCTCTTTCTGAAGTCCAAGATTGTCCCAGATCACATAATTTGTATTGTACAGATAACGGTTCTTCATATCCTTTGCTTCCAGTCCCATTGTCGGCAGATGGTCACCATAGAATACGACCACAGTCGGCTCACCGCGTTCTTCCATCATTTTTACCAGATTACCGGCAAACTGATCCATCTCATATACCTGGTTCACATAGTATTCCCAGGCATTGTTCTTCTCTTCTGTCGGTGCTCCTGTTACGGTGATCTTCGGGTTCTCAATCACCTTTTCTGTCGGATAATTTCCATGTCCCTGTACACTGACTGTAAATACAAAATCCTCCTGCTCGGTAGAGTCCAGAGCGTCTTTGATGTGCGTCAGAAGAATATCATCCTTCGACCATCCATTCTCTGTTGTCTGGAGAATATTCATAAACTCTTTACTTGTAAAGCTGTCAAAACCAATATTGTTAAATACCTTCGCACGGCTGTAGAAATTACCACCGTTGTTGTGAATCGCATGGGTTCCGTAACCGAATGCAGAAAATGCAGTTGCTGCACTTTCACATACCTGATTCTTAAGCTTTGTCTTATAAGGATACTCGCCCGGTCCGAAATAACGCAGGTTCATACCTGTCAGCACTTCAAATTCTGTATTGGCTGTTCCGGCTCCTACCGAAGGAACCTTAAAATATCCGGAAGAATAATTTTCAAACATCTTGCGCAGATTCGGAATCGGATCCTCTGACATCTGCAGATCCTCATATTCAATAGGATCAAAGAAAGATTCCAGCTGTACAAACAAGACATTCGGTCTCACACCATTGTCGGATGTGCTCTCTGTCATCTCTCTATTATCCGTGATCTTCTCGATCGTGTCTTTGTTATAATCATTCGGTTCTGAAATACCTGTATTAAAAAGGCTGGCCGAGAAACAATACGGAAGTCCGTAATCCTGATAAGCAAATGCGATATTTCCAAAGTAAGTAGAAATAATCCTCTTATCTACAGCAACATTTGTCAGTACAGAATATCCAAAAAACGCTGCAACAACAATAATCAGCATCGGGATCCTGTGCATCTTTCCTTCATACTGTCCGGCACGTCTCCACATGGCAACCAGCCAGATGAGCAGTGCCGGAACACCAATTCCCATCATCACAAGCTCTGCCACCGAGAAATAGTTTGTAAACAGTGACAGTCCTTCTGTAAATGTCTTTAGATCCTGTGCATTAAACGGCGTAACACGCTTTGCCAGCATCACTCCGTTGACAACACCCAGAAAGAGCCACAATGCACTGATGATCAGTCGTGTAAACACCCGGCGCCGCACCAGATAAGCGATTAAAAGTGTAACGAAAATCATTCCGGCATTGTACAAAAATACCAGCGGTGTTCCTGTCATATACTGCCAAGCTGCAATTGCAGAATGTCTGGACAGTGCTTCAATGATAAAGTTAATGATACAAGCCCACAGTGCCTGAAGCGGCAAAGAGAACCGGTTCATTATCTTATAGTACGGTGCCATCTTTTTTGCGAATTTGCTGTTTCGCCGCTTTTCAAGAATCTGCTGTCTTCGCTCATGCTGCTTTTTTAAATGCGCCTTTATATCTCCTGGCTTCATATTCTTCAGCTTCTGCCATTTTCCTTTCAGATCCGGTTTTTTCCACTGAATCTTTTTAAAATGAATTTCCTTCATCGTCTTTTAACCCCTTACGTGTTTCTGTACCGGCAGGCGCAGTTTATGCTGCATCTGCCGATATATCCGGCTAAAAAAGAATATGCCTTAGTACTTTCCTGCAGTGATTATCTTCCTGCCTTTAAAGCCTCCAGACGTTCTTTCACCTGTTCCATCATCTGTGTATACTTTTCAAGCTTTGCTTTTTCTTCATCAACCTTTGCCTGTGGTGCTTTGCTGACGAATTTTTCATTTGAAAGCATTCCCTTTGCACGGTTGATTTCTTTTGTAAGCTTTTCTTCTTCTTTTGTCAGACGCTCGATTTCCTGTTCGAAGTCAATCAGCTCTTCCAGTGGTACATATACAGAAGCATCCGGTACTACGATCGATACGGCATCATCCGCAATACCTGCCTTATCAGCCTGGACAGCAAGTTCAGAAGCACTCATAAGCGGGCATGCGCATGTTGTCAGCTCTTCGAATCCTTCACAGAGCTTCTCATCTTCGCATACTACATAAACCTTTGCTTTACGGCTCGGCGGTACATTCATTTCTGCCCGCGCATTTCTGACACCACGGATAACTTCTTTCATATGATCTGTTATATTTTCAGCGTCTGCATAGCACCAGTCTTCGCTAAACTGCGGCCAGTCTGACATCATCAGAGATTTTTCCTCCGGTACCAGTGCGCTGTAGATTTCTTCTGTTACAAATGGCATAAATGGATGTAACATCTTCAGTGCATTACCAAGAACCGTCTTCAGTGTCCAAAGTGCTGCATTGGCGCTCTTATAATTTTCATCAGAATGGTAGATCCTGTATTTTACAAGCTCGATGTACCAGTCACAGAATTCATCCCAGATAAAGTCATATACTTTCTGTACTGCAATACCCAGTTCAAATTTATCCATGTTCTCAGTTACATCTTTTGCAAGTGTATTTACCTTGGATAAAATCCATTTATCGGTTACTTCAAAGTCTGCCTCATCCGGTTTGGAAATTACCTTATCTTCCATGTTCATCATGATAAATCTGGATGCATTCCATACCTTATTGGCAAAGTTACGGCTGGATTCTACACGTTCGTTGTAGAAACGCATATCATTTCCGGGTGCATTTCCTGTGATCAGAGTCAGACGGAGTGCATCTGCACCGTACTCATCAATGACCTCCAGCGGATCGATACCATTTCCAAGAGATTTACTCATCTTACGTCCCTGGGAATCCCTTACCAGTCCATGGATCAGAACAGTATGGAACGGTGCTTTTCCAGTATGTGCATATCCTGAGAATACCATACGGATTACCCAGAAGAAAATAATATCATAACCGGTTACCAGTACATCTGTCGGATAGAAATACTTGAAGTCCTCTGTCTCTTCCGGCCATCCAAGTGTTGAGAACGGCCACAGTGCTGAACTGAACCAGGTATCCAGTGTATCTTCATCCTGTGTCAGATGTGTGCATCCGCAATGCGGGCATTTTTCCGGCATCTCACGTGCAACAACCACTTCTCCACATTCATCACAATAGTAGGCCGGAATTCTGTGTCCCCACCAGATCTGACGTGAAATACACCAGTCACGGATATTTTCCAGCCAGTTCAGGTAGATTTTACCAAAACGTTCCGGTACGAATTTTAATTCGCCGGTCTTGATCGCATTGATCGCCGGTTTGGCAAGCTCATCCATCTTAACAAACCACTGTGGTTTAATCATCGGTTCAACGGTTGTCTTACATCTGTCATGTGTTCCAACGTTGTGTACATGTTCTTCGATGCTTACAAGGTATCCTTCTTTTTCCAGATCTTCTACGATTGCTTTTCTTGCTTCGTAGCGATCCATTCCGGAATATCTTCCGTATCCTTCTACGATGGTAGCATCATCATTCAGGATGTTGATTTCCGGAAGATTATGTCTCTTTCCTACTTCAAAGTCATTCGGGTCATGTGCCGGTGTGATCTTAACCGCACCTGTTCCGAATTCTTTATCAACGTAAGCGTCTGCCACGATCGGGATTTCTCTTCCAACTAACGGAAGGATGACATTCTTTCCTACGATATCTTTGTACCTGTCATCGTCCGGGTGTACGGCGATTGCTGTATCTCCAAGCAGAGTTTCCGGACGTGTAGTTGCGATCTCAAGGAAACGTTCTGTTCCTACGATCGGGTACTTGATGTGCCAGAAATGTCCTGCCTGTTCCTCATGCTCAACTTCTGCGTCAGAAAGGGAAGTCTTACATACCGGACACCAGTTGATGATTCTGGAACCTTTGTAGATAAATCCTTTTTCGTGAAGACGAAGGAATACTTCTTTGACCGCATTCGAGCATCCTTCATCCATGGTGAAACGTTCTCTGTCCCAGTCACAGGATACACCAAGCTTTTTCAGCTGACCTTCGATGGTTCCTGCGTACTCTTCTTTCCACTGCCAGGTTCTCTTAAGGAATCCTTCTCTTCCGAGTTCTTTCTTATCAATTCCCTCTGCCTTTAACTGGTTTGTAACCTTTACTTCTGTTGAAATTGCAGCGTGGTCTGTTCCCGGGATCCACAGTGCATTATATCCCTGCATTCTCTTGTAACGGATCAGGATATCCTGAAGCGTATTATCGAGAGCATGTCCCATATGCAGCTTACCGGTGATATTCGGTGGCGGCATTACCGTTGTAAATGGTTTTTTACTTCTGTCAACTTCAGCGTGAAAATACTTTTCTTCACACCATTTTTCATAAAGTTTCGCTTCAATCTCTTTCGGATTGTAGGTCTTTTCAAGATTCTTACTCATTGTTTCCTCCTCTTATAAGTCCACCGCGCACTTTTGCTCTCTATAAAGAATAAAAAAAGCCCTTTACAATATGTAAAGGGCGTGTATAAACGCGGTACCACCTTTGTTCCACGAAATAAATCCATCTCGTATCTCTCACAGTTCTATAACGGAAACCACCCCGTGATATCCTACTCGCCCTTTTTCAGATACCCGGCTCCAAAGCTACCTTCTGCAACCACTTCCCGTAAACCGTCTCTCAGCCTGTGAACGGTTCTCTCTTCTTCGGACCAGTCTGCATACTCCTCTTTCTCATTGCCTTTTCCCATAACTATTGATAATCATAGTATTCAAAGTCCGATTTGTCAAGAAGTTCATGAAATCTTTAGAACTTCTTAAAGATTAAATTTTTCACTTAACTCAAAAAAGGCGAAATCCCTCTGAATAAGAAAGATCCCGCCCTAAATTCCTAAGCCTCGTCAATCGCTTTTCCGATATCGTGGCGCATATATTTGTTATCAAATTTAACCCATTCGGTTGCTTTGTAAGCATTGGCACGGGCCTCTTTGAGCGTTGCTCCTTTGGCTGTCACACCGAGGACACGTCCTCCGTTTGTCACGATCTGATCTCCATCGAATTTGGTTCCGGCATGGAAGCAATAGTATCCTTCATGCTTCTTGAACTCGTCAAGACCTGTGATCGGAAGTCCTTTTTCATAAGCGACCGGATAACCGTCAGATGCAAGTACCACACAGACTGCTGCATTGTCTTCAAACTGAAGATCTACCTGATCCAGTGTTCCGTCGATACAGGCTTCGATCACATCGATCAGATCATTTTTCATACGCGGAAGAACAACCTGTGCCTCAGGATCTCCGAATCTGGCATTGTATTCCAGAACCTTCGGTCCGTCTTCGGTAAGCATCAGTCCGAAGAAGATGATCCCCTTGAACTCTCTTCCCTCTGCTGCCATTGCATCTACCGTCTTCTGGTACACATATTTCCGGCAGAATTCGTCAACTTCTTTTGTATAGAAAGGACTCGGTGAGAAAGTTCCCATACCACCGGTATTCAATCCCTGGTCTCCGTCTTTGGCTCTCTTGTGATCCTGCGCGCTTGTCATAGTCTTGATGGTCTTTCCATCTACAAAGGAAAGAACAGAAACCTCACGTCCTGTCATGAATTCTTCTACAACCATGGTATTACCGGATGCACCGAATTTCTTGTCCAGCATGATCTCTTTCACGCCGGCTTTTGCTTCTTCCAACGTATTACAGATCAGTACACCTTTTCCAAGTGCCAGACCATCTGCCTTCAGAACGATCGGAAATTTGGCTGTCTCCAGATAAGCCAGCGCTTCGTCTGCATTGTCAAAGTTCTCATATGCTGCGGTCGGGATGTCATATTTTTTCATCAGATCTTTTGAAAATGCCTTGCTTCCCTCCAGGATTGCTGCATTTTTTCTTGGTCCGAATGCGCGGATCCCGGCTTTTTCAAATTCATCTATAAGGCCGCCAACCAGCGGATCATCCATTCCTACGATTGCCAGATCAATCTCTTTTTCCTTTGCAAATGTAACCAGCTTGTCAAATTCCATCGCACCAATCGGTACACATTCTGCAAGCTCTGCAATCCCGGCATTTCCCGGTGCACAGTACATCTTCTCTACCTTGCTGCTCTTTGCTACACAATATGCAATTGCGTGTTCTCTTCCGCCACCGCCTACGATCAATACTTTCATTGGTGCTCCTCCTTCTCTAACGGGCAATTGACACTCTGCCATCTTTTACTGTTACTTTTCCATTTGCGATCAGGTCGATCGCATGTGGAAGGATCTTCCACTCCGCCTGCTCCATCACTCGTCTCTGCAGAACCTCCGGTGTATCGCCTTCTTCTACTTCAACAGCCTTCTGGAGAATGATCGGACCGGTATCCGTTCCTTCGTCTACAAAATGTACGGTTGCTCCAACCACCTTTACCCCTCTGGCAAGTGCTGCCTCATGAACCTTCAGTCCATAATATCCCGTTCCGCAGAACGACGGAATCAGAGATGGATGGATATTGATGATCTTATTTCGGTATCTGCTGATCATTTCTTCCGGAATCACAACCAAAAATCCCGCCAGAACGATCAGATCCGGTTTCAGTTCGTCTACCTTTTCAAGAAAAACTTTGTTAAACTCTTCTCTTGTCTCAAAATCCTTCGGCGAAACGCACTGTGCCGGGATCTGATGATTCCCGGCTCTTGTGAGTGCATATGCGTTCTTATTATTGCTGATGACACCGACCAGCTCTGTATTGGTGATCGTGCCATTTTCCACTGCATCAATGATTGCCTGCAGATTGGTTCCGCCTCCGGATATAAGTACAGCAACTCTTAACATAAAGTAACTCCTTTTTCTCCTGCTTCTACATAACCAACCACAAATGCTTCATCTCCAGCTTCTTTCATTGCCTTAATTGTAGCATCTACATCCTTTTCATCGACAGCGACAACCATACCGATACCCATATTGAAGGTATTGTACATCATCTCTTCTGCAATGTTGCCAGTCTTTGCGATCAGGTTGAAGATTGCAGGGATTTCATAGCTGTCCTTCTTTACCACTGCACGGATTCCTTCCGGAAGCATTCTCGGAATATTTTCATAGAATCCACCGCCTGTGATATGGCTGCATCCTTTGACTCTTACACCGGCTTCTTTTACGTTCTTCAGTGCTTTTACATAAATTCTGGTCGGAGCAAGAAGTGCTTCGCCAAGTGTCTTTCCTAATTCATCATAGTATGTATTTAAGGATTCTTCTGTAATGTCGAATACCTTACGAACCAGTGAAAATCCATTGCTGTGAACCCCTGTAGACGGCATTGCAACAAGTACATCACCTGGCTTAATATCAGAACCGTCGATAATGTCTTTCTTATCTACAACTCCGACTGCAAAACCTGCAAGGTCGTAATCATTCTCTGGCATCAGTCCCGGATGTTCTGCTGTCTCTCCACCTACAAGTGCACATCCTGACTGCTTACAGCCCTCTGCCACACCGCTTACGATCGTAGCGATCTTTTCCGGGTAATTCTTGCCACAGGCAATATAATCCAGGAAGAATAACGGTTCTCCACCAGAGCATGCGATATCATTCACACACATGGCAACAGCATCAATACCGATCGTATCATGCTTGTCCATTACAAATGCAAGCTTCACCTTTGTTCCACATCCATCTGTTCCGGAAAGAAGTACTGGTTCTTCCATATTCTTGATTCCACTTAAATCAAATGCACCTGCAAAACCGCCAAGCCCTCCTAACACTTCCGGTCTCATGGTTTCTTTTACATGCTTTTTCATAAGTTCTACTGATTTATATCCTGCCTCGATATCTACGCCGGCTGTCTTATAATCCAACATTTTCTATATCCTCCTGGTATTTTCACTGACATCTGTATGCCTACATCTGCTTGATATATTCTTTGTGTCCGATTTTTTCAAGCTTTTCTGCTTTTTTCTGGACGGTTTCTTTCATTTCTGCAGTGTAATCCTTCAATTTCTGAAGAAGCTCAGGATCTGAGGTTGCAAGAATCTTTGCAGCCAGAATAGCTGCGTTTGCTCCGCCATCGATCGCAACTGTGGCAACCGGGATTCCAGGCGGCATCTGAACGATTGAATAGAGTGCGTCGACACCCTCCAGATTCTTCCCTGACATTGGGATTCCGATAACCGGCATCGGGAAAATTGCTGCACACATTCCTGGAAGATGTGCTGCCATACCTGCACCTGCAATAATTACTTTGAAGTCTTTTGCTTCTGCAGACTTCGCATATTCATAGAATACATCAGGCTCACGGTGTGCCGAGATGATCGTCATCTCATAATCGATTCCAAACTTTTCCAGCATGTCGGCAGCTTTTCCCATTACTTTCATATCTGAGTCGCTGCCCATTACGATTCCAACTTTTGGCATAATGATCTCCTTTTCTTTTATCTATAAGTATTTTAATAAATAGCTAACCACTTATAAGTTATTTTACTAAGTCTGTTGCGGTATGTCAACCGTTACTTATCTGACCATTATTTAATTTTACTTATTGGTATTATTGAAAATCCATAACTAATACTAATTCAGAGGTTCATTGAGGATCTCTGTTCCCGGAAGAACAAACCGTCCATCACGGATAATTTCTGTCTCTGTTCCGTCTTTCGCCACTACAACAATGCTTCCCAGCTCATCATAAGGGATGGTGATATCGGTATGGCACTGGAAATATGCTTTCGACGGATCCTCTTTTCTCAAGATCGATATGCTGTTGTCTCTTGCAATAATCTCTTTTCCATCCGGATTGTAAACCTTTACATCCTCTGCCCAGCTGTAGCAGGTATCCCCTACTGCAAAATGCGGTCCCGTCTTTTCAGCGATCAGAATCGTATATTTATCTGCAATATCATATTTCTTCGCAACCGCATAAGCTGTGGTATTGGTTCCGATCGCAAACTCGCCGATCGGAAGTGTCTGATGATTGTGCAGAATGTTATCGAAAATATATTTTTTATTTTCTTCTTCTGAATCAAAATTGGTGCAGGTATACTCTGTGATCTTTCCTTCTTTAAAACTGATCTTCAGATTGTAATACGGAAGTCCGTGAAGAAATACCTTGCTCACAAAAAGGGTACCTTCTGTTCCTTCCAGTACCGGGGAAGTGAACACCTCACCTACCGGGATATTGACATCGGCAACACAGTTTTCAAAGATCGTCTCTTTTGCCGGATCGGCAAGCGGATGAAGCATCACTTTCAGATCCGTCTGGTTTTCGCCTGAGCCTGTTACTTTTACATACTCTCCTTTATCCAGTGCATCGATCATTGTCTGCTGCACCTTCTGGTAAAGCTTGTAATCCAGAGTATTGATCTTGATCGTTTCATCAAAGATCTCATGATACTGCTCTCCGATTTCCGGAACCGGCCAGGAAATGATCGTAAAGCTTCTCTCATCTCCCGGAAGATATTCATTGGTCAGACGTCCGGCTCTTCCATTCATCGCAACCAGAAGTTCTTCCTGCTTTTCGCTTAATTTAACTGCCTCTGGTTTAGCCTGCGGAACAAAAGTCTTTTCTCCGAAAATGTCGATCACTGCCGGTCCTGCATAGCCTGCTGCAATCTCTTTATTCTGCTCGTAAGTGGTACGCATCACTTCCAGCTTTCGCTCTACATACTGTTTATCCATCACAAGCCCGATATCATCTCTGTGGTCATAGACATACTGCTTGTTGCCGGAAATATTGAAAAATCCGATCTGGCTGTTGCGTCCTCTTGTGATCACGCTGTGACTTGTTCGGAAAATACTCGGCTTTAATCCCATTTTGGCAAAATTCTCAATGGCTTTTTTTACGATCCGTTCAAATCCCATTGCATAGTAAATGTTGACTACAGATTTTTTTGACAGGTCTTTTCCGGTATTTACAAAACCAATCCTGTATCCTTCACTGAAGGTATCTGCCATCTTATCAATCTTCTCCTGTGAAAGTGAATTTAAATATGCGGCTGTCTCTCTTTCATTTACCCCCACATATTCTCCCATACGGTAGAGATAACGCAGATCGGAAAGATCTTCATTCATGATCATATTCACAATGAAGCATCCTCTTTCCGGATCGATCTGGTCTTTGATGCGGTCTGCCGCAAATACATCACAGTAATCACTTGCATACCAGTAAAAGATTTCCTTCAGGCTTTCCGGCTGCGGCTGCTTTTCTTCTTCAAATTTGTTGTAGATTTCAATCAAAAGCTCTGCTCCGATCACAACATACTCCATACGCTGTTCCTGAACATAAAAAATGCTTCCGCGAATCTCGGTGTAAACCGCAGACAAAAAGCTTCCCAGTTCTCCTCCCAGCACCAAAACCGCATAAGCCGGATTTGCATAAGATTTCTCATAGTTTGCGTCCAGTTCGTCTGCATAAAGATCCTTCATCTCTTCCTGCAGCTCTTCTTCTGACATCTCTTTCTGCTTTCCGCTTTCCACATTCTGTTTCAGCTCATCAAGCTTTAAAATAAACCGAGCCACATGCTGGAAATACTCCCGATATGGCTCTGCTACTGTTTTTTCTTCTATTATTGCTTTCATTCTGTCAATTGCCAGATTATATCTTTCTTCCATTTATACACATCCTCTTATAAATACTAAGATCAGGGCAAGTAAAATAAATCCGTTTACAACAATTCCGATCTTGCAGGTCAGATAATTTTTATCTCTTTCTTTAAATCCTTTTACACCCGTTACAATACCGATGCAGGCAAGAATCATATCGAAAACCCCAAAGCTTCCTACCATTGCTGCTGATTTCCCTTTATTCATAAATGCCATTACAATCAATCCCGCTATCACTGTCGTAACAAGTACTGCCATCACACAGGACCAGATTCCCTTGCGGGAATGCTTTCTTTTTATCTGACCATACTTCCGGCTTCTTTTATTTCGATCTCTTTCGCGTGCTCTTTTTTTATCTCTCCTGCTTCGCATCGTGCCATCTCCTTATCATATTACAAATCGCGAAGACGATATACCCGATCACACCGCCAAGGGTGTTGAGTAGCATATCATCCACATCAAAACTCCCCACTCTTGTTACCAGCTGAAAGCACTCCACAAAGAAGCTCACTCCAAAACTATAGAAAAGGGTAAGAAAAAAGCTGCGATACCGGCTTGCCATCGGCATAAAAAATCCAAATGGCACGAAAATCAGGACATTTCCGAACAGATTTGCATAAGCTACCCATCCTAAAACATCTCGATACAGCCAAAATCTTTTTATTTCACAGAAAAGAACCAGGTTATAATGATATTCCCCGGTTCCTTCCCGTCCATACCAGTCAGAAAAAATCAGAAAGTAAAATAAAAATCCAATATACAGGACAAATAAAATCTTCCCAAGAACCCGAAGTCTTTTTCTGTTTTTTGCTTTCAACTTAAAGCGCCCTTCCTAAAATGTCAGTCCCTTTTTCGCACCAAGCAGCTTTCCACCGCTGACAAGCAAAATGATTCCGGTTGTCACACCAACAACAATAGAAATAATTCCGATCGCAATATTGGCACCGCCGGCAAGTCCCATCACCTTATATGTCTTTTCTGTCACTGTAACTCCTCCTTATTTTGCACCATACTGCTCATAGTATGCGTCGATTGCAGCCTTGATCTTGTCATCGATAACAATTTCACCATTGCATGGTTTGTTGTACAGATGCTCTACTACATCCTTCATGGTTACGATTGCATTAGTTTCAAATCCGTAAAGATCCTTTACTTCATCGAGTGCGCATTTCACACCGCCTTTTCCTACTTCCATACGGTCAAGGGATACCATCAGTCCAACAATTGTTACATCAGCGGCTCCTCTTACCTTCGGTACAGTCTCTTCCATGGATTTGCCGGATGTGGTAACATCTTCGATCATAACCACGCGGTCTCCGTCCTGAAGCTTGCTTCCGAGGAAGCTTCCCTTATCTGCTCCGTGATCTTTTTCTTCTTTACGGTCTGAGCAGTAACGGATCTCTTTTCCGTATAATTCACTGTAAGCGATCGCGGTTACAACTCCAAGCGGGATTCCTTTGTAAGCAGGTCCGAATAATACATCAAAATCATCCCCGTATTTGTCATGGATTGCTTTTGCGTAATATTCACCGAGTCTTTTGAGCTGTGATCCTGTCACATAAGCTCCTGCATTCATGAAGAAAGGGGACTTTCTTCCGCTTTTCAGTGTAAATTCTCCAAATTTAAGCACGTGGCTTTCTACCATAAAATCAATAAATTCCTGTTTGTAGCTTTCCATTTTATTTATCCTCCATCTCTTATCTGTTCTTTATTTTACAATTCCAACCATATCTTTCACAGACTCAAAGCCATTCTTCTTCATGTAGGCTTCAATTCCATCGATCACTTCCATCGTCACTGCCGGATTGTGAAAGTTGGCTGTTCCTACGGATACGGCACTTGCTCCTGCAAGAAGGAACTCGATCGCATCTTCTGCGCAGGAAATACCGCCCATCCCGATGATCGGGATGTTCACTGCCTGTGCTACCTGATATACCATGCGGACAGCGATCGGTTTGACGATCGGTCCTGATACACCTCCGGTCTTATTTGCCACTGCAAATGTCTTGCGATTGATATCAATCTTCATACCGGTCAGTGTATTGATCAGGGAAACTGCGTCCGCACCGCCTGCTTCTGCCGCTTTTGCTATCTCAGTAATATCGGTTACATTCGGTGTCAGCTTCATGATGATCGGCTGCTTTGCGATCTTCTTGATCTGTCCGGTCAGCTCTTCTACATGCTTTGCATCCTGTCCGAAGGCAAGGAATCCTGCATTGACATTCGGGCAGGAAATGTTGATCTCCATCATATCGATCGGTTCATCCGCAAGGCGTTCTACCACTTCAAGATACTCTTCCGGTGCATGTCCGCAGACATTCACAATGATCTTGGTATCATAGTTTTTCAGATACGGAATATCTCTTTTACAGAACAGATCGATTCCCGGATTCTGAAGTCCTATGGCGTTCATCATTCCGCCGTAAACCTCGGCTACACGCGGAGTCGGATTGCCCGGCCACGGTACATTTGCCACACCTTTTGTTGTCACAGCTCCAAGCTTGTTCAGATCTACAAATTCAGAAAACTCTTCTCCTGATCCGAAGGTTCCTGATGCCACTGTTACCGGATTCCTCCATTCTACTCCGGCAATATTTACACGCATATCCATTAGATTTCCACCTCCGTAGAAAGAAATACCGGTCCGTCTTTACAGATACGTTTGTTGTGCACATTGCTGTGCGCATCCTTTTCCTTTGACTTGCACACGCACGCAAGACAGGCACCGATTCCACATGCCATTCTCTCTTCCAGAGAAATATAGCATTCGATTCCGTTTGCTTCTGCATACTGTTTAATCGCACGGAGCATCGGAGTTGGTCCACAGGCATAGATCATATCTGCTTCCAGCGCATTCTCACGGATTGCATCCATGACATTTCCTTTTGTTCCGACACTGCCATCTTCGGTTGAAATATAAAGCTCTCCTGCCTGTTCAAATTCTTCTTTCAGGAAGGTATGTGCATCACGGTATCCAACCACAATCTGCTTTTTCTCACATTCTATCTGTTTTGCAAGCTCCAGGATCGGCGGCACACCGATTCCTCCTCCCATCAGAAATACCTTCTTTCCTTCGGCCTTCTCAAATGGGAATCCATTACCAAGTGGTCCGATCACCGGAATTGTATCTCCTGCCTTCATCTGTGAAAATTCTTCTGTTCCGGTTTTTTCCCCTGTTACACGGTAAACCACACGAAGTTTTCCACCTTCTTTATCGATCTCACAGATACTGATCGGGCGTGGAAGAAGCTTGCTTCCATCATTGGTATACATGGAAATAAACTGCCCCGGTCTTGCACTCCCTGCTGCTTCTGTCTGGATCCACATACTGAAGATTCCATCTGCAAGCTGCTCCTGCGATACAACCTTTGCCTGTTCTTTTTTCTTTGTAGTCATCTTCTATTCTCCTATAATCCGGATTTGCCGGTATGTCAGAAGCTTCTGTCACACCGGCTCATTCTTTTCTCTTATCTGTTCTCAAGCGCGCCTTTGATATCTGCTGCCATGGCTTCTACTGCTGCACGGGATGCATCTCCAAAGTTCTCTGCACCGTATTTTGCATAAGCTTCCTGCTTATATGCTGCAATGATTCCTCTGGATGAGTTTACGATTGCTCCAAGTCCATCTTCATTGAAGAAATGAACCAGATCTTTTCCTTTTCCACCTTGTGCACCGTATCCCGGAACCAGAATGTAGGATTTCGGCATTACTTTACGAAGGACTTTTCCCATCTCCGGATAAGTAGCTCCCACAACTGCTCCGATGTAGCTATAATCATCACCCATGCAGTCTGCTCCCCACTCGGCAACCTTTTCTCCGACCAGTTCGTAAAGCGGACGGCCATCGATCAGCCGATCCTGGAATTCTCCACTGGATGGATTGGATGTCTTAACAAGGATAAAAAGACCTTTCTTCTCTTCTTTACATACTTCGATAAATGGCTTTACTCCGTCAGATCCAAGATACGGATTCACAGTAGCAAAATCTTCATCGAACGGTACATAGGATTTGCTTCCTACCTGAACTCTTCCAAGATGTCCAACAGCATATGCTGCTGAAGTAGAACCGATATCACCTCTCTTGATATCTCCGATAACAACAAGTCCCTTTTCTTTACAGTAGTCTACCGTCTTCTTGAATGCCTGAAGTCCCGGAATTCCAAACTGTTCGTACATAGCGATCTGCGGTTTAACTGCCGGAATCAGATCATAAGTCTTATCCACGATCTCTTTGTTGAACTGCCAGATAGCTTCTGCTGCTCCTTCCAAAGTCTCTCCATACTCTGCAAATGCCTTTTTCTGTACCTGCTCTGGTACATAGGAAAGCATCGGATCCAGTCCGACAACGATAGGTGCTCCTGTTTTTTTAATGTTAGCGACTAATTTGTTAATCATCTTATTCCCTCCAGTTTTCTATTTATATTTTTGCTGTAACAGAAAGTATTGTCCTTTTGTTACCTGAAAAAAAATATTCTTTACTTATGATATCATATTAAAAACTAAAAGGGAATGCCGTTTTCGGCATTCCCTCCGGATTTCTGTTATTGATTGATTTTATTTCTCACCTGTTCCAATGCTGCATCAAGCTGATTATCTGCATTCGGATTATTCTCATCCTGCTGATATTCAACTTCTACGTCCGGCGTAATTCCTTTTTTGTGAATATTTCTTCCATTCGGAGTATAGTACTCAGCCATTGTCAGCTTCACACAGGTTCCGTCTCCAAGATCAAAAATCTGCTGAACGATTCCTTTTCCGTAAGTTGTTGTTCCGACGATTGATCCAAGTCCGTAGTCCTGGATCGCTCCGGCAAAAATCTCGGAAGCACTTGCACTGTTGCCGTCAACAACAACCGACATCGGCTTCGTAAACTGGTGTTCATCATCCGATGAGATCACCTCTTCGTGACCACTCTTGTCTTTTGTTGACACGATCGTACCTTTTGGCAACAGCAGATCCAGCATCTGTGTGACTGTCGCAAGATTGCCTCCCGGATTCGCCCGAAGATCAACCACAAGTCCTTTCATCCCCTGGTCCTCCAGACTGTCAAGTGCACTCTTGAACTGGTCATAGGTCACACTGTCAAATTCCGTAACCCGGATATAACCGATCTGGTCATCCTTCATTTCAGACTTGACTGTCTCCACCTGGATTTTTCTCCGGGTAACCGTCATTGTCACTTCCTTCGCATCATCCCCACGCAGGACTGTGATATCAACAGTCGTATTCTCTACACCGCGGATCAGCTGTACAACATCGGAAAGATCCGTTCCACTTACGTCCTTATCTCCAACCTTATACAGAATATCATTTACCTGGATACCTGCTTCATTCGCCGGGCTGTTCTCATAAACCTGAACTGCAGTGATCACCTTAGTTTCCTGATTCTGTGAAAAAACAACTCCGATTCCCGAATACTCTCCCGAAGTTGATTCCTGCAGGGATTTAGTCTGTTCTTCATCATAGTATACGGAATATGGATCTCCCAGTGCATTAATGTATCCACTGTAAAGTCCGTTCTCCAGATCTTCTTCTTTCAAATCATCTGTATAAAGATAATTTTCATCAATCAGCTTTTTCAGTTTATTCAGTTTTTTCTCTTCCTGCGCATTTACGACCTTTTCCTGACTGGTCCCAAGGTCTACACCTGCGACATTCATAATTCCAAGTGCCGCAGCACCTACCATAAACATGGCGAGGGCGCCTGCAAGCGCCCCCTTCCAAAAATTCTTTTTATTATTTTCCATCATTTACTCTTTCATACCTGTTATGTATTATCTTACAGATAGTTCAGTGGATTGACCGGTACACCACCTACATGAACTTCAAAGTGAAGATGTGGTCCTGTGGAAATTCCGGTCGTACCGACATTTCCGATCACCTGACCTCTTGCCACCGTCTGTCCCACGGTAACATTCATCGAACTCAGATGCTGATACCATGTCTGCATTCCATTACCGTGATTGATTACGATGTAATTTCCACGTGCACTGTTGTACTGTGCGGTAATAACGGTACCGGAATCAGCCGCATAAACTGCTGCTCCGTATCCTGCACCATAATCGATTCCGTCATGACCGGTTGTTGCACCTGCAGTCGGTGCCACACGTCCGCCAAAGCCACTGGTAATCGCTGCTCCCGGTACCGGATGTGTAAGTGATCCGGTTCCCGATGCACTTGCATTGCTGCTTGTATTGCCTGAGCCGCCTGAACTGCTTGTGCCTGACGAAGCTGATGCCTGAGCTGCCGCCGCTGCCTGTGCAGCCTGAGCAGCTGCCGTTGCTTCTGCTTCTTTTCTGCGGGCTTCTGCCGCCTCAGCTGCTGCAATCAGCTGCTTCAGCTTGTCAGCATTACTGCTGATCTCAGATGTCAGGTTATCGATCTGAATATTTTTATCAGCAAGAAGCTTTTCTACATTTGCCTGTTCTCCCGCAAGTTCATCCTGCAGGCTTTCCAGCTCTGCATACTCTTTTTTAAGTGCATTTTCTCTGTTCTCGACATCTTTTCTTGTATCTTCGTATTCTACAAGAAGTTCACGGTCGCATTTGGAAATCTTATTGATGTATTCTGCTTTGTTCAGCAGATCTGCAATACTGTTAGCTTCCATCAGGATCTCCAGGAATTCATTGCTCCCGTTCTCATACATATACTTGATACGCAGCTTCATCGTCTGGTACTGGTCATCTTCGTTGGCTTTCGCAGTTACCAGCTCTGTCTCTGCATCATTGATCTCAGTCTCTTTTGCAGTCAGATCTGACTGTGTCTTCTCCATCTTTGATACAATGGAATCCAGTTCCGAAGAAAGTTCCGACTTCTCCGCCTCAGCCGTATTCTTCTGCTGTTCCAGCTCCTGCTGCTTCTTTTTCGCATCCGAAATATCATCAGCCTGTGCCGGAATTACCATACTGAAGCAAAGCGTAAACGCCAGTAACGCCCCAAGTATCTTTTTCCCTCTTATCATATTCGTCTCCCTTAAATATTATGCGACTAGACTCTTAAGTGCTTTCTAATCGTAAAGAAACTTCCCACAAAACCAATTCCGATTCCCAGTAAAAGTCCGACCGGAAGCAGTGTCTTGTATACCTGCCCCACCGGAAGGAAATCCAGAATATTATTCAGCAGACTGAATTTTGTAAGAATATAAGTAATTGCTTTATTATAAAGTACATAAAGGATACCAAGCGGAATCGCCGCACCGACAAGACCGATCAGGATACCTTCAATGATGAACGGTGCCCGTACAAAACCATCCTTCGCACCGATATATTTCATGATTGCAATCTCTTCCCTTCGGACAGTAATACCCATTGTGACCGTATTGCTGATCAGGAAAATAGATACTGCCAGAAGAATCGCAATGATAACAACCGATACATACCATACCAGCTTGTTCACGCTGTTCAGTGTATTGGCTACGGTATCTGATTTGTTAACCTTGCGAACCCCGTCAAGGCTTTCCGCAAAGGAAACCAGCTTCTTCTGTGAAGCCACATCTGTCATATATACTTCATAGTTGTCAGATCCTGCCAGAGGGTTATCATTTTTAAATCCTTCTGCAAGGTCACTTGATTCGCCAAAATACTGATCTTTAAATGTCTCCCATGCTTCGTCCGCAGACACATACTTGATCTCTTTTACACCATCCTGCTTTTTAAGCTGTGCGCCAATATTATCAATCTGCTCCTGCGTTGCATCATCATTAAAAAATACAGTGATTGCCACGCCTTCTTCTGCTTTGTGTACAATATACTGGAAGTTCATAATAATTGAGAAAAACAGTCCGAACACAAAGATACATGCAGCCATAGTTGCAACAGATGCCAGTGAAAACATCTTATTTCTTCCAATATTCTTAACTCCCTGTTTCGCGGAGTATCCAACTGTACTAATCCTCATGCTTATACCCACCTTCTTGTTCGTCGCTGACAATGACACCCTTCTTCATCGTAATAACGCGCTTTTTCATCTCGTTTACAATTTCCTGGTTGTGAGTAACTACCAGAACTGTAGTTCCTCTCTCGTTTGCTTCTTCAAGAAGTTTCATGATCTCCCATGAGTTGGTTGGATCCAGGTTTCCTGTCGGCTCATCAGCCAGCAAAATAGCAGGCTCATTGACAACTGCTCTGGCAATTGCAACTCTCTGCTGTTCTCCACCGGACAATTCCTTCGGGAACGCTTTGTACTTCTGTGCCAGTCCGACAAGTGACAGAGCCGCCGGCACTTTCTTTTTGATGACACGGGTTGATTTTTCTGTAACCCGCTGTGCAAATGCAATATTCTCATAAATATTGCGGTCTTTCAGAAGTCTGAAATCCTGGAATACAACGCCGATTCCTCTTCTGTACTGCGGAATCTGGCGATGTTTCATACGATTCAGATTCTGACCGTTGACAATAATCGTACCTGACGTTGGTTCGATCTCCTTCATCAGAAGACGTATCAACGTAGACTTTCCGGAACCGCTGTCTCCAACTACGAATACGAACTCTCCCTGTTCGATCCGAAGGTTGATACCATTGAGTGCAGCAATACCCTTCGAGTATTCCTTGGTAACTTCTTTAAGTTCTATCATATGCTCCTCCTAATTATCCATACTCCGATATAACTTAATACTCCAGTGTTTCCATGTATTTCATATATTTGACTACCATCAGCGCGATCTTAAATGTGATTGCGTCCTCAAATACGCGCAGATCCAGTCCTGTGCTCTTCTGCAGTTTGTCAAGACGGTACACCAGTGTATTTCTGTGAATATACAGCTGTCTTGATGTCTCGGAAACATTCAGGCTGTTCTCAAAGAACTTATTGATGGTCGTGAGCGTCTCTTCATCAAATTCGTCCGGAGATTTCCCCTCAAAAATTTCGCGGATAAACATCTTGCAGAGCGGAATTGGAAGCTGATAGATCAGTCGTCCGATTCCAAGCGCACTATATGCAATAACTTCCTTCTCGTCGAAGAAGATCTTTCCTACATCGAGCGCAAGCTTCGCTTCTTTGTAAGACTTGGATACTTCTTTGATGTCATTGACGATCGTACCATATGCGATACGGACATTCTCTTCTCCTTCTGCTTTCAGAAGATCAAGAATCTCATGTGCAGTCTTGTCCATCTCCGGATATCCATCGCCAGGACCTAATTCTTTTACTACGATGATGTTCTTCTCATCAACAGCTGTAATAAAGTCCTTGCCCTTTCCACCCAGAACAGAACGGAGACTGTCAAGCGCACTGACATCTCTTTCCCGAGAAGTCTCAACTATAAAGATATCACGTTTTACCTCTGTGTCAATATGTAATTTTTTGGCGCGATTATAAATATCCACCAGAAGAAGGTTGTCAAGAAGAAGGTTTTTGATGAAATTATCCTTGTCAAAACGCTCCTTATATGCTACCAGAAGATTCTGGATCTGGAAGGCTGCAATCTTGCCAACCATATAAACATCTTCACTGCCGCCATTGGCGATCAGAATGTACTCCAGCTGGTGTTCATCATAAATTTTGAAAAACTGATACCCCTGAATCACCTGACTTTCTGCCGGAGATTCTACAAACGAAAGAACGGCATTCTCATAATCTCCAGGCTCCGGAAATGTTGTCGCCAAAGTCTTTCCATCTGTATCCATCACTCCAAGATCAATCCTTGTAATTGATTTCAACCCTTCAATCGTATTCTGCAGTATCTGATTTGATATCATATTCTCTCTCCTCCATCCTCCGTGGTTCTATACACTTTGTACAATCTTCATCCCCCGCAACTGTGGACTTAGCCATATACATATAATACTTTAATACATATTACCAAAAAAATAAAGAGGAAATCACATTTTTTTATGCATTTCCTCAATTGAGTTTATTATAAAATTTATTCTATCAAAAAAGATTTTTTGATTTTTTTTATTATTTTCAGTCTTTTGTCGCTTCAATTATACTTCTTTTCTTTTTTGCTCTTTTTTGATCTCCCGTTTTAAAATCCTTTTACCGATAAAATTTTTCAGGTGATCTGCCCAGTTCTCACCATTTGCAAAGGAAGCAATACTATGTCCTGTTCCAAACCACATTCTGGTATTCAGCTGCTCTTTGCACCGGTAAACAAACTGTTCCTGCCAAGGGAAATCCATGCTGGCAATCACACAGTCTACTTCTCCGCCGTTGACCAGATTGGTGATCCTGTCATCCTCACTTTCGTCTGCCGGTACTGCTTTCATACCGACAACCTGAATCCCACTGTATGCCTCATGCAGATAGCCCTGCAGTCTGTCTCCTTCTTCCTCAGATCCTGCCAGTATAAATATCTTACAGCGGTTCTTATGAAAATAATGGAATACCATCTTCAGCATCGTCTGATCCTCCATCTCCTGGATCCGCTTTCTATCTGTGATCTTTGCAGCTTCAAGAATCGCCATATCTCCCGGAAGCAGAAGATCCAGTTTCTCCAGCTCTTCCTTCATACCGTCAAGCTGTGTCGCTCTCATCAGGGTATCCACCGTAACAATATCTACTGTGTTAAGTTCTTCTGTCTGCATATATTCTGCAATGATCTTCATCGCATCTTTTGCCGTACAGTTATCAAGCTGTACGTCCAGTACGTTCATTTTTTCATTCATTTGCCTCACCCGTTCCATTTTCTCGGTTTTTGCGGTCAAGCGATTATATCAAACATACAGTGCTTTTTCAACAAACGTTGCAAAATATTCACATTTTTTAAAATTTGTAATATTATTGTAAATTCCCAGTCTCATTCTTCCTGGATTTTTTTGAAATGATTCCTCCGATCCGCCCGGTTTCTTTTGATGACAGACTCTTCCAGCCATCTTCCAGAACCTTATCGAGAAGTCCAAGCTCCTCCGCAATCTCGTATTTTACCCGCTCACTTGTTTCCAGATTGGGGATATCTTCGCGTCTGATTTTCTTTGTCTTTGTGCTTTTCATACCTTTCAACTCCTTTTTCAGAGTGTTTCCCCAATTACGGATTTTATACATTTATACCTGGTTATTATAAAAGAAGCCGGAAACATTACTTCCGACTTCTTCTCCTTCTGCCTTTTCTTTATCGGCAAAGCTCTCTTATTTTTTATTCTGGATCCGGAATGATAACTGCTGCAACAAAATAGGCAACCACGGCAGTCCCACAGCTTACGCAAGCCAGCAAAACACCTCCAAGCCGGATCAATGTAGGATCGATATTAAAATATTCTCCAAGACCTCCACATACACCGCAGATCTTACGGTTTGTTACGGATCTGTATAATCTTTTCTGTTCCATAAAAATTCCTCCTAAAAGTTTCTCCTATTTTTGTGTTTCTTCTATTATATATGTGTTTCATCTGATAGATTTTTCTGTCTATGTTAATTCTAATGGAAACGGATCTCCACGCTGCCTGCTCCGTTCGATATCTCAATCGTGCGTTTACTGCCATTATCGATTGACTTCTCTGTGCTTAAGCCGCCAAGATCTATATCTTCTCCAATTTCTATCGAACCGGCACTACTATCCAGTTCATAATTATAATCCTCCACTTTTCCTTCCAGATTCAGTGTGACGCTTCCAGCACCACAGTCAATGTCCACTTCTTTTTCCACTGTTCCATAAAAATCCAGACTTCCGGCACCTGTTTCTACATCTAACTCCTCTATATCTGCATTTTTTATTGTACAGCCTGATGCCCCGCTTTCAATCTTAAGGCTTTTCGCATTTAGTCCATCGATCTCTGCTGTTACTGCACCATATTCCATGTCCACCTGATCGAACTTGTAATCTCTTGGAAGATAGATCACAAGTATTCCCTTTACGTTTCTCACATTTTTGAAATCGAAACTGCTGCGCATTTTCATTGTTATTTCCAGAGTTTTCCTGTCATCGGACAGTCTTTTCTGCACTGCATTTTCCGTTTTCATCCTGGAATCATCCACATGGATCTTATCATCCGTCCCCGTCTTGATCTGTACCTCACTTGCACCGATATCAAGCTTCAGATTCTCTACGTTCGAAAATGTCTCCTCTGATACAACATTTTCTGTCTCTTCCGGCTCATCATCGTCGTCATCATCATCCCAATCTTCCTCGAAAGAAACGTAATCCTTTCTTATAATACCAATTCCATTCGGATATGCTTTTTCAAACTGTGAAAATGTGACTCCAAGACATAACGCAATGATACAAAATACAACTCCTGCCCCTGTCAGGCTTATAATAACTGTCCAGAAAATCTTCCATCCTTTTTTCATCTGCATTCACCTCTCTTTTTCTGAAATGGTATGCGACAAAGATTTACAAATCCACGGAACATCATTGGAATCAGTTTGATGCATCCCCATCCGATCAATACTGTAAATACTGCCCCAAGTGCCAGCAGCAGGCAGCCGACACCAAGCATTCCGATTCCAAGAGCCGGGGAATAAAACAGCTGACCAAATCCGTGAATCCCCAACAGAATCCCTACGGCTGCGGTTGCAACTGCTGCCACCCAGATCGCTATTGCTGATATTGCAAGTACGACCAGAACTCCAAATGCCGCCAAAAGAAGACCAAGTGCTGTCGGAACTACAATTGGAAGCCCAATCAAAAGGATACAGATGATCAAAATGATCTTGCCGGCACTGGATTTCTTCCGTGGCATTTCTGTCGTCTGACCCGCACCATATCCCTGATTTCCCGCATATGTATATCCCTGATTAGAATTGGCTGTATAAGAATACTGTCTTTCTGAAAATGGATTCCTGTCATTCTGTGACTGGCTTTCTCCACATGTCTCCGAATAGCTGTCTTTATAATAGCCATCTTTTCCCGCCGGATACTCACTGGTATCAAAACGTCTGTCCTGATATCCTCTCTCTCCGTACTCTCCATAACTTTCCGCCTCATCGGTATTGCCATTTATCCCGGCACGGATCGTTTCTGCAAGCTTTGCAGGACTTCCCAGCTCTTCGATTACCTTTTCTTCATTCTCGCTTCCGGCATCATCAAAATAATCGTTGTAATACTGCATTGCTTCTTCTCTTTCTTCTTTCGAAATTCCTTGAAGCAGTGCATCTAATTCCCTCATATACTCTGTACGGCTCATTCGGCTGCACCTCCCTCGAACATCTCTGTAATCTTCCTTGTGTAGTTCTTCCATTCGACTTTATACAAATTAAGCTGTGCCATTCCTTTTTCTGTAACTTTATAGTATCTGCGGTTTCTTCCGTCAAACTGCATATCGTAGACTTCCAGGCATTCATCTTTCTGAAGTCTTCTGAGTACCGGGTACATCGTTGATTCCGATACATCCAGAACTCTCCGGACATCCTGTGTGATCTTATATCCATAGGTTCCTTCCTGTTCCCGTGATACAACGGCAAGCACGATTGCATCAAGGAGGGCAGCTCCGGTGTTAAATACCATATGATTCACATCCTTTTATTGTTTGTTATATTGTTTTGTTAAGCATATTATACGTTATATAATATAGTGAGTCAATATAATATTGTATAAGACTTTCTGAAGATTTCCTAAAGAAATGGGTGGGAGACGGATGGTGGGAGGGAGGTTGTGACAGCTTGCGGATAGAAATAAAGTCCCCCTCTTCCCACGGGGCGAAGGCATTCCGATGAGCCTCTGAATGCGAACATTGTGTCAGCAATGGCTTCCACAATGTTTGAGTCTCATCTCCATTGCCCCTCAAGGGAAGTGGTGGACTTTATTTCTATCTGCAAGCCGCTCAAGGTTATCGAATGACCAACCATCCGCTTGGGCGGGCTGCCAGGGCTGATGCTGGGGCGAAATTTGAAGGATTGTGAAAAGGGGACACACAGCGCCTGTAAGGCGACTGTGCTGGGGGATCAAATATTTTAAATATGGGGGTAAAGAAAATATGTAATTACTATTTGAATGATTAGAATAATAGGGATTCCTAATTTGAATTTCAGGTGGCGGGTTTTGTGGTGGTAGTGTTTCATGGCGAGGAGGGCGGCTGGGGAGCCGCCCAGAAGGGCCAGGAGGATGAGGGTGCGTTCGGGGATTCGCCATTTGTTTTGGCGGGCTTTGGTTTTATCGGCGGCGTAGGTGAAGTAGGTGATGATGTTGATCAATAGCAGGTATGCAAGGAGTATTATTTTAATCATTTTTGTAGTCCTCCAGGTGGATTTCTTTGCGAAGGGTGAAGGAGTAGATGATCTGTTCTTTTACTTTTTTCCGGATGATCTGTTCAAGGGCTTTGGTGTAAAGGCGGAGCTGTTCCCGGTAGCGGTCTTTTAGTTCGGCTTCGGTTTGTACACGGTCGGTTTTATAATCGAGTACGATGATTTCTCCGTCTTCTTCAAAGTAAGCATCAATAATTCCCTGGATCAGTACCATTTCACCCTTTTTCTGATCCGGATAAAATTCTTTTGCATCTACACCGAGAACAAACGGCTGCTCGCGGTAAAGTGTTTTTGCCCTGGCTGCATTTTGCATTCTTTTTCCCACATTCGTATTAAGAAACTCCATAATTTCTTTTTTTTGAATACACCCGGCTGTTCCCGCATCCAGGTATCCTTCGTTTTTCAGATTCTCTATGTTTTCCCGCAGTAAATCCATCGTATATATTTTCGAAAAATCGAGAAGCTCCATTACTTTATGATAAGCTGTTCCTTTTGTTGCTCCTTTTACCTCTTCTTCCTCTTTCATAAAATTCGGAAGGATTGGAACAATCTCCTCTTCCGGAATCAGTATTTCTCCATCTTCTTCTTCCGAAGCTGCCGCATATTTTTTCAGCTCTGACACGGTGTACTTCATTTTCAGCTGATCTTCACCCTGATACGGATATCTGTAGGAAAATGCTTCCTCGATTTTTGCCCGAAAACGTTCATCCGTCACAGACATCGGATGTTCTTCTGCTTCTATTTTTTCAAGGAACACCTCTTTTTCCAGATAATCTGCTGCTTCCTTATCCACTTCACCTTCTACAAGCGTATCAACACCAATCACTTTTAATTCGATTGGAACTTCTTCTGTTTTACGCACTGCCGCCGGAAGGATCCAGTCATAATAAGACGTTGCACGTGCAAGTTTTGTAAAGTCCAGTGTTTCTTTCTGACTATTTTCCTGTTCCAGCTGACAGGCTTCCAGTTTGTCTGCCGCATGTGGAACCGTTCCGGTAAGAATCAGCTTTTCCTTTGCACGTGTAAGTGCTACATAAAGCACACGAAGCTCCTCACCAAGATTTTCCAGACCGATTTCATTTTGAATAACTTTCTTTAATAGTGTCGGAGATTTGGTTCGCCGCTCCAGATCGATCGCATCGATTCCAAGCCCCAGATCCGGATGGATCACAACGCTTGCCGTGGTATCCTGAATGTTGAACCTCTTTCCCATTCCGGTCACAATCACAACCGGGAATTCCAATCCTTTACTCTTATGGATACTCATCAGACGAACTGCATCCGTCTGCTCATCGTAAAGCCCGGCTTCCCCAAAGTCTACATTATATTTCTTGAGCTGATCAATATAACGGACAAAATGATACAGTCCCTTATAACTGGTTGCCTCAAATGCCTTTGCCCTGGTGATCAGCATATCAAGATTCGCGCGCCTTCCTTTTCCTCCTGGCATTGCCGCGATATAATCCCGGTATCCTGTCTTTTTCATGATCTCCCACAGGAGATCATGGATTGCCGTGTACGGTATCCTCTCCCGGAAATAAAAGAGCCATCCAAATACATCGCGCACTTTTTTCAGAATGCCCGCCGGAAGATCTGTCTTTTTTTCCGGATCCGCTGTTTCCAGCACATTCTGATAAAATGGTACTTCTGCATTCAATTCTCTGATCTGTGCCAGTTCTTCATTTGTCATTCTTCCAAACGGGGATTTCAGCACTGCAACGAGTGGAATGTCCTGACGAAAATTGTCAAGTACACGCAGATAGTCCATCATCCATCCAATTTCCAGAGTTTCAAAATACCCATCTGCCGATTCAGCCAGAACCGGTATTCCCTCATCCTGCAAAATTCGTGTAACAGTATCGGTCCACCCTGCAGGGCTTCTTGTCAGGATTACAATATCCTGATAGCGTATCGGTCGCAACATTCCCGTTTCTTTATCTACAATCTGCTGATTTTCCATCAGCTCTCCGATTCTTTGTGCGATCAGACGGACTTCCAGCTCTTTTGCCGTCTGGCTTCCGCTTCGCACAGAAAGCCCGGTATCCTCTTCCTCACTTTTTGTATCCAGAAGAAGAATTTCTGTCTCATTCTTTTCGGATTCCGGGTAAGAAGCTCCCACATAAAGTGCAGCATTCTCATCGTATGTGATCCTTCCAAGCTCTTCGGTCATGATCTGTCGGAAAATGAAGTTTACCGCATCCAGCACTTCTGCCCGGCTTCGGAAATTTTTGTGCAGATCGATTCGCCTGTTTCCTCCGTCCGTCAGACTGTAGGTATTGAATTTTTCCATGAAAAGCTCCGGCCTTGACAAGCGGAAACGGTAAATACTCTGCTTCACATCTCCTACCATGAAGAGATTATTTTCCCCTCTGCTGATCCGGGACACACTGGTCAGGATCGCCTCCTGGATCAGGTTACTGTCCTGATATTCATCGATCATTACTTCCTCAAATGTATTCTGATACTCCTTGGCCACCTCAGAAGGCACTCTTTTTCCGTTTTCTTTTCTTGTCAGGATCTGCAAGGCAAACTGTTCCATATCCCGGAAATCGATCAGATTTTTTTCTGCCTTCTTAGCTGCAAGTACCCTCTGGTATTCTTTTACCAGACTGACCAGCTCATGCATCACCGGAATGCAGATTTTCCGGTCTGCTTCCATCTCAGATGGCGGCTGGAAAAAATAATTGTTTCGAATGTCATCGATAAGTTTCTTCCAGGTATCCCGATAGGCTCTTACCTGCTCTCTTTTTGTCGGATCTACTGCGTCATCTTTCTTTCTGGACAGAGTTTTCCATGCCGGCTTTTCTTTCAGTGCCTCATACATTTCTTCATAGCTCTTTGCCGCAAAAAGCTTTCTCAGAACTTTCTGATCCGCTTCCAGCATTTCTCCATACATATACGGTCCGTCCGGTTCCATGCAGATCTGGTCCGCTTTTTCCATCAGCATCTGCATATCCGCAACTGTTCTCCGGATATACTCCATCACCTTTTCAATATAAATGGCTTTTTCCCCGCTCTCTTCGTACATCCTTGCACAGTCATCCAGCCACTCCTCCGGATCCGGATAACTTCCGGCAAATTCATACAGTCTGCTGATGATTTCTTCCACCTGCAGATCTTCCCTTCCGGTTGCAAAAGTCTCCACAAAACGCAGGAAATCCTCGTTTCCTTCTTCATATTTTGCTTCCAGAAGCTCTTTCATCACGTCCTGCTTCAAAAGCTTTAATTCTCCTTCTTCCGCAATACGGAATCCCGGATCCAGATCGATCGTGTGAAAATACTCCCGGATCACAGACAGGCAGAAGCTGTGGATCGTTGTAATCTTTGCTGTATGGATCAGGGCAGACTGCCGCTTCAGATGTTCACTTGACGGATCCTCCTCCAGCTCCTTCTCAATCGCAGCACCGATTCTTTCTTTCATCTCAGCCGCCGCCGCCTCAGTGTAGGTCACGATCAGCATATGGTCGACATCCACCGGATTTGCATCCCTTGTCAGCCTCGCAATAATCCGCTCCACCAGAACAGCGGTTTTCCCGGAACCAGCGGCTGCTGACACCAGAATATTATGATCGCGCAGGTCGATCACCTGCTGCTGTTCTTCGGTCCATTTTACTCCCATGTCTGCTTCTCCTCTTCCAGCTTCGCCATAATTTTCTCCATTACAATTTCCTTCGGAAGCTTCTCAAGCTTCCGGTATTCATATCCTTCGATCTGCTCATCAAATCCGCAGATATCCCGGTATGGGCAATACGTACAGCCATTTTGTGTACCCATCTCATACGGCAGTGCCTCCGCCTTTCCACGGTACATTGCTCCCTGAAGATCAGTCCGCCTTTTCTGTGCATAAGTCAGCACTGCATCAAATTCTTCCGGCAGGAGCATTTTGGATGCTTTTGAATAGCCGTTTTTCGTCTTTCCTGCCGGAATCACAAGCGAATTACCCGAAAAATCCGCATCCAGTCTCTGAATCACGGCATCCTCCTGACGGATGATTCCATCCAGCCGAAGCTCCTTTAAAATTGCCTCTTCCAGTTTTTCTTCATCCAGCTCTTTCCCGACGATCGGATCCTTCATCCGATAGTAGAAAATGCCTGCCGGCACAATCTTTTTACCCGGATGTTTTCTTTCCTCCAGCCGGACCGCTTCTTCCATATACACCACCAGCTGCATCTGCAGACCATGATAAAAAGCTGCCATATCAAAACTCTTTGCCCCGGTTTTATAATCCAGGATCTTCACATAGACCTGATCTTCCGTCTCACATGTATCGATCCTGTCAATCTTTCCGCTTCCAAAGCTTACCTCATAGCCCTCCGGTTTAAATCTTCCCTTCCGAAGCTGCTTTGTCATCGCCCAGACCGTCCGGTTCATCATACGTTTCATACGTGGCACGATATACGCGTTCCGCGCACTGCTGTAGATTACGGTATTGCTGTAATCTACGATACTCTCATCCACGCTTTCCGACGCAAACTGTTCCTGCTGCTCCTTTGTAACCTCAGTCCATTCCAGGCCTTCCCGTTCTACCCGTCGGGCATATTTTTCCAGTGCTTTATGAAAAATATTTCCAAAATCAAGAGCAGCAAATTCATAGACCTCTCTCTCCTTAAGGCGAAGTCCATAGGTCAGAAAATGCGCACAGGCACAGGCAGCAAATTTCTCCAGTCTTGAAATGCTTGGTGCCCAGTCTCCATAAAGCTTCCGTGCGGTCTGCAAAGTCAGATTGTCCTCCGGCCTGCGGTATCTGCTGATCCTTGCCAGATCGTGCACCTTTTCGTTCCAGTCCTCCTGCGCACAATACCAACGGTACAGCTCCTGCCAGCTGCCTTCCTCCATCTTTTTCGGGTTCTGTAATCCTTCGATCAATGACCCGATCCCGGTCTGTGGAAGCATTTCTTTTGTCTCCATCCCATACTGATCCATATTAAATACAGGAAGCTTTGTATACATCCGCTTCAGATCCCCGATCAGATATGCCGCCCTCCTGCTCTTTCCATCGGCCGATACTTTACTGTAGGTCAGCATCAATTCTTCCGTCGGCTTTGTCATGTGCAGATACAGATAAAATTTCTGGATGTAACTTTTTTCTCTTGTTCCCGGTGCAAGCGCAATTCCTCTTTCTTCAAAACGCTCCCGGTCTCTGTCTGAAATCAGTCCACCTGCGGATGCATTTCCCGGAATCAGAGAATCATTGACTCCCAGAAGGATCAGCGCCCGGATATCTTTCAGTCTCGTTCGCTCAATATCTCCTGCCATCACTTCATCCAGACTTGGCGGAATTACACCGATCCTTGCCTCTTCCATTCCGGCATCCAGAAGCTCCCTGTACTCTTTGAGCGCAATCCGCTCATCTCCAAGAAGACTTACAAACTTGTCAAACAGCTCCATCACCACACGATAGATCTGTGCATATTCTTTTGCAAGTGCAAGCTCTCCTGCTTCTGTAAATTGATTCTCCAATACTTTTACCTGCTTCTGGATTTCTTCTTTTTCCAGAAATTCACAGATTGCAAGCGTCACATCCCGCACTGTCTTCTGACGCTGCTTTAAGACAAACACCAGATCTTCTGTTTTTTCCACAAAGCATACCCGGAGATGATTCAGTACCTCCAACTCTTCCTCTGTCGTATCCTTCGCTCTGCGGATCCATTTTTCCTGCCATTTTTTGTAACCACGGATGCCAAGCGCAAGTACATAATTTTCCAGAAGATCCAATTCCTCACCGGTAAATCCGACCAGATCCGTTCTTAAGAAACGGAACACACTTTCTGCAGAAAAATTCTGTTCTGCCATCGCAAGAAGACTCCGGATATACTCCACAAAAGAATTTAAAAGTACATTCCGCTTATAATCCATGAAAACCGGAATCTCATACTCCCGGAAAATCTTCTCGATCTCATCCGCATAGAGATTCATGTCACTTGCGATCACCGCGATCTCCCGGTAACGATATTCTTTCTTACGAATTAAAAAACGTATCCTCTGGGCAGCGCATTCTACTTCCATCCTGGGATTTGCCGCTGCATAAACCCGCACATTTGACTGCTTTTCCCTGTAAGTCCTGCCACTGTAACGGAACAGTTCCTTCTCCAGAAATGCAAGTGCCGGCGCATTTCTAAAACGCCAGACCGGCTCCTGGTACAGACAGACCGGCTCTTCGACCAGCACCTTTTCCTCCCCTGCAATCTTCACAAGAGACGTCACCATCTGCTTACTCAGCGCAAACAGCTGATACTTGTCTTTCATCACGTAAGGATCTTCCCTCTTATCCATCGTGACAGTAATCATCACCTTCTGACAATGATGCAGCATTTCCCCCAGTACCTTGTTCTGAAGCGGCGTAAATCCGGTAAACCCATCCAGCGCGATCACACTGTCCTTCAGCATTCTCGATTTGTCCATCACATTGCAGAGAATGTCCAGAATTTCTTCTTTTGTAATATATTTATCTGCAAGATATTCTTCAAATGCCTGATACATCACCTGGATATCCTTCAATTTCCAGGCAAGATACGAAGACTCATCTGCCTCCGTGATCATATCATCCATGCCATCCGGGGAAATGTTGTACTGCGTCAGCTCGGAAATAACGGATTTCACCTCACTGATGTAACCTGGCTTTTTGATATTTCCTTTTAAAACCTTTAGCGAATCTTCTTTTTTCCCCGCGAGTCGCCTGAGAATCAGATTCTTTCCTTCATCATCCAGAATCTCCCTGCTTCCATTCCCTGTTTCTTCCAGAACACGAAAAGCAAGACGTGCAAAACTCAGCACGTCTATGTTCATAATTCCATGTCTCGGATGCCGCAGGACCAGTTCCTTCTGCGTCTGCATCGTGAACTGTTCCGGCACCAGAATAATATAATTAATATCAGGATGTTTCATTGATTCCCGAATGATATGTTCATATAGATAATGTGACTTGCCCGAACCCGGATTTCCAAAAATAAACTGTAAAGCCATCTGTTATACCCTCCCGTCAAGCTCTTTCGGCACGTATGCAGATACATGGATTCCATCTTCTTTGTATTCTTCCTCCAGCAGTTCTCCATACTTCCGGATGAGCTGGATTTTCCCGGATTCCTGATAGGAATAAACTCGTTCGATATAAATTTTCTGCTCCCGCAGGATCTCTTCTATTGCCTGAAGAAGCGCCTCCAGACCTTCTCCGGTCTTTGCAGACACCTGTACGATCCGGTCTGCCTTAAAGTCACGTACCGTCAGGCTTTCCCCGATCCTGTCCATCTTGTTAAATGCCGTGACCACCGGTTTGTCCATTGCCTCCAGACGCTGCAGTGTCTCATACACCACATACATCTGCTCATCCATCTGTGGATTGGATGCATCGACTACATGCAGGATCAGATCCGCATACTTCGCTTCTTCCAGCGTACTTTTAAATGCATCGATCAGATGATGAGGCAACTTCCGGATAAAGCCTACCGTATCTGTCAGAAGAATCTCCTGCCCACTTGGCAGCTTCCGGCTTCTTGTCGTCGGATCAAGAGTTGCAAAAAGCTGATCCTCCTGCAGCACACCGGCTCCGGTCAGTGTGTTGAGAAGCGTGGACTTTCCGGCATTGGTATAACCGACAATTGCCACGACCGGGATCCGGTTCTTCGTCCGCTGTTCGCGTGTCAGTTCCCGGTGTCTCTTCACCTCCCTGAGTTCACGGTTCAGCTGTGCGATCCGGTTCTTGATGAGTCTCCGGTCCATCTCCAGCTTCTTTTCTCCCGGTCCTCTGGTTCCGATTCCACCTCCCAGACGTGACATCGCCCTTCCTGCCCCAGTAAGCTGTGACTGCCGGTACTTAAGCTGTGCCAGTTCTACCTGGATCTTTCCTTCACTTGTAGAAGCCCGTCCTGCAAAAATATCCAGAATGACCATCGTCCGGTCCATTACCTTCACATCCAGAATATCCGTCAGATTGTTCATCTGTGCCGGAGACAGCTCATCATCACAGACGATCCCGGTTGCGTCAAGCTCCCACAAAAGCTCCCGGATTTCCTCAATCTTGCCTTTTCCGACATAAGTTCCCGGATGGACAAGCTCTCTTTTCTGGATTACCCGTCCGACCGCTTCCGCACCTGCGGTCTTCACCAGATCCTTTAACTCATCCAGAGAATCTTCCGTGTCATCGTTCTCCCTTGTACTGACACCGACCAGAATTACCCTTTCCTTTTCTTCTTTTATTTCATAAAGTGCCATATTATTCTCCCCTGCCAGATTTCTTTCCGTCCCGGATCAGATCTGCTCATCCGATCCGCTCTACTGCTGATCTCCTTCCGAAATCTGTGTATTTAAAAATTCCTGCTCTTTCAGCGCTTTTTTGTCATCTGGATTTGCTTTCAGATAACTGTCCAGCTTCTCTTTTGCAGACTGGTAATCCCCTGCTTTTTCATAGGCAACTACCAGATTATATGCCATTTCTTTTAGCAGCTCTTTTCCTGCGCCTGAAAGCTCCTGCCCATTTTCGAAATAATACACTGCCTTTTCCGGTTTATCCAGTTCCAGATCGCAGATTCCCAGAATATTATAAAGAGTTGCTGTCTCTTCCGTTCCATTCTTCAATGCTTTTTCCAACGCCTTCTCTGCCTTTTCATACTTTTTCTGTTCCCAGTAGCAGAGTCCGAGTCCGCGATAAGCCTCTCCCAGATTCTTCTTTTTGTCTACCGCATCCTGGAATTCCACCTCTGCATTTTTATAATCTTTTTCTTCCAGATACTTCGTTCCTTTTTTTACAGAACCAGCACATCCCGTTACTGTCATACAAAGTGCTACAAGGATCCCTATGATTACCTTTTTCTTTCTTCCTGCTGTCACTGTTATCGTTTCCTTCCTTCTATATTGATATATCATCTGTTATTCCAGAATATGCTCCATTCCCTGGTTCATGATGGTCTGGATATGATCATCAGCAAGGGAATAGAACACCGTTTTTCCTTCCCGTCTGTTCTTCACAAGCTTCATCTGCTTGAGCATCCGGAGCTGATGGGAAATCGCGGACTGCGTCATTCCAAGAACTTCCGCCAGATCACAAACACACATCTCAGACTGAAAAAGAACACATAAAATCCGGATCCGCGTGGTATCTGCAAATACCTTGAAAAAATCAGCAAGATCCTTCAAAACCTCTTCATCCGGTATATGCCCCTCTGCCTTATGTACAAGTTCTTCGTGTATACAAAATGTATCACAACATTCTACTTCTGTCTTTTTCATAGTTACCCCTTTCATATGAACAAGTATTCATATATCTATTATGCCAAATGATCTCTTTACGGTCAACTGTTTCCATTGATTCCGGCATGCAAAGTAAAAAAGAAGTTACTGTTCACTCCCCAATGTCATTTAGTTAAGTTACAGGGTTAGCCCCTAATTGTGGGTCTAACCCAAATTTTTTCAAAAAAGCTACCCAAAGGGTTGACATAGGGTGCAAAATGTGTGGCCGCTCTCGCTACTGATAAATTTGTTGAGGTAGCGAGAGCGGCCCTTGAATTAGTGGTATATCACTTTCTCAAGGAGGCACATGATCATGATCCATCAACAAATCAAAGAACTGTTTTTTTCTTCTGTGGAACACATTGTTTCTGATATTTCACAGTATGCTGTCCATCCCGATTCCGATTTCAAGAGAAGCAAAAAAATCCCTGCCCAGAAACTTATTTCCTTTCTCGTTTCACAAGGCTCATCTTCCACCAGGGTTGAAATGCTTGATTTCTGGGGACTGGATTCTTCCATACCAACCGCTTCTGCTCTCAGCCAGCAGCGCGCAAAGCTTAAACCTGATGCGCTGGAAGCTGTATTCCGGCACTTTAATTCCGCTTCCATGGAATTGCCGCCCGCTTCCTTTATGGATTCGCATTACCGTTTCCTGGCTGCCGATGGCTCTACCTGCACTTTTTTCAGCACTCCGGCTTTCTCATCACCAGACTACTACTGTTGACCGGCACGATGTTTTGGATGGAATAAAAAATATCTATATCGGTGACCGCGGCTATTGCTCTTATAACAACATGGCACATGTTGTGGAACAGGGACAGTATTTCCTGTTCCGTACCAAGGATATCCATTCCAAAGGACTGGTCGGCAATTTTAATTTTCCAGATGCGAAATCCTTCGATATTGATGTCAGCGTCATACTGGTCCGGAGCCATTCGAAAAAAGTTTTGGCAGACATCCACACAGAAGGTTACATACGCTTTGTTGATCAGGCAGCTGCTTTCGATTACATTGAATATGGAAGTTATGATACATATGAGCTGTCCTTCCGTATTCTACGCTTCCCTATCAGCACTTCTACATACGAGTGCATCGTGACCAATCTGCCACGTGATGAATTCCCTGTGGAACGTATCAAAACCTTGTACAATGCCAGATGAAACATTGAATCCTCATTCAGGAAACTGAAATATACCATTGGGCTGAGTAATTTCCATGCATATAAACCCGAATACGTGAAACAGGAAATATGGGCAAGGCTACTTGCGTATAACATAACCGAAACAATGATAAACTACACACTACTGGAAAAACATAGGACAAAACATGAATACAAAGTCAATTTCACTATGGCTGCCCATATCTGCAGAGCCTTTCTCCGTCTGACCACGGAGAAAGACCAATATGATGTGATGTCCCTGCTGAAAAAGGAATTGATCCCTATCAGGAATGAACGCCAATACCCAAGACTCCAAACGGCTCATTTCCGAAGACCGCGATATTTTATATATCGGGCAGCATAGACACCTATATCATTATAATCCGTTTTGAGGCAGATTTGCAATCTGTCTTCTTGTCATGCTTTCCTTCATGAGTAAATCGTAAACATATCTGTAAAACGGTTCCACTAAGGCTCATCTGTAATTTGTTCTGTAAGAATTCACTTCCTGATTAAACGTTAACTAAATGACATTGTACTGTGAACAGTAACAAAAAGAATGTGCATCTCCGACACGTAGTGCCTTTTGTTTCATAGGAAGTTCCTATGAAATAAAAAAGGAAAAACAGACTGCAAATAAATCTTCACAGTCTGCCCGAAATCTCTATTTTTTATTCTTTACAGTTCATCAATCTGCCAGTCGATTGGCTCTACACCATGCGCCTCAAGGAATTTATTGGTCTGGCTGAACGGTTTGCTTCCGAAAAATCCACGATACGCAGAAAGCGGACTCGGATGCGGTGCTTCCAGGATCAAATGGTTCGGATTGGTCAGCATTCTCTTTTTCATCTGTGCCGGTCTTCCCCACAGGATAAATACAATCGGCCTGTCCTGGGTATTGAGTACACGGATTGCTGCATCTGTAAATTCTTCCCAGCCAATTCCACGATGTGAATTAGCCTGATGTGCTCTTACCGTAAGAACCGTGTTGAGAAGAAGTACTCCCTGCTCCGCCCATTTCACCAGATTGCCGTGGCTTGGGATCGTACATCCCAAATCATCATGCAGTTCCTGATAAATATTCACCAGTGACGGTGGAATATCAACCCCTGGTTTCACAGAAAAGCTTAAACCCTCTGCCTGTCCATCTCCATGATATGGATCCTGACCAAGGATCACAACCTTGACATCCTTAAGCGGTGTCAGATGAAATGCATTAAAGATGTCATCTGCCGGAGGATATACCCGGTGTGTCCGGTATTCCTGATTCACTGTTTCAAACAGTTTCTTATAGTATGGCTTGGAAAATTCACCTTTCAGTGCATCCAGCCAGTCATTGTTAATTGCTGCCATATTCCCCACCTTTTCTCTACAGACGTACCGATACGCCTTTTTCTCTCAAATATTCTTTTACTTCTCTGATCTCCAGCTCTTTATAGTGGAACAGGGATGCCGCAAGTGCCGCGTCTGCCTTCCCCTCTTCACTGAGTGCTTCGTAGAAATGCTCCAGATTACCTGCTCCTCCAGATGCGATTACTGGAATTGATACATTTTCCGCGATCGTCCTTGTCAGCTCCAGATCGTATCCGGCCTTCGTGCCGTCACAGTCCATACTGGTCAAAAGAATCTCTCCTGCGCCAAGTGCTTCTACTTTCTTCGCCCACTCGACCGCATCAATTCCCATATCAATGCGTCCGCCATTTTTATAGATATTCCACCCACTGCCGTCTTCTCTTCTTTTCGCATCAATCGCGACAACCACGCACTGGCTTCCAAACTTCTCCGCTGCTTCCCGGATCAGTTCCGGTCGATTGATTGCAGAAGAATTGATGGAAATCTTGTCCGCACCTTCCCGAAGCAATGCCTTAAAATCGTCAACGGTCCGGATTCCACCACCTACCGTAAATGGAATAAACACACACTCAGCAACTTTACGCACCATGTCAACCACCGTGCTTCTGTCGTCCGAAGAAGCCGTGATATCCAGAAATACCAGTTCATCCGCACCTGCCTTATCATAAGCCTTCGCAATCTCAACCGGATCTCCTGCATCTTTGAGATCCACAAAATTCACACCTTTTACAACCCGTCCGTTCTTCACATCAAGACATGGGATAATTCTCTTTGTAAACACTGTCTGCCCTCCTACAATTCTACAAAATTTTTCAGTATCTGAAGTCCTGTATCACTGCTCTTTTCCGGATGGAACTGGCAGGCAAATACATTTCCCTGTTCAACCGAAGCATGAATATGCGTGCTGTACTCGGTTGTCGCTTTTACAATACTTTCATCTGTTGCTTTCAAATAGTAGGAATGAACAAAATATACATACGGCTCTTCAGGTAAATCTTTAAACAATCTGCCGTCATTCTGAAGCTTCAGAGAGTTCCATCCCATATGCGGGATCTTAAGTCCCGGACAGTCCGGAATTCTAAGGATCTCTCCTTTTAGAATACCAAGTCCCTCCACACCTGGCGTCTCGTCACTTCTTTCAAACAAAAGCTGGAGCCCAAGACAGATTCCAAGAAGCGGGATTTGTCTCTCTGCTACTTCACGAAGCACTTCATCCAATCCATATTTTTTCAGATTGTACATGGCATCGCCAAATGCACCGACTCCCGGAAGGATCACTTTATCGGCAGAAAGTATCTCTTCTCTGTCTCTTGTGATAACCGCATCCTCACCAAGATATTTTAACGCTTTTTCTACACTTTTAATGTTTCCTGCATCATAATCAATAATCGCTATCATCCGCATATCCTCACGATTTTTATATTCTTGTAGTTATTCAAAAGAGCTTTTTCCGCTCATGTCACAATCTTCTTCCCTGTGTCAATCAGTAATAAGCTCTTTTATAATGTACCACGTTACAGTGCGAATTGCAAGATTCGCGTTTATTTCATGTCCAGTTCAAACCAGAACTCAACACCATTGGTATGATTGATTGCACCGTATCCTTTTCCAAAGGAGTCCATGATCGCCTTCACAATGGAAAGCCCGATACCATTTCCACCGTATTCTCTGGTCCTTGCCTTATCAACCTTATAGAATTTCTCCCAGATATGTGGCAGATCTTCCTCCGGAATCGGCGTTCCGGTATTGAATACGGTAATTTTTGCCATATCATTTTCCTGGGTGATCTTGATCTCGATCACCTTCTCACCATCGATATGGTTCAGTGCATTGTTGACATAGTTCCGGACAACCTGCTCAACCTTAAACTCATCTGCCCAGACATAAACAGGGTTCTTGTGGCGGAAAATCACCTGTACTTCTTTCTGCTCGATCAGAATATCCAGACTCTGCAGGACACCCGAAATCAATGAAGTAATATCAAACCGTTCAAACTGTACATCATCCTCACCAAATTCCAGCTGGTTCAGGGCAAGTAGATTCTTCACCATCCGGTTCATCTTTCCTGCCTCGTCCATAATGACTTCACAGTAGAACTCCCGGCTCTCCGGATCATCATTGACTCCTTCTTTCAGGCCTTCTGCATATCCCTGGATCAGGGCAATCGGCGTCTTCAGTTCATGTGAAACATTCCCCAGGAATTCACTTCGCATATTTTCTCGTTTTTCTTTCTGCTCAATGTCTTTCTGCAATTTATAGTTGGCTTCTTTCAGATTGGAAATCGTCTTCTCAAGTCTTTCTGACATCCGGTTAAAGTTCTCTCCCAGTACACCGATTTCGTTGCTTCCGCCGCTGGTATATTTTGCATCAAAATCCAGATCGGCCATCTTCTGTGAAAGTGTTGCGAGCTCCATGATCGGCTCCGTGATCCTTTTTGAGAAATACCACGCAAGCAATACACTCACAAGAATCACACTTCCGCCGACGACTCCGATAAATCTGTTAAAAATCGTGACTGCCGAACGAATACTCTCCAGCGGGCTTCGCATGATAAAGATATCACCATTGTCAAAGTTTCCCCACATGGTCAGGTACTCTGTATTATTTTGCGGATCAACCGACTTGCAGATATCATAACTGTCCGTTTTTTCCAGAACCTCCTGATGATTCTTATCGTACAGATATCCGAAAAGCTGTACGACCATCATCTGTTTTTCTCTTACATTAGTATAAACCACATTGTATTCTGAATCGATGACTGCAATGGAAATATTATTTTTCTCTGTAAATCTTCCCAGGTCTTTTTCCGGTGTCTCAGAATTGATTGTCCCGTTCTCCACACCTTCCTGCACCATTGTATAGGCCTTTATAAATTCTGATTTCTTATTGGAAATATAATACTTCTCCAGAAAGCTTCCGTTGACGATCATAAATACAACGATCATAAACAGAATCAGACCTACAAAAACAGTCATCATCTGTCTTTTTATTGAATATTTCATGACTGTACCTCGAATTTATACCCCATACCCCAGATAGTCTTAATATAATCTCCTTTATCACCAAGTTTACTTCTCAGCTTCTTTACATGGGTATCAATGGTTCTGGCATCCCCGAAATAATCGTAATTCCATACATTATTAAGAATCTTCTCTCTTGATAAAGCGATCCCCTGATTCTCCACAAAATAAGTCAGAAGTTCAAACTCTTTGTAACTGAGTTCGATCGGCTTTCCATCGATCTTCACCATATGTGCTGCTTTATCAATCTCGATCCCGTCCGCATGAAGCAGATCATCCGAAGCAAGCGCATTGGTTCTGCGCAGAATCGCAGTAACTCTTGCAACCAGGATCTTCGGGCTGAACGGTTTGGAAATGTACTCATCCACACCGAGTTCAAACCCCTGAAGCTCGTCCCTCTCTTCACTTCTTGCGGTCAGCATAATGATCGGAACCTTTGATTCTTTACGGATCTCACGGCAGGTCTGCCAGCCATCCATATGCGGCATCATGACATCCAGGATGATCAGTGCAATATCTTTTTCCTCATAAAAAATGTCCATTGCTTCCATACCGTCTCCGGCTTCGAGTACAGCATATCCTTCTCTTTCCAGGAAATCGCGCACCAATTTGCGCATACGGCTTTCATCATCTACTACAAGAATTTTCAGTTTATCCATAACTCTCACGGGCTCCTTTTTATCACTTTATTTCTAATTATACACCAGAATAGCAGATAATTGTGTTCTTTATGTGAAAGACGAACAACAGGATCGTAGTTTCGTATTTATTTTTATCCCAAAAAGCCAAGATGCTCTAACAAAATCTTCAGACCAAGCAGAATAAGGATGACCCCACCGACAATTTCGGCTTTGTTCTTATAGCGGGCTCCAAAGACGTTACCAATCTTTACTCCGGCAAAGGAAATGATGAAGGTCACGATTCCGATAAAACAGACCGCCGGAATAATATTTACCTTAAGAAATGCAAAGGTAATTCCTATAGCGAGTGCATCAATGCTGGTTGCTACTGCGAGAAGGAACATGGTCTTCACATCCAGGCTTGCATCGGCTTCCTCTTCGTCATTGTCCAATGCTTCGTGAATCATATTTCCACCAATCAGCGCAAGTAATACAAATGCGATCCAGTGATCTATAGAAGCAATGGTTTCCTGGAACTGCGCTCCTAAAACATAACCAATTGCCGGCATCAATGCCTGAAATCCGCCAAACCATAAGCCAACGATAGCCGCCTTTTTGAAAGTGCACTTCGGCATAGCAAGTCCTTTACAGACAGAAACTGCAAATGCATCCATGGACAGCCCTACTGCAATCAAAAACAATTCAATTAAACCCATAATTTTTCTCCTTTTTAAAGCTAATCATCTTATCCAATGTGAAAATAATTGTCTGCGGCAATGCTTTGCCTGCACTTGGCTCATCGTATACACAAAAAAAGACTTATTCGTAGCATAAAATACTACGAATAAGTCTCATTATTTAAAGCTATGCCAGACAGCCATTGCTGTCAGTATGTTGACAAAGCTACGTCATCGCGCCAACTACTCCCTTATCGATAAAAATTATTATATCGGCCAGGTTCTTTTCTGTCAAGCCTGATTCTCTGCAAATTCAGATCAGACTCATTCTCCAAAATCAGCTTTTGACTGCTACGCCATGATCGGCTTTAATGCTTCTGCGAATTTGTCTTTCTTTGCCTGTGCTTCTTCCAGATCTTTTCCAAGTGTTGTGTAATAGATCTTAATCTTCGGCTCTGTTCCTGAAGGACGAACAATAACAGTCTCGCCATCTTCCAGTTTGTAGATCAGTACATTCGCAGAAGGAAGTCCGGTTTCTTCCGGTTTGGTGTAATCTGTAACAGATGCAACCTTGATTCCGGCTACTTCTGTGAGCGGATTCTTACGAAGGCCTTCCATGATACTTGCCATCTTGTCCATTCCGCTAAGTCCCGGGAATTCAAAGCTGTCTACTTTGTTCAGATAACGTCCGTACTGCGCGTAGATCTCTTCCAGTCTCTGCTTCAGTGAGCTTCCGATGCTTCTGTAGTAAGCTGCCATTTCGCAGATCAGCATAGATCCGATAACAGCATCTTTATCACGTACATACGGTCCTGCAAGGTATCCGTAGCTCTCTTCAAATCCAAAGATGAAACGGTCTACTTCTCCGGCTTCTTCAAGCTGTGCGATCTGGTCACCGATCCACTTGAATCCGGTAAGTACGCTTCTGAGTTCTACACCGTAATGCTCTGCAACTGCATCTGCAAGCGGAGTAGATACGATTGATTTTACAGCAACTGCTTTCTCAGGCATGGTTCCTTTTTCAATACGTCCTGCGCAGATGTAATCGAGAAGCAGAACACCGACTTCGTTACCACTTACCAGTTCGTAAGAACCATCCGGGCACTTCATTGCAATACCTACACGGTCTGCATCCGGGTCTGTTGCAAGCATCAGATCTGCATCTGTCTCTTTTGCAAGGTTAAGTCCAAGCTCCAGAGCTGCAAAAATTTCCGGGTTCGGATAACTGCAGGTCGTGAAGTATCCGTTTGGATATTCCTGTTCCGGAACGATTGTGATATCTGTGATTCCGATGTCTTTTAATACCTGTGTTACCGGAACAAGTCCTGAACCATTGAGTGGGCTGTATACCAGCTTCAGTCCTGCTGTCTTGCAAAGTCCCGGTCTTACCTGACGTGATTCGATTGCTTCATAAAGTGCCTTCTTGCAGTCATCTCCTACAAAACGAATCAGCCCTTTTTCTACACCTTCTGCGAAAGATATGTATTTTGCACCTGTGAGGACATCTGTCTTCTGGATCTCAGCATATACGATTGCTGCTGCATCATCTGTCATCTGGCATCCGTCCGGTCCATATGCTTTATAACCATTGTATTTTGCCGGGTTGTGGGATGCAGTTACCATAACACCTGCATTGCAGTTATAATAACGTGTCGCAAATGAAAGTGCCGGCACCGGCATCAGCGCGTCATAGATTCTGACATTGATTCCGTTTGCTGCCAGAACACCTGCTGCTGTCTTTGCAAATACATCACTCTTCAGACGGCTGTCGTAGCTGATTGCCACAGTCTGTGTGCCCCCCTGTGTCTTAACCCAGTTCGCCAGTCCCTGTGTTGCCTGACGTACTACATAAATATTCATACGATTCGTTCCTGCTCCGAGAACTCCACGAAGTCCTGCTGTTCCAAACTTCAGAGCTACAGCGAAACGATCTTTTATCTCTTCGTCATTTCCTTCAATTCTCGCTAATTCTGGACTCAGATCGGCATCTTCCAGATCTGCTTCCAGCCAACGTTTGTACTCTTCCTGATACATCTTGACCACTCCCTACTATAATTTGTTCTTATTTTTGTACATTTTGACAAAAATATACTTTAAATATACCATATCTTTGACTAACCCGCAATGATTTGGGTAAGAAAAGTCCGTTAAAACATTCTAAATTTCACAGCGTAAGTATTTTCATAATTTGTTTCATTTTACAATCCTGATAAAGTTCTCATTACCAGATCCACATCTTTGTTTTCCAGCTCCTGAATAATATGAAGATATGTTTTCTGTGTTGTCGTCATACTTGCATGTCCTAACCGGCGGGCAACACTGGCAATTGATACACCTGCAAACAGCAATAACGACGCATGTGTATGGCGAAGTCCATGAATTGAAATTTCAGAAATACCACATTTTTTGCAATGTCTGCTAAGTGCATCATTTACAGTAGAATTATAAATTTTTGATTTTCCTACAAAAATAGGTTTATCTTCAGGAAGTCTTTTTGTCAACTCCGAAAATTTAACTACGATTTGCCAGTCAATCTGAATTTTTCTTACCGAGGATTTATTTTTGGTAGGTAAAAATCCACCATTGCCTTTATAATCCCATGTTTTGTTTATCGATAATGTCTGTCTGGAAAAATCAAAATCCGCAGGTGTAATAGCAAGTGCCTCTGAAAAACGCATGCCAGTCTTTGCTACCAAAAGAATGAACCAGTCCCAGTTTGGTTCTTCTCCGATATCAAGATTATCAATCAGCGTATGAAGTTCAAACTGATTCAGATACTTTATCTTTTTTACTCTTGGTGTTTTTCCTTTAATGATTGCTTTTCTGGTTGGATCTCTTTCAATCATTCCTTCATCAACAGCATCCAGAATCGCACCTTTCAACTGATGATGGAAGTCTAAAGTCGTCTGCCTTTCATGCTCTTTTGCATAATCATTCAAAAGTTTCTGATATGCCGTTCTTGTCAATTCTGAAACTTTCAACTCTGGTATCAATTTTTCTACCCATTTTTGCGTCATTAAATATTTCGCCATCGTTGCTTCCCGGATCGCACCTCTTTTATAGATTTCTATCCACTGAGCATAATATTCACAAAAAAGCAGATTGTTTGTATCACTTCGCATAAGTTCCCTCCATTTCCTGAAATTACTTACGCTGATGCAAACATCTATAAATTTTCAAACACCTATACAGTTATCAGCAATGGCTTAATTTCCTCTTCCAGAATCATCCTTAAATCTGCCATCATCTGTGAAAAATATTTAAACTTCGGAAGTGGCTTTTCCTGTCCCGCTTTATATTTTGTGTAATCAACCGTTGCTTTAATTGCACTTTCATTCGGGATCTCACCATTTCTGTAATGCATTGCCGCATACATAACATCATCTTTTGAAGCACACCACGTACTGCAAAAATCTGCGATAACCGTATTTATACAATCCCTTTTCATGTTCTCTACAATATTAAGGATTGACTTTCCTCTGTACTTTGTATCATCTTCTTCAATATCTCCAATCAGATCACACATAATTTCTGCTACCTTGCCATTACTCTTTCGCAGTTCTTCAACATACTGCAGAACTTCCGCAATTTTTCTTTGTTTCTCCTCCGGCGATATTTCTTCTTCCTCTTCTGCTGGCGTAACAATATTCTGGATCAAATTGATAATATATTCGTAATCAATCTTTGTATTACTGTACGCCATCAATTCATAGTCCTGATCAATTTCTTCACCTGATTCCTCTTCTGAGCCGCCACCGTCCGGAGTTTCTTCATGAATTTCTTCCATAACATTTTTATAATGACCTACATACTCATCATATTCTTCTTCCGTAAATCCATATTCTTCAAGCATGGTGTCATCATATTTGGTAAATGATTTCAGCTGTGCAAACAGACTGTCAAAAGACTGGAACATTTTTGCAAATACTTTCTTTTCCTTCATAGACATTTTTGGAATGTCTGACGGATGTTCTGCACATACTTTTAAAGCTGCAAGCGCCTTACGAAATGCCGGTTCTATTTCTTCCCATTCTGCCAGAAGTGCTGTTCCTGTACTTCCTGCAGAATACAGCTTCACCGCATCATCCACACATTTCTTAAAAAGCTTTGGTGCCTGAAAAGTCACAATCTGTCCGTAGGTTTTGTTTTTATCGTAAATACGATTTGTCCTTGAAAATGCCTGAATCAAATCATGTGGTCCCATTGGTTGACGATCTATAAAAATAGTCGACATACATGGTGCATCGAATCCTGTCAAAAGACGATCAACCACAATAACCAGATCCAGTTGTTCATTTCTGCTCTTGAATTTAGCATCTTTTCTTGCCAGCCGTTTATTTAAATTGCTATTGTATCCCTGAATCTGTGAAATTTCAAACTTAGTGCCAAACATTCCATTGTAATCATCAAGAGACTGCTGCATTTTCTCCTGGTTTACATGTGATCCCTCTTCGTTTTCTGTTACCGAATAAGTAATTGCAAATTTAGGAAAATCCGGTAATACCTGTTTGATTTTCTCATCAATCACAAGTGAAGTGTCTCCATTTTTTACTTTTGTCAGCAAATCATAATATTTCTGTGCCATCTGAATAGAACTCGTAGTAAGGAGTCCTTCATAGGTTTGTCCTTTTCCATTTTGAAAGCCAAGCTTGTGATAAGATTTATTCAAAATGATATCTAATACACTTAACATATGTGTTTCGTTATCATATGCACTACTATCTGTTTCATCTGCAATATTTTTCGGACCATTATGTTCTACCTGGAATCCTAAGACAGCTTTGTCATGAATCGCATTCTGTATTGTATAACGGTGAAGACGTTCACCATATAATTCTTCGGTAGTTCTCGGCAAATCTCCCATCTGTGGATAAGGATTTTCAGCAAATCTCGGTGTGCCGGTAAATCCATACCATAAAGATCTGCCAAAAAATCGTTCCAGTTCTCTTTTTGTTTTTGGTGTAACTGCTCTATGGCACTCATCTACTACAAAAGCAATTTTCAAATTTTTAATTTTATTATATTCTGGCGTTCCTTCCTGAAGTCTCTTGCTTACAAGAATCTGCATCTTCTGAATCGTTGTAACAATCACCTGTCTGTCATCAGACCTGAGTTTTTTCTTAAGATCATTTACATTATCTGTCTCATCAACATCTACAAGGTCATTATTTGCATACGCCTGAAATGCCATTGTAGTCTGCGTATCCAGATCTTTTCTGTCAATCAGGAAAATCGCTTTATCAATTGCCGGAATATCCATCAAAAGATTTCTTGTTGCTTTATAGGAAGTCAATGTCTTTCCAGAACCGGTTGTGTGCCATACATAACCGGATTTTCCCGTCTTCGATGCCTCTCGGATCGACTCAATTGCATGAATCTGATATGGGCGAAGCAAAATCAGACGTTTTGCATCCTCATCCAGCACTGTATATCTCGCAATCATTTCATGCGCTTCCGGAATCCGAAGAACACTTTTTGCAAAATCAAGATAATTTGCCACCTGATTATTGTCTTTATCCACCCAGCCACTCATAAACTTCGGATTTAACTCTGTATCACTGGCTGCTGCAAAATATCTGGTATCAGCACCATTACTTACAACGAACATCTGAACAGCCGAAAAAATTCCAGCAAATTTTCCTTCGCTGATGTATTTTTTAATTTGATTAAACGCCTCCATGTAAGAATGCTGCTTATTCTTCAATTCAATATGTATCATTGGAAGTCCATTAATCATCAGCGTTACATCAAAACGCCGGTCTCTTGTCAAACTGATATTTTCATCATCTGTTTTTAACGCACTGTACTGATTGATTACTTCATAAACACTGCTGCCACCGGCAATATGTTCATGATTCATCACTACCAGGTGAAGTCTTTCCGTATCTCTTTGAACATGAACCTGCACTTTCCCATTCTCTCCAACCAGCCATTCACCTGCTTTATAAAATGAAGAAAACTGCAACTGGTTCTTTACCTGCTCAAATTCTGAGTCTGACAAAGGCTCCCCATTCAGCCTGTCTTTGTTATTCTGTTCAAGGATATATCTAAAATTCGCCCATAAATCTGCCTCTGTTTTCAAATCCTCCCTGTATGTCCACTGTGACTCACCGTAAATCAGCTGATCGATCAGTGTTTGTTCTATCATTGACTCCAACTCTGGCATGATTTTCTTCTCCTTTATGATTGTTATTGGAAATTATACTTTCTGGTTCTTCCTGTTTTTGGCATTTGGAAGCTGTTTATATATTCTTCTGTTGTCTGTATCTCGAAATCTTTAATTTTAAGATTCTTTAAATCTTTAAAATTATCCTCTATCTCATATATATTTACAATCGGCTTTTCCCCATAAATTCTTGCTACTCTTATTGCCATTTTTTCAGCCTGTTCTTCAATATCTGTCAACTAAAATCCCTGTCCAAAATCCTTGTATGGTCTGCACATTGCCAGATTTATATTATCAATCGCTATATTGCTCCCATGATACAATCTCATAATGTACCTCCATTTTTTTTACATAAAATTCCCAAATCTTCTAATATTGTTTCAAAATCCAGCGTATGTTCCACATCATAATTTTCTTTGATAAAAGCAATTCCTTTAAACTTGAAAAGATACTGAAATGCCTCTTTGCTACTTATCTGATACTTACGGGCAAATTCATTTACACATGCAATAGTAAAACCAATTTTTCTTTTCTATTCACTCATCAAAGCCACTTCCTTTCGGCATAAAACCAGGTCTATCTGTCACCTATTATTGTTCTAATCATAATATGACATCTGATTTTCTATATAAACATATTTTGTAACATAAATTTCTTAACGCTTCGCAATTCATCACACTTACGCTGGTGAAGAGTGATGAAGTGATCAAGACTATTAAAATACCTTCCAATACACTTCTGTTCATTTAATGACGGAAAGCAAAATTGCATCTTCCCAATTTCCTGAAAATTAAGACCTTCCCGACCACCTCCTGCCTGACTTGCATCAATCTGTTTCTGACCATTATCCGAAGATAAATTCAGTTGAATAAAATCAGGCTGATATCCTTCTGTTGGTCTAATAATACAAACATGCTGATTGACATTTGCGGACTCTAATCCTTTATATACGGCACTTCTTCCAATTGAAGCACCGGTTATATTCAGTAAAACATCATTGGTATAAACACGAGAGTTTGCCATTGATTCATCTGTTGTTTCATCAACGAAAACGATATCTGCAAAATCCACCTTATCACCGTTCACATTCTGAGATCTGATAAGTGGAATTCCCGTCTCAACATATGCACTTTTCCCACCTGAAGGAGTTTTTCCGCTACCAATTTTAACAGTGATATCCCCTAACTTACGCTGTTCCCAAGAATGCACTTTTTATAATTGTTCTCTTACCATCATCAACGCATATCCCAGTAAATTTTGTCCTCTCCATTTACTCCGATTATATCTATTTTCATCCTTCATAGATAATCCAATTCCCCAAATCTGATCTTTAACAGCACACTCTACCAAAATCGCATTATCAGTTCCTATAAGTTTCTCTTTTAAATCATGGTTTTGAGAAAATTTTGCAAGAAGTCCTTCATAAACAACAATCTGCCTTACTCCATTCCAAAAATTTTCATCATATCCTTTAACATCTCTTCCTAACTTCTTAATCTGTGCCACATCTTCTGTCTGCAAAATCTTATCTGCTATCTTTTTGTCTTGAAAACACTGTGCTTTCCGATACATCATAAATTGTTCCATAGAAGAAAAATCTATTCCATTTACACTAAACTGCACCGGATACCAATTACTCAAATATCCGTTTTCCTCATATGGATTATGAAAACAAATAATTTGCATTATTCTTCACCTACTTTTTTTACTGCCAAATCAAGTTCCAGATCATGTAATCCATAATACGCTTTTTTCAAAAAGTCTATCGGTACTTTCTGAACCACTTCTGCACTTGGGATATTGTAATACCATTGGTAATAAGCATAAAACTCGCCAATCCAATCTGGCATAAAACCTTTCAGTCCCTCACCATTCTTTAGCGTATATTGTTCCGTTTTCAAAAAATATTCCCACAATTCTTTGCAATCCATAGTATTTACATAAGCCTGTGCTTCATCAATACTTTTTCTTGTATTACTTTTCATGTAAGTCTTAATAAATTCTTCCGTATCTTTATCTGGGAACTCCTGTGCTACAAAGTCAAACAACTTTCCCTGTGTTTCCACGACATCACTTAAATAATCTTCTGCATATGCTCTCATCATCATCTCTCCCGTTCTAAAGCAATGTACTGAATACTTTCGTTACCTTGTTTGCATCAGAATCTACCAATTCCCGCATTCTTTGTCTTGCTGATATATCTCGCTGATTATATTTTTCTCTAAACTCTGTATAATCAACAGACAATAATCCTTCTTTTACTTCCTGCAATTTTGAATATGCTAATTCAGATTTAATACAATATTGAATTCCCAAGCCACCTAAAGATAAAAGTTCTTCCAAAATATCAATGTCAATATTATCTCTCACAAATTCTTTTGCAATATAAAAGTATGACGCATTAGCTCTCCAGCCTTTTATAACATCATATCCACTTGTATCAATTCCATATTTGTCAATAAATCTCTTAGATAGCATTCGATAACGTTTGGAATCTGCTGCATCTCTATGCTTCATCAACTCTGCTAGCCATGAAAGTACATCTTTTTCTTGAAAATTCAGAATTTTCAAATCATCCGTATCCAATTCATATTGATGAACCCAGCCATTCATAACATTCGGTTTACAAACCGCCCATTCTTTTGCAAGATCTATATTTCCAGTTAAATAAAAGCCCATTCCATAATCATGCTTTTTTTCACCAAGTCCATATGTCGGCACTACAATTTTTTCAGAAGTTCCATGAAATAACGTTATTTTTCCCATTGTTTCACCTTTTTCCTTATACAAACATGTTCTGTAGCATATATTTTTTTATTTCTTTTAATTCATTACACTTTCGTTGGTGAAGGGTGATGAGGTGGTCAAGATTAGTAAAGTATTCTGAAATCTTCTTTTGTTCCTCAATAGCAGTAGGAACCGTAAGATACAAATTCCTCAATTTATTCAAGTACATATATGTACGAGAACCACCTTGCTTCTGTAAAATTGCATATCTAGCAAATTCTCTTCCATAGTTCAGCTGGTATTGCAAATATCTTGAATCTAAATTCTCATCTGTCGTAAAAACAGGATAAAGTGTACTAACTATGCCGTTTTCAGCAATATCATTGATGTTAAAATGGAATATTTCATCATCTGACATATGGCGATAAGTAAAGTATCCATAAGGTACTATGTTATATCCTGTGTTATCTGCGGATGCTATTTGATTTCCATCATAATAATCTGTTTGAAAAAAAATCCCCTTCCTTGAAGATGTTAAAACTGGATATTGATTGTTTTCTGTTGTTTTTTCTGTATACTCAACAATATTATCCCCCAACTTACGCTGTTCCCAATCTTCACTATACCCTTCAAATCTAATTTTAGGTTTTCCCATCTCTACCCCTCCATTTTCCCGATCAAATCATTCAAAGATGCCATTATTGACGCATCATCTGATGTTAATTCTTTGAGCATTGAAAGGAATTTTCCCTGCACTTTTTCGATTTCTTCATCCGTTTTCTTCATTTCACCTAAAAGTGCCGGCAGATCAACCTCTTCTTCTTTCTCAAAATTATCAACATATCGTGGTATATTGAGGTTAAAGTCATTTTTTTCTATATCTTCAAAGTTGGCAAGGAATGCCTCTTTTTCTACAGTTTCTCTCTTACTGTACAGATTGATAATCTCTTCAATATGTTCATCTGTCATTTCATTTTGCTTTTTCCCTTTATTGAACTTCTTGGAAGCATCAATAAATAATACATCTCTGCCATCTCTGTGCTTTTTCAATACAATGATGCAAGTCGGAATGGACGTGTTATAGAAAAGATTTGCAGGTAATCCTATTACCGCATAAATATTTCCTGAACGAAGCAGTTTTTCTCTGATTTTTCCTTCAGCTGCGCCGCGAAAAAGAACACCATGTGGTAAAACAATTGCCATAGTTCCATTACTTTTCAAATGATACAGTCCATGAAGCAGAAATGCATAATCTGCTTTCGACTTCGGTGCCAGTACACCATAATCACTGAATCTTTCATCTTGTAAAAATCCGGCAGCTGCACTCCATTTTGCTGAATACGGTGGATTCATAAGTACCATATTGAAATCTGTTTCTTCTCCTGTAGGCCAGTCTCCGTCAAGTGTATCTCCGTTACGAAGTTTCTGGTTTTCTGCCACAATTCCATGAAGGAACATATTCATTCTTGCCAAATTGTAAGTAGATGTATTCAATTCCTGTCCATAGTATTTAATATATTCTGGATGCTTTGCATATTTTTTTGCATTCAAAAGAAGCGAACCTGATCCCATACATGGATCATATACTGACAGACCTTGCTTTTCTTCCTGTCCCTTGATTGCAATTCTGGTTAAAATTTTTGATACTGCCTGTGGAGTATAGAATTCTCCTGCTTTTTTTCCTGTCTCCGATGCAAACCATCCAATCAAAGTTTCATATGCATTTCCAAGTATTTCTACATCCGAATTCAACAAGTCTGCATTATCAATTACTTTAATCAAACTTGCAATCGTATCACTCTGCTTTTGATCTCCCACTCCTAAACGATTGGAATACAAATCAATATCCGTAAACAAATCCACGAACAATTCATCACTTTGCTCAATATTATTAAATGCCTTCTGTAACTGCTCACGGCTAAAAGAATTATTTCTAGCTGCATCCGCAAAATAAGTGTAGGTAAGCTCCGGTTCAATCACATAATGGCATACACTTTTCATTTCCGTCTTTAACGCTTCTCCATCTTCTCCATTAAGAACTTTCACATATGCATCCAGTGCCTCTTTCAAGCTCTCTGGTTTTCCATCACAAATCATATCATATACTTTTATCAGAAAAGAATCGGATAAGTACTTGTAGAAAACAATCCCCAGCAAATAATCTTTATACTCATTAGCATCCATTTTTGAACGCAAAACATCCGCCCCACTCCATAACACACTGTTTAAATCCCTGCTGTTCTCCATTTCAGCCATTTTATACTCCTCCGTCTTCTGTTATTTCGCCGCAATGGGCTACTTTCTAATCATAGTGAAAGTATACCATACCTTCAAAAAATATGGTACTCATTCATCCTCTGTATTCTGCATAGAAAAAGACTGAAAGATACCTCTCCACAATAGCTTTCAGTCTTCCATCTTATTCTTTTCCACAATTAAACAGCACCCATTTACATCTTCCAAACCAGCTCCACGCCAACTTTCATCACCCCGGCAAGCAACATCACCCAGATTGGATTCATCTTCACCTTCCTGAGCAAGATCACACATACCACAAATATTCCAACCATCAGCCAACTGGTATCAGATATCACCATTTTCCCAGAAGCTTCCCAGAATGCTGTCTGCAAAATGGAAATTCCCGCCGATCCGATCAGTGCGACCACCGCTGGTCTGATCCCTCCAAGTATTCCCTGCAGCATGTCCATTTCCCGGTATTTTAAGTACAATTTTGCAATGATCGTCACGATAATGCAAGATGGTGTGATATATCCAAGTGTAGCCACAACCGCTCCCGGCATTCCGGTCAGTTTCATCCCAACAAAGGTTGCTGCATTGATCGCAATCGGTCCCGGAGTCATCTGGGAAATGGTGATCAGATCCGTAAATTCCGTCATGCTGAGCCAGTGATGCACATTTACGACCTGCCCCTGGATCAGTGGAAGTGCCGCATATCCACCTCCAAAGCTGAACAAGCTGATCTGAAAAAAGCTTAAAAATAATTGTATATACATCATACTCTTTTCCTCCGTCTGTTCCAGATTGTCCGGATTACACCAAAAACTCCACTTGCAATCACAATATAAATCACATTGATTCCCAATACACAGGCTGCTATAAAGGCTGCAATCATAACAATCGTTGCCACATTATCTTTCTTTTTTATAATTCCACATCCCATTTCATAAGTGACCGAGGCAATCACAGCTCCGACACCTGCCTGCATCCCTTCCAGCATCTGACTCACCAGATAATTATCCCGAAATGCATGATAAAAAGCAGAGATCAAAGAAATGATCACAAACGGTGGAATAATCGTTCCAATAATTGCAACCAGTGTTCCTGTAAGGCCGGCAAGCTTATACCCAACCACGATTGCCCCATTTACCGCAATCGGTCCCGGTGCTGACTGCGCGATTGCCACCAGATCCAGCATTTCATTTTCTTCAATCCAATGATAATCATCCACAAACTTTTTCTTCATCAGTGTGATGATCACATAACCGCCGCCAAATGTAAATGCACTTAGATATAATGTAGATAGAAAAAGTTTAACCAACACTTCTCTTTTATTCTTCATAATTTTTATCCTCCACCCATTAGTATATCTTTGCTTTATACAGATGTAAATTAAAATCCAGGTAAATTTCAAAACCTTTCCAATACAATTTTACCTCTTGACTTTTCCAACAATCTCATTTATCATATATAACATATCAATTTAGTAGGTTTATAAAGGAGTGACACAGAATGAACATCTTATGCTTTGGCGATTCAAACACATATGGCTACAAACCGGACGGAACCGGCAGATTTGACACCGACACCCGATGGACCAGTCTGCTTCAGAAGAAGCTGGGTGCTGACCACCGTGTGATCGAAGAAGGTCTTTGTGGAAGAACCACTGTATTTCAGGATGATCTTCGTGAGGGACGCCGTGGACTCGATCTGATCGGTGTCACGATGGAAATGCATACTCCTATCGATCTCCTTATCGTTATGCTCGGAACCAACGACTGCAAAACAAGATACAATGCGTCCGCAGGAACCATTGCCAAAGGATTGGCTCAAGTCATCCAAAAAGCCCGAAAAAACGCTTCCCAGCCTTTTGATCTCCTCGTCATTTCACCGATTCATCTGGGTGAAGGTGTTGGCGATCCTGGCTTTGATCCGGAATTTGATGAAAAATCCGTAGAAGTTTCCAAAAAGCTTGCTGAAGAATATCACAAAGTGGCACTTCTGCATCATGCAGCATTTCTGGATGCCTCCGCATTTGCATCTCCAAGCACCACAGATCGCGAGCATCTGGATGCAGCCGGTCACGCTGCACTTGCTAATGCAATCTATGAAAAAGTTATTGATATGCTAAAAGAACTGGAAAAAGCGGTATAGATTTTTAACGTCTATACCGCTCTTCGTATTCGTATTCTTCATTAAATATAAATCCGCATGATATTGATCACAAATCCAATCGCCCCAAGTGTCATAAACACAAGCGCAGCTCCTGCTGCCTTTTTTCTTGTTTCAATCTTTTCCTGATCTTCGATGCTCATATTCTGGACCGGATATTTTTTTCTACCGATCAGATAAAGAATCAGTCCACTTGAATTATTTCCATTCATCGCCCAAAATCCCCAGAATTTCGGGTGCTTTAAGCCTCTTGCTTTTGCATCTGATACCGTCATCTGATAAATCTGCCATGCGGTGCAGATTGCTCCTACCAACGCAATTGCTCCGCTTGCTACTGCTGCTATTTGATTCCATCCCATAATAATCTGCCTCCTAAATCCGTTTGATAATCTGATAAAGCAATGCCGATGAACTCATGATTACCACACAAAATACAATTACCAGATAATAGGTTCCTTCCGGCAACAGCATGTTCAGCGCAATCAACAGTATCATCAGTATAATATTTAAAAGAATTGCTCCAGTCAGTTTTTTGTTGCTTTTTACAACATTTGTACTCTCTTCCAGATGTTCTGCCATCTTCTGATCTCCTTTCAACAGTTCATCAAGACTTACGGAATAAAGATCACTAAGTGCAATGACACTGATAATATCTGGATACGATTTTTCATTTTCCCAATTGGAAATAGTCTGGCGGGAAACATCGATTTTCTCTGCAGCCTTCTCCTGGGTAAGCCCGGCTTCTATCCGTGCATTTTTTAGTTTCTTCCCTATTTCCATAATTCCTGTTTCTTCCTTTCACGGACATCATTCCATATAAAACACCAAAAGTCTATCAAACATCTTTTACAAATGGCATTTTTGCCTGTCAAAATTCTTTTACACCGGCAAATATACCTGTATCTTACCATCCGGAGAGATTTGTATCAAGAAAACTATGGCACTTTCTCCTCGCATCTGTTAAAATAGGATTTCAGAAACGGAGGTTTTGAAATGCTAAAATCCTATGTCTGTTTTGACCTGGAAACAACCGGGCTTGACCCGCTATATAATGAAATTATTGAAATCGGAGCACTGAAAGTCCGTGACGGAAAGGTTGCCGAACGTTTTATGGAATTCATTCATCCACAGGAAGAGATTTCCCCGATGATCACAAATCTCACCGGCATTACGAATGAAATGGTTGCAAATGCCAGACCTGCCGATGCTGTGATCAGTGATTTTCTTGAATTCTGTGAAGATGATGTCCTGATCGGCCACAATGTAGGCTTTGATTACAGCTTCATGAAATCAGGTGCTTCCAATTTAGGACTTACTTTTGAAAAATTTGGAATCGACACATTTAAGATCGCCCAGCGCACCTTAAAATCACTTCCCTCCAAAAGTCTCTCCAGTCTGTGTGAATACTACCAGATTGAAAATAAAGCTGCGCACCGCGCCTACTATGATGCGCTTGCCACAGCAAAACTGTATCAGACACTGGCACACTATTTCGAAAATGAGGATCCTTCTCTTTTCAAGCCACAGCAACTTACATACAAAATAAAAAAAGTGCAGCCTGCCACAGCAAAACAGGTTGCACTTTTGCAGAGACTGTGCAGCCAGAAGAAAAAAGTACCGGAATGGAATCCGGATACGATCACGCGCAGTGAAGCATCTCGGCTGATTGACACTTTATTAAAGGCATAAGCAAAAAGATAGAATACGTCTTAAAGAATCTTCTTTCTTATAAACGTACTCTATCTTTTTTAGTTCTTCTTCACTGATCTTTCGCATATTGTTTCACCTGCCCGAAAATAATCTCTTCCGGATCTTACTTATTTACTTTCCAGTTTTCCAGAAGTTTTAATTCTATTTTCGTTCCGGCTTTTCACCGATTTCTCTCCACATATGCATTTCAAATTATTGACGAATAAGGCTGTGACACCAGTCTTCATGCAACTGACGTTCAAGGTTATTGGTTGTGGGGTGATGTGTGGGGATGTTCGTTATTGTATATGTAGAAGCTTTAAGACGTTAGATAATGTAAAACTTTCTGCTATGCAAAAAAAGAAGCCCTCACACAAGGACTTCTTCGTAAGTAGCGGGAACTGGATTTGAACCAGCGACACCGCGGGTATGAACCGCGTGCTC
>OLNL01000103.1_pt1 | contig 90496 bp, 77 predicted proteins | sample 1672181 | NCBI WGS metagenome assembly OLNL01 (sample SAMEA3136656, study PRJEB25190) | human gut metagenome | biome: human gut; feature: human-associated habitat; material: faeces | place: Austria | collected 2013
CCCGCTTTGGGTGTCATGCTTTGCCCGTGACTGTCTGGGCTCTGCAAGTCTGTGCTCAGTCGGTCACGTTCGTCCACGTCTCCGTACCGGAGGATTTTGTATAATCGTGGGCGTTGGTGGCCTCCACGATATTATAGTAGGCCCAGTTGGTCTTGGACACGTCCGGGAACTGGCGCAGCTCGTCCATGTGGTCATCCACGTAGTCCTTGTCCGCTGCGCGGCCCAGCATTCGGTTGACGATGGTGGTCACTTCGGCCCGAGTGATGGTGTTGTTGGGACGGAAGGTGCCGTCCTCGTAACCGGTGATCCAGCCGTACTTGATGGAGCCGACCACCTGCTCGTAGAACCAATCATCTGCGCTCACATCAGTGAAGATATTCTCGCCGCTGGTGTCCAGGTCGGCAAAGCGCATGGCGATCACAGTGAACTCTGCGCGGGTAATGGCGCGATCCGGGGCAAACTGATTGTCACCGACGCCCTTAATAACGCCGATGGAGGCCAGGGTATTCACCGCGTCCGCATACCAGGCGTTCGCCGCTACGTCAGTGAAGCTGACCGTGCTGGGCACATCCTGCTCCAGCAGCAGATTGTAGAACATCTGCGCGGCCTCGGCACGGGTCACGTTGTTGTCCGGGCCGAAGTTCCCATTGGAGTAGCCGTGTAGGTAGGCGATGTGGTCCTTGGTGTTCAGCCAGTCGGATACGCCGGTATCCTCCGGATCGGCTACCTGCTCAATCCTCTCGAACACGGCTTTGATGGTATGGCTTGCCCGGACATTCTCGAAGGTGTAGCTGCTCACCGCGCCCACGCTCTTGCTGTCCACCAGCACATCGGCGATCTCATAGCCGTCTGCCGGGGCGATGGTGAAGGTCTTGTCGCTGCCGCGGCTCACGCGCACGCTGCCGTCGGGATCAATCTCGCCGCCGGTGCCTGCGCTGGCCGTGATGGTGTAGCGGGTGGTACCGCCGGAGCTGTTGCGGTCAAAGGTTGCGGAAATCGTATGGTCGGCAGTAACCGTATCAAACGTATAGCTCATGACCGCCCCCACACTCACGCCGTCCACCAGAACGTTTTCCACATGGTAGCCGCTGTCCGGGGTGATGGTAAAGGTTTGGTTTTTGCCCTCCGTCACGGTAACTGCGCCGTTGGGAGAAATGCTGCCGTTTGCGCCCGCAGTTGCGGTGATGGTATAAGCCTGGACGTCAACAAGAGCGAAGGGAGAGAACTGACCGGGCTGCACCGAGAACCTGATGCCTTGCGTGGTGTTTTCCGCCTGAATGGTCTCTATCTCGCAGTCTGCAATATCCTCGGTGTCAAACCCGGATTGTGTGCCATCACGGTGCAAATCCTTGAAGTGCACAACAGTAAACTTGGTATTCTGATTCGTGCCCTCGGGATAGCCCCAGTAGATGTCCACCGGCTTGTCGGCGTTGATCCAGGCGTTGCCGTTGTCGGCGTCTACCAGGTCCAGATACTTGATTTCATAGACCTTGGTATCATCACCAAGAACTGTTCCGATTCGGTCTTTGAGGGCATCGGTACGTGTGGTGGAACTCTCTTCCTCGATGATGTTGTCAAACAGCAGGGAGGGCTGCCCTTCATCTGGGACAGGCACGCCAGTCTCGCCGATGGTGTAAGTCGTCCCTGTCGGGGCCAACGCTACGGCCTTGCCGGTTCCTACGGTTTCCGGTGCAGTTGTTGCAATATCGCTGGTAGGATCACTGTCCGCCACAGCCCGGACGGTGAGGGTGCCTTCCTCCGTAGAAACGGTGTATTCCGTCTCGCCCACTGTTGCGATAACATCATTGGTACCAGAGAAGATGGCAATTTTATGGGTATCAAAAACATCATCGGTTGTTGTAACGGTATCGCTTTCTATTACATTACCATCCTCATCAATGAACTGAACGCGAATCGGTTGGTTAAGCTCATTTTGCTTGACCAGTCTGTAATAAGTTGTACCTTCCGAATCAGTTCCGGCCACTTCTACCTTCCAGCTGTTGCTGGTGGTTCGATTGATGAAGGTCAAATCTGTAGGTGTTGCCTCGCTACCTTCCGGAAGATCAATCTTGAACAGCGGCTCGGGGAAAGATGTGCTTGTAATCCCGTTTCCGTTATCGTCAACCACTCCGTCATAGCCAGCGTCACCGCCCTCGTAAATGGTCAGGTCGGCGGGAGTGATGGTGACCTTGGGATTCTCCGCAAAGGTGGCGGTGATGGTGTGCGTATCGTCATTGACCTCAGTAAAGGTATGGGACGTAATAGCACCCTTTTCCTCGCTATCTACAGTCACATTCTCGATGTGATATCCCTTATCCGGGGTGATGGTGAATTCCTGGGACTCTCCTTCCTTGACACAGACCTCGCCCTCAACGCCGCGGGGACTGATTTTGCCGCCTTCACTCTGGATGACGGTGATCTTGTGGTAGATAGTTTTATCCTCAGGCGGCTCTACCACAGTGAGAGGCAGGGGGACGCAGCCGAGCATCTCAGCATCTGGGATGCGGACGGGACCACCAGGATCACACCTTAGTTCACCCTCAAAAAGAAGTGGGCTCGAACTCGGCGTAGCATAGCTAATCCCTACCGCAGATGAAAAGGATCCATTGCGCCAAGCGTCTATGTCTACGTCAATAGTAAACATATAACAGCCATCATCAAGTTTCTTTGTTTCCTCAGAGTTCATTTTGAATAAATCATTTTCGCCAAAGGAAACGGTCTCTGCATCAATCTTTAGTCCATTACTGTTCAGATAAAGTACCAGAGCAAAATCACGGTGGAAGGATGCATTTTTTAGATACTCAGATATATGCGTTGACAGGTCATAGGTTAACGTATATTCCCGTACATAGCCCAAGGACTCATGTTTAATGATATTACCTGGGGTAAGTTTCAAAGTTCCCCAGTTGTTATATGGGTTATTGGGAATGTCTGTCAGATATGAAAGTGCGAGATCAGTTCCCCCGGCTCCTAACCTTACATCAAATTGCAAAGAATTACCTGTTTCTGTTGCGGGGTAGGTGACAACCTGTCCGTCCACAAGAGCGAGAACTACCCAGCCTGAGGCACTACTGCCCTGCTCCTCTGTTAAAGTTGGCTTTGTCATGGTAATCGTAACTTTTGACGCAGAGGAATCTGTAGATTCAATATGGAAGGCAGAGAGTATTTGCCCAGCTCCAAAGCCAATATTACCAGAATAATCTAAATATAATCCAAAAGCTCTATCTTGGGCTGCCTCAGAAAGTCTTTCTTTGTTCTCAGAGGAAGTCTCCGTGACAATTACATCTTCGCTCGTAATGCCCAGCTTAGTTTTCAAGTCATCAGTGGAAAATGCACTCGTGGGCAATATTGTTAAAAGCATTAGGACTGTTAAAAGGCAGGACAAAGCCCGTTTTATTTTCGGCTTCATTTCACGCACCTCTGCCAATCACCGCTCCGTCAGGCACCCAGATATAGCGGTTTCCGTCGTCAGCGGCTCTGCTCACATGATAGAAATAGGATTCCCCATTGACGGTTATAATCAGGGAGCCATCATCATTTTTTGCGTTGTTATACTCCGACTCGGTCAATGTCACCATAGACAAGACTGTGCCGTTTTCATTGACAGGCTTATTTCTGGCCACCGCTTCTTCTGCCGTGGCTAAGTCCTTGGAACTGCCGCCCGTCATAGTAAAGCGCAAATCGGTTTTCAGATTTTCGGCAAGCCCGTCGAGATTGTAGTCTGCTTCCGTTGGAATGATGCCGCCGGCAAAATGCGGATATGGATCGCTGCCCTTGGCGCACATCACGATGGGGCGCTCGTCGTTGTCATTATAAGCGGTCACATCGGCGCCAAACTCCAGGAACTGCCCCACCTGTACGGTAAACAGTGCGGAACCTGTTTCGTTGTTGGGATTGATCTCCTCCATATTGGAACTGTGAATAACGGAATCGGTAACGGTCAGCTTGCCGCCTACCATCCCCGGTACCGCGGTATAGCCTTCGAAAAAGGAACCGCTGACCCGGGTGTCGTTGGACAGGTTGATGCCTGCGTAGCCACAGTTGTCCACGGCAATAGTCGAACCATCAATGACCCAGTCATGACAAATAGCCATGGTGATGGCCTTTCCATTAGGCTGGAATAAACTGGTGGGAACATTCTTCACCATGATGGTGGAGTTGGAGATACCGCTGTCGGTACGCTCAGTATCCCAGCCGTCATAGATCCACAGACCCGTGGTAGTGGACCGATCAATCGTCATAACCGAGTTATCAAACCGGAAGGGACCGGCATGGAAGCGGATGGCAATGCCGCTGGTAGCTTCGGCGTTTACGCAGTGGATGTTTACGCTGTCGAAATACAGGCCCCAGATGGCGGCGTTATCCTGCCGCATGAAGATGCCGTTCTCCTCGCAGTTGGAGACATCCAGCTTGCAGTTCTTGTAGTTGGCGTCCTCGTCAAAATAGCTCAGAGCCATGCCCACGGTGTTGCCCTGGAAGTCGAAGGTGCTGCTGTCCATCCCAGCGCCACTGATGGTATACTGTTTCGCGCCGCCGGTTTCCAGGCCGCGATAGAAATTGGTGGCTGTCAGGGTGGTATTCTCAGCCAGAGTGATGGCTTGGCCCTCGCCACCCTCCAGAACCAAGGCCCGGTTGGTGGTGCCTTCCTGGCCACTTCCGGTGATGGTGCTGTTACCGGACAGAAGCAGCTTTCCGTTGGTTTTCAGCCGGAACACATCCATTTGGCTGGAGGCCGTAATGTTCATGTCTGCGCTGGTCAAAGTCGCACCTGACACCGTAAAGCCATTGGCGTAGCCGCTCAGGGTCAGGGACGCGCCCTCAGCAAACACCAGCTCCGTATCCGCGGTGATGGTGAACGCATCGCCAGAGCCGCTCAGCGTAATATCTTCGTTGACAATCAGCTTGGTGGGGGTGTCGATAGTGTAGGTCGTTTGGTCAGAAGTAACATTGACTTCTGCTACGTCGCTTTCCTCCGCCGCAGACGTCGGCTCGGCCACTTCCAGGCTCTGGACAGCGGCCTCACCGGTGTCTGTGGGCTGACTGGGTTCCTCCGCTGCCAGGGCCGTGGTAGAGAACAGCCCCAAGGCCAGCGCCAGAGACAAACAACGTGTTGTGATTTTCTTGTTCATGGTTGTACCTCTCCTTCAAATTTTTTTTGTTTCTGTGAGACGATCTTGATGAATAGCGGCATCCCTCCATTCCGTTTGTGAAGGAATCAGAGCGTTCAAACCCTCGGGGCTTTGCCCACCAAATCGGCTCTGTGAAGGGCCGCCGTGAGGTTTGACTACATTCTTCTCCTTTTGTTGTAGAGGGTAGAGGCCATAAGAAAAAATTACAACAGATTTCTCCTTCTGTTGTAGCCTTAAAAGATTTTCATGTCCTAACATCGCATTTAAGGCAAAAACGGCAGTCCTTTCTTTCCACAAAGCTCATTTTCCCATAGCAAAGCTGACGGGGCAAAAATTTGTGCTTGTCCCGTCTTGTTTTTGCGACCAAAAGTGAACGCCGAATGAAAATTCTTGCAACTTTCCGGGGTATGTACTATAATAAATAAAAGTTATAGTCTAAGCAAAAGCGTACCAGTTACAACAGAAGGAGAACTATGTGATAATCAGCTCCATACGCTCCAACTGCCGCTGATGGACGCCGCCGCTCTCCACGGTGTAGATACGGGTAGTGTTCACGCTGGAATGGCCCAGAATGTCCGCCAACCGGGACAGGTCTTTTTCTAAAGAGTAGTAGGTCCTTGCGAATAGATGACGCAGATTGTGGGGGAATACCTTACTCGGCTCCACGTCCGCGCTCTCGCAGAGGGCTTTCATATCCCGCCAGATATTTGACCGGTCCAACGGCCTGCCCGTCCGGGTGGTGAATACCGCTCCGGCGGTCTTTTTTTGCTTCTGAAGGTATTTCCGCAGCAGCCGGCGTAGCCGGCCCGGGAGGAAGACCGTGCGGCGTTTGCCCTTGTTGCAGATCTCGGCCCGCCCCGTAGTCACGGCCTCAACGGTGATAAAGCGCAGCTCGGACACGCGGATACCAGTGGCGCAGATGGTCTGCATGACCAGGGACAGCCGCTCATTGCCCACCTTCTGAGCTGCGCTGACCAGCCGGGCATACTCCGCGCGAGTCAGCTCCCGGCGTTCATCGCAGAAGAGGGCCTTTTGTATTTTCAACAGCTTTACGGCGATGCCCTTCCAGCCCATGAAGCGAAAGAAACCATTGACGGCGGCCAGCATGGAGTTGACGGTAGCTGGGGCGCGGCTGGCGGACAGAGACTCCTTCCACTCGATCAGGGCGGCCTTGGTCAGCGGGCGGCCCGCCAGCCAGTCCCACAGCGCAGTCAGGTCCTGGACATACTTCTGGACGGTGGCCGGCGCGCGCTCCTGTTCCCGCAGGTGCAGGGCATAGCGGCGAATGGCCTTGTCGGTCAGGTCATAGGTTTTCTTGCTCATAACGGGGTCCTCCACAAATCGTTTTAGATACCGTTATTGTACCGAAACCGCTGCGGAGTATGCGGGAGCGTTAGGCTTGCCGTCCCAAGCCTCACCTGGCACAGCATAAAAAGAGTGGGCGTGATGGAGACCCCACCACGTCCACTTTCTCTATAATTTCCCGTTATATCCCGCCGCCTCTGCTTTTCCAAGAAGATAGAGAAAGGAAATGGCGGGCACCCACAAAATTGGGGTCAATGTCTCGTGCTTCGTGATACTGAAATTATCCAGGCGCTTTGTAATTAGAAATGCGCTGGTAATTCTGGCTGTTTCATCCTGGTATAGCGCCACAATCGCATCAGATACCGGGATGTGGGAATTGTTTTGGTGTTTGCCTTCCCAGAAATTTCTTCCCGCGGCAACTGAACCACGATATCCACTTACAATATTGAGAGGAATAAAATCCATCCAATTCTACTGTTTTATAATAGGAGAGATACTGATATTGTTCCATTATTTTCTATCTGTATATCTTTCGCGCATAATCCTTAAAGCAACCTCAAGGGAATCATAATGACAAACTGCAGGGGAAAACGCAGAAAAACCACCTAAATAGGCGGTTTTTCAGTAAAAAGTGGTCTGAGTGTAATTATAGGACTTGGAAAGATCCAGTCATATCAATGGTTTTAGCGCAGCAAGAGGTTCTTATCTCAAATTGTACGATCCAAAACTGTAACACGTGTAATCACATCACGCATGCGGTCTGAACCAACCATATACTCCAACGCATCATCAGCGGTGTCAAAGCAGCATTCCGTTTCAGGACGATTCCAAACATAGATTGTGATTTTATCATCTGTCCCATATCGGATAATGCCATAATGAATGCCGTTCCATTCGATTTCTACTTCTCCACCACATTTCATACACCACTTGAAATCGCTGATCGATTTAAAACGGTTATCTTCCAGTGAGTTTTGAGATTTTAAAATGTGATAGGACATATCATACCTCCAATATGACTTGAAATCAGGAATATCTCCATCCCAATAGCTTTCTGCTTTGCCCCAGTTTGGTCGGTTTCCTTCCCATGAAATGGTATGGTCGTGAGGAATAGAGTGTTGTTTGGGACTGCCGTGATCTGAGTAGTGCCGCTCCTTGACTGCCCTTCCGTCTGCACCGATTTTAGTTTCTCTTAAATTCCCGTTACGATCTGTTGTGTGGTTGATACTGCCGGGTTCACCTATAAAACGTCCATCATCCGGCTTAGACGGTTTCCACGCTCCGCCGTATGCGCTGCCTCCGCCTTTTCCAATCAGGTACGGTTCTATTGTATCACGATTCCCGATTGGTGCACCATCCATTTTGAACGCATCCAACTCTTCTTTTGGGAATGAACGCTCGTAGTTTAGATACCGCCAAGAGCTGCGTTCGTAATCGACATAGATGAGATTGCCCTGCATTTCGGGAAACGGTGTATTGTAACAGATGATTTTTTCCGGCTCAATACGCCGCAGCATCTCGTTGTAGCCTGCCATGAACCATTCTTTCTGGTCGCAGCGGTTGTCGTGCTCTGAGGCCATATAAGTGGAGACGGCAACAACGCTTCCTTTTTCAATCCCCTCAAAGCAGAAATCAAATGTGGATTCATCGCCCCAGTTGACGGTAGGAATCACGCGAATCCCTTTGGATGCCCAGCAAGTGCCGCACCAGCGATTGCGAAATACGTTGTAAAGCTGCATGACGGACGCCATCTCCAGGTACATACTGAAATCTGGCGAAAGCACCGCACGGTAGCGGGACAGTTTTTCAATGTCGTTGTCCGGATTCTTCCACACCCGCTCAAAGCGATAGTCGTATAGGAAGAAGTGGACCATGCGGTCCAGGTGATTCTGATCCTCCACATGAGTTTTGTCAAAACCGATCAGCAAAAGATTATTAAAGTCTCCGGGCCTTTCTTGGAACCTGGGAATGATGGGGATTTTGAACTTTCCTTTTACAAAAAATTAAAAAACGGGTAAGTCCTATACAGACTTACCCGTGGTCCGAGTGGGGAGACTCGAACTCCCGGCATCCTGCTCCCAAACGGTTGAACTAAATTTTTTGCGGTTATTTCTAATTGGTTTTAACCCTTTCCGCTACATTTCACTCACTCTTTGACGCTCTTAATTCCACTGTTTCCGAGTGCTCCGACGCTGTCTGTGGTCAAACATGTGGTCAAAAAGCCCTTCTTGACCAGGCACGGCATAACTGCCGTATCCTGTTCAGAAGGGCTCTTTTTCATGTTCAGGTTTGGGGTATTGTACCTCTGCAGAGGCCGAGAAGCAAGAGGTTTTTTTGAGTCAGGCGTATCAATTTTTAACACGCCTATACAAAGAATACGGCCTGGCAAGAGGAGGATTACCTCACCTACTCAGGAGCCAACAGAAACCTGCAACTGTGCGTTCCACAGCATGGTCGTAGTGGTTACCCGAATTTATCTGAAACACCGTGTCGATCCCCTTGCCCTGATAGAAGGTCTGGATCTCCTCTGTGTTCTGCCTGACACTCCGCAGAACCGGATTCCGGGTCTTGCTCTCCTTGTCTCCCAAGGAGAAGTACATGCAGTCCGGCCAACGCTTTGGCTCATAGGAGAAGATATAGTCCTTCATTCTGGGAAACCAGAGAGAGCCAGACATACTGCCCACCCGAGAAAATAGATCCTTCTGGTAGATCGCATACAGGGCAAACAGCCCCGCCAGAGAGTACCCGGCGATCCCTCGCCAACAAGGGACTTCATCAATCTCCTTCTCTGCCGCTGGAATAATCTCCTCGGTGAGGAGACGCAGATAGTCGTCCGCACCACCAGTGGGCTCAGCATTTTTGAAAGCAGGCGGACTGTTCCAGGGAACCATATCGTGGTTCCAGTCCAGATCACTGATAGCCACCAAGGTAAACGGCGGACAATCGGATGCCTGCGTGGCCGCAAATACCTTCTGACCTTCATCGGAAAAGGTATGTAGGTAGATTGCTGGCCCTCCGACTTTGACCCCTGGGAAAACAGATATTCTTTTGCCGTCTATTGTGAAGGTTGGCATTTTGCTTCCCCCAATTTTCACTTTAACGATTGATAGCCGTTGAAAGTCAAATGATTTTACAGCAAAGAGTCTTTGGATGCAACAGATGCGAGACATGAAAGCTACATAGGCCACTGTTGTAAAGAAACTAAAAATCATCCAAACGCATGATTTTCTTGCGTATTTCTGCTGAATATGCTATTATTATACACAACGCTGTCAGGTGTTGGAAGAGGCCTTGGCGGCATAGCTGCAATATGCAAAATGCTCTGCCGTCTGGCAGGGCATTTTGCATATTGGCGTGGAGGAATCTTGTTATGGCGGTTAGCTATAAAAAGCTTTGGAAACTTCTTATCGACAAAGACATGAAGAAAAAAGATCTGTGTGTGAAAGCAGGCATTAGTCCTGCCTCAGTCACCAAAATGGGCCGAAATGGTCATGTTAGCACAGAAATACTTTTAAAAATTTGCATGGCGCTAAATTGCCAAATAGAGGACATTGTGGAGATTGTACCCGATTAAAAATGAGACCACTATTTTGGACAATTAATGTGATAGAATGAACAAAATTTAAAAACGGAGACGTTATTGTTAACTATAATAAGGTGAGTGAAATAATGCTTTTGACTACAAAGGAAATTGCTCAAAAATGGGGGGTTTCTGTTACTTGGGTTACTATACTCTGTAAAAAAGGGCGCATCAAAGGTGTAGTGAGGGATGGTAACAGATGGTATATTCCTGAAGATGCAAAAAAACCGGCAGATCGTCGCACAAATAAAGAGGCTCCTGGTAAAAAACGATTTAGATTTGTGGATCTGTTTGCTGGTATTGGCGGTTTTCATCAGGCAATGAGGTGTCTCGGTGGCGAATGTGTTATGGCAGCTGAGATTAATGAGGAATGTAGGAAAACATACCAACTTAATTATCATACCCAAGAAAAAGAAATTCGCCGAGATGTAACAGAAATAGATCCGTTAACTATTGCGCCGTTTGATGTCTTGTGTGCTGGGTTTCCATGCCAACCGTTTAGTAAAGCTGGCGCCCAAAAGGGCTTTCAGGATAAAAAACGTGGCAATCTATTTTATACAATAATGAACATTCTCGATGCGCATCCAGAAGTCAAGTTTATTATTCTTGAAAATGTTCGAAATTTAGCGGACAAGACTGAGAATTGGGGCATTATTACATCCGAATTGATGCAACGCAATTTCTATATTACAGAAGAACCACTTATCCTCTCTCCTTCAGATTTCGGAATTCCTCAAATTCGTGAAAGAGTATATATACTTGGGATTCGGAAGGATATTCGAAATGAGAAAATTCTAAGCAACGGATTTATTCATAAAACTGACTTACACTTAGAAAAGTATCTTCGAAAGTGTAAGATGGGGGATGCATGGACAATACTGGAAGAAAATGTTGATGACTCTTATATGATCTCTGAAGAACAGGAAAAGATGATTTTCGCATGGGATGAATTTAGAATTGGCACAGGGATTAAGGTGATTGGATTTCCTATCTGGATAGATAGTTTTGGCGTAGGGATTGATGATGATCAGGCCGTTTTCCAAGCACAAGGATATGGTGATATGCCCAAATGGAAGAAAAACTTTTTGGAACGAAATAGAAAGCTGTATTTAGACAATAGAATTTTTATTGATAACTGGATTCAAAAGTATGACATGCTAAATAGAATTAAGTTATTCAAAAAATTTGAATGGAATTGTGGTGCAGATGTCTCCGATATCCATGATTGTCTAATACAAATTCGTCAATCAGGAATCCGTGCAAAGCGTCCTACATTCTATCCCTCCCTTGTCGCTATTGTAAATACTCCTATTATTTGGGACAGAAAGAAGAATCATTTTAGGAAATTAACTCCCAGAGAAGCTGCAAATTTGCAAAGCTTTCATGGCGGATTTAAGTTCCGTGGTACAGATGCTACACAGTATAAACAACTCGGAAACTCAGTAAATGTTCGTGTGTTGAAAATTTTAGGGGAACGCCTGTTTGCATTAGCGAACGACGGATGGGATGGTGACTTTGATGGCTAAAAAACTAAATATCAGGCCAACAAGCGGTGTCTATGCTACATATAAACGGCTTAGCTATCAACCTTGGACTGCTATTGCCGAGTTTGTTGACAATTCTACACAGAGTTTTTTCGATCACAAAAATGAACTTATGTCGCAAAAATATGCAAAGGGACTTCGGATAACTATTGACTATATCGAAGACAAGGATATGGGTGATTCCATTGAAATCTATGATGATGCATATGGTATGGAATGGTCAGACTTCCAACGAGCTGTAGTTCTCGATAGGCCGCCTCAGAAAACGACAGGCCGAAATGAATTCGGAATGGGACTTAAAACTGCGGCTTGTTGGTTCGGATCTGTTTGGTCAGTTGAATCAACGCAACTTGGATCAAGAAATAAGTATTATACTGAGATTAACATTGACGATCTTGGAAAATACAAAACAGAAGAGATTGATGTACGAGAAGATTTAGTTAGCGCCAAAGAACACTACACAAAAATTGTAATTAAGAAACTAAATAAACGTATAGTTGGCCCAAGAACAGTTGGTAAGGTAAAAGAACTTCTTAGCAGTATCTATCGAGAAGATATTAGATCTGGATTAGTTAAAATATTTTACAATGGCACTTTACTTCAATTTAAAGAAGCACCTGTTTTTGTTGAAAATATTAATGGGCAGAACAAAGCGTGGAAAAAAGAAATAGAATTTACTGTCAATCATGAAGGTAAAGATTTGCATGTTTCTGGATTTATTGCAATCCGAATTCCAGGTAGTGTGAAAGATGCTGGTTTTACTCTTATTCGGCGAGGAAGAGTGATTGTTGGAGGATCTGAAAAAAATTATCGTCCAGTTGAATTGTTTGGTGATGCAAATTCTTATGCGTGGCAGAGACTATACGGAGAACTGCATATGGATAATTGGCCTGTTACACAGGCAAAAGACAACTTTGACTGGCACAATAGTGGTTTAGAGGAAGCATTTATCGAGGCACTGCAAAATTTTACACAAGACTATCGTCGCAAGGCAGAAAGTATTCGTGTGCGAGAAAAAATTCATACAAAAGACCTTGTACACTTGGCGACACAAGACCTTTCTGGCTCTGGTCTGGTTCAAAATCTACAAATCGAAATTGTTGAAGAGGAACCCAACCAACCTCAAAATCCGGCTAAAAAAGCTATTCAAGAAAAATTGACAGATTTGCAACAAGAGAACTCTTCACAAGAAGAGGTAGTTACGCCAAGTGATGACGGAGTTACTATTGAGGGTGGAAATCATGTCAATTATCGTTTTATGTATAAACACATAGAATATCTTTTTCATATTATTTTTGATATGAGTGACCCTGCAATGGATTGGTTGCTTGTGGAAGCTGATGGCGAAAATGAATATACGCTCTCTATCAATATGCGTCATTCCTTTTTCAAACCACTCATTGAAAAACGAGAGTTCATGCCAATTATGATGCGGATGTCCATTGCACTTGTATTGGCCGAAATAGAGTCAATGACGGTTTCTCCAGATGGTCGAATTGAGCCGTCTGCAATTCGCCTTAAAATGAATGAAATACTTGAATCTGTACGCAAAGGAGATGAATAGTAATGGTGGATAAGTGGCTTACTGTCTGCGATAGTGAAGAGCATAAAACTTGGAGCATTTCAGTCGATGGATATTTTCGCTCAAATGTCGAGAAAAGAATGCTCGCAGATGACATGAGCCTTGACGCTATAAATGCGGTATTCTGCAACGCTGTTCGAATTCTTAGCCATTGCCCAAACCCTAATATTCATGAGGAAATTGCAGAAACAGGAATAGTCATCGGTAAGGTGCAGAGTGGTAAAACATCAAATTTTATCTCTGTGCTTGCGCTGGCATTTGATAATGGATATGACATTGCCATTGTTTTGGGCGGAAATACACTCGATCTTCTAAAACAGAATGCGACCAGAATTAAGTCTGCATTTAATGTAGACTCAGAAAAGCTCACTGTGTTAAAAACAAATGACAATAAGACATTGATTAATCCAGCTCGTATTAAAGATTTCCTTGAAAATGGACATAAAGTAATTATTGTTGGGCTAAAACATAACAAGCATATTGATCAGATAGCAGAGATATTTGAAAATTCCTATTTAGCGAGCAAGTCTGTGCTGATTATTGATGATGAGGGCGACCAGGCAACCCTCAATACGCGCGCTTACAAGAATTCTATTAGCAAAACATATGGCTCTGTTTTAAATCTAAAAAACAAGCTAAAAAGCCACTGTTTCCTGTCTGTTACAGCTACTCCGCAGGCTAACATTCTTATAGAAACATTTGATACGCTTTCTCCTGATTTTGGAGAACTTGTTTACCCGGGAGAGGGATATTGTGGACTACAAACCTTTCATGGAGAAGATTGTGACAAATATGTATATGAAATTCCGGCAAAAGAACCAAATCTTCTTGATGGAACTGGGGTCCCACCATCGGTGTATAAAGCAATGGCAATGTTTTTTGTAGGGAACGCCATTCGTAAAAGTCGAGGTGATATGGGGGATCACGCAATGCTAATACACCCCAGTCAGAAAAAGTATGATCACAAAATTGTTGAGGTAAAAATACAATCCATTCTTGATGACTGGAAATCAAAAGCAAAGACGAAACTTGCTGGACACCGCGATATTTCTTATATATCTCTCCGGAAACAACTTGTTGAGGCATATGACAATTTTGTGTCTGACGGAGTCATCTGTTTGCCGTTTGAGGAAATTGAAAATGAGATCCTACATCGGATCAAAGCTTGTTCCCCAGTCCTTGTATGTAATAGTGATGAAAATGCCAGCGAAAATTCTGAGCATTACAAAACAAATATCTTTGTCGGCGGGAATCTTGTTGAACGTGGTATAACAATTAAAGGACTCGCAGTTACTTATATTACAAGACGCGCAAAAGGTAAGAGTAATGTTGACAATACAGAACAACGAGCACGGTGGTTTGGATATAAATCTCGCTATCTTGATGTGTGTCGTGTTTTTACAACTAAGGATATAAAAGATGACTTTACCAGCATTCTTGAACATGATGAGGATATGTGGGCATCTATTGAACGGGCACAGGAGCGAGGCATTCCATTTAAGGAAATGCCGAGAATTTTTAAACTTGCACGAAGTGCTTTCCTTAGATTAACCCGTGCGAATGTTGCTAAAACCGAAAATTTTGCATTGTCTGAGTGGAAGCCGCAAAAATACTTTATGCTTGATAAGCAGAAAGTGGAAAGTAATACAACTACTATTGATTCTTTTAGAAGAAAGTATAGCAAAAAAATTGCATTTGAGCACCACAACGATGTTCAAATTCATGCGGTGTTATGTGAACAGGATTACCATGTACTTTTCGGCGAACTTCTATCAAAATTGGAATATGTTGAAGGAGAAATACTTAATAAACGATATTTTTCGCTTTTAGACGAAGCTTTTTTGAAATTAAACCTGAATACACCCGTTGATGTTTATTGGGTACGGGATACAAAACACTCTACACGTAAAATTAATGATGATAATTCAATTGACCAGCTATTTCAGGGCCGAAATCCAAATGTATCCAGTGCCTTATATTATGAAGGAGATCGTAGTCTTGCAGATAAACAACCGGAACATATTCAGTTGCAAATTCACTTTGTTAAACCAACTAACCGACCTGAAATAAACTTTTATGCCCCTACATTAGCAGTATATATTCCAGAAAACTGTGCATGTGAATTGGAGAAACTGGTGGTGAGAGCGTGATGGAAATTCGAGAGATATTAAAAGCATTACAGGATAAACATATAACTGACCAACCGTATGAAGTGTTTTTAGTTGACAACACATGCTATTTTGGAAAAGATTGTAATAACAATGTAGTCTTTATGATTCCTTCACGAGTCACAAAAGTTATGCCGATATGTCAGGAAACGCGTTCTCTAAGATTTGCTTTTAATAAAAAATGTGTTTTCAAAAGCGAAGATAAAATTGTTACAAGGATAGTGCATCTATTCACATGCAAAGAAAAAGACGAAGAAAATATACTGGCATTTATTCGATTAACAAAAGCATTTTCTCAAAGTGAATTTGATGAAGATCAGCTTTATTTAGCAAAGTTATTTTCAGTTATCTCAGCATTGTTTGATAAAGAGAGAAAAGTATCTGAATCAGAACTTCAGGGCCTCTTTGCGGAACTATATACGATTTTGTATTTAGGAGAGGCAGGTTGCAATATAGCTAAATTTTGGCAGTCTCGCAATAGAATGAAATTTGATTTCTCTTTTACAGAGAACAAAAGGTTGGAAATAAAATCCACTTTGAAGTCTACCCGTGTACATCATTTTAAGCATGACCAACTCCTCAGCGAATTATATGACATCAAAATTGTGTCTGTTATGTTTCGTAAGAGTGACTTTGGATTATCTCTTCAAGAATTAGTCGATAAAATTCGCGATAAATATGTTGACAATTTTATCTTACTTATGCATGTTGAAACAGCAATTGCAAATGTCGACAAAGACATGCTTTATGACATTAAATATGATGAAATCTACCTGAAAGAAAATTTGCGGTATTTTGATGCTAAAAATGTTCCTCACTTTAACGAGAAAACCCCTGAAGGCGTATTTAATGCAGAATATGATTGTTGCTTAGATACCGTTCCAACATTTGCAGAAGAAGAACTAATCAATTGGATTAAGGAGGATGATTAATGTTTAAAACATATGATTTATTTGACCATAGAAATATTAATGATCTGATACCAGAAATTATGTACTACTATCTCTTTCAGGGCCTAAGTTTGACCGGGATAGAACAAAAATTATTTCGTACTGATGCATACCACGGATGGTTGAGTAAGACATTTTTAAATTATTACGGAATTGACACCGAAAAAGAAAATAAAGGCATCTATGAAAATCGAACTGTTCCTGAAATTGTGGAGGAACTGTATAGAAGTTCAAATATTGCTCATATACGTGTTGCAAAGATTCTTAAAGAAAAATACCTGTAAACAACTTGGAAAATAGAGATTTCGTCGCAGCATAATAGGGGACTTTTGCTATGAAACAATACAATAAACTTGTCCGTGACCGTATTCCAGAAATTATCAAAGCCGATGGGAAAACCTGTGTCTGCGAAACGCTTTCTGACGAGCACTACCTGTATCTCCTGGACCAGAAGCTAAATGAGGAATTAGCGGAATACCAGGAGAGCAAATCCCTGGAAGAACTTGCTGACCTTCTGGAGGTCATACAGGCTGTCGTGAAGGCCCGCGGTTGGACGCTGGAAGAATTGGAGCAGGTGCGGGCGGACAAGGTTGCCAAACGGGGCGGATTCGAGAAGAAGATCCTGCTGAAGGGAGTAAAGGAGGATTGCTGAATGGATATTGTAAAAGCAAAAGAGCTATTATCTGCTTTAGCTGACGGCATTGATCCATTCACTGGAGAACTTTTACCGCAAAACCATGTATGCAATCAGCCTGAAATGATCCGAGCTTTTCATGAACTTTTGAATGTGATTCCTTCGCCCAAAAAGAAAAACCTACCCCGAAATGCCGGAAAACCATGGGCGGATATTGAGGAAGAAAAACTACTGGATGAATTTGAGTCAGGAATGACGACTTCTGCAATTGCTAAGGAGCACGGCAGAAGCAGAGGAGCCATTGAATCCAGATTAGTGGCTCTCGGGAAGATTTCAGATACATACCTTAACAGGAAACCGAGGTGACCTCCATGCCTACCTACCGCTCCGCCTCCGGCAGCAGTGCCGAAGATCTGTTCATCGAACTATTCTCCGATACCTTCGGTGCCGAGAAAGCCGGTTATCTCTACTCCCAGTACCCCTTCTCCGACATCTACCAGAACAGTCGGTTTGCCGACTTTCTGATTGAAAACGGTGGACGGAAGGTGGCCATCGAAATCGACGACGAAGCATCCCACAATCCTAAGCTGATCTCCCAAAACAAGTTCTACGACGACCTGCTCAAGCAGAACAGCATGATCTACCTGGGCTGGGATGTGTACCGCTGGGCGGTGCGGCAGATGCAGCAGCAACCGGAGACCGTCAAGGACGAGCTGCGGGTTTTCCTGGGCCAACACCCAAGCTTCAGGGAGATCGAGGACTACCTCCCCACCCAGCGGGGCAAGTCACTGGACGGCTCCCAGCTGGAGCTGAAGGAGCACCAGAAGCAGGCCCTGGCGACTCTGGAGGAAATGCGCTGCAACTTCGAGACCATCGCCCTGCTCTACCATGCCACCGGCACCGGCAAAACAGTGACCGCCGTCATGGACGCCAAGCGGTTCGGCAAGCGCACACTGTTCCTGGCCCATACGGTGGAGCTGGTGGATCAAGCAACCAAGACCTTCCGGGAGCTGTGGCCCCGGACTACAGTGGGCCGCTATGTGGAGAGCATGAAGCAGGGCAACGCCTTCGTGGTCTGCGGCAGCATCCAGAGTGTGGCGCTGAATCTGGAACGGTTCAAGCCGGATGACTTCGGTTACATCATCGTGGACGAGGCCCACCACGCTTCCGCCGATACATACCAGAAGGTCCTGTCCTACTTCACGCCGGAATTTACACTGGGCCTGACCGCCACACCGGAGCGGGCCGATGACAAGAACATCCTGGACATCTTCAAGAACACCGCCCACAAGCTGGACATCCAGACCGCCGTGGAGATTGGCGAGCTGGTGCCGGTGCGGTGCATCCGCATCCACACCAACATCGATCTGACTAAGGTTCGCTTCAACAGCGTCCAGTACAACATTCGGGATCTGGAGAGCAAAATCTATGTGCCGGAGCGAAACCAGCTCATTGTAGACACTTGGCTCCAGTATGTGAAGGACAAGCGGACCGTCATCTTCTGCGCCTCTGTCAAGCACGCTCAGGAGATCGCCGGTCGGCTCCACGACGCTGGTGTGGCCGCTGAGGCGGTATCCGGCGAGAGTAAGGCCAGCGACCGGCGGGAGGTGCTGGCCCGGTTTGAGAAGGGCGAGACCAAGGTGCTGTGTGCCTGCGACCTGCTCAACGAGGGCTGGGACTGCCCGGCCACGGAAGTGCTGTTCATGGCCCGGCCCACCATGTCCAAGGTGCTCTATACCCAGCAACTGGGCCGCGGCATGCGGCTGTCCCCCGGCAAGGAGTGCCTGATGGTATTCGACTTCGTGGACAACGCCAGTCAGTACAATATGCCCTACTCCATGCACCGTCTGTTCCGGCTGAAGGAGTACAAGCCCGGCGCTCTGGTGCTGGGTACCAAGGGGCAGAAAGCCGCCGAACAGGGCCTCTATGACCGGGGCGAGCGCCCGGATGCCCTCATCGACTGGCCGGTGGACGCTCTGGACTACGAACTGGTGGACATCTTCAACTGGCAGGAAGAAGCCGCAGAGATGATCTCCCAGATGGAGTTTGTCCGCCGGGTGGATGTTCAGACGGAGACCATCGAGCGGTATGTGCGGGACGGCCTGCTGATGCCCGACCTGGTGGTGCCCATGAGCGAGCACCGGACCTTTAAATACTTCAAAGAAGAGAACCTCCAGAAGTATGCGGAGCAGTACGGCTGGACGCTCATCGACGACTCCAACCGGAAGGATCTTTTCCTGGATATGGTGCGGCAGATGGATATGAGCTACTCCTACAAGCCGGTACTGCTCAAAGCGGTGCTGCTGTTTGCTGATGGCAAGGGCCGGGTGAAGATTAGCGACATCGTCGCCTACTTCCGGGAATTCTACGAGGCCCGCCGGGCGGCAGGGTTGGTGGTGGAAAAGGCCAACAGCATCTACGCCAAGGGCGGCTATACCGACGCTCAGGCCCAGCGGAATATCCTGTCCAACCCCTTCAAACGGTTCGAGGATATGCAGATGCTCCACCATACCAAGACTCTGGGCGTGATCCAGGTGGATGAGTCTGTCTGGAAGAAACTGACCCGGGAGGAAAAGCAGGAAATCGAGCGGATCTGTGATGAGAAGCTGGAGCAGTACTATGGCCGATTCCAGATTGCACAAACGGAGGGTGACCTCAAATGAATCAAGAGATATTGAAAAAACTGAAAAGCACCCCGGAACTGTCACCTGACGTGCATGATGGCAGCTATGAACTGGTGCGCACGATTGTGTCCGCGTATCGTGATGTGGATGAAGCTGTGCTGGACTTTCAGGATCTCAATGCCATCTATCTCATGTGCATTGGGACATGGCGGCATAGCTATGACAAAAAGCATGAGGCTGTCCATGCAACGCATCTGTCCGAAGTGCGTAAACAGGAGTTGGACCATCTGATTGATGACCTGAAAAACCGGGCGGATGCCGGCGTGTACAAGTATCAGGAAAAAGCTGTCTCCGGCACAGGCCATATTGGAATGTTTGGTACTGGGTTCTACTCATTCCAGGGCAAGACAGATATCCAATCCGTGTGCGCTTTTATCGGGATGTGCGTGGATATTCTGGATATGACGGACGATGAGGAGATGTTCCGGCGTGCCGCATTGGTGCTGACGAAATCGTTTCGTGGAATGCAGGCCGCCGCAGCCTCTGTGGTACTGCACTGCCTGAAACCGCTTACCTTCCCGGTCATCAACAGCAATGTGGGCAGTGAGGATATTTTTGCCGCACTGGGAATTGAACTGAAATCCCGCGGAAAATTGGAAAGTTATGTCGATAACTGCCGGAAAATCAAAACTTTCCGAGATGCTAATTTCTCTTTCAAGAATTATCGGATTCTGGATATGGCGGCGTGGGAACTGTCTGCCGATCCCATCCGCCGTGTTGTCAGCCAATATAAAGAATCCTTTGACGCATGGTTTCCAGAAGAAGCATATAAGTGGCGGGCCGTCCAGTGTTTCCAGGAGCATTGGAATCCGGAGAGATCAGATTTTGCAGAAATGCTGAAGGAATCTCTGGCACAGGCGGGCAATCTGATGGACACCAATTACTCCTTTCCACGCAAGATGATCACATTTTTTGCGGAAAAGGAACCCGATACGGTTCGGGACATGTTTCAGCGACTTCTGACCCCTCAAGCAGATGTAGTTGAAGAAATTCAGAATTTTGAGAAAAGTGCAGATACCCTGTTAGCCAAGTATCAGTTCAAAGAAAGCATGAAGCAGCATTATCAAGGGGACCGCACCATTTGCACCTATCTGTTTTTTGCGCAGCCCGACCGGTATTTCCTCTATCAATACGGTAAACTTAAGGCTTTCCTGGAAGAAACGGGCTTGAATGACACCTGCAAAAAGGGAGATACCCAGAATATCCTCACTTATCAGGAGGTTGCCAACCGGGTCCTCTCCTGTGTTCAGCAAGACAGCGAGCTGCTGAATATGTTCCAGATCAAGCGAGCCGAGTTGGGGCGTGAATATTATCCGGACGCTGAACATCATCTGTTAGCCGACGATATCATCTACTTTGGAAGCCAGTTGAATAAAAGCGATTATTGGCCCTCCTTGGCAGAGTATGATCCGGAGATCAACACGGAACAGTGGTTGGAACTTCTTGCGGACAGAACAGTCTGCACAGTGGAAAATTTGCAAATCCTGAAAGCCATTCAACAGGCAGGCGGAGAGGCGACCTGCAAACAGCTGAGTCTAACATTAGGGGATACGTCTGCTCATTATAACGGCAGTATGGTTCAGCTTGCCCGAAGAGTGCAGGAAAAAACGGGCTGCCCCTTGGTTCAGAATGAAAACAACGATCAGAAATGGTGGCCGATTCTGTTTGTGGGGCGTACAGCGCTCCAGGATCAGCCTGGTACATACTCCTGGAAACTTCGTGATGAATTAGCAGATGCATTGAAACGTCTGCCGCCGATAGAGGTGAATAAACCAATGCCCTTTGCAAAGAATACAATTCTTTATGGCCCTCCCGGGACGGGAAAGACCTACCAGACCGTCAACTATGCTGTGTCGATCATAGAAGGAAAATTGCTGAAGGATATCCAGGCAGAAAACCACGAAGAGGTTTTGAAACGGTATCGGCAGTACCGGCAGGATGGGCGGATTGAGTTCACTACCTTCCATCAGTCTTTTGGGTACGAGGATTTCATTGAAGGTATTCGTCCGGTTTTTGCAGAGGATAAAGAAGAGAACCCCAACGACATCTCCTATGAGATTGCCGATGGTATCTTTAAAAAATTCTGTGCGACAGCACAGCCCCCTGTAGTAGATCCCAACCAAAATCCTTATGGTTTCTCAGAGAACCCAACAATCTGGAAAGTATCTCTTGCAAGCACAGGAGACAATCCGGTTCGAGATTACTGCATGGAGCATGGCTGCATTCGGATTGGATGGGATGAATACGGGGAGAGCATCACGGATGATATGGACTACCATGTGGGCGGAAAAACTGTGCTGAACGCATTTTTATCCAGAATGCAGCCTGGAGATATTATTCTTTCCTGCTATACCGCGCACTCCATTGATGCGATTGGTGTTGTAACTGGAGAGCCTGAATGGCATCCAGAGTTTGATCACTATAAGCGGCTGCGAACCGTTAAATGGCTGGTACAAGGGAAGAACATCGAAATCACTGAATTCCGTCTGGAAAAGAGCTTGACCTTGTCCACCGTTTATCGTCTCAATACTACGGTTGCAACTGTGATAGATGTTCTGAACAAGAACGGATTTTCAGGTGTATCCTCAGCAAAAGGGACCAAAGGCCCCTATGTATTTATCATTGATGAAATCAACCGCGGCAATATCTCGAAAATTTTTGGTGAACTCATCACCCTGATTGAGCCGTCCAAGCGACTGGGGCAGAGTGAAGAATTGCAAGCCAAGCTGCCATACTCTCACGAAGCCTTTGGAATCCCCTACAATGTCTATCTGCTGGGTACCATGAATACGGCGGATCGTTCCATCGCTCTGTTGGATACAGCCCTTCGCCGTCGGTTCAGTTTTGTGGAAATGATGCCGGACAGCAGTGTTCTGGATGGCATAGAAGTCGAAGGCATTTCCATTAGCGGTTTGCTTACCACACTGAACCGCCGGATTGAGGTGCTGTTTGACCGGGAGCATACCCTGGGACATGCCTTCTTTACCCCCCTGCGTCAGTCCCCGTCCATTGAGACCCTGGGTGAGATCTTCCGGGATAAAGTTGTTCCGCTTCTTCAGGAATACTTCTATGACGACTACGAGAAGATTTGTCTGGTACTTGGGGACAGGAAGCGTCCGGAACAGCAGCAATTTTTCAAGGTGGAAACCACAGATTTGCAGAGCCTGTTTGGGGTGGAACCTGAGTTTGAAGTAAATCCCACATATCGTATCAATCCGGCTGCTTTCTTTGATGTGGAAGTATACCGGAATCTCTAACAGCCGCATTCTGTTGGGAGGTGAGCTCCATTGAAACAATATACCATTCGGGAATACATGGGGTTTACCCGGAATGGACCGCCGCGGGCAGGCATGATCTCTTTGCCGGAACACGCATTCGATCAGCTGGAGCAGTTTATTCTATCTAATCGGGATGCAAATTCCGGTGCTGAACCGCTGGAGTTGATGAGCCTGAGCGCAAGGCCCGGTTTGGGTAAGGTAATTACTGCGAAAAATTATGTTGGTGTCGTTACCACCAGAGACGGAACAGAGATTGAAATTCTGCCCAAACTGACGCTGGCAAAGGATAACAGTGACCATGCTGTCCGAAAGGTGTTTCTCACCATGCTGCGAACGGTCCAGGAGGCTCCGTTCAAGACATTTCGCACCGCCCACTTGAATACTTCCCGTATGCGCTTGCTGGATCTGTTTGTGCGCATGTTTTTGGACGAGACCCATCGGCTAATTCAACGCGGCTTAAAATCGGATTATACGGTAAAACAGGACAACGAAACTTGTGTCCGTGGAAAAATCGTATTCTCAGAGCATATTCGAAAAAACCTGCTGCATCGGGAACAGGTCTTTGTGGAATACGATATATTCAGCGTGGATTGTCCGGAAAACCGCCTGGTCAAGTCCACAGCGATCTACTTGCAGCGGCACACCACTGATTTGCAAAACCGCAGGGATCTTCGGATCGTATTATCCGTCATGGAGCAAGTCCCGGTATCCAAACATGTGGAGCAGGACTTCCTGCGCTGCGGGCAATCCCGTTCTATGGCAGACTACCAGCGCCTTCTGGAACTGTGCCGTGTATTTTTGCAGGGGAAGAGTTTTACCGCCTTTTCCGGCGGGCAGGCTACCCTGGCCCTTCTTTTCCCCATGGAGCGCGTGTTTGAAAGCTATGTGGCGGCAGTCCTGCGTCAAAACTTGGACTCCAGTCAATATCGTGTTCATGCGCAGGCAAAAGGCAAATATCTCTTTGATTTGCCCAAAGAACGGTTTGCCCTGCGGCCGGATCTGGTCATTGAAGATTTGAACAGCGGGGAAAAGACCGTGTTGGACACCAAGTGGAAACTTCTGTCCCCTCAGTGGCATAATTACGGAATCTCACAGGCTGATATGTACCAGATGTACGCATACCAGAAAGAATATGCGGCAAAACAGACGGTTCTGCTTTATCCGGATTGTGAGGCAATGGCAGATCAGAAAATTCCTCTCTGCTATTCTTCTTCCAGCGGGAGCCTGGTCAGGGTACAGACTTTGCATTTGGATTCTCCGATTGCTATGGCAGAAACAGTGAGAGAGTTACTGGATGTAGCGTCCCAGCCTTCAAAATAGCAATATACGGCCATCACGAAGAGCGTACAGCGAAACGGCGGAAGGAGGTCTGCGATGGACAGCCAAAAATATATGCTCCTGATCAACGGGCAGGATAAGACTGACTCCGTCGCCAGTTTCCGTTTCCAGGACGGTATGTGCGAGGTTGTCTATGCCACTTCCCCTAAAACGTATCGTTACCGTGCCGAAAAAGTGCAACTCCTAAAAGTACAGAGCCGAATTGATCCCTCGCAGTTTATCATTACTGTGGACGGAAACCCGCTTTCGCAGGTCGATGAGATTTTGGATTTTGGCCCCTTTTACCGGTTCCTCCGAACTGGGAAAACGGCTCTTACATACCCCAAAAGCCAGGTGGAACTTCAGAAAAACTGCCTCACAAACCAGAAACAGGCGGGTGTTTTTGGATACTTCAAAGAAACGGCAGAGGCGGTCAGTCTGGTGGCCGAAGGCGGTCTCAATATCCTGAGTGCCCAGTACGAGCGGACAAAAAGTGTCAGTGACGAAGCTGTTCTCTCCTGCTACCTGGATCCTTCCAAGAAACCCGCCGTGCGGGCACTTCCCGAGGCAGTCATCTACCCCTTTGGCCTGAATCAGAGCCAGAAAACAGCGGTGGAGAACGCCCTTTCTTCCCAGGTCAGCATCATCCAGGGGCCTCCCGGTACCGGAAAGACACAGACCATTCTGAATATCATCGCCAATGCGGTCCGAAACGGCCAGACTGTGGCCGTTGTCTCCAACAACAACTCCGCCACCTTGAATGTGGCGGAAAAATTGGAGAAGAAGGGGCTTTCTTTCCTGACTGCTTTTCTGGGGAGCCGTGCCAATAAGGATCACTTTCTGGAGGCGCAAACGGGCCGATATCCCGATATGTCGGCGTGGGTCCTGGAACCGGAGGAGAAGTCCCAGCTGGACCAAGAGGTGACGGGGCTCTCCAAAGAACTCAGCGAGATGCTCAACGGGAAGAACCGCATTGCCGCCATTGAGCAAGAACTCCTGCATCTGACGCCGGAGCAGCACTATTTCGGTGAGTACTACAGCACCTATGTTCAGGCACCCAAAGATGAGGTAAAAGGGCTCTCCTCTCAAAAGATTTTGTCCCTCTGGTTAGAGTACGAACAGCATGCTCAGCAGGAGAGCAAATTGGGTCTGCTCCAGAAGATATCCATCCTGTTTCGCTTCAACCGCAGTGCGCTGAAAGTGTTCCTCCAGGCACCGGAATTGGTGATCCCGTATCTCCAGCGGCAATTCTATGTGGTGCGCCGGCAGGAATTGATGGAAGAGCGGGCGCAACTGGAGAAAAAGCTGGAGCAATATGCCTTTGACCAAAAGATGGAAGAACTCACGGAAAAGTCTCTGCGGTTATTCCGAGCAGAACTGAGTGAAAAGTTCCATTGGAAAGAGCCCCGCAAGTGTTTTGAAACACGGGATTTCCGGGGGAGATCCCAGGAATTCAATCGAGAATACCCGATAATCTTGAGCACGACCTACTCCATCAAGGGCACCCTGAACTTTGAACATACCTATTCGTATGAAGGAGAATCCGTCGGCGGAACAGTTCTTCCTCCAGTTTTTATAGGGGCTGCAGTTGAAGGAATTGACGATCAAGAGTTTTCTAAAATGAATGAGCCAAAACCAATTCGCTGGCTCATTGAACATGCAGAGAACAACCGCCATGGACTCCTTTGCATCTGCCGGCGATACCAGGAAAACCGCTCGATACAACAGCAATGAGAAACGGGAGATCAGTATGAATTGTCCAAACTGCGGGAGCCCTGTTACGGTGCAGGGAAACCACTGGGAATGCGGCTGGTGCGGGGACTTTGGAGATTTCCTCCCCTTGCACACACCGGAACAAGCTGTCCCCAATCAAGGCGACAACACGGCACTTAAGGACCTGGAACGGGGTGTCCTTTCCATTTTGGAAGGAATCCAGGAATACTTCGGCAACGGAGAGGAGGCAGAACAGCTGGCATGCAGGCTGGCAGTTTACGGGATGTCCCATGCGCTGCTCCCAGCAAAGAAGCAAACCCAGCGTAATGGCGCTCTCCTCCAATCATTTTTCCAAAACTATCCTTTCTGCACAGCGGAAGAGGTGCTGCGCGCTGCCCACACCGGAAGGCCGGCCTTTGAAGCGCAATTTCTGCTCACCGAAGAGCAGCTCGGATCTTTCTGGGCCTCTCTGCTGCCCAAGCTGCCACGCTATGAGGCATGCAAACCCTGGCCCAACTGGCTTTTTCAGACGGTGGATGGCCTAAGCCAGATCGCATGCTTTTTTTCCGGCGAGGGCAGCCCGGCCCAGTTGGATGCCCTTCAGAACGCCTTGAATTCCCATTGGCGCGCTTATCCCATTCTCCAGCCAGATCGCGCTGCGCTGGAGGCCGCAGTCCGTCGGTGGGATTTCTCAGAAAATGAGTGGATCTGCCGCGACCTGTTGATTGCCGCCTTTCCTGACACAGTCGGCCGCTGGACGGTAGAGGAACTTTTGAAGATGGACACCATGGAACTTTTGCTCGAGACTGGCGAGCAAGATCCCAACACCGCCATTCAGATGATGAAATTGCTGCTGGACACAGCAGAGGAACACCTCCAGGAAACGGAGGCCGCTGAACAACTGCTCGGAAACGATCTATATGATTTCTGTCAGAATGAAAGCATTCAGCCCAAGCTCCTGGCGCAACTCAAGCAGGACGACCGCTTGGCACGGCAGCTATTTCAAAGTGCTTACGCAGACAGCCCTCAGGAAGAATTGATTGCAGCATGTGACCTGTTGGGAGAGCAGACGCTGAAAGCGCATCTTCAGGCGCTCTTAGACCAAAATCCTTTTTGCTGAAGGGGCATTGTCTTGCCCCTTTGTCCCTGCCTCTCTGCACTTCACGAAGATGAACCATATCAGAGGAAAAACAGAGGTATTTATGAAAGAATCTGCACTGCGTGATTTAATCGCACAGAAAATTTCTCAATTAAAACCGGGATTGACCTTGCTTCAAAAAGAGCAGTATATCCCGGGTAAGCACGGCACGAAGAGCTTTATCGACCTATATGCCAGGGATGAGAAGGGGCGCCATGTTCTGATTGAATTGAAACGCAGCAATATCGCTGCGCGGCAAGCACTCCATGAAGTCAGCAAATATGTAGAACAAGTCAAGCAGCACTTTGGCGCAAAGGATTCCGAGATATTCGCGATCATTGCTTCCACCGAATGGGGAGAGCTGCTTCTCCCCTTTTCTCGTTTTTGTGAGGACGCCGGTTTTTCCATCGAAGGAATACAGATTGACGTAACGGAGGATCATTCTGACTTTCAGGCCCGCCCTATATCGCCTCTTGCAACCATCCGGGGGCGGCTCATCGCACCATGGCATCACATCTATTGGTACACGGACAAAGATGCCCTGCAAAGAGGGATTGCTGCCATTGAAGGGGCGTACAGCGCGAAGGGAATTGACGACTATGTGATCGTTTCCTTTTACCTGCCGGATCCCTCTACCCTGGAAGAGCGACGTGCCGCCCTGCTGGCTGAGGTTGCAAATATGCTGAAGGTTCCACAGGCGTCGCTGTCCACCTCACTTGCCAGCTTCTCCCCTCCAACCTATGAGTACATGGCATACACCGCTGTCCAAATGCTCCCGGACGAAACATGCCTGCAGATCATTTCCTGTGACGAAGCTCTTTTCGAGGAAGCACAGAACGCCATTCTCCTCATGCCCACGGAAGAGAGAGCCCGCTATCTGCACGAATGTGTGGCGTCTGTTCCTCCCTTCCCAGAATGCGACTACCGTGAGATAGGATATCCGGCCAAGTTTGCACTGTTTTATCAGCAGGAAGACGGCACCATTCTCTCTACCATCCGCCGCGGCATTTTCGCACGAAATACCTTGCTCCCCAATTCTATCCTATATTCGGAGCTGCAGGGAGAAGATGGATTCACCAGTCAAAAGTACAAAGAAACAGTTGCCATGCAAGACACCGCCCATGTAAAAAAGCTCCAAAAAGACATTGGCGCCGTACTCAAAGAGAACCCTGTGTGGAAGGGCCATCTGCTTCAAATCATCGAAGAGATCAAAGGGGAATTTCCACGGGCGGAAATCACGGTTTCTATTTTTAATCCAGGGACTGGAATCTTTACAATTTATCATACGTTTACCAAAAAGAACGGTTTGTCATATCTGCCCTGCTACTACGTTCTCGTCCGCAACCCAGGTGACACCCGACTCTATTTTGGTGCGCTGGCAGAGAAGGGACCGGCGTTGACGTTCTCGCAGCTCATGAAAAAATATTACCATGGCAGCCTTGCCGCCCTGCTTGAAACCGTGACCTGGGGCGGCAGGGACGAGCGGGACAGCTATCTTGTCGAAGATCTTGGCGCCCAGTATCAGTCCTACCGATTTGATATTTTACACGGCACCGCCACTGCGTTTTTTACCCTTCAAGACGCCAAATGGCGCCCTTGCGGCCCAGTTGCTCTGCCTGTATTGTTCCAAATATATGCCGAGAAAAACCAATCACTTGTCCGAGAGATCCTTGAAACAATAAAGCCGCACGATCGAGGGACTTTTTTCGAATGCCATCCTGCAAACCCATAAAAACTTTTGACAACCGCCTGGAAATGGACTATTGTCAAGATAGCTCTCTTGAAATCCACTCCGCCCTGAACACCAGCTCCCTTTGCCGTGCGGGGCAACTCACTGGAGGAACAATATCATGCAGACTGCAACTGACCTGAGAAACCTGCTGGCCAGAATCGACCGGAAGGGCTACCCGGCCTACAAAGACACCAAAGGCGCATACCAATTCCCGGACTATGTGCTGTCCATCGACCATGTACAGGGGGACCCCTTTGCCGCCCCCTCCAAAGTCAGTATTCACGTGAGGGGAAGCGCCGCGGCTTTTCCTCCGTCCCTCTACCGAACCCCTGTTCAACGGATCGCGCTTCAGGATGCGCTGACCCGTCGGTTCGCCCGGCAGGCGGAAGCCGTATCCTTCCGGGCCAAGGGCTCGGGACACAGCGGGCAGATCTCGGTCAGCCGCTGCGGGCAGGAGGTCTTGGAGCGCACCGCCTGCTGTCTGGACCCCTCGCACGGTGATCTCTGCCTGCGCCTGGAGGTGGGGTTCCCCGCCCAGGGGCGGACCATTCAGGCCCGGGAACTGGAAAAAATTCTATTTGACTTTCTTCCCCAGTGTATCCATGCCACCCTGTTCTATCGGAACTTAGACAGCAAACAGCTGCAGGCCGTGGCGGATCTGGCGGAGGATCAGCAGTACATTCGGGACGCCCTGCCCCAGATGGGCCTGTGTGCCTTTGTGGCCAACGGAAGCATTCTGCCCCGGGCCTCCGGCATCTCCGCCCGTCCCATGAAGAACGGCGTGGCCTTCCAGTCTCCGCCGGAACTGGCGGTCACCCTGGACCTGCCCCACCGGGGACAGATCACCGGCATGGGCATTCCAACGGGCATCACCTTGATTGTGGGAGGCGGCTACCACGGCAAGTCCACCCTGCTGGAGGCGCTGGAGTTGGGGGTCTACAACCACATCACCGGGGACGGCCGGGAGTATGTGATCACCGAAGACACTGCCATGAAAATCCGGGCTGAGGATGGCCGAAGCATCCGACGCACAGACATTTCCCAGTGGATCAGCAACCTGCCCAACGGCAAGGACACCACGGCCTTTTCCACGGAAGACGCCAGCGGCAGCACCTCCCAGGCGGCCAATGTGGTGGAGAGCATGGAGGCCGGCGCCTCCCTGCTTCTCATTGACGAGGATACCAGCGCCACCAATTTCATGGTCCGGGACGCCCTGATGCAGCGGGTCATCCACCGGGACATGGAGCCCATCACCCCCTTCATTGACCGGATACAAGCCCTGTACAGGGACCAGGGCATCTCCACCATCCTGGTGGCTGGCAGCTCCGGGGCTTACTTTCATGTGGCTGACCGGATCATCCAGATGGACCGGTACCTCCCCCGGGATATCACCGTCCGGGCAAAGCAGGAGGCCCTGGCTTTCCCCCCGGACGGGACAGCGCCGAAGTCGACCGGTCTCCCCAACCTGGACCGCCGGCCCAAGGCCTCGCCAGAATTCCGGCGCGGCGATCGCTGGAAGCTCAAAGCACTGGGGCGGGATGGGGTGTCGATTCAACGGGAAACCATCGACCTGCGGTACGTGGAGCAGCTGACCGACAGCGAACAAACCGCCGCGCTGGGGTACTGTGTTCTGTACGCCCAGCGGCACCTTCTGGACGGGAAAAAGACCCTCCGCCAAGTGGTGGATGAATTGGACCGGCTGATCCAGCAGCGGACCCTGGCCGGTCTGTGTGAGGGCCAGTCCGGCATTCCCTTCCTGGCCCGGCCCAGGCGGCAGGAGATCTTTGCCTGCTTCAACCGATACAGAGGTCTGAATTTGTAATCAAACAGCAAAAAACAGAGCCGACAGCCACGAGAGAGGCCTCTCCTGTGGTCGGCTCTGTCTTTTTTCAATGCGGCGGAAGTACCGCTCTTTCCGTCTTTGCCCCAGCTTTTGTAATCGAACCAGTCAGTCCGCGGCCTTTTGGGCCGCCAAGCCTTCCAGCCGGTCTTTCAGTACCGCAAAGCTCTGCCTGCTGATGGCGTGTTCCAAAGAGCAGGCATCTTCATGGGCCTGTCCCTCGTCCACCCCCGCGTCAATGAGCAGCCGCTCAAAAAAGGAGTGCCTGGAGAAAATCTCTCTTGCCGCCTGCAGCCCCTCGTCTGTTAAGATCAGATTTTTCTCTTTGTCCACGTTCAAAAGACGCTCTGTCCGCAGCTTTTTCAGTGCATTGCTCACACTCGGTTTGGAGAGCGCCATATAGTTGGATACGTCAACAGCCCGGACAGATTCCTTTTGGATTTGCAAAAGGTAGATTGCTTTCAAATAGTTTTCCTGTGAAACGGTGCACTTCATCCCATCGCCTTCCTTTTCCCGTCATGCCAACGCATGCAGCCCACGCCCTGGAAACGGACTCCACTGCGTCGTACTTCTTCTGTTTATCATAGCATCAAACACAGCTTTGAGCAAGCAGGCGGTTTCCCACAGGGTTCCGCCCTCTCCGGCCTGCAGGCAATGTTTTGCTCTGCAAACCATTTCCTGCGGCAACACCGCCTGATGGGAGGAGACTTGCCTTTCTCTGCCCGCCATGGTATCATACAAAAAACGAACAGGAGGCTGTCATGCCCAGTATAATAGAAATTTCTGACCTCACTGACCCCCGGCTGGATCTCTTCGCCCGGCTGACCGAGGCCCAGCTCCGCAACCGGCTGGAGCCGGAAAAGGGGATTTTTATCGCGGAGAGCCCGAAGGTGATTCAGCTGGCGCTGGATGCCGGCCACGCCCCCGTGGCCTTTCTTATGGAGCGCAAGCATGTGCAGGGACAGGCCCAATCCCTTCTGGCCCGCTGCGGGGACATCCCTGTCTACACCGCAGACCGAGACGTTCTGGCCACCTTGACCGGCTATCCCCTCACCCGGGGAATCCTATGCGCCATACGGCGGCCGCAGCTGCCCGCCATGGAGGACATCTGCCAGGGGGCCCGCCGGGTCGCGGTGCTGGAAGGCATTGTGGACACCACCAATGTGGGCGCCATTTTCCGTTCCGCCGCCGCCCTGCACATGGACGCCGTGCTTCTCTCTCCCACCTGCTGTGATCCGCTCAACCGCCGGGCCGTTCGGGTGAGCATGGGCACCGTGTTTCAAATTCCCTGGGCCCGTCTGGGTGACCAGGCAGAGGACTGGCCCGCCGGCGGCCTGGAGCGCCTGCACGCCTTGGGCTTTCAAACCGTGGCCATGGCCCTCAGTGACAACGCCCTGCCCATCGACGCCCCCCGGCTGATGGCCGCGGAAAAGCTGGCCATTGTCCTGGGCACCGAGGGAGATGGCCTGGCCGCCGCCACCATCGCCCGGTGTGACTACACCGCCTGCATCCCCATGTCCCACGGTGTGGATTCGCTCAATGTAGCCGCCGCCAGCGCCGTCGCCTTCTGGCAGCTGCGGGCCCGTCCGTCTGGCTTCCCCTGACTTCCCCGCTCTATTTCTTCGCCCTGCCGCTCCTTGCGGCAGGGCTTTTTGTCGTGCTCCCCTCGTCTTATGCGCCCCCTGCACCAGGCGGGCATAAGATAGTAGAAAGCGCAGCTGCGCAATTAAGTGAGGTGGAAGCCATGGCAACCATAACAGGCAGCGTCCTATTTGACCGGGACCGCAGCGCCACCCGCTCCAGTGGGGATGCCGGCCTGCCCGGGATTCCCGTGGTCCTGCAAAATCTGGACACCGGGGCACGATGCACCGTTTTCACGGACCAGGCCGGAGACTATGCCTTTCTTCACGTCCCCGTCGGAGCGTACCGCCTGGTCCAGGCTCCCTACGAAACAGATGGGCTTCCCTCCCCCGCCGATTTCTCCGGCGCGGCGGTCGGGCCTGTCCCTGTGGGAGGCAATCCCCCCATTTCCGCAGCCCCCAATCCCCCGGCAGGTGCCACCCATCTGGACGCAGTTACGCCCAACACCCGGTTTCTCACTGTGACGGGGGCAGACATAGGAGAGCAGACCTTCCTCAGCGGCCCTGTCATCTACTCCCCCATTGAAACCATTCTTGATCCCTGCGCCGCAGTCTCCGAGGAAAACCTCTTAGAGGCCGCCGACCGCGGGACCTTTGGGACGTTCCCCCCAGGGACCCCCGCCAACACGGGCGCGCCCACAGAACCCTATCCTGGGGTTACACCGGATTTCTCATACGTCCTGCCCAACCCTGCTGTCTACACCCCGGCCGGTGGAGAGTACACCGTTCAAAATCTTATGACCGATGCCTTGAGCCAGCAGATCGGCGCCTGGTGGCGGGTGGCTGACCACACCCAGGGCAACGAGACTGGACGGATGCTGGTGGTCAACGGCTACAACCCCGGTGCCGTCTTCTTCCGCGCTGAGGTAGCCGTGGAGCCCAACCACTACTATCTCTTCACCGCCTGGATTTTGAACCTGTTCAAAGTTACGGGGTACCCAGACCCGGAACTGGGCGTACGGGTCCTGGACCAGGTCGGTAATCCCCTGTATGCCGCCACCCTGGGCGCCCTCATCCCTGTCAGCCCAAACGCCCCAGAGTGGAAACAGATCGGCAGCGTTCTCTCCTCCCAGGAGAACACCCGGCTCACCGTTGAATTTCTCAGCGAGGGGCCTGAGGTCATCGGAAACGACTACGTCATCGACGACATCGCCCTCTCCCCCATTCAAGTGCCCCTGTTCCTGCCAATTAAAACCGCAGACCGCCAGGTAATCACCGTAGGGGAGACCGTCCTCTTCACCGTCCGCCTGACCAATACCTGCCAGAGCCCGCTGACCGATCTCTTTTTACAAGACCAGTTTCCCAGCGGCTTTTCCTTTGTGCCGGACACCGTTCAGGTCAATGGCACTCCGGTCCCCGCCGCGGACCCGCAGCTGGGCTTTGGCCTGCCCGATGTCCGTGGCGGAGAGACCATCACCGTCTCCTTTCAGGCCAAAGCTGATGCCCTGCCTGTGCCCAACCCTGCCTGGAACCGAGCAGACCTGCGTTACGCCTACACCCCAGTGGAGGGAGGCATTCCCATTCCGTTTCCCGTCTCCACCAATGAGGTTCCCGTACTGGTGCTGGAGGCAGCAGACCTGGCCGTGGAGAAAACCGCCGCCCCGGACCCGGTAGATCCCGGCGCGCCCCTAACCTATACCATCACCATCTCCAACGCCGGGCCCTCTCCCGCCCGGGATGTCACATTGACTGACCCCCTTCCCACCCGAACCGGGGGAAGAATCCATCGGAAAGGAAGCTGATCTCCATGGCAGATATCATCTCCGGGCCTCTGGCGGAGCCCAAAGACAGACGGGGGCTGCTGCGCCCGGAATACTCCCTGGACGGCGGCCTGTCATGGCAGCCCTGGACTGGGTCCCAATCCATTGGGGACCTGGCCGTGGGAGAACGGGTTACGGTTCTCCTGCGGGGGGTGGTAGACCCCCTCACCACAGGCATCCTCACCAACGTTGCCCAGGTCTCCTCCCCCACGCCGGACCCCAATCCAGACAACAATACCGCCACAGTGGAAACCCCCGTGACAGAGCAGGCCGATCTATCGGTGGTAAAAGTGGGCGCTCCTAAGCCCGCCGCTGTGGGGGACCTTGTCACCTACACCCTTGCCGTGGCCAATGCCGGGCCTGTGAACGCAGAAAATACCGTACTCTCTGACCCCCTCCCCGATGCCTTGGCCTCCCCTGAGGTCTCTCTGGACGGAGGACGCTCCTTCCAGCCCTGGGCGGGGACACTGGCCTTGGGGACCCTTCTTCCCGGGCAGGCCCAGACAATTTTGCTTCGGGGAACCGTGCGGGCCTCCGCCGACGCTCTTTTGATCAACACCGCAACCGTACAGAGCGACACGCCCGATCCCAACCCAGACAATAACACCGACACGGAGGAGCTGCCTGTCCAGCTGGCTGCGGACCTGGCCATCACCAAACTGGGCAGCCCCAGTCCAGTGTCCGCCGGCGGTCTGCTGACGTACACCCTGGACCTAACCAATCTGGGCCCCGCCGATGCCCAAAACGTGTCCCTCACCGACCCCCTGCCCCCACCCCTCTCTGACGGCGCATACTCTCTGGACAATGGGGGCACCTGGCAGCCCTGGACGGGTTCCCTGGCCCTGGGAACCCTGCCCGCCGGGGACCACCGCCAGATTCTGCTGCGGGGAACCGTGGCCCAAGGGACCAGCGGCACCCTGACCAATACCGCTACCGTCGCCAGCGACACCCCAGATCCCCGGCCGGAGAACAACGAGTCCACAGCACTCACCCCGGTGGACACCGCTGCGGACCTGGCTCTAACCAAATCTGGGGCACCCAATCCGGTGCTCCACGGGCAGGCCTTGGTTTACACCCTTTCCCTGACCAATCTGGGCCCCGATCCCGCGGTCCATCCGGTGCTCACCGATCCCCTGTCGCCCCTTCTGCTGGAACCGGCGTTCTCCACAGACGGCGGGGCAACCTGGCAGCCTTGGGCAGGGACATGGCAGCCAGGCAACCTGGCCCCAGGCCAGCGTGTAGAGCTCCTCTTGCGGGGCACAGTCAGCCTGGAGGCAGAGGGGATTCTGGTCAACACTGCTGTTGTCACCAGCGACACCCCAGACCCCAACCCGGACAACAACCAGGCCACAGAGCGCACGCCCATCGACACCGCTGCGGACCTGGCCATTCTCAAGCAGGTCCAACCTGCCCGCGTCCATCCGGGCGAGACTCTGACCTACACCCTTCAAGTTACCAACGCAGGTCCCTCCGCGGCCCAGGACGTGGTACTCCAGGACCCCCTGCCGGCGGCCATTCTGTCCCCAGTATTCTCCGCTGACGGCGGGGCAACCTGGCAGCCCTGGAGCGGTACCTACGTGCTCCGCACTCTTCTCCCAGGCACCACCGCCACCCTTCTCCTCCAGGGGCAGGTGGACCCCTCCACGACAGCCAGTTCCCTGGAGAACACCGCTTTGGTGACCAGCTCCACCCCAGACCCCAATCCGGACAACAATGAGGACACCGTGGAGGTTCCCCTTCTCCCCTTCGCAGACCTTTCCGTACGGAAGGAGAACACCGGAGGCTCTGCTGTCCCCGGCACCCCCTTTCTCTACACCATCACCCTACAAAATGCCGGGCCCTCGGATGCCCAGGACGTGCTTCTCACCGACGCGGTTCCGGCGGAACTCTGGGCGCCGGAGTTTTCCACGGACAGCGGCGCCACCTGGACCCCGTGGCACAGCCCCTATCTGCTGGGCACCCTGGCCGCAGGTACCTCCCGCTCCCTCCTGCTGCGGGGGACCATCGACCCCGCCGCTACCCTTCCCCTTCTCAATACCGCTGTGGCGGCCAGTTCCACCCCGGACCCGGATCTCACCAACAACACCGCCCAGCGGGAGGACCCCCTTCAGCCCGCTGCGGACCTGGCCATCACCAAGGTGGCCGATACCGACACTGCTGCCCCTGGCGGCCTGCTGACCTATACGCTCACCATCGCCAACCTGGGCCCTGCCACCGCCCAGGATGTTCTTCTCACCGACCAGACTCCCGGCGGTCTGTCCCGCGTGGAAGTTTCCCTGGACAACGGGCGCACCTGGACCCCGTGGACTGGGGCCTATTCCCTGGGGGCGCTTCCAGCCGGCCAGGGAAGAACCCTGCTGCTGCGCGGCAGCCTGTCTTCCTCTGCCCAGGGCACCCTTGTAAACACCGCTGTGGTGGCCAGCTCCACCCCGGACCCAAACCCCAACAGCAACACCGCCACCAGCCTGGTCCCTGTCCAGGGAAGCACAGAGCTTCGTCTAACCAAAACCTCCCCCTGCTGGGCAGTCCCCTGTCAATACCTGGTATACCGCCTGGTGGCGGTCAACTGGGGCAGCATCCCGGCAGAGGGCGTGGTGGTACAGGACCATCTGCCGCCGTCGCTCTCCGCCGGGGTCTATTCCCTTGACGGCGGGATCACCTGGCGGCCTTGGCAGGGCCTGCTCTCCTTCGGCACCCTGGCGCCCGGCGCAACGGCTACACTCCTCGTGGCCGGGGTGGTCCACCCCTGCGCCCAGGGAACCATTACCAACACAGCGGTGATCTCCTCCCAGACCGCCGGACAGAGCACCGCCGCAGTCACCACTCCGGTCTGGCCGCCCCAGGGTTACAGACCCGTCTGGCATGGAACCGGCTGCTGACCCCTTTCATCCCCGGGGCGCCGCCTGGGTTCCCCGGGGAAATCCCATTTGCATCTTTCCCCGACCTATGGTACACTCAACGCATCCGATCCAACAGGGCAACCAGCTTCTCCCAAGGAGGTTTTCATGAAACAACCGGACGATATATTTTCCCAGATGCTTCCCTTTTGGGAACACCTAACCCCACAGGAACAGATGGCCCTGCGGGAGGCCAGCGTTCCCTCCACCCTGCCCAAGGGGACCATCACCCACCGGGCGGACCAGGACTGCAAGGGCATCCTGCTGCTTTTGTCCGGCCAGCTTCGGGCCTTTCTTCTGTCCGAGGAGGGGCGGGAGGTGACACTGTACCGGGTGCGGGAAGGTGAGACCTGTGTTCTCTCCTCCTCCTGCCTGATGGACGCCATCGTCTTCGACGTACTCATCGAGGCCATTGAGGAGACCCATGTGATCACCCTTCCCGTCACAGCCCTCTCTCCCCTGGCTCAGCAGCGGCCGGAGATCGAACTCTTTCTCTACAAGACCGCCAGTGAGCGTTTCTCCGATATCATGTGGACCATGCAGCAAATTCTCTTCATGGGGATGGACCGGCGGGCCGCCATTTTTCTGTGGGACGAGTCCGCCCAAAAGGGCCCCGTCCTCCGGATCACCCATGACGAGATGGCCCGCTACATCGGCAGCGCCCGGGAAGTGGTCACCAAGGTACTGAAATACTTCGCCCAGGAGGGCATTGTCGCACTGCGCCGGGGGACCATCACCATTCTGGACCGGGAAAAGCTCCGGCGTCTCACGGGAATGGCCTCTGTGGAAGAGAGAACGCCTCGTCCACAAAAATAAGCCTGCACGGGGATTTCCCGCGCAGGCTTATTTTATGTTATGGATCTTCCCCAAGAAGAAGGCCCAGTTCCCGCCCCTGTTGTCTGCCCAAAGGGGTCAGCAAGGGATACAGCACAGACCAGGCCTGGGTCCGGAAATCCTCCTTCCGCCCCTTGACCGCACAGAAGGGAAGCCAGTAAAGGGAGGTGAGGAAAATGGTATCCGCCACACGGGCATACGCCCCGGGAAAATCCTCCCCGCGAAACATGCCCTGACGGGCCAGAATGGACAGCGCCTGGGCAAACAGTGCCGACTGGCTGTGATAAATCGCCTGCTGCCGCGCCCGGATCGCGGGGGAGAGCTGGCCCAGCTGGGCATGGTGCTGGAAGTAAAAGGCATAGTTCTCCCGGGCCTGTTCCATGTCCTCCAGAAAGGCGTCCAGTTCCTCCATGGTCCGAGGGGGCTCTTGAAAAAAGGTGGGCTTCGCCTCGGCCAGCAGGGCCTCCATGATGTCCTCTTTCCTTTTGAAATGATAGGTCACATTGCCCTTGCTGATCCCCAGGGCACCGGCAATCTCCCCAATGGAGACCGCGTTGTACCCCTGCTGGCTGAAGAGCGTTTTGGCCATGTCCAGAATGGCCCGTCGGGTATCTCGCTTCATGGGGTCTCCTCCTGCTGCGCCGTGAGCCGGCGGACCTCCCGGGCCCCCAGAACCAGGACCAGCACCGCTGCCACTCCATCGGAAATGGGTCCCGCCCAGAGGACCCCATCCATACCAAGGGCCAGCGGCAGAAGCAACAGCAGCGGAATTAGCAGCAGTCCCTGCCGGACCAACGCCATCCAAAATCCCAGCTTGGCCTTGCCAATGGAGGTAAAGAAGTTGGAGGTAATGGGCTGAAAGGCGTTGACAAAGGTCATAAGCAGATAAATGCGGATATAGTGGATGGAAAACTCATAAAACAGCGAGTCCTCTAAGCCAAAGATGCTCAAAATCTGCCGGGGAAACAGCTGGATGCACAGGAAGGCAATCACCGCCAGGGTGGTGCCGTAGCGCAACGCCTTCCGGTATGCCTCAATGACCCGGTCATACCGTTTACTGCCATAGTTGAAGCCGAAAATCGGCTGACAACCCAGAGCAATCCCGATGACACAGCTGAGAAAGACAATCATCACCTTTCCCACCGCCCCGGACCCGGCGATGGCGATCTCACTGCCATAGACCGACTGGGCCCCGTAGGTACGCAGCATGTTCATCAGGATGACCTGGGCCGCGGTCATAATCACATGGTTGAAAAAGATGGCGCCCCCCAGCGCGCCGATCCCTTTGATCGTACCAGCAGATAGGCGGAAATCCTCCCGCTCCAGGGTCACCATGTGGCGCCGGCGCACCAGATAATAGAGGGCCAGACAGCTGGAGAGTCCCTGTCCCAGCACCGTGGCCAGAGCAACCCCCTGGATGCCCATGGAACAGGCAAAGAGGAAAATCGGGTCAAAAATCATATTGAAAATGGCCCCGGACAGGAGAACCCCGCTGGAAAACTTGGGGCTGCCGTCGGCCCGGATAAAATGGGCCATGTCCATGGAGAAAATGGCAAAGGGCAGCCCCATACTGATGATCCGGGCGTACGGGACCGCATAAATCATCATGGCCTCTGTGGCGCCGAAGAGGTAGAGCATCGGCTCCAAAAAGGCCACAGCCAGCACCGCCAGCAGGCAGCCCAGCCCCACCGACAGCACAATGGCGTTGCCCCAATTCTTTCGGGCGGAGCGTTCCTGCTTCTTTCCCAAGTCAAGGCTGAATCCCGCCGCGCCGCCCATGCCGATGAGGGCCGCCAGGGCGGTGGTTAAGGTAGACAGAGGAAAGGCAATGTTGGTGGCGGCAATGGCCAAATCTCCAATGCCCCAGCCGAGAAAGGTCTGATCCACAATATTGTGCATGGAATTGACCACTTGGCTGAGAATGGCGGGAATGGCAAAGGTCCAGATCAGCTTGCTCACAGGCGCGGTGGCCAGCATGGTTTGGCGTGGGGGCGCGGTCATGGCAGGTTCCTCCTCTTTGGCAGCAAAAATTAGGACTATCGTACAAACAAAATAGCACGATAGTCCTAATTTGTCAAGGCGACGGAGTTTCTCCCTGGGGGAGGTCCGGCGCTCCCGCCATCTCCTGCCGGACCAGGGAGAGGAACCGCAGGGTATCCGGGTCCGGGTGAAGGGGATAGAGAATTCCATAGGGGATGGTGAACGGCCAGTCCACAGGGAGGGTCACCAAGGCGGGATGCACCTCCCCCCAGCACTCCAGGGACATGAGGGGGTTTCGGGTCTGCACGCAGCGGTTGAACACCTCCATGTCGTAGAACTGAGGGGTATCCTCAATGGCAATGGCAGGGTGTTTCTCCACATAGTCCCGGACCCGGTCCACTGTGGGGGAGTCCCCCCGCTTGACCATCATCAGCGTCTGTCCATACAGGTCCTGGATGGTCAGCTTGGTTTTCCGGGCTAAAGGATGTTCCCGGGGAACGGCCACGCAGTGACGATACACTCCAAGGGGGAGAAAATTGCACCGGTCCAGCCACTGTCGGGAGTCGCAGGCGCCGATAAGAAAGTCAAACTTCTCCCCCAGGGCCGCGATCTCCCGGAGAATTCCCTCGTGGTCATCCTCAAAGGGGACAATGTGGAGCTTAAAGCCAGGCAGCTGCTCACTGACCCGGTACCAAAGGTCCATAAATGGTTTGCAGGGGTTGAGGATGGACGTCCCCACGCAGAAGGTTGTGGCCGCCTCTGCCGCGGCCAGACGGGCCTCCGCAATCGCTTTTTCCGAATAGGCAAACAGCTTTCTCGCGTGCTTGTAAATGATCCGCCCGGACTCTGTCAGGGCAATGCCGTGGTTGGTCCGAGAGAACAAGGTAAGGTCCAGATGCTTTTCCAGGGCGTTGATCTGCTTGATCACCGCCGTGGATGAGATATACAGGGCTTCCGCAGCCTTATTGAAACTGCCGCTGTCCGCCACCTGGACAAAGGTGGTCAGCTGGCTGTTGTACACAGGGGGTCCCTCCTTTTGTTCTAACTTTTTGTTATTGCCATGGTACAAGATTGATTCTTCCCTGTCAAGAGAAGGCGCGTTAAAATAAGGGCATCAAAAGGGATCCCGTCAATGAAGGAGGTCATCATGGCACAACTGATCGTCTATTTCTCCCGCCGGGGAGAAAACTATGTCAGCGGCCGCATTCAGCCGCTGTCCGTGGGAAACACAGAGGTGGTCGCCCGCCGTCTGCAAGTGCTCACAGGTGCGGACCTGTTCCAACTGGAGCCTGTCCATCCCTACTCCGACAACTATAACCAGTGCATTGAGCAGGCCCAGGCCGACCAGCGGCAGGATGCCCGGCCCGCCCTGCGGGCCCTGCCGGATCATCTGGAGGACTATGACACCATCTACCTGGGCTATCCCAACTACTGGGGAACCATGCCCATGTGTGTCTTCACCTTTCTATCATCCTTTGATTTCACCGGCAAGACCATCCTTCCCTTCTGCACCCATGAGGGCAGCGGCCTGGGCCGCAGCGAGGCCGACATCCGCCGGCTGTGCCCCGGGGCCCGGGTGGGCAGGGGGCTGGCCATTCTGGGCACCGCCGTCTGCCGGGAGGAGGCAGCACTGGCCGCCTGGGTAAAAGGAGGAAAGTAATATGACTTTACAGCACTTGATGCAAAACAGCCTCTTTCCCGTGGGGGAGGAGAACACCGCCTATGCCCCTTACTTTGACGGCACCAGCTACCTGCATATGTTGAGCCTGGATCAGGTGGCCGTGGGCAACGTGACCTTCGCCCCAGGCTGCCGGAACCACTGGCACATCCACAAGGCCAGCCAGGGGGGCGGACAGATCCTGCTGGTCACCGCCGGCCGGGGTTACTACCAGGCATGGGGACAGCCGCCCCAAGAGCTTCACCCCGGGGACGTGGTGCACATTCCCCCCAACGTCAAGCACTGGCACGGGGCCGCACCGGACAGCCCCTTCCAGCACCTGGCCATTGAGGTCCCCGGCCAGGACACCGGCAGCCAATGGCTGGAACCGGTGGACCCGGACGAATACAATCAACTAAAGTGAGGTGTCCCTGTGGATCGACCCTATATTTTCTGCCACATGTTTGTCTCCCTGGATGGGAAAATCATGGGAAACTATATGGACCTGCCCGCCTGTGAAGCGGCCAGTGACCTGTTCTATGACATCGCCTTTGGGCCCGAGCCTGTTTACCGCCACCAGGGGTGGCTGTCTGGACGGGTGACCACCGACGACAATTTTACCCACTACCGAACGCCTGACCTGATTCCCCACGCCCCCACCGTCCCCGCCGGGGATTTTGTCGCCCGGCAGGCGCCCATGTATTACGTCTCCGTGGACCCCAAGGGGAAACTGGGGTGGCAGTCTGACACGCTGACCTACGAGACCACCACCGCCCATGTGGTGGAAGTGCTCACAGAGCAGGCCAGCAATGACTACAAAGCCTTCCTGCGGCGGCTGGGGATCTCCTACCTCCTGGCGGGAAAAGACACCCTGGACTACGCCCTGGCCCTGGAAAAGCTGAAAAGGCTGTTTGGCATCCAGGTGCTGATGCTGGGGGGCGGCGGCGTGCTCAACTGGTCTTTCCTCCAGGCGGGGATGTGCGATGAGCTCAGCCTTGTGGTGGCTCCCGCCGCCGACGGCAACCCCCGCACCCAATCCCTCTTCCTGGCCCGGGAGGGGCTGAGCACTGACAAGCCCATCTCCTTTACCCTGCTTGGCGCGGAAGCCAGAGCGGGCAACGCACTCTGGCTGCGCTATCAGGTCAACGCTAAGAAATAAGCCATGTCACTATATCAGGAGGAATTGCTATGAATCTGGAATCCATGATCCTTTCCAACGGCGTCAAAATGCCCCGCCTGGGCTATGGCGTATACCAAGTGGACCCCGCCACCTGCGAGGCCTCCGTGCGGGAGGCCCTTGAGGTGGGCTATCGGGCCATCGACACCGCCCAGGCCTACCACAACGAGGAGGGCGTGGGCAGGGCCATCAAAGGCTCCGGCCTGCCCCGGGAAGACATCTTCCTTACCACCAAGGTCTGGGTCTCCAACGCCGGGCAGGAAAAGGCCCGGGCCTCCATTGAGGAATCCCTGCGGAAACTCCAGACCGACTACATTGACCTGCTGCTCATCCACCAGCCCTTCAACGACTACTATGGCACCTGGCGGGCCATGGAGGAGGCCTACAAGGCTGGGAAGGTCCGGGCCATTGGGGTCTCCAACTTCTTCCCCGACCGTCTGGTGGACCTGTGCCAGTTCGTGGAGATTCGCCCCATGGTAAACCAGGTGGAAACCCACGCCCTGTACCAGCAAAAGGCGGCCCATGCCATCATGGAGAAGTATGGCGTCGTCCATGAGTCCTGGGGCCCCTTTGCCGAGGGGCGGAAGGATTTCTTCACCAACCCGGTTCTGGCGGCGGTGGGGGCCAAGCACGGCAAATCCGTGGCCCAGGTCGCCCTGCGGTTTTTGCTGCAGAGCGATGTGGTGGTCATCCCCAAATCCGTGCACAAAGCGCGGATGGCGGAAAATCTCCAGGTCTTTGATTTCAGTTTGGATGCGGAGGATATGGCGGCCATCCAGGCCCTGGACCAGGAGGAGAGCGCCTTTTTCTCCCACTACGACCCCGCTACGGTGGAATTCATCACCGGATTGGAGCTCTAACCATAGTTTGATTTGACAGTGGAAAGGAGATCATTTATGATGGAAAAGGTAACAGCTGGCCGGGACGAGTTGGGGGAATTCGCCCCCAAGTTTGCCCAGCTCAACGACGATGTTTTATTCGGAGAGGTGTGGTCCCGGCAGGCTGAACTCTCTCCCCGGGACCGGTCCATGGTCACGGTAACCACCCTGATGGCCAGCGGGATTTTGGACAGCTCCCTTTCCTTTCATATACAAAACGCCAAAAACCATGGCGTCACCGCCCAGGAGATGGCGGAAATTCTCACCCACGCCGCCTTCTACGCCGGCTGGCCCAAGGCCTGGGCCGCCCTGCGGATGGCGAAAGAAGTTTATAGCGAAGGAGATTCTCACAATGCTCGGTAATTTCAGCTACTGCAACCCCACGAAACTCCATTTCGGCCCGGAGTCTTTGGATGCCCTGGCCGGTGAGCTGGCCCACTACGGCAAGCGGGTCCAACTGATCTACGGGGGCGGCTCCATCAAGAAAAACGGGATTTACGACCAGGTGGTATCCATCCTGAAGGCCGCAGGCAAAGAAATCTTTGAGGACCCCGGGGTCATGCCCAATCCCACAACGGAAAAACTCTATGAAGGGTGCAAAATCGCCCGGGAGAACAACGTGGACCTTCTCCTGGCGGTGGGGGGCGGCTCCTGCTGCGACTATGCCAAGGGCGTGTCCGTCTCCGCCTGGTGCGACGAGGACCCCTGGGAGAAATACTATGTCCGCATGGAGGAGCCTGCCAACCGCCTCATTCCCGTGGGCTGTGTGCTGACCATGGTGGGCACCGGTTCCGAGATGAACGGGGGCTCGGTAATCACCAATCACGCCACCAAGCAGAAGATCGGCCACGTCTTCGGGGAGGAGGTCTTTCCCAAGTTCTCCATCCTCAACCCCAAGTATACCTATACCCTGCCCAAGTACCAGATGGTGGCCGGCATTTACGACATTATGAACCACATCACCGAGCAGTATTTCTCCGGGGAGGATGACTGCACCTCGGACTACCTCATGGAGGGCCTGATGCGCTCGTTGCTCCACAGCAGCCGGATCGCAGTGAAGGACCCGGAGAACTATGAGGCCCGGAGCAACCTGATGTGGATCGCCACTTGGGCCCTGAACACTTTGGTAGCCCAAGGAAAGGACACGGACTGGATGGTCCACATGATCGGCCAGTCGGTGGGCGCCTACACCGACGCCACCCACGGCATGACCCTGTCGGCGGTCTCCCTGCCCTACTACCGGTATGTGATGCCCTACGGCCTGCAGCAGTTCAAGAAGTTCGCAGTGAACGTCTGGGGGGTGCGCCCGGAGGGAAAAACCGATGAGGCCATCGCCCAGGAAGGTCTGGCCGCCATGGAGGCCTGGATGAAGGAGCTGGGCCTGGTGCTCCACCTGGCGGAGCTGGGCGTCACCGAGGATATGCTGGACGGCATTGCCAAGGGGTCCTTTATCATGGAGGGGGGCTATAAAGTCCTCACCCACCAGGAGATCGTGGATATTTTGCGGCAGAGCCTATAACGAAAGAGAACAGCCCGGGGGAAAGCGATGCTTTCTCCCGGGCTTTCCGTTTCCCTCCCATGGGGCTATTCCTCCTCGTTTGCCGGCCTTTCCCCCAGCGGGTCTCCCTTCCCCTCCGGCTCCAACAGGTAAAACAGAAGTTCCCCCACCTGAAGGGGGTGACCCTTGGCCGCCTGCCAGGCCAGCCCAAACGGCGTGGCGCGCACATACTTAACCACCGTATAGAGCCCTTTGCGTACCCGGAACATCGCCCGGCCGCGCTTTTCTCCGATCTGGAACAGCATTGGCCACCCCACCGGCACACCCTGGGCATAGAGGTCGGCGGCATCCAGCAGGTATTGGTACCCCACATAGTGTCGGGGAACCTTCCACTCCTGCAAGCATTCTTTTACGCTCTTTTTCACGTCTCTACACCTACTTTCCGACTTTTAATTTGAATATAATCATTCTATATACGCATGTCAAGACGTTTTACGCTTTTTCATCGGTTTATAATTCCAAGCATTTGGATAGGATATTGTCATAGAAAAGGACCCGAGAGGTGCTTTATGAAGTTAGACTATTCTATGATTGGAAAACGGATTGCCCGACGTCGGGTACAACTGGGCTTGAAACAAGCAGAAGTAGAAGAGATGGCTGGAATCGCCAACAAATATCTGACAAACATTGAACGAGCTGTCACCGTCCCCTCCACAGAGGTCCTCATGCGTCTGGCCATCGCGCTGGACACCACACCAGATGAATTTCTGGTGGGCACGGTCCGCCAGCAGGATGAGGCCTGGCGGGATGTGGCGGAACTTCTGCGTCCCCTCTCCCCGGACCAGCTGTCCCTGGCCCAGAGCTTCCTGACCTGGCTCAACGAACAGCCGCCAAAATAACGACGCCAACGACCGGCGCCCCCTGGAGCCTTCCAGGGGGCGCCGTTTTTTCTCCAGGGGTTGGGTCAGGCCTGCCGCACAGGATAGCAGACCTCGGTGATAAATTCCTCGGGGTTGTCGGTTTCGTGGGGGCTGACATGGTAAATGTTGAAAGCGGGGCCGTCGAAAACATAGCCGTTGTCCCGAACCCAGGCGGCCACCGCGGCGTTGGCCGCTTGGATCTTGTCATAGGGTCCCTGGAAGGTCACCGAAGCAAAGGTCACAGGGGGAACCGTCTTAAAGACCACGTGCTCCGTGTCGGGATAGGTTCCCCGGACGGTTTTCTGGGCCTCCACATCCACATCGGTCTCCTTGTACTCCCCGTCGTGGAAGGTCACCGTGCAGTAGCAGGGGTCGTCCGGCTGGAGCTGGAGGTGCTCCGTCTCCCGGACCAGGGTGTGCCAGAGGATGCCCTCCTGGTCATAGGCCGGAATGGTCATGCGGACACTGGCCACCTGCCGCTGGGGCAGGGTTTTCAAATTCACAGGGTATTCCATGTTGCTGTCTTCCTTTCTCAGTCGCTGTTCCAAGGTGTCCAACAGGCGCAGCTGCCGCCGCAGCGCCGCCAGTTCCCCCCGCAGCGCCTCGCGCCGGGCAGAGAAGAGCGCCGCCAGAACCTGGGGATTCTCCCGTCCCTGCTGGCAGGCCTGAATCTCCCCCAGGCCAAACCCCATATCCCGCAGCGCCGTGATCCGCCCAGCCACAGGCAGCTGGTCCTCGCTGTAATAACGATAGCCGGTGGCGGAATCAATGGATGCCGGGGGCAGCAGACCAATCTCGTCATAGTGGCGCAGCATGCGGACGCTGACCCGGGACAGCTTGGAAAATTCTCCGATTTTCAGCATTGTTTCGTCCTCACAGATCTGTTTTGGTTGTGCACAAACACAGAATAGCCCCTCACACCGTGTCAGAGTCAAGGGGAAACAGCAAAAATTTTCTGCACTTCCCATCAAAAAGCGCGGCGCTGCCTGGCAGCGCCGCGCCGGTCACCTCTGGGCAGCGGAAGCCTCTTCCCCGCTCAACCGTCGTTATTTGCAGCAGCAGAGGCACCAATGCCCCCAACCATCACCGCACAGAGGGCCATCTCCTGCGCCGCAATCATCGCCACGGTCCCGCTGACCGCAGCGGCTCCCATGACAGAAGTTTTTCTCTGGTCAACATAATCCCCGGAAACCAGCATGGCGCTGTGCATCAGCCGCTGGTTCTTCGGCAGGCCCAGTATCCCCCGATACCCCTTCTGATGGGACAGAAACTCGTCTACCTCCAGCACATCCGCTGTCAGTTCTTCCACCGGAGCGGGCAGCAGCGCCAAGCTCCCCAGTGTCCCCAGTTCATAGCCGGCGCCGTACTTCCGGCCCGCTGCCTTGAGACCTTGGTACACCCCCAGTACCTTGTCACGTTTCTCCTGGGCACTCCCCTCCCCCAGCGCCAGCACATGGCTGAGCGCCTGGGTATACTGCCCCGTGCCAAACGGGTGTTTCAGCGCGTCGTAGCAGGCCTCCACCTGATCCACCACCGCCTGCTCTGTATCGGGGGACAGGGCCAGCAGAACCGCAAACACACTGTCCTCCGCACCGGTGAGAAAGGGGTGCTCCCGCTTCATCCGCCGGTAAATCTCCTCCGCCCGGGCGGCCACCCCATCCAGGTCCCTTCCCCGCGCCCAATCTGCCAGCAGCAGGGCGGCCAGAGGGAGGTACTGGGAGGCGTAAAACCGCGTCCGCAGAACCTTGTAGCCCTGAAGTGCAAACGCCATCCGCTCCTCCGGCGCGGGGCTCAGGGCCAGCAGCGTAATCACGGCCAAATGGCCGGCGCCCCGGAAGTTCGAGAACATCCCGGTTTCTTCCTGGATCAAATCCCGGCAGGCATACAGACGCCCCGCGTCCCAGGGGCGGTCCTGGCCGGCAGCCATCCCGGCACAGATCGGGATCATTTGGGCATGCGCAAATGGGAACGCCCGCCGGAGCATATCGCGGGCATCCAAAAATCGTGCACACCGGTGGGACAAGCTTGTACGCATCAGCCTCTTCCTTTCTCCCTTTTCAGGTTACTCCAGCAGGGCCAGAGCAACCGCTTGCGCATCACTGCCGGAAATCTCCCGGCTCTCATCGCTCAAATATACCGCAAAATAGGTCTTCTGTCCATTCTCCTGGGTGAAACCCACAAACCAGCCAGTCTCGCCAAAGCCGGTGCCCGTCTTCCCATAGACCTGCTGCTCCCCCTGGTCCTGGACCAGCATGATCTTCTGGAGGGTGGCCACCTCCTCCGGGGTGTATGGGCTCTCCCCCTGAAAAATTTCGGCCAGCACCTGGACCTGTTCCACGGGAGAGATTTTCAGGGAGGAGTCAATCCAAAAACCATTGAGCTCCTGGCTCTGATTCTGGCCGCTGCCCGCCCATTGGGAGATGTCCTGGTTGCCGTAGGAAAGTGCCGCCAGCTGCTCCGCCACCGCCTGTCGGCCCACCTGGTCGATCACCTGGCGGAAATACCAGACGCAAGAGGACTGAAACGCCTGCTCCAGGGTCAGGTTTTGGTTCCACGCGGCCACCGGGTAGGTCAGGCCGGAGTAGGTCATGGTGCTCTCCGGTCCGGACAAAACCCCTGTGTGAAGGCCCATGAGGGTGGAGACAATCTTGAAGGTAGAGCAGGGGGACACCCGCTGCCGGCACATCTCCTCCTGGTAAAAGGTCCATTGACCAGTTCCCGGGTCATAGAGAACCGCACAGCCCTGAATCCCTCCAAACGCCGCTGAAAAATCCGCCTCCCGCTTCTGCGGGGCCGCTTCCACGGGGCTCTCACTGGCCGGGGGGACGTCATTGGCGGCGGGCTTCTCCTGCCCGCAGGCCGGGAGAAGGCACAAAAGCAGACAGATCAGCCCCCAAACCCATCGTTTTCTCATGGAAGACCTCCTTTTTCTTGTCTATCCGAGAGAACCTTATCATAAAACAGTCTAAGAAACAACCCCCGTCCGGGCGCTTTCTCTGCCCGGACGGGGGTCCGTGGGGTTCATGGGGTCCAGGCCACCTCATAGGCCGGATAGGCATGGCTGTATCGGTAGCCTAATTTTTCCGCCAGGGCCAGGGACTGCCTGGTGTGGGCATCCCAACTGGGGTAGAGCCCCCGGTCCAGGCAGGCCAGGAGGAGCGCCGCTGAGGCAGCCGTGGCCAATCCCTGGCCCCGGCAGGCAGGGTGGGTGTCCACCTCCACCTCGATGCCCCCCCGATACCGGGAATAGGAGGCGGCCCCGGCCACCAGTCTCCCCCGGCGAAGGACCGCCATCCCCAGGCCGCGGCGGGCAAAGACCGCAGGGGTGGGAAACTGGGCCACCAGATCCCGGCTCCAGGGACTGGCCAAACACCGTTGATAAAGGGTTGCATTCACGGGACAGAGCTGGTCCGACGGGGACAAGCGGGCGGCCAGACGGGCCAGACGGGTCCGGTCAAATAGCATCCCTGTCTTTTCCGTGGCATAGCGGGTCACCCGGCGGGCCTGGGGGTACACCCCGGCAATGCACCGGGCCCATCTCTCGTTCTGGGGAACCAGAATGTGATAGTCTGGCCGGCGGTTTGGGGGAAGGAACCGGACCAACTCCTCCCGGGGCTCCCCCGCCAGAAAGGTAAAATCCCCCAACGTGGCCAGGGCCGAGACGGGGTCCTCCCCCACCGGGGCATAAACTTCCCCCATCTCCCCCTGCAGGCAGGACCAGATGATGGTCTCCTGCCAGCCGGCAAAGAGAGGGGCCACAGAGGCCATGGACCGCACAATTTGAATCATAGACGCCTCCAAAAACAACGCGGGACCGGGGCGGCTGCCCCGGTCCCGTGAACAAAAAACCGTAAAATATCTTTGCTTATCGGCCGGACAGGTACGCGTCAATGCTGACCGCAGCCTGCTTGCCGGCACCCATGGCCTTGACCACCGTCTGGGGGCCTGTGACCGCGTCGCCGCCGGCGAAGACGCCGGGCCGGCTGGTCTTGCCGGATGCGTCGGTGGCAATGCCCCCCCACTTGTCCTTGTCAATGCCGGTGGTGGTATCCACCACGGCGTCACTGTACGAGGTACCGGTGGCGATGACCAGGTTGTCACAGTCCACGTCGAAGAACTCGCCTGTCCCCACGGGGCGGCGGCGGCCGGACTCGTCGGGTTCGCCCAGCACCATCTTCTCACACTTGACCCCGGTGAGAACCCCATCCTTGCTGTAACAAGACACCGGGTTGGTTAGTTCCCTGATCTCAATGTCCTCCTCGTAGGTGTGGGCAATCTCATCCCGGCGGGCAGGGGCCTCGGCGATGGTGCGGCGGTAAACCATAATGGTTTCCGCCCCCAGGCGCCGGGCGCAGCGGACCGCGTCCACCGCCACGTTGCCGCCGCCCACCACCAGAACGCGCTTGGCGTCCTTGATGTTGGCGGGGAGGGTATCGTTGTGCAGGTTCACCTGGGTGAGGTAATCGTTGGCAGACCACACCCCGGTGAGGCTGGTGTCCAGCCCTCTGGGCGGCTGGGGCACATCGGCGCCATTGCCCACAAAGATGGCCTCATAGCCCGCGGCAAAAAGGTCGTCCACGCTCTTGTCCTTGTCGATGGGCGTCCCGGTGACGATCTCCACACCCCGGGCCTTCAGGGTTTCAATCTCCCGGTCCACCACCGAGTTGGGCAGGACGAACTGGGGAATGCCGTAGGTCAGAATGCCGCCGGCATAGGTCAGTTTCTCAAAAATGGTCACGTCATAACCCATGGCGGCCAGATCACCGGCACAGGCGATGCCGGCGGGGCCGGACCCGATCACCGCCACCTTTTTGCCCTTCTTCTCCACCTGCGGGGCGGAGACGGGATGGCGGGCAGCGTACCAGTCGGCCACAAACCGCTCCAGACGTCCGATGCCCACGGCCTCACCCTTGACCGCGTGGGCGCAGTTCTTCTCACACTGCTGCTCCTGGGGGCAGACCCGCCCGCAGATGGAGGGCATGGTACTCCGCACGGTGATAATGTCATAGGCCCCTTCAAAGTCCCCCTCTGCCACGCGGGCAATGAACTCGGGGATCTGCTGGTGAATGGGGCAGCCGGCCACGCAGGGCTTTTTGCGGCAGTTCAGGCAGCGCATGGCCTCCCGAATGGCGTCGGCCTCGGTATAGCCCAGAGCCACCTCGTTGAAGTTGGTGCAGCGAACTTCCCGCGCCTGCTCCGGCATGGGATTTCTTTCTCTTACGTTGTTAATCATCTCGCCAGTCCCTCCTTCGGCTCCAGACTGTTGTGTCTTTGAATCAGACTCTCATAACGGCCCAGTGCATTCTTCTCGGACTCTGCGAAGAGGGCATCCGCGTGCTCGGGGTTCTTCATGCGCAGGGAGGCATAGCGGACCTCACCCCGCAGGAAGCTCTGGTAATCCTCATTGGGTTTCGCGCTGTCGATCTGCAGGGGGTTCTTGCCCTCTTCCGCCAGACGGGGGTCGAAGCGCAGCAGATTCCAATACCCAGCCCGGACGGCTTTCTTCATCTCCACCATGGAGCGGTTCATGCCGGCCTTCAGGCCGTGGTTGATACAGGGGGCGTATGCGATGATCAGGGAGGGGCCGTCATAACTCTCGGCCTCCTTCAGGGCCCGCAGGGTCTGGGCGGGGTTGGCGCCCATGGCCACCTGAGCCACGTAGACATGGCCGTTGGTCATGGCGATCTGTGCCAGGTCCTTCTTGCCGGTGGGCTTGCCGCCGGCGGCAAACTGGGCCACCGCGCCGGTGGGGGTTGCCTTGGAGGACTGCCCGCCGGTGTTGGAGTAGACCTCGGTGTCAAAGACCAGCACGTTAAAGTTCTCCCGGGAGGCCAGGATGTGGTCCAGGCCGCCGTAGCCAATGTCGTAGGCCCAACCGTCGCCGCCGAAAATCCACATAGAGGGACGGGGCAGCAGGTCGGCGTTCTTGACAACGAACTGCGCGTCCTCGTTCTCCGGATAGACCTTGCACAGCTCCACCAGGGACTCGCCCAGATGGTTGGCCTCGGCGGTGTTTCGATTCTTCAGCCAGGCGTTGGCAATGCCGCCGAAGGCGGGATTCTTTGCCAGACGCTCCACCACGGTCTTGATGCCCTCCCGGCGGGTCCGCATGCTCACGGACATGCCGTAGCCGAACTCTGCGTTGTCCTCAAACAGGGAGTTGGCCCAGGCGGGGCCACGGCCCTTCTCATCCACTACATAAGGCATGCTGGGCACGGAGGCGCCCCAGATGGAGGAGCAGCCGGTGGCGTTGGCGATGATGGCGTGGTCCCCGAAGAGCTGGGTGACCATCTTGGCATAGGGGGTCTCGCCGCAGCCGGGGCAGGCGCCGGAATACTCCAGATAGGGACGGAGGAACTGGGCCTCCTTCACATTCTTGCCCGAGCCCTGCTGGACGCCCACCTTCTTGGCGTACTCAAAGGTCTCCTGATCGTCGTGCATCCGGCCGGCGGCACGCTCCATAAACAGCGCCTTGCCGTGGGCGGGGCACATCTCCGCGCAGGAGCCGCAGCCCGTGCAGTCCTCAGCGGACACGGCAATCAGGAAGCGCTTGCCGGGTGCACTCTTGCAATCCACCGTGGTCAGGCCCTGGGCATCCTCCGGCTTGAGGATAAAGGGACGAATGACCGCATGGGGGCAGACGGTGGAGCACCAGTTGCACTGGGTGCAGTTCTCCGCATGCCACACGGGGATATCCACCGCGATGCCGCGCTTTTCAAAGGCGGCCGTGCCGGAGGGCACTTTGCCGGTGACATAGGGCAGGAAAGCGGAGACAGGCAGCGCGTCGCCCTCCAGGTTGTTGGTGGGAATCAGGATATTGCGGACATAGGCGTCCTGCTCGGCGTTGACGGTGTTGAGCTGCAGCACCGGCTTCTCGCCGTCCTGGGCGTTGGCCCAGCTGGCGGGGACGGAAACCTCCTTGGCAGCGGTCTGTCCAGCCAGAACCGCGGCCACGTTCATGTCCACGATGTTCTGTCCCTTGGCGCCGTAGTCGTTGATGATGCCCTGCTTCATATACTCGATGGCATCCTCTGCGGGAATGAGGTCGGCCAGTTTGAAGTAAGCGGACTGGATGATGGTGTTGATCCGCCCCTTCAGACCGATCTTCCGGGCGATATTCACCGCGTCACAGGTATAGAACTTGATCTGCTTCTGGGCAATGGCCCGCTTGATCTCCGCAGGCAGACGGGCCTCCAGCTCCTCCCCTTCCCAGTCGCAGTTGAGCAGGAAGATGCCGCCGGGCTTCACATCCCGGACCATGTCATACTTGCCAATGTAGGCGGGGTTGCCGCAGACCACGCAGTCGGCAGCGCCCACATAGTAAGAGGAGCGGATGGGCTTGTCACCAAACCGCAGATGGCTGATGGTCAGGCCGCCGGACTTTTTGGAGTCGTACTGGAAATAGGCCTGCACATACTTGTCCGTGTGGTCGCCGATGATCTTGGAGGTGTTCTTGGAGGCGCCCACCAGACCGTCCGAGCCGATGCCCCAGAACTTGACGGAAGCCTGGGTGGGATCGTCCGGCAGGGCAAACTCGCACCGGTCAATGGACAGGTTGGTCACGTCGTCCAGGATGCTGACGGTGAAGTGGTTGTGGCCGCCCTTGGCCAGATGCTGGAAGACAGAATACATGTCAGCGGGGGTGGTGTCCTTGGAGGACAGGCCATAGCGGCCGCCGATCACCCGGATGTCCGTGCGGCCGGCGTCGCTGAGCACCGCCGCCACATCCAGGTACAGGGGCTCGCCAAAGGCACCGGGCTCCTTGGTGCGGTCCAGAACCGCCAGACGCTGAACGGTCTCCGGCAGTTCAGAGAGCATGTGCTTGGCGGAGAAGGGGCGGAAGAGGTGGACCTCCAGCACGCCTACCTTCTTGCCCTGGGCGGTCATGACATCCACAACCTCCTCCAGGGTACCGCAGACAGAGCCCATGGCCACAATCACATCGGTGGCGTCCGGGGCGCCGTAATAGTTGAAGGGCTTATAATTGGTGCCGATGGCGGCATTGACCTTGTTCATGTTCTCCACCACCACGTCCACCAGGTGGTTGTAGGCGGTGTTGGAGGCCTCTCTGTGCTGGAAGAAGGTCTCCGGGGGCTCATTGGAGCCGCGGTGGTAGGGATGATGGGGCAGGTTCGCCTGGGCATGGAAGCGGTCAATGGCATCCCAGTCCACCATCCCCTTCAGGGTCTCATAGTCCCAGGTCCGCAGCTTCTGAATCTCGTGGGAGGTGCGGAAGCCGTCGAAGAAGTTGATAAAGCCCATGCTGGCCTGGATGGCGGACAGGTGCGCCACCGGCGCCAGGTCCATCACCTCCTGGGGGGTGCCGGAGGCCAGCATCGCCATGCCGGTGCCCCGGCAGGCCATGACATCCTGGTGATCCCCGAAGATGGACAGGGCGTGGGTGGTCAAGGTCCGCGCCGCCACATGGAAGACTCCGGGCAGCCCCTCGCCTGCAATCTTATACAGATTGGGGATCATGAGCAGCAGGCCCTGGGAGGCGGTAAAGGTGGTGGTCAGCGCGCCGGTGGACAGGGAACCATGGACCGCGCCTGCGGCGCCGGCCTCGGACTCCATTTCCACGATATTGACGCGGTGTCCAAAAATATTTCTACGGTCTTGGTTGGCCCATTCGTCCACATGCTCCGCCATGGGAGAGGAGGGCGTGATGGGGTAAATGGCAGCGACTTCTGTAAACGCATACGCCACGTGGCCGGCGGCCGCGTTGGCGTCCATACTCTTAAAGGGTCTGGTATCTCTCATTTCGCTGCGCCTCCTTTCTGTGCTGCCATGGCACGAACCTGAACATAGGTAAACTCCGGCATCTCCCGGGCGGTGATGACACCGTTGGGGCAGACATAGGAGCAGATGTTGCAGTCTTCACACCGGTCGGGTTCAATAACAGCACGGCCGTCCTCCAAGTGGATCAGCCCATCCGGGCAGTTGTCCACGCAGTCGCCGCAACCGATACAGCCCACCCAGCACAGCTGTTTGCGGACCTCGGGGTCGTCTTTGGAGGCGCAGGGCACCATCTTGGCGCCCTTGTAGGGCACGATGACGGGCAGTTCCTGGGGGCAGACATGGACGCAGGCAGTACAGCCCACGCATTTGTCGGGGTTGACCTTGGCCGTACCCTGGACAATCTCCAGTGCGTCAAAGCGGCAGGCCTTCACGCAGTCGCCAAAGCCGGCGCAGCCATAGTTGCAGTGGCCATCCAGGGCCAGCTTCACCGCCTCACGGCAGGAGGTGGCCCCCGCCTTGGCATAGACCTCATGGTTATGCCAGCCGCCGCGGCAGCGGACAAAGGAGACCGTGGACTTCAGCTTGGTCAGGTCATGATAGGTGTCCACAATGATCTTCTTCCGGCAGGAGACGGTGCAGGCCGCGCAGCCCACACACTTGTCGTAGTCGATCTGGGCGCAGTTGTCCACCACGGAGATGGCGCCCTCGGGACAGGCCTCCACGCAGTCGCCGCAGCCAATGCAGCTGTAACCGCACAGGCGGATGGCACGCGCCTCCTCGTCCTGATTGGAACAGGGAACGAAGTTGGAGGCATCGGACGGCACCATGTGGATCAGGTTCTGTACACAGGCGTTGGCGCAGGCGCCGCAGCCGTTGCACTTTTCCTTGTCCACCTGGACATTGCCATCCACAATAGACAGGGCCCCAAAGGTACAGGCAGCCACGCAGGAACCGGCGCCTACGCATCCATAGACGCACTCTCTGTCGGCAAAGCCGCTCTTCACCGCCTCCTCACAGGAGCCGTATACCTTCAGTCTGGACTTCCCGGCCGCGCAACCGGAACATTTGATAAACGCGGTTTCCTGCCTGGCGGGGACGAGCTCACCGCCTGTCAAAGCGACAATGGCAGCAATGTCCTCCTCTTTGCACGCAGGACATAGGTTTGCCGGACCACCTTCCGCGATGGCAGCGGCGCATTCGTCACAGGTGGCAAATCCGCATCCGCCTCGGCCAGTGCAGTCCGTGCCCGGAAGCAGCTTCCGGACTTCTTTTGCAAGATTGTTTGGCTGCATACATATTCACATCCTTCAATAATGCTTTGCAGGGGTCATAAAAATCCATGGACATTATGGCTCTATTGAAACAGAATGTCAACAGAAATCCAGAGATTTTTTCTGGTTTTTTTGGATTTTTCGTTATTTTTCTGGCGGGCGCTCAACCACATTTTGTTAGCTTTCGCTAACTATTCCTTTTTCGCTCCCTTTCGTCTATTTCCGCCCTTATATTGACATCCCAGACTGCCTGTGATAGAGTAAATTCCATCAAAAAGGAAGGGGAAATGACCGTGCCCAAGGTTTTTCTCTCTGGCTATGCCAAGCTGCCGGACAACACCACGGCGCAAAAACTGTACAACCACCTGGTCCTGGTGGTCACTGCAGAGTCCTCCACGGGGACCATCCTGGATGCCGACTGCACTATGGCCACTGAGTTGGGGCGACGGTTCATCCGGGAGCTGCTGGTGGGCTACGCGCTGACCCGAGGGCCAGACCCTCTGGTGGAACGGCTGAACCAGAGCTACTACGGACATCTGCGCAAGGCACTGCAGACCTGCATCAAGGGGATCTGCCTTCAGTATGGGGAACTCTCCCGGAGCGGTGCCGCCGCCCAATAGGCCGCCTTTACACCCCCGTTTCCCCATTGTCATTCCACCATATAATAATAAGGAGGGACCCACATGCTGCTGTCCGGTGAGGAAATCCAGAAGAATCTGGGTGGGAACATTATCATCGAACCCTATCACCCCTCTCAGCTCAACCCCAACAGCTACAATCTGCGCCTGTCCAACGAGCTGCTGGTCTACGACACCGACACCTTGGACATGAAGGCCAACAATCCCGTCCGGCACCTAACCATCCCGGACAGCGGCCTACTGCTGGAGACCAATAAGCTCTACCTGGGCCGCACCCTGGAGTACACCAAGACAGAGCAGTTTGTCCCCATGCTGGAGGGGCGCTCCTCTGTGGGGCGGCTGGGCCTATTTATCCATGTCACCGCTGGGTTTGGCGATGTGGGCTTTGCAGGGTACTGGACCCTGGAGATGTTCTGCATCCACCCCATTGTGATCTATCCCAATGTAGAGATCTGCCAGATCTATTACCACACCATACAGGGCGAGTATCAAAAGTACGACTCTGGGAAATACCAGAACAACACCGGCGTTCAGCCCAGCATGCTGTATAAAGATTTTCTGCGGGAGGACGGCAGCAGCAAGTGATCCTCCCCCGCCCTGCCCCCCTTTTCACCGTTCCCCTCTGCCCGTCGGCAGAGGGGATTTTTCATCCCTTTCCCCTGGAAACAAAGCCCGGCTCTTTGCCTTTGACAAAGAGCCGGGACGATGCCTAAAAAGAACGAGATCGATTGATTGGATTTTGGAAAACAATGATTTGACGCGATCGACCCGATGGACTCTGCTCAAGCCTTCTTGCTCAGCTTGGCAGCGGCCTTAGCATCCTGTTCATCCAGCTCAGCACGGGTGTTCTTCAGATAAATCTCAATGCCCTCTTCCACATTGGCACGGCGCTCCTTCTTGGACATCCCAATGATCTCCATGACGATACACAGCGCAATGCCCACAAAAAGGCCATAGGACGGGTTGGCACAGGTGGCGATGGCGCCGGCGGTGATACCCGCCACGCCGCGCTCCACATTGGTGCGGCACATGTTGATGCCCACGTAGAAGGAACCGAAGGCCTGAATAATCAGGGTCTGCGCCATGGCCAGAGGCAGGATGGGCTGGATCAGCGCCATCAAGGGGACAATCAGCTGGCAGATCCATTTGGTGGTATTAAATGTACAAGCACCGCCGAAAATGGAGTACATGTTCTCTTTGCCTGTCTTATAACGCTCGGCCACGGACACCGTCATGGCGGACCACAGAGGACCCGACATGGTGCAGGTGGGGCTGAAGAAAGCCTCGATCAGGTTCCGGAATCCGCAGCACATATTGGTGCGGTCGGGGTTGACGTCGATGTACTCATCCTCCCGGTACCGTTTGGTATCCTCCAGGAAGGCCGTGCCGCCCACGATGTCTCCGAATGCAATGACGTAGCACATAATCGCCATGGGCAGGTCCTGCAGCAAAATATGGGCGGGCGGAATCCCAATGCCCAGAATAGAGAAGTTGTTCCATACCCATTGCAGGCCCGGGAAGGGGTTAAACCAGAAACTGGTTACCGTAGAGAAGTCCGGCAGATCGCACTCCCCAATGATCATAGCGATCACACCCGCTACAATAATGGCAGGGACAAAGCCAGCCTTGGTAATGAGTTTAATGAGTTTGCTTTTACTGCCAAATTTCACCTTGCCAAACCCATTGGAAAACAGCAGGAACAGACCCAGCGCACAGCCAATGGACCAGGAAATGGGATATTTGAAGAAGCCGGCCCCGCCGTCTTCCAACGCCTTAAAGCCGTATTGGCCACAACAGGCGGCAAAGCCGGAGCCTATGAGAATCCCCGCTTTCAAACTCTGCGGACAAATGTCAATGATCTTTGTGGCAATGCCGGTGACGCCCAAGATAACATACATCAGGCCCAGGATCAGTTCCAGCCCCACCAGAGCGTACATCCGGTCCGGTCCCTCAAAATTCAATAGGAACGCGGTGATGAGCGGCACAGCCGGCGTAATCCACCCGCCGATCAGGGGGTCGCCCAAAGTGTTGTTGACCATGTACAGCAGCTCATGGACAAACACAATGGACAAAGCCATCTCAAAAGTAAAGCCAAACAGGTCCTGCAGATACGCAGTGGCCGCAGAGCCGGTCATAAAGACGACGCAGGCCTGAATCATCTCCGGAATTTCCCATTCGTAATGGACAAAGGGAATACGAAGGTCGAACTTCCAGATTTTGATGCAGGGCTGCTTCTCACCGTCTTTCCGCCGGGCGGTTGGAAGCATGAGATTCATTTACGGTCCCTCCTCATAAAAATACACATTGCTTTGACTTGCAATTTTTCTGTCGGAAAAACGCATGAGCGCATTTCCTTTTCTTCTTTTCCACATCTTTTCAATCGATACAACGTCATTATAGCACGTTTTCACCAAAACGCAACAGATATCCCTTCGTCATTTTCCACGAACGTGTACTATTTGCACAAGAAATCATTCCTTTTCAGGCCCTTCCTGATCGTTTTCTTTAATTTATTTGGCTGAAATCAGAATTTTTTGTGTACAATTTGTGAAGCAACTGAATAATAATTCAACATTTTCTCAATTTTTTTACGAAATACCCCCTGTGTTCCCTACAAAACACATCTTTTCGTAATCCTGTCCAATTTCATTTTGCAAGCCACTATTTTATATCCGTCAATTCTCTCCCTTGCCGCAAAAAAAGACGAGGCCGAAGCCTCGTCTGCTCTTCGCGTTTCCGCTGGATCAGTCATATTCCGGGTCCCGGACAGAGGTGTCCGCGCTGCCTGTGCCCGCCGATCCGTCTTCGGTCTCTGCGGTCTTAAACATACTGGCGTCTGCCCGCATGCCCCTGCCGTTGGCGTCGTTGACCTGGAAGAAGTTGACATCCTCCGGGGTCAGGGAGGTGGTATAGGGGTTGACCAGCTGGTTGATCATAGTCAGGCTCTCCGCCGGCTCCAGCTCATAACAGTAGCTTGTCCCCCGATAGGTGGTATTGCCGTCTCCCGGCAGCGCCCCGCCGGTCACGCCGGTGCTCAAATTCACCCCAATGGCCTTGGTAACAAACCAGGTGATGTCCGTCCCAGAGAGATTGGTCTCAATGTTCCGCTGGAAAATATCCACGAACTGATCCAGCTTCCCGATGTTGGAGACCAGCTTCTTGGCCACGGTGACCATCAGGTTGCGCACTGTCTCGCTGCGCTGGATATCCCCCAAGGGATACCCTGTGCCATCCCCGTTCTTTCGGAACCGGCAGACCTCCATGGCCGCCTGGCCATCCAGGTGCTGCATGCCCGGCTGGAAGAAGATGTTCAGATCCTGGGTGGGATCACTGTAATACATCTCCACGGGAACATCAAATTCCACGCCGCCCACTGCGTCCACCAGCTCCACAAACCCATCCAGGTCGATGGTGATATAGAAGTCAATGGGATACCCCACCAGGTCGGACACCACATCCTGGAGGTTCTCTATCCCTCCATGGAGCGAAGAATTGATCTTCGGGCTGGACTCATCCACCAGCGTGTCTCTGGGCACCGAGAGCATTCCGATCTTCTGGTTGGGCACATCGTAGGTGACCAGCATGATGGCATCGGCATTGCCGCTGACCTGGTCCGGGCAGGCCAGCAAGAAGGTGTAGGTCTGCTCTCTCCTGGTGTGGCTGCCCTGTTCCATCCCCGGCGCCACTTCCTCCTCTTGGGTGGCATTCGCCGCGGCGGGCTTCATCTCAGGGGCTGGAACGGCTACTTTATAAACACCATATCCAATCACAATGACAGCTGCAACTGCCACCACAGCGGCATAAATGCCCCGCAGGACACGGTACTTTTTTTTCAATCGACGTTTCTTCTGTTTGGCCAAGGCTCTGGCCTCCTTTTGTTGTGTTTTCCAAGGGGTCAAAAAAGCATGTATAAATGTAGTATACATAATTTGCCCATTTTCGGCAAGTCTTTGTCCTTAACTTTCGTATTATTCATAATTCCTACCCACTTTTGTATCTTTTTTTCGTTTGTACAAACAAATACACAGGCGCCCTTCCTGCTCTCCCCGGCGATGGGTCCGGCCGGGGTTTTTCCAAGGAATTGCCGGAAACCCCTTGCAACCCTTTCATTCATGTGTTATAATAGGCACGATTTTAAGATGTAAGTTAGGTAGAGTGGGGCTTGCCCCGCTCTTTCTTTTATGAACTGGACCGGGCCCGCTCCCTTTTCCGGCGGGGGGACCGGTCCGGTGTCTGAACCACTTCGATTTGGATTGCAGCGCCCATGGGGCGCGGGGAGGTTATGATGTCCAAAATCACCGATTTGACGGCCCAGCTGGCCCGCCCTGTGGTGGAGGCCAACGGCTGTTCCCTCTGGGACGTGGAGTATGTCAAGGAGGCGGGCAGCTGGTATCTGCGGGTATACATTGACAAGGAGACCGGCGTCTCCATCGACGACTGCGAGGCAGTCAGCCGGGTCCTGTCCGACTTGCTGGACGAGGCCGACCCCATTCAGGACCCCTACACCTTTGAAGTCTCTTCCGCCGGCGCGGACCGGGCCCTGAAAAAGCCCGAGCATTTCCAGGCCTACCTGGGCGCCCAGGTAGACGTGAAGTTTTACCAGGCAAAAAACGGGCAGAAGACCTGCACAGGCATCCTGGCCGGCTATGAGGATGGCGCGGTCACCTTAACCATGGGGGAGGACACCGTCACTTTCCCCAAGCAGGAGATCGCTTTCGTCCGTTTGCACGTTGGCTTTTAACATTCTATTGAGGAGAATCTAAGTCATGGCTAAGAAAACATCGAAAACTGCAAAAAGCAACGAGTTGGACGGCAAGGAATTCTTTGCCGCCATCGCCCTGATTGAAAAGGAAAAGGGAATCCCCAAAAGCTATATGCTGGAAAAGATCACCCAGGCCCTGGTCTCCGCCTATAAACGGGACCACGAGGGCATCACCGACAACGTCTTTGTGGAGGCCAACGAGATCACCGAGACCGTCCGCATGTTTGTAAAAAAAGAGATCGTGGAGGAGGTCACCAACCCCTTCACCGAGATCGCCCTGGACGAGGCCCGCAAGAGCCTCCCCTCCGCCCAGACAGGGGATGTGGTCCGCATTGAGATCAAGCCCCGCAACTTCGGCCGCATCGCCGCCCAGACCGCCCGCCAGGTGATCATCCAGGGCATGCGGGAGGCGGAGCACAGCATGATCTATGACATGTTCAGCTCCAAAGAGCACGAGATGCTTCTGGGCACTGTTACCCGGGTAGACCCCCGCAACGGCGCGGTCTCCCTGCGCATCACCAGCAACGGGGAGTCCACCGACGCCTATCTCTCCCCCTCGGAGCAGGTCCGGGGCGAAGTGGTGCGGGAAGGCGACCGGCTGAAGGTCTATGTGGTGGAGGTCCGCCGCTCCAGCCGGGGGCCCCAGGTCCTCATCTCCCGGACCCATCCCGGCCTGGTCAAGCGTCTGTTTGAGCTGGAGGTCCCTGAAATCTACGACGGCACTGTGGAAATCCGCTCCATCGCCCGGGAGGCCGGCAGCCGCTCCAAGCTGGCTGTCTGGTCCGCCGACGAAAACGTGGACCCCATCGGCGCCTGCGTGGGCCCCAAGGGCGCCCGGGTGAACAACGTGGTGGCCGAGCTGGGCAGCGAGAAAATCGACATCATCAAGTACAGCGACGATCCCGCCGAGTATGTGGCCGCCTCCCTCTCCCCCGCCGACGTGGTCTCCGTCCTCCCCCTGGAGGGCACCAAGAGCTGCCGGGTGGTGGTGCCGGACGACCAGCTCTCCCTGGCCATCGGCAAGGAGGGGCAAAATGCCCGGCTGGCCGCCAAGCTCACCGGTTACAAGATTGACATCAAGGCCGCCTCCGCCGCCCACGAGTGGGAGGAGGAGGACGCCGAAGCCCAGCGGGCTGCCCAAGAAGCAGCGGAAGCAGCTGGCCTGGAGGAGGAATTCCAGTCCCCGGAGGAAACAGCCCCGGAGACTCCCTCCCCCGACCCCCAGCCCGATTCCATCCCAGAGACCGACAGCGAGAGCTGACCGTCCATACAACCTATAAGGAGGTGGCACCGTGCCAAAAAAAATCCCCCTGCGCCAATGCCTCGGCTGCCGGGAAATGAAGCCAAAACGGGAGCTGATCCGCGTGGTCCGCTCCCCGGAGGGAGAGATCTCCCTGGATTTCCACGGAAAGAAACCCGGGCGCGGCGCTTACCTTTGCCCCAGTCCGGACTGTCTGAAACGGGCGCGCAAGGCCAAAGCCCTGGAGCGGGCCTTTGCCCTTCCCATCCCAGACCCGGTCTATGACGCCCTGGCCGCACAGATGGAGGGAGGTGGTCTGGATGGATAGCATTCCCTCCCTGCTGGGCCTCGCGCTCAGAGCAGGGCGGCTTGCCGTGGGGGAGGAGCCCGTCGGGGTCGCCTGCCGGTGCCACAAGGGGTACCTGCTGCTGCTGGCCAGCGACGCGGCGGACAACACCATCCGCCGGGCCCTTCATTTCTGCCAAGCCGGAAAAACCATTTGCCTCACCCTCCCCCTGACCAAACAGGAGCTGGGCAGCGGGCTGGGCCGTGCCTCCTGCGCCATGCTGGCGCTGACCGACGTGGGCTTTGCCGCGGCGGTGGCGGAAAAGCTGGCCCAGCTGGACCCCGAGGCCTATGGCCCCGCCTGGGAGACCTTGTCCAACAAGGCCGCCCGGGTCAAGAAACGCCGCGCGGAAAAGCGCTCCCCCCACAAAAACAAGGGCGCGCGCCGGGCCGGAAAACGAAAGCCGGACGGCCCATCCAACGACGGCAGCCAAGGGAATGGATAAGCGCCGTTCCCATACTTTGTAGGTAGCCGCGCCGGGTCCCCGGCCGCGGAGAGAAAAGAGCAAGCAGCCGGTCCCTGTCTGGGCCTGGCTGCGATGGAGGTGGCTTTATTTGAGTTTTGAAAAATATCGTGTGCATGAAGTAGCCAAGGATTTTGGGAAACAGACCAAGGACATCACCCAGATCCTCACCACATACGCTACAACCCCGAAAAACCACATGCAGGTGCTGGACGACAAGGAACTGTCCATCATCTTTGAATACCTGACCCAGCACAACCAGGTCGCGGACCTGCAGGCCGTTTTCGCCAACGCCCCCAAGGCGGGGGAAGGCGCCAAAAACGACCGCCCCCGGGACAACCGGGACAGCGGCCGGAAGCAGGGCCAGCAGAAGCGGGGTGAGGGGAACAAATCCAGCCGGGGCGGGGACCGCCCGGCCCGGAATGATGGCCCCCGGAACAACGGCGAGGCGCCCCGGGAAAAGGCCGCCCCCCAACAGGGACAGCAGGCCAAGCAGGCCGCCAACCGCCCCACCACCCGGGTCCCCGAGAAGAAGCTGGTGGACACCCGGAAAGCGGGCAACGTCAACCTGGCCCGGTACGACGAGCACCTGGAGAACCTGGCGCCGGAGCGGGCCAACAAGATGCAGAGCGGCAAGCAGAAGATTCAAAGCCGCGGCAACCACCGCAAGGGCGGCAACTTCGGCAACAAGCGCCGCCAGGAGGAGCAGGAGAAGATGCGCCGGCTCCAGCTGGAAATCGCCAAGAAGACCCCCCTTACCGTCAAGATTCCCGACGAAATCGGCGTGGGCGAACTGGCCTCCCGGATGAAAAAAACCGGGGCCGACGTGGTCAAGCAGCTCATGAAATTGGGGGTTATGGCCTCCCTGTCTGAGATCATCGACTACGATACCGCCGCCCTGGTGGCCATGGAGCTGGGGTGCAAGGTGGAGAAGGAAGTCATTGTCACCATTGAGGAAAAGCTCATCGACACCGCTGAGGACAAAGAGGAGGATCTGGCCCCCCGCGCCCCCGTGGTGGTGGTCATGGGCCACGTGGACCACGGCAAGACCTCCCTGCTGGACTACATCCGCAACTCCCAGGTGGCGGAAGGCGAGGCCGGCGGCATCACCCAGCACATCGGCGCCTATCAGGTGGACGTGAACGGCTCCCCCATCACCTTCCTGGACACCCCAGGCCACGAGGCCTTCACCGCCATGCGGGCCCGGGGCGCCATGATCACCGACATCGCCATTCTGGTGGTGGCCGCCGACGACGGCATCATGCCCCAGACGGTGGAGTCCATCAACCACGCCAAGGCCGCGGAGATCCCCGTGATCGTGGCCATCAACAAAATGGATAAGCCCGAGGCCAACCCCGACCGGGTAAAGCAGCAGCTGACCGAATATGGCCTGGTCCCCGAGGAATGGGGGGGCGAGACCATCTGCTGCCCCATCTCCGCCAAAACCGGCCTGGGCATTGACAGCCTGCTGGAGATGGTGGTCCTCTCCGCCGAGATGCGGGAGCTGAAGGCCAACCCCAACCGCTCCGCCCACGGCGCGGTGATCGAGGCCCGCCTGGACAAGGGCCGGGGCCCCATCGCCACCCTGCTGGTGCAGAAGGGTACCCTCCGTCAGGGGGATGTGATCATCGCCGGCACCGCCGTGGGCCGGGTCCGGGCCATGACCGACGCCAGAGGCCGGAAAATCACCGAGGCCGGCCCCTCGGTCCCTGTGGAGATCACCGGCATGGGGGAGGTCCCCGGCGCCGGCGACGACTTCCATGCCGTGGACGACGAGCGCATGGCCAGAACCCTGGTGGAGCAGCGCAAGCATGAAAATAAAATGGCCGCCAATGCCTCCAGCCAAAAGGTCACCCTGGACGATCTGTTCTCCCAGATCCAGCAGGGGGAACTGAAGGACCTGAATATCATTGTCAAGGCCGACGTACAGGGCTCCGCCGAAGCGGTAAAGGCCTCCCTGGAAAAGCTCTCCAACGAAGAGGTCCGGGTCCGGGTCATCCACTGCGCCGTGGGCGCCATCAACGAGTCGGACGCCATGCTGGCCTCCACCTCCAACGCCATCATCGTGGGCTTCAATGTCCGTCCTGACGCCAATGCCAAGGACTACGCCGCCCGGATGAAGGTGGATATGAGAATGTACCGGGTCATCTACGACTGCATCAACGAGATGGAGGCCGCCATGAAGGGCATGCTGGCCCCCAAGTTCCGGGAAGTGGCCCTGGGTGCAGCCGAGGTGCGGGAGGTCTACAAGATCACCGGCGCCGGGATCATCGCCGGCTGCTATATCACCGAAGGCAAAGTGCAGCGCAATGCCCAGGTCCGTCTGGTCCGGGACGGCATCGTGATCCACGAGGGGGTCCTCAGCTCCCTCCAGCGGTTCAAGGACGCGGTGAAAGAGGTCGCCCAGGGCTACGAATGCGGCATTGGCATCGAAAAGTACAGCGACATCAAGGTAGGCGATATCATCGAAGCCTTCGTGATGGAGCAGATCGAAGTGTAACCGACTCCCCGCCCGCGGCCCGCTCCGGCAGGCTGCCCGGGCGGGGTTACCCTGGAAAGGAGGGGCGTTATGGCCTCCAATCGAATTGGTCGGATCAATGAAGAAATCCAGCGGGAGCTGGCAGCCCTGCTGCGCACCGTCAAGGACCCCAGAGTCCACGGGCTGGTCTCTATCACCCACGTGGACACCACGCCGGATCTCCGGTATGCCAAGGTTTTTGTCAGCGTGCTCAATCAGCAGGACGGAAAAGAAGTCATCCGGGGCCTCAAATCCGCCGGCGGGTATCTCCGCCGGGAGCTGGGCCAGGCTCTCTCCCTGCGGTATACCCCAGAGCTCTTGTTCCAGGAGGACGACTCCATTGACAAGGGTACCCATATCTTAAAGCTCCTCAACGACATCGAACGGAAAGAGACGGGAGGCAACCCATGACAGACCACCAGACCGCCCGCCGGCTGGCGGCACTGGATCAAGTGCTGATCCTCACCCACCGCCGGCCCGATGGGGACACCATCGGCTGTGCCAGCGCCCTGTGCCTGGCGCTCCGGCAGCTGGGAAAAACCGCCTGGGTCCTGCCCAACGAGGACGCCCACGGTCTTTTCACCCCCTATCTGGAGGGGGTCCTGGCCCCGGCGGGGTTTCTGCCCCAGCATGTCGTGGCGGTGGATGTGGCATCCCTGGGCATGCTCCCTGACAGCGCCGGGGCCTACAAGGACCGGATCGACCTGGTGATCGACCACCACGGCTCCAACGAGGGATACGGTCGAGAGACCTGTGTGGACCCCAGCTGCGCCGCCTGCGGAGAGCTGCTCTACCGGATCTTCCAGGCCATGGCGATCTCCTTCACCCCGGAAATTGCCATGCTCCTGTATATGGCCATTGCCACCGACACCGGCTGTTTCGTTTACTCCAACACCACCCCGGAGACCCATCGGATCGCCGCCGCCCTCATGGCGGTGGGCTTTGACGCCCAATGGGTCAACCGGCGCCACTTCCGGGTCAAGTCCCTCAAGCGGATGCAGCTGGAGGGGCGCCTGGTACAGGAGATGGAGCTGGCCCAGGGGGGCACGCTGGCCTTCGCCTATGTCACCCTGGCTCTCATCGCCGATCTCCAGGCCACAGAGGAGGATTTGGAGGATATCTCCTCCTTCATCGGCCAGGTGGAAGGGGTGGACAACGCGGTCACCATCCGCCAGCTGTCCCCCCAGGAGTGCAAAATTTCCCTGCGAACCGACGGCAAGACCCTCAACGCCTCCGCTGTCTGTGCCCTCCACGGAGGGGGAGGACATCCCGCCGCCGCTGGATGCACCATTTGGGGGACCCCCGCCCAGGCCAAAGCAGCCATGCTGGCCGCCATTGAGCAGGTGCAGCATGGCTAACGGAATTTTAATCATCGACAAACCCGCCGGCTGGACCAGCCACGATGTGGTTGCCAAGCTCCGGGGACTTCTCCGGGAGAGACGGATCGGCCACGCCGGCACCCTGGACCCCATGGCCACCGGCGTTCTGCCGGTTTTCGTGGGGCGGGCCACCCGGGCGGTGGAATTCGCTGCGGAACGGGAAAAGGAATACCTTGCCGGCCTCCGCCTGGGTGTGGTCACCGACACCCAGGACACCACGGGGACCGTGCTGGAGACCCATCCGGTCTGTGTAGACCGTCCCCAGGTAGAGGCTGTGCTGGCCCGGTTCCGAGGGGAGATCACCCAGATTCCCCCGATGTACTCCGCCATCAAGCGGGAGGGGAAGAAGCTCTACGAGCTGGCCCGGCGGGGCCAGGAGGTGGAGCGGCAGCCCCGGCCCATTACCATTGAGGCCTTGGACCTGCTGGATCAGGTCTCCCCCACAGAATACACCCTGCGGGTACGGTGTTCCAAAGGGACTTACGTGCGTACCCTCTGCCACGACATCGGACAGGCCCTGGGCTGCGGCGGCGCTCTGTTCTCCCTGCGTCGAACCCAGTCGGCCGGGTTTTCCCTGGACCAGGCGGTCACCATGGACCAAGTGTCGGCCCATCCGGACCCCCAACAGCTTCTGCTGCCGGTGGACCGCTATTTCAGCCGGTATCCCGCCCTCACCCTGCGACATGGGACCGCGGAGAAAAAACTTCGAAACGGGAATCGTTTGACGCTGGAGGGGCAGGACGGTGTCTACCGGGTTTACAGCCGAGGGGGAGATTTTCTCGCCCTGAGCCGTTTGGAGCAGGGTGTCCTCACCACTATTAAAAGTTTTTTCGAGGTGTAAGAAGTTGGAACAGAAAAAACGTGTGATCGCCCTGGGCTTTTTTGACGGCGTGCACAACGGACACGCCGCGCTGATGCGCCGCACCGCCCAGGTGGCCCGGGAAATCGGCGCCACTCCCGCCGCCTTTACCTTTGATCCCCATCCGCAAACCGTAATTTTGGGCCGGCCCATGCCCCTGCTCACCTCCCCCGAGGACCGGGCGGACCTGATGCGGAAATACTACGGCATCCAGGATGTGATCGTGGAACCCTTCACCCCCCAGCGGATGAAGCAGCCCTGGCGGGAATTTTTAGAGGAAACCCTGGTGGGGGACCTGGGCGCGGTCCATCTGGTGGCCGGTCACGACTACCACTTCGGCTACAAAGGGGAGGGCAATCCCCAGCGGCTCCAGCAGACCTGCCAGGCCCTGGGCATCGGCTGTGACATCATCCCCAAGGTGGAGCAGGAGGGCATCACCGTCTCCTCCACCTATATCCGCACCCTGGTGGCCCAGGGCGAAATTGAGCGGGCCAACGAGTTTCTGGGCCACCCCTACACCCTCAGCGACCGGGTGTCCCACGGGAAGAAGCTGGGCTCCACCCTGGGCTTTCCCACCGTGAACCTCCGGCTGAAGGAAAACGTCCTCTCCCCCGCCAAAGGGGTCTATGCCACCAAGGTGATTTTGGAAAATGGGGAGACCCACCCCGCTGTGACCAATGTGGGCACCCGCCCCACGGTGGACGACGGGAATCAGCTAACCATTGAGGGCTTTATCCTGGATTTTCAGGGAGACCTGTACGGCCAGAAAATCCAAATGGAGTTTTATAAGTACTTGCGGGAGGAGCGCAAATTTCCCTCTTTCGCGGCCCTGACTGCGGAAGTGATGCACAACGCAGAGCAGACCCGGGAATATTTTGCCGCCCATCCTTGAAACGCAGCATGCCCCCAGCAGGGCTCACGTTCCCTGCTGGGGGCATGCTGTATTTTTACCGGGATCAGATCAGCGGCTGATGAGCAGAATGCCCACCACGCAGGCGCCTATGCCGAGGATCTGGTGGCCGGTCAGTACCTCCTTATACCAAAGTACCCCCACCAGGACCAGGATACACGCCAGGGCAAGGTTGGCCACCAGGGAGGCCACACTGACCTTCCATCCCGCCCGGTAGATCAGGATATAGCCCAGCTCCAGGCCCACCACGGACAGCCCCATCACCACGGGGGCCCAGTTGGTCTTGCCGATCTCCTGTATCAGGTTCTTCTCTCCCCCTGTGGTCACAAAAAACAGCAGCAGGGACAGTGCCGCCGCCACCCCATAGTTGATGGTCAGGGCGGCGAAGGAATTGAGCTTCTCCGGGGTGGATTTGGCACAGATGTTGTACACCGTGTTGGCCCCCACCACCATGAGCATGGGCCAGAGCAGGTTCCACATAATGGTTCTCTCCTTTTGTCTCAAAATGAAACCGGATGCAAGGATAGCCTTACATCCGGTAGGTGCTCACCCGATGGCGCCGTCGGCGCCATTGTTGTCGCTTTTTGTTTATTATATCATCTTTCCACCCATCTGGCAAGTACCCCATGGACCAGCAGCGGCAGGATGACCACGGCCACAGCCACAGGAAGCCAGAGTGTCAGCAGCGGGTTCGTCAGCAAGAAAGTGGGCAAAAAGATCGCCGCCAGCAGGGCCACACAGAATGCCCAGGCCATGAAAAACCCTTTTCCCCGGGATCGTCCTCTCTCTCCCTCCAAAGCAGTCCGGCAGAGATAGGTCACAATCCCCACAGAGGCCGCCAGCAGAACCCCCATGGAGATCGCCTCCCCCAGCGTCAGGGTGAGGTGCATCACGGCCTCTCCACGCAGCAGAGCCTCCACCACCTTTTTCACCAGCCAAATGCCCAGCAAAACGCTGAGCGCAGGCAGAAGCTCCTCCACCGCCGCCGCCATCCGCACCCGGCGGGACCGGCGGGGCACCGCAGCTACAATCGCCTGGCAAAAGGTCCGGTAGTCCTGCCCCACCACTTGGGCCATGGTCTCCCCCCGGGCCTCCGCCTCCCAAACCATCTCCAAAATGTCCCGGCGAATCTCCTCTTGGTCCAAGGGGCTCAGGTCCTGCCCCCGGAGATAGACCACCACATCGGTCATCTCCCGCTGACTTTCCCGGGAAAGCGCCCTCTCCCGGGCGTTGTTCTCCTGCCGCAAGGTCCTCACAGAGGACTTCCGCATGTCATCTCCTCCTCTCCAAATCCCGGCAGCCGCTCCACTGCCGCCGTCATCTCCCGGAAACTGGCCCGGAACTGCGCCAGCTCCCTCCGGCCTTGGTCGGTAAGGGTATAGTATTTCCGCCGCGGCCCCAGGTCCGAGTCCATAAACCGGGCGGAAACCCATCCCTCCTTCTCCAGTCGGAGCAAAAGGGGATAGATCGTCCCCTCGGAAACGCTGCCAAATCCATAGCCATGCAGGGCCTGCACGATTTCATAGCCATAGGTCTCCCGCTGGCCCAGGATGGCCAGCACACTGCCCTGCAGGACACCTTTGAGCATCTGGGATGGAATCAAGGCTCCTCTCTCCTTCCAGCTACCTTGCATCGCAAGGTATAGCTACATTGTAATACAAGGTAGAGAAATTTGTCAAGTCCCCTGGGGGAAAAAGGAACTTTTCTCCCCAGGGGGCGTCTAACAGAAAATGAGATTTTCGTCCGTGGGTTCTGATCCCAGCCGCAGCCCCGCGTGCGTGGCGCCGGCAGGGCCGGGCGCGCGCTCCTCACAGAGGACCGGTGCGCTCCCGGCGCGCCTCGTGGGCCAGTCCCTCGGGGCTGGCGGTCTTGGAAAAGGCAAATTTTTGCTTGGCGTAGAGTCCACTGTACCCAGAAACCAGAAAGCTGGCGGCCACCGCCATGAGAAAGCCCCCGGGATTGCAGAAGAAAAAGACCTCAAACCCCAGCATCAGGGCGGTGAGGGGGCAGTTTGTCACCCCGCAGAAGAGGGCAACCATGCCAACAGCCGCAGCATAGGGTGCCGGCAGCCCCAGCAAGGGACCCACCACACAGCCAAAGGAGGCCCCAATGGCAAAGCAGGGCACAATTTCGCCCCCCTTGAGTCCCGCGCCCAGGGTCAACGCAGTCAGCAACAGTTTAAGAAAGCAATCCTGGGGCGCCGCCCTCCCCTGGTCAATGGCCTGGGCAATGAGGGCCTCCCCTGTCCCCAGATAGGTTTTTGTGCCCAAAATTAAGGTAAGAACCATGACACCGGCGCTCCCCACCACCACCCGGAGATAGGGGTTGGGAAACAGCCGCGCCAGCCCCGCCCGGACACCGGAAAAGGTATAGCAGACCAAAATACTCAGCAGGCCGCAGGCAATCCCCAGCACCAGCACCTGTCCATAGAACAACACGTCGGGGGTGGAGGCGGAGAGATAAAAGCGCATGGCCCGCACGCCCATGGCCCGGGCCACCGTCCCCGCGGCCAGAGAGGAGACCACGCAGGGGAAGAGGCCCCCCAGGGGCAGAATCCCCACGCAGGAGATTTCCAGCGCGAACAGCGCCGCGGTAATCTGGCTGCCGAAGACCGCAGAAAAGCCCGCGCTCATACCGCACATGATCGCCAGGTCCTGAAACTCGGCCCCCAGCTTTCCCCCCTTGCGCACCAGCTCGGCCAAGGAGCCCCCCAGCTGCAGGGCCGCCCCCTCCCGGCCGGCCGATCCCCCAAAACCGTGGGTGAGCAGGGTGGCCGCGAAGATCACCGGGGCCAGCAGACGGGAGACCGGCTGCTCCCCCCGGGCAGCCTGGATGATAAGGTCGGTTCCCCCGGCCGTTTTGATGCCGCCCCGGCGGTACATCCACACCACCAGCAAGCCGGCCAGGGGCAGCAGGAACATCGCCCATCCGGTGCCCTCCCGCAGGTGGTTCGCCGCCCCCAACAGACGGGCGAACAAGCCACCCCAGACCCCCACAAGCAGCCCCACCACCAGACCAAACAACAGCCCCCGGCCGTTGATGCGAAGGCTCTCTCCGCTGAATGCCACTTCCGTATACATCCCCCGGAAGAAGGCCCGGACCGGGTGGCGCCTGGTGTGGCGCTCTCTTTTTTGCTCTTCCATGGTTCCCCCCGCCTCTCTGCGCTGTGCTTTCCTCCCATCATATCACATTTCCCTGCCTTTGCAATGGGGACGCACGGCCCGTGGGCCCGGGATTTTCTTCCTTTCCCTGGTTTACCAAGGCCTCCGGGTTGTCAGAAAGCGTCGATCTATGATAAGATAATAAAAACAGTGCGAAATCTCTACTTTTTTGAAATGAGGTGATCCCTTTGCGGATCGGTTCTGTATCCATTCCCTCCCCTCTGGTCCTGGCCCCCATGGCAGGGGTAACGGACTTAGCCTTTCGGACCATCTGCCGGGAGTTGGGGGCGGGCTATACCATAACGGAGATGGTGAGCGCCAAGGCCCTGTGCTACCAAGACCAAAAGACCCTGCCCCTGATGCGGCTGGGGGAAGACGAGCATCCAGCAGGCGTGCAAATCTTTGGCAGCGACTTGGCCTGTATGGAGGAGGGCGCCGCCATTGTGCGGGAGGTGGCCCACCCAGATATCATCGACATCAACATGGGCTGCCCCGTCCCCAAGGTCGCCAACAACGGGGACGGCTCCGGCCTGCTCCGGGACCTGGACAAAGCCTGCCGGGTGGCGGAGGCCGTTCGGAAAGGAGCCGGCGAGATCCCCGTCACCGTGAAAATGCGCCTGGGCTGGGACAAGGGAAACATCGTCTGCCTGGAATTGGCCCAGTGCCTGGAGGACTTGGGGATCGCCGCCATCACCCTCCACGGGCGGACCAAGGTGCAGATGTATGCCGGCACCGCCAACTGGGACTGGATTCGGAGGGTGAAACAGGCCCTGTCCATCCCCGTCATCGCCAACGGAGACGTCTTCTCCGGCCAGGATGCCGCGCGTATCCTCCGCTACACCGGGGCAGACGGGGTTATGATTGCCCGGGGTGTCTTCGGCAACCCCTGGATCTTCCAGCAAGCCCAGGCCGCCATAGACGGGCGGCCCATTCCTCCCCTCCCTCCCCTGTCCCAGCGGTGCGACACCGCCGTGCGTCAGTTTGAACTGGCCGCCCAGTACAAGAGCGAGAAAATCGCCTGTCTGGAGGCCCGGAAACACTATGCCTGGTATTTGAAAGGGGTCCCCTATGCCGGGTACTGGAAAAGCGAAATCTCCAAAATCTCCACCTTGGCCGACGTCTATCGGGTCACCGCCGGCATCAAGCGGGAGCTGAAAGATGCAAGCGACGATGGATGACCGACAGCTGGTGACCTTGGCCCGGAAGGGAGACCAGGATGCCTTCACCCGCCTGGTGGAGCGCCACCAGAAGATGGTCTACAACCTGGCCCTGGGCAAAACAGGGAGCCACCACGACGCGGAAGAAGTGACCCAAACCGCTTTCTTCAAGGCTTGGCAGGGGCTACCGTCCTTTCAGGGGAAGGCAGCGTTTTCCTCCTGGCTGTACCGGCTGACGGTCAACGCCGCCATTGACCTGCTCCGTCAGCGAAAAAAACACCAGGGCGCCCTTTCCCTGGATGACCCCGACCTGCCCGTCGTCCCGGACCGGGGGCCCTCCCCAGAGGAGCTGTCTGAGGAGCACGAACGGCGGCAGCTCCTGTGGCAGGCCATCGAGTCCCTGCCCGAGCCCCACCGCATTCCCCTGCTGCTGCGGGAAATTGAGGGGCTGAGCTACCGCGAGATTGCCCAGGCACTGGACCTGGAGGAGGGCACTGTAAAATCCCGGCTGGCCCGGGCCCGACTGCTGCTGCGAAAACTTCTGCTGCAAAAGGGGAACCTTCCCACCGGTTCCCCGTCTAATCAACTGGGGCGGAAAGGAGGGATGTTAAAATGAACCCATGCGAAGAATATGAGCTTCTCCTCAGCGCCCGGCTGGACGGGGCGCTCTCTCTCAAGGAAGAGACCCAGCTGCATGCCCATCTGGCCCAGTGCCCCCACTGCCGCCAGCTGGCCCAGGAGCTGGAGGACCTTCAAACCCAGATGACCTCCCTTTGGGTCGAGCCGCCTGACTCCCTCAAGGACGCTCTGGCCAGCCAGGACTGGAGTAAGTCCGCCTCCTCTTCCCCGCCCCGTTCCCCAACGGCTTCCCCCTCCAAGCGACGGCACTTGCTTCCGTGGCTGGCCTGCGCCGCGGCCGCCGTGGTGCTGGTTGTGGGCCTTTGCCAGCTTCTCCTGCCAGGGGGAGCAGATGGACTCCTGCCAAAGGCAGTCATTGAAGTCTTTCAGCGCCCCGAGCAGGCCCCCGCCGCTGGCAGCGAGGAAAGCGATCCCGCCGCCCCCGACAACCCAGACAGCCCGCAAGACCCTTCGAAGGATACAGAGCAGCAGGCAGAACAGAACGGAGGAGACGCCCAGGGGGAGGCCCCGTCCCATTCGGACCGGCCCACCGCCCCAAACGACACAGAGGACCCGCAGTCCCCGCCCAATAACAACCAAACCCCCAACAACCCCTCCAATCCCTCCGGTGATCCCGCCCCAGGGGACCCCGGCACAGACACACCTCCCGACAACAACACAGGGGACAAACCCGACGATCCCCCCGCCCCCGCAGTGAGCCGGCAGGAAGCCCAGTCGCTGCTCACGGCCTATCTGGCCCAGCAGGGACGGACCCTCACCCTGGTGCCTTTGGACTCCAGTCCCAACCAAGGTTACTGGCGCTTTTCCGGCCGGGATGCCAACGGCAACGCCGTCACGTTCCTGATGGTCTCTTGCTCCACAGGACAGATTCACGAGATTCCCGTCCCGCCGTCCTCCACGGGGCCCGGACTGGGATAGCCGGAAGGAAATGAAATTTTTCTCTGATTTTTACAAATTTTTTAGTTATTTTTTATTTTTTGTGTTGTCATTGACGCACTCTTGTTGTATACTAAGTCCATGACTATGGAGTGCGTGACTCCGTCGGGGCACAGGAGAGGGGGTTCCCTCCCTGTCCCATCTGAAATAAGGAGAGAAGATTGCTATGAGCTATTCTGTGCAAAACATCCGAAATGTCTGTCTGGTGGGCCACAGCGGCAACGGCAAGACTGCCCTGGCAGAAAGCCTGCTGTTTATGACCGGCGCCATCAACCGCATGGGCAACAGCGCCGATGGCAACACCGTCTGTGACTACGATCCCGAGGAGATTCGCCGCCAGATTTCCATCTCCACCGCAGTCGCCCCCCTGGAGTATAAGGGCTGCAAAATCAATCTGCTGGACACCCCGGGCGCTTTCGATTTCTCCGGCGAGGTAATGGAGGCCCTCCGGGCCGCCGACGCCGCCATCCTGGTCTGCTCCGCCAAGGACGGTATCTCCGTGGGCTTTGAAAAGGTCTGGAAATACTGCCAGGAGCGGGATATGCCCCGGTTTATCTATATCTCCAAAACCGACGAAGAAAACAGTGACTACAACGCCACCTTCAACGCCCTGCGGGAGCGGTACGGCAACAAAATCGCCCCCCTGGTGGTCCCCATGTGGGACGCCGACAAAAAGACCACCGGCCTCATCGACGTGCTCAACAAACGGGCCTATGAGATGCAGGACTTTAAGCGGGTGGAGGTGGACATTCCCCCGGAAAAGGCCGACGTGGTGGCGGAATTCAACGAAGCCCTGAAGGAGTCCGTGGCCGAGACCTCGGATGAAATGATGGACAAATACTTCAGCGGCGAGTCCTTCACCTATGCAGAGATGATTCAGGGCCTGCGCCAGGGCGTGCGGGAGCTGTCTATGTTCCCCGTCCTCTTCGGCTCCGCCATCAACTGCATCGGCTCACTGATGCTCATGGACTACATCGTGGATCTGCTGCCCAACCCCATGGAGGGCAACCACCACAAGGCCACCATGCAGAACGGCGAGACCGAGGACTTCGTGGTCTCCCCCGGCGGCGTGCCCACGGCCTACGTCTTCAAGACCATCTCGGACCAGTACGGCAAATACTCCATGATTAAGGTCCTTTCCGGGGTGATCACCTCCGATCTACCCCTGGTCAACGCCCGCACCGGCGCGGCGGAAAAGCTGGGACGCCTGTACAAAATGTGCGGCAAAAAAGCCGAAGAGGTCAAGGAGCTCTCCTGCGGCGACATCGGCGCCATCGGCAAAATGGACAAGGTAAAGACCGGCGACACCCTGTGTGACAGCCGGAAAGTGGTCGCCCTGAAGGGTATCCCCTTCCCCGAGCCCTGCTATTCCAAGGCCATTGCCCCCAAGACCCGGGGCCAGGACGACAAAGTGGCCGCAGGTCTGGCCCGGATGAACGAGGAGGACCCCTCCTTCTCCGTGGTCAACAATCCTGAGACCCGCCAGGTGGTCCTCTCCGGCACCGGCGATATGCAGCTGGATGTGCTGGTCTCCCGCCTGAAGAGCCGCTTCGGGGTGGAGGCAGAGCTCAGTCCCGCCCGGGTCCCCTATCGGGAGACCATCAAGAAAAAGGTGGAGGCCCATGGCCGCCACAAGAAGCAGACCGGCGGCTCCGGCCAGTTCGGCGACGTGTGGGTCCGCTTTGAGCCCCAGTATGAGTCCGAGGACATGATCTTCGCCGAAGAGGTCTTCGGCGGCAGCGTCCCCAAGAACTTCTTCCCCGCCGTGGAAAAGGGCCTGCGGGAGGCCGCCAACAAGGGCGTGCTGGCCGGCTATCCCCTGGTGGGGCTGAAGGCCACCCTGTATGACGGCTCCTATCACCCTGTGGACTCCAACGAAATGGCCTTCAAAACCGCAGCCCAGCTGGCCTACAAAGAGGGAATTGCCAACGCCAACCCCACCATTCTGGAGCCCATTGGAGAGCTGAAGGTAACCATTCCCGACAGCTATCTGGGCGACGTCATGGGCGACCTGAACAAGCGCCGGGGCCGGGTGATGGGCATGAACCCCACCGACGACGGCAATCAGATTCTGGAGGCCGAGGTCCCCATGGCGGAGATGACCTCCTACGCCATTGACCTGCGCTCCATTACCCAGAGCCGCGGCACCTTCTCCTTCCACTTCGTCCGCTATGAGGAGGCTCCCCCCGCCGCCCAGCAAAAGGCCATCGACGACGCCAAAGCCATCCAGGAAGAAGGATAATCCCCTCCTTTTTCCTTGCCAAACGCGCGTACCGAGTTCGGTACGCGCGTTTTTTCAGGCGGCGGAAGCAGGGAATGCCCCTTGTGCTTTTCTGGTTCAAAGGGTATACTATCCCTTGGAACCCGTCTTTCCAACACCCCCCAGAGAGGATGAACCACAATGAAATGGAAATGGATACTCTGCGCCGTGCTCATGGCCGGGCTGCTGTGCAGCTGCGGCAAGAAAGAGGAGCCCCCCATCCAGGAGGAACCCGGCGCGGTAGAACCGGTCACAGCGGGAAACGCGGAAGAATTGCTGGCCAAGCTGACCGTCCAGGAGAAGGTCGGCCAACTCTTTTTGATCTCCCCTGACGCCCTGGACACCACCCAGACCCCCCAGCAGCGCCAGGACCCCAATCAGCCAGGGCTCACCCAGGTGGACGCCAGCGCCCGGAACGTCCTAAAAGACTACCCTGTGGGCGGTTTTGTCTGCACAGCGAAACAGCTCCAGGACCCGGACCAGCTGGAGTCTCTGATGACCCGTCTCTCCCAGTCCTCCCGGGTCCCTCCCCTCTTTGCCATCGAGGAAGAGGGCGGCAGCCGCTCTCCCTTTGCCGGGAAGGAGACCTTCTCCTCCCCCCAGGTGGCGGATATGGCCACGGTGGGCGCGGACGGAGACCCGGCCAAGGCCAAGCAGGCCGGTCTGGCTCTGGGCAGCTTTCTCCGGGACCTGGGTTTTCACTTGGATCTAGCCCCCGTGGCCGATGTGAAAACCGACCCTGACAACGCGGTTCTGGGCAACCGTTCTTTTGGCACCCACCCTGAGCAGACCGCCATGCTGGTCAGCGCGGCGGTGGACGGCTTCCATGAGGCAGGCGTGGCCTGTGCCCTGAAGCACTTCCCCGGGGAGGGGAGCGCCCGCTGGGACAGTCAGACGGGCCGGGCCTCCACCGAGAAAACCTGGCAGGAGATGCTGACCTGCGAAATCTATCCCTTCCAGGCGGGGATGGCCACCGGCGCAGACGCCGTCCTGGTCTCCCACATGACTGCCCCCAACGCCGTTCAAGACGGCCTGCCCGCCTCCCTTTCCCGGGAAATGATCACAGAGAAACTGCGGGGAGAGCTCCGGTTCCAGCGGGTGATCCTCACAGATTCCCTGTCCGCCCAGGCCATCACCGACACCTATTCCGCCGGCCAAGCCGCCCTGCTGGCCTTCCAGGCCGGCGCGGATCTGCTGCTGATGCCGGAGGACCTCCCCGAAGCCTACGACGCCCTCCTCTCCGCCGTGGAGAAGGGGACCATTTCCCAGGAACGGCTGGATCAAAGTGTTCTGCGGATTTTGCAGCTGAAGGAAAAATATGACCTAATTTGACAACATCCCACCGTGGTTTCCACGGTGGGATGTCATTTTCCAAATAAAAAGCGGCAGCCTGTGTCGGCTGCCGCTTTCCTACGTCGCCCTGGTCAGAAGCCCCTGGGCACAGTCCAGCAGAAAGGTCCCCTGGTCGGTCTCAATCTCCCACATGGGGGTGAGAACCGCCCGGTCCTCCTCGCCGCTGTACCAATAGCCCTCCTGAATCCCGTGGATCGTCTCACAGGTCTGCCCCAGCTCGGACAGGCCGCGGACAAAGTCCATGAGCAGCGTGGCGGGCTCCCGGGCGGGCTGTACCTCACAGTTGTCCGGCAGGCCCTGGGCCGGCCATTCACTGTCCGGAAGAATCTGGTCTGCCAGGTCCTCCCGCCGGGCTGAGAGGCCGCTCTCCCACGGGATGGTCTCCTGCTGGACCTCAATCCCATTGCGCTCCAGGTACACCAAAATCTGCGTCTGGGTGGTGCGGGCGTAGTCCCGGGACTGGTGGCACTGCATGAGCACACTTCCCAGCAGAAAAAGATCCAGCACCGTCAGGAGAAAAATCACCGTCAGCTTCAGTTTGGACCGTTCCATACACCGCCCTCCTTATGTCCGCTCCCGGACCGTCCAATCGGCTGCAATCTCCGGGGTGGTGCCATTGTCCAGATAGCACAGCTGAAGCTCCTTCCCCGTCTGCCCCATGGCCACGGCGGCGGCGGCGGCCTGCCGCTCGGGAAGAGCCTGCTGGGACCGCTCCGTAAGCGTATACCCCCGCAGGCAGACGGAGAAGGCGGTGCAGTCACTGCCCTCGAAGAGGAACCGGGCGCTCCACCCCTCCTCCCACAGCTGTACCTGGGTGCCGTTGAGCAGATAGCAGAACACCAGCGCCACACTGCCATCCTCCTGGGTTTCAATGGATTGGCAGAACATCGTGCCTTCCCCCAGGTGTCCCGCTGTGACCCCATCCAAAATCTCCTCCGCCTTGATCTGCAGGTCCTTTTCCCGGGCGGATAGGGCCTGAAACCGAGCCTGCCCACTCTCCGCGGCGTGGAAGGTGATTTTCCCGTTCTTCTGAATCCGCAGGGTGTCCGATCCCTCCTGGATCACCGTGCCGTCCACCGCCTCATAGACCGCAGAGGCCCGGGGATTGAAATCCAGCGCCTCCAGCAGGGCCTCCTGGTCCGCCGTGTCCCAGTCGTCCAGGGGATTGGCCCCTGTGTAGACAGGGCAGAGGGGCGGCTGGGGAAGCAGCATCATATAGGGGGCCAGGGTATCCGCCAACGTGGAATTCTCAAAGGCAAACTGGCCTCCGTTGGGGACCAGGTCCTCCAGCAAAGCCGGCAAAACCAGACTGGCCTCTCGCAGTTGGGCCATATAGTAATCCCCTGTCTCCTCGTTGTAGTAGTACAGGGCATCCGCCCGCCCATTGCGGGCGGTGATCAGAAACGACCGGGCCTCCCCCTCCCCCCGGCTGCTCTGGCTGGTAAAGGAGACATTATAGAGAAAGTCATAGTACACCCAGCTGCTCCCCTGGCTCACCGCGCGCTCCCATGCCTCCCGGGAGCTGGCCTGGGGGGAAGCCATGGTGTCCAGAGACTGGGTCAGCAGGTCGTTCAGCCCATCGTGGTACAGCCGGTTCACCGTTGTCTGATCGTACTGCACCCCATAGCGTCCTGTTCCGTTCTGCACCATCAAGCGCACCGGGGTTCCCCGGGACAGGGCGGTATCCTGAACCCCCGCAAAGAGACTCTCGTCCCCTGTTCCGCTCCCCTGCTCGGTGACGCTCTGAAACATCCCGGTCCTGTGGATGAGAAAGAGCGCCAGACAGACCAGCAGGAGGATGAGGAGGTTTTCCAGCCGGTCAATCTCCCGGCGGCTCAGCTTCCGTCTCATCCCTTGGGCCCCTCCCTCTTCAGCTCCATCCGCAGGGTGGTGCCGGGGCCGGACCGCTCCACCAGGCTGAGGCTGCCCTCATGCTGGCGGATGATCTCCTGGGCAATGGAGAGTCCCAGGCCCGTACCGCCGGACTCCCGGGAGCGCGCCTTATCCACCCGGTAAAACCGCTCGAAAATTCGCTCTCGATCCCCGTCGGGGATGCCGATGCCGTTGTCGGCCACCTCCAGCCAGACCCGCTCCCGGTCGGCGCCGGCGGACATGACAATCCGCCCACCGTCTGGGGTATACTTGATGGCGTTGGAGAGGATATTCATAATCACCTGCAAAATCCGCTCCCGGTCCCCCCGAACATTGGGCAGTCCTTCCGTTCCCTCCAGTAGGAGCTGGTGGCCATGGCGTTGCGCCTCGATCCGCACCGCCTGATAGCTGTCTTCCAATACCGCCGCAAAGGGGAACCTGGTCAGGTTGAGCTGGCTGTACCCCGAGTCAAACCGGGACAGGGTGAGCAGGTCCTGGACAATATGGGTCATCCGGTCGCTCTCGTTGAGGATCACCTTCAAAAAGTCACCGGTCATCTCCGGGGGCAGGTCGGGGTTCTCCTCCAGGGTCTCGGCATAGCTGCGGATGTTGGTGATGGGGGTTCGGAGCTCATGGGAGACGTTGGCCACAAACTCCTTGCGCATGGTCTCGTTCTTCACCTGCTGGGTGACATCGTGGACCACCACCAGCACCCCCACCTGCTTCTCCCGGTCAAAGGGCGCCAGGAGGAACAGCAGCGTGCGCTCTCCCCGGACGGTCTCGCTCTCCAGGCAGTCCCGCTCCAGGGTGAGGATGGTCTCCAGCGGGGCGATCTCCCCAAAAAGGTCCTGGTAGGTAACCGTTCCCCCCAGGGGAATCTCCATGTCCAGCATCTCCTCGGCAGCGGGGTTGGCGTGGATGACCTCTCCGCTCTGGTTGAAGGCCACCACCCCGTCGGTCATGTGAAGGAACAGGGTGCTGAGCTTGGTCCGCTCGCTGTCCACCGCCTGGAGGGTGGCCTGAAGCTGGCCGGCCATGGCGTTGAAGGCGTTGGTGAGCACCCCGATCTCGTCGTGGGACTCCACCTGGATCTTGTGGTCAAAGTCCCCCTCCGCCACCCGTTGGGCTCCCCGGGTCAGCGCCCGGATGGGCGTGACCATGGCCCGGGAGAGGAGGAAAGAGAGGAGCACTGAGATAATGAGGCCAAAGGCCAGGGCCTCAATGATCAGCTGGAACAGCTGACTGTTGAGCTCCCGCACCGTGGCCCGCTGATCCAGAATATAGATGATATAGTCCTGCCCGCCCCGTTGGATGGGCAGAGCCAGGTCCATATAATTGGCGGTGAGATCGCTCTCATTTCCCTCCCGCTTCTCATTGAGGGCAATCAGGAGGTTGGGGGTGAGCTTTTCCAGGGTCTGGGCACCGTCGTCATCGGAGCTGGCCAGGATCTCCGCTGTCTCCCCGTCCAGGATATAGTAATTCCGGTTTTTCCCGTCCACCCCCAGCGGACCCATTTTGGCCAGCAGGATCTGGTCGATGGCTTCTCCCCCATCCTGCTCCCCCTCCCGGGCGGTGACCAGGTCCCGGACAAACTCCGTGTCCTCGCTGAACACCTCCACCATCTGGGTGTAAAACTCATTGAGATAAAACCGGTTGACGGAGTTGATCAGAAAGGCTCCCGCAATGGCCATCAGGCAGACCACCAGCAGGATCATAATCAGCACCAGCTTGATGTGCAGGCTTCGCAGCACGGTCCTCCCCCTCTCTGTCTTCCCCGGTCACAGGTCTTTTTGGAAATAGTAGCCCGCCCCCCGGCGGGTGATGATGTACTTGGGCTGGGCCGGGTCGTCCTCCAGTTTTTCCCGGAGCCGCCGAACGGCCACATCCACGCCCCGGACATCCCCCACATAGCCCTCATAGTTCCACACCCGCTCCATCAGCTCCTGCCGGGAGAATACCCGGCCGGCGTGGGAGGCCAGATAGGTGAGCAGCTCGAACTCCCGCTGGGTGAGCTCCAGTCTTTCCCCGTCCTTGGTGGCCTGGGCACTCTCCTTGTGGATCACCAGACGGCCAAAATCCAGGCGGTCCTCCTGGTTTCCCGCGGACTGCCGGATCAGCGCCACCCGGCGGATATGGGCCTTGACCCGGGCCATCAGCTCCCGAACGGAGAAGGGCTTGGTGATGTAGTCGTCCGCGCCCAGGTCCAGGCCCAGAATTTTGTCCTTCTCCTCCTCCCGGGCGGTGATAATCAGCACCGGGGTGTTTTTCCCCTTGTCTCGGAGGAGCTTGCACACCTCAAAGCCGTTCATCTCCGGCAGCATGAGGTCCAGCAGGATCAGGTCGGGACTCTCCTCCAGGGCCAGGCGGAGGCCGGTGACGCCGTCAAAGGCCTCCAGGGTATCATAGCCTTCTTTGCGCAGGTTAAAGCGGAGGATGTCCACAATATTTTTCTCGTCCTCGACGATGAGGACCTTTTGCTTTTTCTCCATAACGCCACTGCCCCCTTGTCTCAGGTTTGGGGCGCCTCCAGCAGGAAGGACGCCTTGAGAATCCCCGCCAAGGTCTTTCCATCCTGAATCTCTCCCCGGCGGGCCATGTCCAGCAGATCCTGGTAGGGAACCCAGAGGGTCTCCACAAACTCCCCGTCATCGGGGCGGGCCTCCCCCTGGACCAAATCCCGGGCAAAAAAGAGGTGAATCCGCTCGGCCAGAATGCCCGGGGAGGAGGCGATGCTGCCCAGAGGCAGGAAGGTCCCCGGGGTCAGTCCCGTCTCCTCCGCCAGCTCCCGCAGGCCGCTGGCCCGGGGGTCCTCTCCGGGCTCCAGCTTCCCGGCGGGCAGCTCCAGGGTCACCTCGCCCAGGGGGTAACGGAACTGGCGGACCAGCGCCACCCGGCCCTGCCCGTCCATGGCAAACACCGCCACCCCGCCGGGGTGCTCCACCACCTCCCGGTTAGCGATCCGGCCATCCAACAGCCGGGCCTTGTCCCGGCGGACATTGACGATGATCCCCTCGTACACGGTCTGCTGGGAGACCATTTCTTCCTTCAATTCCATTGGCTGGTACCTCGATTTCTCTGGAATGTGCGGCGGCCTGTTCCCCCGGGGCGGCGGCGCCCCGCCGGGGAGAGCAAGTCCCATGATGCTAAGAATTATAGCATATTTCCGTCCCGCTGCCAACTTCTTTTCCCACTGGCAACCTTTACATTTGCCCCAGGCCCCCAGGGTGCTTTATAATGGGGAGCATCCATTCCACCCTCAGGAGGTACCCATGACCATTTCCGCCATTGACACCGGTTCGGTGCTCTATTTCTCCCACGACGAGCTTCCCACGGTCCGTCCGCTGACCCAGGAAGCGGTCCTTCCCCTCATCCGCCGGGCCCTGGCCAAGGCCCGCCACCCCATCCCGCCGGCCATGGAGGTGAAGTCCTTTTCCTCCCGCCAAGGGGTGCTGTTTTTTGTCCTGCCCCGGCTGCCGGAGGAGACCGCCGCCGCCCCGCTCTGCTGAGGGATTTTCGCCGGAATCCCTCCTTTTTCCCCTTTTCCAGGCTGTCATTTTTGGAGTTTCCCCCCTAAATTTTCAAAAGAATCGGAAATTTTTCCCTTCTTTTTTGTTTCCCTTGGCCGCAGCGCCCGGAGAGAAAAACGTAGATATGCCAAGGCTTTTCCACCGTTTTCCTGGGCCGATGGCGCCGCGCGGCCCATCTTCTTTTCAAAATAAACTGAGAAATTGTTAAAATTTATCTTTTTTTTTCAGCCCCTTGATGCTATAATGAGGTCAAATTATAGGCGGTGGTATGTCCACCGTTGGGCGAAGCGTGCGCCAAAATTTCCTTTTTGGCCCCGGGTTTCGAACAAAGTGTAACAGTTTGTTTCCTTCCGTCCCTGTTTCGGGACAGAAGGTGACATGAATGCAGCTTTCGGACCAGCCGTCTCCCGCGCCGAATCTGGGTACATTTGTCCGGAAAATTCGGATATGATAGAGAGAGAACCGGAGACGGTCCCGGCTTCGCGTTTCTGATTGCTTTGCTACCTATCTCATTTCTCAGAACCATATAAAAGAAGGTGCCGTTTTGACAAAATACGTGATCAGCGGTGGAAAACCCCTCCACGGCGAGGTTGAGATCAGCGGCGCGAAGAATGCCGCTGTGGCCATTCTTCCCGCAGCCCTTCTGGTGGACGGAGTCTGCCGGATCGAAAATGTTCCCAACATCAGCGACGTGACCATGATCCTGGGGATTATGCGGGATCTGGGCGCCAACGTACGCATGATCAACCAGACCACAGTGGAGCTGGACTGCTCCCATGTCTATAAACAGAATGTCCCCTATGAGCTGGCCCGCCAGATCCGCGCCTCCTATTACCTCATCGGCGCCCTGCTGGGCCGCTTCGGCCGGGCCGAGGTGCCCCCTCCCGGCGGCTGTGACCTGGGGGTGCGGCCCATTGACCAGCACCTGAAGGGTTTTTCCGCCATGGGGGCGGAGATTCAGGTGGAAAACGGCTTTATTTACGCCGCCTCCCCCACAGGCCGCCTCCACGGCGCCCAGATCTACCTGGACGTGGTATCGGTGGGGGCCACCATGAATATTCTGCTGGCCGCCGCCCTGGCGGATGGCCTGACCATCATCGAAAACGCCGCCAAGGAACCCCATATCGTGGACCTGGCCAACTTCCTCAACTCCATGGGGGCTGACATCATGGGGGCCGGGACCGACGTCATCAAGGTCCGAGGGGTGGAAAAGCTCCGGGGCGGCTTCTACTCCATCATCCCCGACCAGATCGAGGCGGGCACCTATATGACCGCCGTGGCCGCCGCCGGCGGCGAGGTCCGCATCAACAACGTCATTCCCAAGCATCTGGACTGCATCACCGCCAAGCTGGTGGAGATGGGGGTGGAGATTCAGGAGGATGGGGACGCCCTCATCGTCCGCCGGTCGGGCAAGCTCACCAGCACCAATGTAAAGACCATGCCCTACCCCGGCTTCCCCACCGATATGCAGCCTCAGATTGCCGCGGTGCTGTGCCTGGCCGAGGGGACCAGCATCCTCAACGAGGGTGTCTGGGACAACCGGTACCGCTACGCCGATGAATTCCGCCGCATGGGCGCCAACATCCAGGTCAACGGCAAGGTGGCGGTGATCGAAGGGGTTCACGCCCTCACCGGCGCCCCGGTCTGTGCCTGTGACCTGCGGGCGGGCGCGGCCATGATCGTGGCCGGCTTGGCCGCCAACGGCATCACGGAGATCGACCAGGTCTATCACATTGAGCGCGGCTATGAAGGCATTGTGGAAAAGCTGGCCAAGCTGGGCGCCGACATCCACGAGGAAGCCATTCCCGAGGAGGACTGGCGCAGCGGAAACAGTGTGGGCTGACTTCCGCCCCCTATGCCCCGTCCCCTGTCCGGGAGACGGAATGTGTCACTTCGTCTGTGGACGGCGGGCAGGCCTGCCGTCCACTTTTCTTCGTACCATCTTGTAAGGAGTCCTTCCATGGTCAACATCCAACTGCTCTGCGTGGGCAAGCTGAAAGAGAAGCATTTTTCCGCCGCCTGCGCGGAATATCAAAAGCGTCTGGGGGCCTTCTGCAAGCTCACTGTCACAGAGCTGCCGGAGGTCCGGCTGCCGGAGCACCCCACCCCCACCCAGGTGGAGGGGGGGCTGGCCAGGGAGGGGGAGGCCCTTCTGGCCAAGCTCCCCAAAAGCGCCAAGGTCATCGCCCTGTGCGTGGAGGGAGTTCAGCTGTCCAGCCCCGCCCTGGCCGCCCAGATGGAGCAGTGGATGGTGGAAGGGGCCTCCCATCTCACCCTCATCATTGGCGGGTCCTTCGGCCTGCACCCCTCAGTGAAGGAGGCGGCCCACCTGCGTCTGTCCATGTCCCCCATGACCTTTCCCCACCATCTGGCCCGGGTCATGGTGCTGGAGCAGGTTTACCGGGCCTTCCAAATTGCCGTAGGCACCCGCTACCACAAATAGTCCGGAGGAGGGCTCGGGTTCCATCCTGCCGGCCCCCTCTGAGAAAGGAGCCTTTCTATGTCCTATCAGCAGCAATTCCATCGCTGGCTGCACAGCGACGCCCTGTCCCCGGAGGAGAAAGCCCAGCTGCAGGCCATTGCCGACGACCCCAAAGAGGTGGAAGACCGGTTCTTCGGCCTGCTGGAGTTCGGCACCGCTGGCCTGCGGGGAGTGATGGGGCTGGGGCTGCGGCGGATGAACGTCCATGTGATCCGCCATGCCACCCAGGCCTTTGCCCAGGTGATCCTGGCCGAGGGACCGGCGGCCGCCGCCCAGGGGGTGGCCATCTGCTATGACTGCCGGGTTCACTCCCAGGACTTTGCCCGGGCCGCCGCCGGGGTGATGGCCGCCAACGGCATCCCCGTGCGCCTTTTTGAGGCCATGCGCCCCACGCCGGAGCTCTCCTTCGCCGTGCGGGAGTACGGCTGTGTGGCCGGGCTTAACGTCACCGCCAGCCACAATCCCCCGGAGTACAATGGTTACAAGGTCTATTGGTCCGACGGTGCCCAGCTGCCCCCTCAGCACGCAGCGGCCATTGCCGCCCAGATGGAGGCGCTGGATGTCTTTGATGACATCAAGACCATGGACTACGACCAGGCCCGGGCCCAGGGGCTCATCACCCTGCTGGGCCAGGAAACCGATGACAAATTCCTCTCCCACGTGCTGGATCAGATCAACGACAGGCAGGCCGTGGCCCAGGTGGCCGACACCTTCCGCATGGTCTACACTCCCTTCCACGGCACGGGATACCAGCAGATTCCCTATGTGCTGGAGCAGCTGGGCATCCGGCACCTGCACTGCGTGCCGGAACAGATGGTCATCGACGGCACCTTCCCCACCGTGAAATCCCCCAACCCGGAGACCCCCGAGAGCTTTGCCCTGGCCCAGAAGCTGGCCAAGGAGGTGGACGCCCAACTGATCCTGGGCTCCGACCCCGACGCGGACCGAGTGGCCATTCAGGTGAAAGACCGGAAGGGAGACTATGTCCAGATCTCCGGCAATCAGACCGGGGTGCTCCTGCTGGACTACCTCATCGGCGCCAAGCGCCGGGCGGGGACCCTGCCGGAGAACCCGGTGGCCCTCAAGTCTCTGGTGACCACCCAGCTGGCCCAGGTGGTGGCCGAGGCCAATGGGGTACGGTGCTACAACACCTTCACCGGCTTTAAGTTCATGGCGGAAAAGAAAAACCAGCTGGAGGCCGCCGGCCAGGGCCACGTGATCTTCTCCTATGAGGAGTCCATCGGCTACATGATCGGCGACTACGTCCGGGACAAGGACGCGGTCACCGCCGCCCTTCTGCTCACGGAGATGACCGCCTGGTACGCCGCCCGGGGCATGACCCTGCTGGACGCTCTCCAGGCCATTTATGAGACATACGGCTATTATGGCGAAAACACCCTGAACCTGGTGATGCCCGGCCTGGAGGGCATGGGCAAAATGCAGGCCATCATGGCTGCTCTCCGGCAGACACCCCCCGACCAGATCGCGGGCACCACGGTCTGCCTCCAGCGGGACTACCAGACCGGCACCGAACGGGACACTTCCACAGGAGAGACTACCGCCATGGAGCTGGCAGGGTCCAACGTGCTGGGATACCAGCTGGCCGACGGCACCACCCTGGTGGTCCGTCCCTCGGGCACCGAACCCAAGATCAAAGTCTATGTTTTGGCCTCCGGCACCGACAGCGCCGACTGCCAAAGAAAAGTGGAGCAATACACCGCCTGGGCCGAGACCCTGCGGCATTGGGCCGATTGACCCCCTTTCCCTCGCCCCGCCGGACAAACCGGCGGGGTTTCTCTTTTTTCAATGACAGGGGCCTTTCCTGCATACTTCTCCCTGTCCAGACATAGAGTGGAGACAACCGAGATCACCAGGAGGTCCTTCTATGAAGAAATTCTTCGCCACCTTTCTCTGTCTGGTCCTGTGCGGGGGCCTCCTCCCCGCCCAGGCGGCGGGGCCGGAGGTCAACGCCAAGGCCGTTCTGCTCATGGAGAAGACCACAGGCCAGGTCCTGTATGAGGAGCACGCCCATGATCCCCTGGAGCTGGCCAGCGTCACCAAGGTAATGACCATGCTCCTCATCATGGAGGCCCTGGAAGAGGGCACCATCACCAAGGAAACCATGGTCCCCGTCTCCGCCACCGCGGCGGGTATGGGGGGCTCGCAGGTCTACATGAAGGAGGGGGAATCGTTCTCCGTCCATGACATGCTCAAGGCCATCGCCGTGGCCTCCGGCAACGACGCCTGTGTGGCCATGGCGGAATACCTGGCCGGCAGCGAGAGCGCCTTTGTGGAAAAGATGAACGCCAGAGCGGCGGAGCTGGGCATGGAAAACACCGTCTTTGTCAACTGCACCGGTCTGCCCGCTGAGGGACATCACTCCTCTGCCTATGACATCGCCCTCATGTCCCGGGCGCTGATCCAAAACCACCCGGATATCCGCACCTACACCACCATCTGGATGGACACCCTTCGGGACGGAACCTTCCAGCTGGCCAACACCAACAAGCTCATCCGATTCTACGAGGGGGCCACCGGTCTGAAAACCGGCTCCACCGACGCCGCCCTCTACTGTGTCTCCGCCACCGCGGAAAAGGACGGGATGGAGCTCATCGCCGTGGTGCTGGGCTCCCCCACCTCTGCGGACCGATTTGAAACCGCCAAGGCGCTGCTCAACTACGGCTTCGCGGGATATTCCCTGGTCACAGTAGCCCCCTCCGAGCCCATCTCCCCCATTCCCGTCACCCTGGGCACCGCCGACAGCGTGCAGCCGGTGCTCACCCAGGAGAGCCAAATTCTCCTTCCCAAGGCCGAGGCAGGCAAGGTCTCCACCACCCTTTCCCTCCCGGACACCCTCCAGGCCCCGGTGGAGAAGGGGCAGGAGCTGGGAAGCCTCACCGTCCTGGTGGATGGGAAAGAGAATCAAAAGCTCCCCCTGGTGGCCCAAGAGGAGGTCCCCAGGCTGACCCTTTGGGCTGTCTATCAATCCCTGCTGGGCACCCTCTTCTGCGGAACCTGAAAAAACCGGGACACCCTGTACTGGGTGCCCCGGTTTCTTTGCTTCCTCCCCACCCTTCTCACCCCTGGGCGTGGAGCATCTGCTTAATTTGCTGGATGGATTTTCCCTCCTGCCGCAGCGCCTTGATCCACTGAATCCGGCGGATGCTCTCCTCCCGTTTATAGCGACGGGTCAGGTTTTCCTCCGCCTGCTGAAAGGGCAGCATCCCTTGCTCGGTGTAAAATTTCAAGGTGCTGTACCGCACGTCGGTCAGACGGACCAACTCCCCGATGGTCACGTCCTCCGCCTGCTGGATGACCTCTAATTTTCGCTGCCTGGACATGGCACCCCCCGTTCTCCCGTCAAGAATACACTGCAATAAGACCAACCGCTATGGCCATCATGTTCTCCACGTATTCTACCATCTCTTGGACCATTTTTCCAGTGGGGGATTCGCCAAGGGCCCGAAGCCTCTGCTTCATCTGTTTCTGCTCAAAGGCGGAGAAGTAGGGCTTGAGGCAGTTGCCCTTTTCCATCAAAACAACCAGAGACACCACGTCCTCGGTGATCTCCCCCTCCTCCAGCAGCTCCGCGCGGATCATATCCACCACACCGCTGATAGCCTCCGGGGTGGGGGCATATCCCTTCTTTTTCCCCAGCAGTCCCACCTTTACCGGCTGGACCAGTCCCAGGTCCGCCAGGGAGCGCCCAATGCTCTCCAGCAGCTCATCGCGCTGAGCATCGGTGACAGTATAGGTGTACTCCTCCAGCAGTTTCTCCTTTCGGATCGGCTTTGGACGGTTGACAAACGCATAGAGGGGCCGTAAATGCGCCTGCCCCTCCGGCAGGGGTCCTGTCACAGTCACATACTTTTTGTCCACAGCCACACAGCCCTCCAGCTGGAGCTCCAGCAGCGCCGCCGCCACCAGGCAGACCGTTCTCTCCACCCCCAGATGGGGCAGTCTTCCCTTCTCGTTCACTGCACAGAGCAAATATTCCTGGCTCAGAGTTAAATCTCGCATACGTCCTCCTTCATACAGCAGACAGGTTTCCGTTTACTATCTACTTACTACTTATCACTTACGATTTACAGTATACCACAGTTTTCCCTCCTGTCAATCCCCTCTTGCGCCGCCATGCAAAAACCCGGA